>Ga0209584_10000692_pt1 | contig 10787 bp, 10 predicted proteins | sample NGEPerD_FD_184507 | JGI IMG/M metagenome (GOLD analysis project Ga0209584, IMG submission 184507) | Arctic peat soil microbial communities from the Barrow Environmental Observatory site, Barrow, Alaska, USA - NGEE PermafrostAB12-D... | ecosystem: Environmental > Terrestrial > Soil > Wetlands >...
CGAGCTGCGGGTCCCGCTGGACGGCCGGATCTACGGTGTGGAAAGGGCTCTGGGCTGGGGCGCAACGGTCGAGCAGCTGCACGAGGCGACCGGCATCGACCCGTGGTTCCTGGACCAGATCCAGCTGATCCGGGCTGTCGGCGACGAGGTACGACGCGCTCCGACAATGGACGAGCAGCTGCTGAGAAAGGCCAAGCGGTACGGCCTTTCGGACCTGCAGATCTCCCGGCTGCGGCCCGAGCTGGGTTCCGAACACGCGGTGCGGGAGCTCCGCTGGTCACTCGGGGTGCGGCCGGTCTTCAAGACGGTGGACACCTGCGCGGCCGAGTTCGCGGCCAGCACCCCGTACCACTACTCGGCCTACGAATCGGACGCGGAAGCTGCTGAAACTGAAGTCGCCCCGCAACGCGACCGACCCAAGGTGATCATCCTTGGCTCCGGGCCGAACCGGATCGGCCAGGGCATCGAGTTCGACTACTCCTGCGTGCACGCGGCGCTCGCGCTGCGCGACGCCGGGTACGAGACCGTCATGATCAACTGCAACCCGGAGACGGTGTCCACCGACTACGACACCTCCGACCGGCTGTACTTCGAGCCGTTGACCGTCGAGGACGTGCTGGAAGTCATTGCCGCCGAACGGATCTCCGGCACCGTGGTCGGGGTGATCCCGACGCTGGGCGGGCAGACCCCGCTCAAGCTGGCGCAGGAGCTGGCCGACGCCGGGGTGCCGATCCTGGGTACGTCGCCGGACGCCATCGACATGGCCGAGGACCGCGGCCGGTTCGGTGCGCTGCTCACCGCCGCCGCCCTGCCGGCGCCGGCGTTCGGCACCGCGACCTCCTTCGAGCAGGCCAGGGTGGTGGCCGCCCGGATCGGCTATCCGGTGCTGGTCCGCCCGTCCTACGTGCTCGGCGGCCGCGGCATGGAGATCGTCTACGACGAGCCGTCGCTGGCCGACTACATCGAGCGGTCGACGGAGATCACGAGCGATCACCCCGTGCTGGTGGACCGGTTCCTGGACGACGCCATCGAGGTGGACGTGGACGCGCTCTGCGACGGCACCGAGGTCTACCTCGGCGGCGTGATGGAGCACATCGAGGAGGCCGGCATCCATTCCGGCGACTCGGCCTGTGTGCTCCCGCCGATCACCTTGGGCCGCAGTGACATCGCCACCGTACGCAGGCATACCGAGGCCATCGCCTTCGGTGTCGGGGTCCGCGGGCTGCTCAATGTCCAGTACGCGCTCAAGGACGAGACGCTGTACGTGCTGGAGGCCAACCCCCGGGCGTCGCGCACCGTTCCGTTCTCCTCCAAGGCCACCGCCGTGCCGCTGGCCAAGGCCGCGGCCCGGATCATGCTTGGCGCGACCATCGCGGAATTGCGGGCCGAGGGAATGCTGCCGGCGCACGGCGACGGCGGCACGCTGCCGCCGGGCGCGCCGGTCGCCGTCAAGGAAGCGGTGCTGCCGTTCCACAGGTTCCGCCGCGCGGACGGCAGCGGCGTCGATTCGCTGCTCGGCCCTGAGATGCGCTCCACCGGTGAGGTGATGGGCATCGATACCTCGTTCGGGCCCGCGTTCGCCAAGTCGCAGACCGCGTCCTACGGGTCGCTGCCGACGAAGGGCACCGTGTTCGTCTCGGTGGCCAATGCCGACAAGCGGTCCATGGTCTTCCCGGTGAAGCGGTTGGCGGACCTGGGCTTTCGCATCGTGGCCACCGAGGGCACCGCGGAGATGCTGCAGCGCAACGGGATGGACGTCGAGGTGGTCAGCAAGTACTTCGAGGGCGACGGCTCCGACGACGGCACCGTGGTCGAACTGATCCGGTCCGGTGAGATCGACCTGGTGATCAACACCCCGTACGGGCAGTCCGGTCCGCGGGTGGACGGCTACGAGATCCGCACCGCCGCGGTCGCCGCGGACATCCCCTGTATCACCACGGTGGCCGGTGCCGCCGCCGCCATCCAGGGCATCGAAGCGCTCACCCGGTCCGACGTGGGCGTGGCGCCACTGCAGTTGCTGCAGGCCCGGCTGCACCGGGACCGAGCGGGTCAGGTGCACTGACCGGCATGTGGCACCGGCAAGGGGAAGGCGGCCTCGTCTCGCGGATCAGCGGTGAGGCCTACCGTCACGTCGCGCGTCCTTTGCTGTTCCGGATGGGCAAGGGTGACGCCGAAACCGCCCACCACCGCACGCTCTCGACGCTGGCCACGATCGCCGGGTCGCGCGGCGCGTTGTCGGTGCTGGCCCGGATGTCCGGTCCGCGCGGCGAGCCACGGCGGGTGTTCGGCGTCGACTTCCCGTCGCCGGTGGGGCTGGCGGCCGGCATGGACAAGGACGGCATCGCGCTGAAGGCCTGGCCTGCCTTGGGTTTCGGCTTCGTCGAGGTCGGCACGGTGACGGCGCACGGGCAACCGGGCAACCCCCGGCCGCGACTGTTCCGGCTGACGGAATCCGAGTCGATCATCAACCGGATGGGCTTCAACAACGCCGGCGCTGCCGCGCTGGCGGCCCGGTTGGCCGACGTCGGGGACATCGGAGCGCCGCTGGGCATCTCGCTGGGCAAGTCGAAGGTGACTCCCGTCGAGGCCGCGGTGGGGGACTATCTGACCTCGCTGCGGGCGGTGTACCGGTACGCCGACTACCTGGCGGTCAACGTGTCCAGCCCGAACACACCCGGGCTGCGCCGACTGCAGGACAGGGGGCCGCTCGACGAGCTGCTGGGCGCGCTGACCGAGGAAGCCGGATGCCTTGCCGGGCAACATGATCGACCGGTTCCGGTGCTGGTGAAGATCGCGCCGGACCTGTCGGACGGGGCGCTGGGCGAGCTGCTCGAGGTCTGCTCGGACCGCGGCATCGCCGGGGTGATCGCGACCAACACCACCGTCGGGCGCCAGGGCGTCACCCCCCGCGAGACCGAGCTGGCCGCCGAGATGGGCGGCCTGTCCGGCCGGCCGCTGGCGCAGCGCTCGCGGGAGGTGGTGCGGTTTGTGACCTCGCACTGCGATCTGCCGGTGATCGGCGTCGGTGGCATCGCGACCGCCGACGACGGGCTGGCCATGCTCGATGCGGGAGCGAGCCTGCTGCAGCTCTACACGGGTTTCATCTACGCCGGCCCGCAGTTGGTGCGCGACCTCAACCGGGCGGTCGCCGAGCGGGCCAGGCTCGACCCGGCGGTTCCCGGCCGGGACTGAGAGCATGACGGCCATGTCCATTCACAGGCCCTTCGGTGCCAGGCTGGTAGCCGCGATCGACGAGCGTGGTCCGTTGTGCGTGGGCATCGACCCGCATCCCGAGTTGTTGCGGGCGTGGGGTCTGCCGACGTCGGTGGCGGGGCTGGAGCGGTTCGCGCTGACCGTCGTCGAGGCGCTGGCCCCGACCGTGGCGGTGCTCAAACCCCAGTCGGCGTTCTTCGAATCCTACGGTTCGGCCGGGATCGCTGTGCTGGAAAGGGTTCTCGCCGATACCAAGCAGGCGGGCGCGCTGGTGCTGCTGGACGCCAAGCGCGGCGACATCGGCTCAACGATGTCCGCTTACGCCGCCGCCTATCTGACCGACGGGTCCCCCCTTGCGGCCGATGCATTGACCGTCTCGCCGTACCTGGGGTTCGGATCGCTGACCCCGGCAGTGGATGTGGCGCTGGCCGAGGGGCGGGGCCTGTTCGTGCTGGCGCTGACCTCGAACCCTGAGGGCCGGGCCGTCCAGCACGCCGTGGACGCCGATCAGAAAACGGTGGCCCAGGCGATCGTCGACCAGGTGGGCGCGCTGAACGCCGGCGACGACCCGATCGGCTCCATCGGCCTGGTGGTCGGCGCGACGGTGGGCCGCACCGGCCTGGATCTGTCGTCCGTCAACGGTCCGCTGCTCGCCCCGGGCCTCGGCGCGCAGGGTGCCAGTGCCGCCGACCTGCGCCTGGTGTTCGGCGACGCGCACGGCGCACTGCTGCCGACCACCAGCCGGGAGGTGCTCGGTGCCGGGCCGTCGGTGCAGAAGCTGCGGGAGGCGGCGGCGAGGGTGGTGGACGAGGTGCGGAGGGCGCTGGCCTGACGGATCGACCTGGTCCGCCGGCCACGCCGACGCCTCAGCTGCTCACTGCCGCCCGGTAGGGGCGGAAGAACGCGCGCAGCTCTTCAGCGTAGAGCTCGGGCTCCTCGAACGCCGCGAAGTGCCCGCCGCGCGCGGGCTCGGTGACGCGCACGACGTTCGCAGTGCGCTCGAGCCACGCCCGCGGCGGGCGGACGATGTCGCCGGGGAAAAGCGAGAAGCCCGACGGCACCTCGACCCGGCGGGCGAGCTGCGCCGGCGGGATCGCGGCGTTCGCGCGGTACATCCGCATCGACGAGCCGATCGTCGCGGTGAGCCAGTAGATCGAGACGTTCGTGAGGATCTCGTCCTTGGTGAAGCTCCGCTCGATGTCCCCGTCGCAGTCGCTCCACGCCCGCAGCTTCTCGACGATCCATGCGGCGAGCCCGGCCGGCGAGTCGGTGAGCCCGACGGCGGCGGTCTGCGGCTTCGTGCGGTGCATGGCAGCGTAGGCGCCCTCGGCCGCGCCCCACGTCGCGGCGCCCTGGATCCAGGCGCGCTCCTGGGGCGCGAGGTCCGCCGGGTTGCCGGCGAAGACGGGTACACCAGCGTCGGTGCGGTGGACCGCGACGACGCGGTCGGGGTGGTCGAGCGCGAGGTAGCGGCTCACGTGGCTGCCGATGTCGCCGCCCGCCGCGCCGAACCGCTGGTAGCCGAGGACGCTCATGAGTTCGGCCCACAGGCCGGCGACGGCGATCGAGTCGAGGGGCGGGCCGGTGGGGCGGTCGGAGTACCCGTAGCCCGGCATGTCGGGCACGACGACGTCGAACGCGTCGGCGGGGTCGGCGCCGTGCGCGCCGGGGTCGGTGAGCAGTGGGATGACCTTGGTGTACCGCCAGAACGAGTCGGGCCAGCCGTGGCTGAGGACCAGCGGTAGCACGGGACGGTTCGGCTCGGTGTGCCCGGGCGCAGCCGCCCTGACGTGCACGAAGTGGACCCTTGAGGCACCGAGTACGACGCGGAACCGGGAGAGCCTGCCGAGCGTCGCCTCCTGCACCGGCCAGTCGAACCCGTCCACCCAGTACGCGACGAGTTCGCGAAGGTAAGCGAGGTCGGTTCCGAGCGACCACCCCGCGTCTTCGGGTGAATCCGGCCAGCGCGTCGCACGTAGCCGCTCGCGGAGATCCTCGACCGTCGCGGGGGAGGTCTGCGGGGTGAACGGCGCGGGGCGGGGTGCGGCGTCCGGCATGGACGCACCCTACGGTCGGCGCCGAGCTACGGCGACGCGCACAGCACGGAGCTGCTCGGAGGGCGATAGTGGCCGCATGGCAGATTCCACGAAGCTGTTGATTGTCGGCGATGGTCCGGTCACCGACGCCCTGACCGCGATGGTGTCCATCCTGGGCTGGTCGGTGTCGGTCACGTCGACCGTGCCGAACATAGGGCCCGATGTCGATGCCGTGGTGATCACCAGCCACCACGAGGACGTCGACGGACCGGCCATCCGGACGGCGCTGGCGACCGGTACGCGATATGTCGGGGCCATGGGCTCACGGCGCACGCAGTCGCGGCGCCGGGAGTGGCTCCTGGCCGACGGTGTCACCGAGAACGCTTTGGCGACAGTGCACGCCCCCATCGGCCTGGACATCGGCGCCGACCAGCCAGCCGAGATCGCGCTGTCCATCCTTGCCGAGGTCGTGGCCGTGCGCGCCGGGCGGCTCTCCGCGACTGCGGGGACGGTGAGCTCGATGGGTGACCGTGCCGGCGCCATCCACCCTGAGTTCGCACCCGGAGAGGCGACCTGCCCCGGTGGTTGATCACTCGACCGCTGGACGACCGAGCCATGGCGCCTTCTGGACAGGACGGCCCGCCTCAATGCTCCTGTCGACGTACCGGCTTTCCGCGTAATCTGAGCGCGTCCGAAATGCCTGGATCCCGAAGGGAGCAACAGTGGCGCCGGAACGACAAAGGGAAGATCCCGCTGAGCGCGAGCTCTTCGAGACCATCAAGGGGACATATGCGCTGGTCGAAGAACCCGAACAGCGCGCGATGATCAAGGAATTGCGATCCAGGCTGACGACGATTTCCTCCGGGGAGCGCATGTCGCTGATCGACGCCATCGAGAATGCGATCAGCCAGAACATGGAGTGGCAAGAGCTGGAACTGTAGTGTCACCGCCATTCGAACGCGTGCCGATGCCCTCGCTCGGCGGGGCGACCGGGTGGATCAATTCCGCGCCACTGGATCCCGCCGAGCTGCGCGGCCGCGTTGTCCTTGTCGACTTCTGGACGCTGACGTGCATCAACTGGCTGCGCACGGAGCCGTATGTCCGGGCGTGGTCGCGGGCCTACCGAAACGACGGTTTGGTCGTGATCGGGGTCCACACGCCGGAGTTCTCGTTCGAGCACGATATCGACCGCGTGCGGCTGGCGACGAAGCAACGAGCGATCGACTACCCGGTCGCGGTCGACAGCGACTATGAGATCTGGCGCGCGTTCGACAACCACTATTGGCCGGCGCTCTACTTCATCGACGCGGACGGCGTCATACGCGACCACCACTTCGGCGAAGGACGGTACGGACAATCGGAGCGCGTCATCCAGCGGCTGCTCGGTGTCGAGCGCGAGTTCGTGTCCGTCGAGGGGGTCGGCGTGGAGGCGGAGGCCGACTGGGAGCACCTGCGGACACCCGAGACCTATCTCGGCTACGGGCGCGGCGAGCACTTCGCGTCACCGGGCGGCGTCGCGTTCGACGAACGGCGCCACTATGAAGTCCCCGACCGGGTGCGCCTCGGGCACTGGGCCTTGGCCGGCGAGTGGACCATGGGGCGTGAGAACGTCGTACTCGAGCGGGCCGGTGGGAGCATCGTCTACCGCTTCCACGCCCGCGACGCGCACCTCGTCCTGGCGCCCACCTCGATCAGTGCTGCGCGCGAGCCGATTCCCTTCCGCGTGCTCCTCGACGGCGAGTCTCCGGGCCTGTCGGCCGGTGTGGACATCGACCAGCACGGGGACGGGATGCTCCGGGGCGGCCGCCTCTACCAGCTCGTGCGAGAGGGCGAGGCGGTCCGCGAGCGGACGCTGCAGATCACGTTTCGCACAGCCGACGCCGAGGCGTACGTGTTCACGTTCGGATAGACCCGCCCACGATGTGCCGCCCTTTCGTCGATCTGCCCGTCGCCGACCGGGCCCGCCTGCTGTTGGAGATCGCGGGGCTTCCGGCGATGACCGTCGGACGCTCGGCGCCCGTCACGACCGCGTGACCACCCGGAGGGCGTCGCCTACGGTTCGGCAGGTGAGCAGCAACGCCCGGAGCGGCCCGGCAGAGCGATGGCGGGTGGCTGTCCGGTGGGCGGCGATCGTGCTGGCCACGCTGCTGACCAGCGCTCTGCTGTCCCTTCTCGAGGTGCCTACCCCGGCGCTGTTCGGCGGGCTGCTCACCGGCATGATCTTCGCGCTGACCGGCAGGCGGCCGATCGTTCTGCATGCTGTCGTGAATTCAGGGGCGCAGGCGGTCATCGGTGTGGTCGTCGGCGGACTTCTGGAACTCAGCATCCTGCAGAGCCTGGGAGGCGATTGGCTGCCGGTGGCCGCCGTCGTCGTGGGCACCCTGCTGCTCAGCGTCGTCGCGGGTCTGCTGATGGGGCGGTGGACGTCGGTGAGCGCGATCACCGGCTCGCTGAGCCTGAGCGCGGGTGGCGCCGCGGGCGTCACCTCGATGAGCAGGGACCTGGGCGCCGACGAACGCATGGTCGCGGTCATTCAGTACCTGCGGGTGGTGCTGATCGTCTCCACCCTGCCGCTGGTGACCGCCTTCGTGTTCCGGCCGCCGGTCGCCGAATCATCCGTCATCACGGTCACCCAAGGGCCGGGATGGGTGGTGGATGTGACGTTCACGGCGGTCTGCGCGCTGGTCGGATCGTTGATCGCCATCCGGGCCCGAGTGCCTGCGGGCACGCTTCTCGGACCCATGGTGCTGACCGCCGGATTGACAGTCGCAGGGTTGTCGTTCGATGCGCACGTCCCGGCCTGGCTGGCCCAGATCGCCTACGGCGCAATCGGACTGCGCATCGGCCTCGGCTTCACCAGGGCCAGCCTGAAATTGCTCGGCCGGGTGCTGCCGGTAGCGCTGACCCTGACGATCCTGATCATCCTGGGGTGCGCCGGTATGGGCCTGTTCCTGGCCTCCATCACCGGCCAGAGTCCACTGGCCGGATACCTCGCCACGTCACCCGGTGGCCTGTTCGCCGTGCTGGCCATCGCTGCCGATACCGGCAGCAGCGCCACCTTCGTGCTGGCGGTGCAGGTTCTGCGGATCTTCGTGATGCTGCTGGTGGCTCCCGGGCTGGCGGTGATGCTCTCGAGGTGGCAAGAACCGCGCGGAACGGCGCTCGGCGATCAATCGGAGTGATCGTCGGCCGCTACACCTCGACCGCCAGCCGGTCGCCGATCGGCGCCCACCTGATGACCTCCCGGACGTCGGCGGGAGCCTTGCCGAATTCCTTCTCGATGACCTCGCGGCCCTGCCGGAAATGTGACCACCCCTCGTAGTGCACGGGAATCGCGAGGCGCGGTCGGATCAGCCCGCACAATTCGATCGCCTGGGCGGCCGTCATCGAATACCGAATCGGCCCGGTCACCGGGAACCGCACCCCGCCGAGGTGCAGCAGCGCCGTCCCGACGTCGACCCGGTCCGCCACCGAGCGGACGCCGTCGTACAGCACGGTGTCACCGGAGATCCACAGTGCGCCGTGCTGCTGGCCGGGCCAGGTCAGTGCGAACCCGATGACGTCGCCGGTGATGGGCCGGCTGGCCGGCGGTCCGTGCCGGCAGGGTGTCGCGGTGACCTCGATGGTCGGCCGGTCCGGCGCCTCGAGACGTGTTGCAGCCCAAGGCTCCAGCCCGCGGACGTTGCCGCCGAGCCGGCCCCCTTGTCGGCCGCCGAGCCGCCGCGCCGCTGCGGTGGTGGTCAGCACTGCACCGGCGGCGGGCAGCAGCGCCCGCCCGGCGTCGTCGAGGTTGTCCGCGTGGTGATCGTGGCTGAGCAGCACCGAGTCGATCCGGCCGATGTCGGCGGCCGGGATCGCCGGGCCATGAAGCTTCCGGGACGCCGACCCCCAGCCGAAGGTGTATCTGCGGCCGGGGGAGTCGAACGTCGGGTCGGTCAGCAGCCGCCACCCACCGATCTCGATCAGCGTGGTCGGCCCACCGATATGCGTGATGTCAACCGTCGTCATGCCGACCCGGTGTCGGATGGTCGTTCCGACGCGGTGTCGCCTTCAAAAGCAACGGCTTTCGCGTGCTGCCCGGCCGCCGTGCCGGTGGCGTGTGCGACCGCCCAGTCCAAGGCGTAGTCGGCGACCTGTTCCCAGCCATCCTGTGCGGGCAGCAGGTGCGGACCGTCGAACTCCTTGATCTCGGTGACGGTGTCCGACTTGTAGTGCTTGGCGTTCGACCGCTGGATGCTCGGCGGCATCAAATGGTCCTGGGTGCCCGAGATGAACAGCAGCGGCGCGCGGTTGTCGTTGTGGTAATTCACCCAGTTTCCCTGATGCCCCGGGGTGACGTTGGCCAGCGCGGTGCCCCAGAAGATGTTCCCTGATGCCGGGATGTGGTAGCGCTCGTACAGCGCCAGGGACGCCTCCTCGGAAAACGTGTTGGTGAAGGCGTAGTGCCATTGCTCGGGGGTGAAACCGACAGCGCGGTGCCGGTTGGCCGGATTCTTCAGCACCGGGAAGGTGGACCGGACCTGGGACAGCGGGATGACCGCCACGCCCTCGGTCGGCGCCGAGTTGATGGCAACCCCGGCGGCGCCGTAGCCGTGGTCGAGCAGCACCTGGGTGAACACGCCGCCGGCGGAATGGCCGATCAGAATCGGCGGTTTCGCCAGTCCGCCGACGACCGACTCGAGGTGCTCGACGATCTGCGGGACGGTCACCTTCTCGATCGGCGTCGGGTCGGCGTTGAGGGCCTCGACCTCCACCTCGAACCCGGGGTAGGCGGGCGCCAGCACCGTGTACCCGCGTTTCTCGTAGTGGCTGATCCAGTGTTCCCAGCTGCGCGGCGTCACCCAGAAACCGTGGATGAGGACGATGGTGTCTGGCCCGGAGGGGTCGGGGCTCATGCTGTGCTCCTGTCGGTGAGGAAGGCGAAGAGGTCTGCGGACAGCTCTGACTGGTGGGTGTCGGTGATGCCGTGCGGGGCGCCGGGATAGACCTTGAGTTGGGCGCCCTTGATGCGGGCTGCTGATGCCTTGCCGCCGACCTCGAACGGCACGACCTGGTCGTCGTCACCGTGGATCACCAGGGTGGGTACGTCGATCTTGTCGAGATCCGGCCGGAAGTCGGTGGCCGAGAACGCCGCGATGCACTCGAGGGCGTTGCGATGGCCGGCCTGCATGCCCTGCAACCAGAATGCATCGCGGATACCGCGGGACGGGTTGGCACCAGGCCGGTTGGCCCCGAAGAACGGCCCGTCTGCCAGGTCCTGGTAGGTCTGCGAACGGTCGGCCAGCGAAGCGGCCCGGATCGCGTCGAACACCTCGATCGCACACCACCGGGGTTGTCCGGCGTCCGCAGCATGAACGGCGGCACCGCGGAGACCAGCACGATCTTGGCCACCCGGCCGGTGCCGTGCCGGCCGACGTACCGCGCCACCTCGCCGCCGCCCGTGGAGAATCCCACCAGCGCAAGATTCTTCAGGTCGAGCGTGTCGATCAGGGTGGCCAGATCGTCGGCATAGGTGTTCATGTCGTTTCCACCCCAGGT
>Ga0209584_10000695_pt1 | contig 10770 bp, 10 predicted proteins | sample NGEPerD_FD_184507 | JGI IMG/M metagenome (GOLD analysis project Ga0209584, IMG submission 184507) | Arctic peat soil microbial communities from the Barrow Environmental Observatory site, Barrow, Alaska, USA - NGEE PermafrostAB12-D... | ecosystem: Environmental > Terrestrial > Soil > Wetlands >...
CCCCTTGGGTGCCCCGCTCCCCGCTCGCTTGCCCTCCGAGGCAGCACCCGGGCGTATCACGCCGGACGACTGGGGGCGGGCCCGACCGGAGGAACGGTTGCCGCCGCCGGCGGCGCCGGCCATGGCGGCAGCCGCCGCCGGGGTGAGGAGCGCGGCGCGTTCACCGCGGGACTCGAGGCGCTGGCGGATGGTGACGTAGCGGGGCTCCCGCTCCTTCAACTGGGCGAGTAGCGGCGAGGCGATGAAGATCGACGAGTAGGCGCCGCTGGTGAGGCCGATGACCAGGGCGAGGCCGAAGCTCTGCAGCGACGAGGCGCCCAAGATCAGCGAACCCACCACCAGCACGGACAGCACCGGGACGATGGCCACCAACGAGGTGTTGATCGACCGGGCCAGCGTCTGGTTCATCGACAGGTTGACCATGTCCGAGTAGGTGATCCGACCGGACGCGCCGAAGCCTTGGGCATTGTCACGTATTCGGTCGAAGACGACCACCGTGTCGTAGAGCGAGTACCCGAGCACGGTGAGGACGGCGATGACCGTGTCCGGCGTCACCTGGAACCCTCCCAGCGAGTAGATCCCGACGACGATCAGAATGTCGTGGAGCACGGCCACGATGGCGGCCAACGCCATCTTGAACTCGAACCGGATGGAGATGTAGAGGGTCACCGCGATGAAGAAGACGATCAGTGCCTCGATGGCCTTCTGCGTCACCTGGCCGCCCCAGGTGGGCCCGACATCGTCGAAGTTCACGTTGTTGGGCGACGTGTGGGCGGCCCGGGCCAGGGCATCCTGTGCGTTGTTCTCGATGGTGGTGCGCTCGGCGACCGACTTCGAATTGAGGTCGACCTGCACTTGGATCTGCTTCTGGCCGTTGATCTGGTTCGTCAGCTGCACCACGGTCGGCTGGGTGATCCCGGCCGACTCAACGGCCGAGGTGGCCTCGGCCACGGTGAGGGTCTGGGAGGAGACCAGCCAGGACTGGCCGCCCTTGAAATCGATCCCCAGGTTGAGGCCGCGGGTGCCGAGCGAGATGACACCGAGCACGATGATCAGGGCCGAGATGCCGAACCACCACCGCCGGTTGCCGATGAAGTCGAACGAGGTCTGGCCCCGGTAGAGGCGCTGGAAGATGTTGGGGCCCTTCGCACCGACGGCCTCGCGCTCCTGCTCCTCGGCGGCGAGCTCCAGCTCCTCGTCGAACGCCTCCTCGAGCTCGACAGCCGCGTCGTCTTCCTCCGTCGGGTCCGAGGGCCGGTTGCCGTTGCCGTCTCGTGGCGTCATGGCCGGGCCTCGGCAGTCATGCCGAGCCCGCTCGCCACACCCATGCCCTTGGCCTCGGTGGCGCTGCGGCTGCGGCCCAGCAGGATGACGAAGGGCCTGGTGAAGAAGTAGGTGACGACGACATCGAGGATGGTGGACAGGCCGAGGAAGAGGGCGAATCCCCGGACCGGCCCGATCGAGATGAAGTACAGGACGGCCGCACCGAGCAGCGAGACGGCGTCAGCGGCCAGCACGGTGCGGAAGGCGCTGGCGAATCCGCGGTCCACGCTGGTGCGGACCGTGCGCCCTGCCCGGGCCTCGTCCTTCAGACGCTCGAAGTAGACGACGTACGAGTCGACGGTGATGCCGACCGAGACGATGAGGCCGATGATGCCGGCCAGGTCGATCGTGGTGTTGAGGCTCTGGCCCATGGCGGCGATGATCGCCCAGAGCAGTGCTCCGGTCACCCCCAGGCCGGCAACGACCACGATGCCCAGCAGGCGGTAGTAGAAGATCATGTAGAGCAGCACCAGGATCAGGCCCGCCAGACCCGACAGGAGCCCTGCCTGCAGTGAGGCTTTGCCCAACGTCGGCGACACGGTCTGCACGGTGAGGCGGTCGAGCTTCACCGGGAGGGCCCCGTAGGTCAACTCGGTGGCCAGCGTCTTGGCCTGGTCCTCGGTGAAGCTGCCCGAGATCTGCACCTGGCCGTTGAACGACGAGAAGGAGGACTGCGTCGGCTGGGTGATCGGCGCCGAGACCACCTGCGCGTCGAGGTCGATGCCGATGATGGCGTGGAACTGCTCTTGGGCCAGCGCGTCCCATTGCTTGGCGCCCTGGCTGGTCAGCACGATGCTGACGGCCCACTGGCCACTGACCAGTTGGGCGGTGGCCGAACGGACGGCGGTGCCGGTGACGGTGGCCGGTCCCAGCACGTAGCGCCCGCTCTGGCCCGACGAAGAGCCGGGGAGCAGCACGGTGGCGTTCTTGTTGTCGTTGTCGGGCGAGGTCGACGGATAGGTGGCGAACTGGGGGTCCTCGCTGATGTTCGAGTTGAACGTGTAGCCGTTGATGTTGCTCGAGTTCGGGGTGACCGCCAGGTTGGCCGCGGACAGCTGCGTGGCCGCCGCGCAGGTGGGCAACGGGCCGGTCGAGGGGACCTTCCCCTTGGCCACCGTCAGCGAGGGGGCGTGGCAGAGCGCGGGGCGGAAGAAGAGCTGTGCGGTGTTGCCCAAGGTCGCCAGGATCTGCTGCGAGTTCTTCTCACCCGGGATGGACACCGAGATCTGGTTCTTGCCCTGGCTGGCAACAGTGGCCCCGCTGGTTCCGGCGTTCACCCGGTTGTTGATGATGGTGACGATGGTGTCGAGCTGGGCCGAATTGACCGGTGTGTGCGTCTGGTAGACGACGGCCAGTCCGCCGTCCAGGTCGAGCCCGAGTTTGGGCGACCATCCGGCGGCCAGGGTGACGCTCAGGGCGATGACCGCCACGGCGATGACCGAGAGCAGGCTGATCCACAGGGAGCGCTTGTTCTTCATCAGGGGTCAGGTGGTCGGGGGGGCGCCGGGACCGGCCGTGTCGTCGCCGTCCTGCTCGGCGGCGTGGGATGCATCTCCCTCGGCCTCTGCGGTGTGGCCCTCGTCTTCGGACTCGTGTCCGGTGTGGTCCTCGGCGCCGGCGCCGTGGCCCTGCTCGCCGGCGTCCGACTCCTCGTGCTCCTTCGGTTCGTCCTCCGCGTCCGAGTGGTCCTCAGCGTCCGAGTGGTCCTCCACGTCCGGTTCGTCCTCCGCGTCCGGTTCGTCCTCCACGTCCGAGTCGTCCTGCACGGCGGCATCCAGCCGGCGGATGACGTACTGCTTGAGCACCACGAAGGAGGCCCCGACGCTGGTCTCCAGCGTGACCCGGTCGCCGTCGACCTCGATCACGTACCCAACGATCCCCCCGGCGGTGAGGACCTCGTCGCCCACCTCGAAGGTGTTGGACTGTTCCCGGAGGGCCTTGGCCTTCCGCTGCTGCGGCCGGTAGATCAGGAAGTAGAAGCCGACCCCGACGATCAGGAGCAGATAGATGAAGGCACCGCTGCTCGACTTCTTCGCCGCGGCGAAGACAGGCGCCACCACGGTAAGGGCGGCCGTCATGGACGGTTCAGGGGGGGATGGTCGGTGCGCACAGCGCCCAGACTGTAGCCCAGCCCCCGAGCGGTCAGATGCCGGGCCCCTCAGGGACCCCACACCGCGGCGGTCCTGGCCCGCAGCGCGTCGAGCCTGCCCTCGGTGATGGCGGTGCGTGCCTCGGCCATCAGATCCAGCACAAAGGCCAGGTTGTGGATGCTCAACAGGCGCCACGCAGTGGGCTCCCCCACCCCCAGAAGGTGCCGAAGGTAGCCCTTGGACCACCGGGCACAGGTCGAGCAGGCACAGGAGGGATCGAGGGGTCCGTCGTCGGTGGCGTGGACGGCGTTGCGCAGGTTGAGTCGGCCGGCGCTGGTGAGCATGGAGCCGTGCCGGGCCATCCGGGTGGGGGCCACGCAGTCGAACTGGTCCACTCCGAGGGCGACCGCCTCGAGGAGCCCGACCGGGTCCCCCACGCCCATGAGGTAGCGGGACCGGTCAGTGGGCAGCAGCGGCACGGTGAGGGCCAGTGCGTCGAGCATGGCGGCACGGGGCTCTCCTACCGACAGCCCTCCGATGCCGTACCCGTCGAAGTCCAGTTCGACGGTGCGGCGGGCGCTCTCCTGTCGCAACGCGGGGTCGGTGCCGCCCTGGACGATGCCGAAGAGCGCCTGCCCCTCCGGCCTGGCCTCGAGGCGCCGGTGGTGGCTGCGGGCCCGGCCGGCCCACGCCGCGGTCCGGTCCACCGCCTCGCGGAGCACCTCGCGGGAGGCGGGCAGGGTGGCGCAGATGTCGAGCACCATCTGGATGTCCGCACCGATCAGCCCCTGTGCCTCCACCGCCGATTCGGGGGTGAGCCGCACCGTGGCGCCGTCGTAGACCGACGCGAACGTGACACCGTCGTCATCCACCGCCGGGCGCAGCGAGTGCACCTGGTAGCCGCCGGAGTCGGTCAGCGTGTGACCGCCCCACCCGGTGAACCGGTGGAGCCCGCCCAGTCGGGCGACGACGTCGGCACCCGGCCGCAGCATCAGGTGGTAGGTGTTGGCCAGCACCACCCCCGCACCCAGGCGCTCGAGGTCCGCGCTGTCGAGTGCCTTGACCGCGCCCCGGGTGCCGACCGGCATGAATGCGGGGATCGCGTACGACCCCCGCCGAGTGTGGATCCGACCGACGCGGGCCGCCCCGTCCATGGCGGTGACGACGACCTCCGCCTTGCACTGGCTCATCCGGCAGGCCCGGGCGGGATGAACGGCAGCGGCTGCCCCTTGGGGCCCCGGCGGCCGACCACCATGGCGTCGCCGAAGGAGAGGAACCGATACCCCTCGGCCAGCGCGGTGGCGTACAGCTCGCGCCACACCGGGCCGCAGAACGCCTCGACCAGCAACAGGAGGCTCGACCGGGGCAGGTGGAAGTTGGTGATCAGGACGTCCACCACGCGGAACCGGTGGTCCCCGTGGATGTAGAGGTTGGTCCGACCGGACAGCCTGCCCGTGCCGGCAGCAGATTCGAGGGCCCGGACGGCGGTGGTCCCCACGGCGATCACCCGGTCCGCCTCGGCGCAGGCCGCCATGGTCTCCGCCGGCACCGCATAGCGCTCGGAGTGGATCACGTGCTCCTCGGCGGTCGGGGCGGTGATGGGGCGGAACGTGTCGAGGCCGATGGCCAGGTCCACCCGCGCCAGGCGCGCACCGGCATCACGGCACGCGTCGAGCAGTTCCGGGGTGAAGTGAAGCCCGGCGGTGGGGGCGGCAGCAGACCTGTCCCCCGGGTCGCCCGGTGCGGAGTACACCGTCTGGTAGCGATCCGGATCACTCAGGGTGCCTTCGATGTAGGGCGGCAGGGGCATGATGCCGGCCCGGTCGACCACCGTGGGGTCCAACAGTCGGACCAGTCGCCGGCCGCTCTCGGCCCCACCCACGGCCTCGCCCACCTCGACCACGGGTGGGCCCTCGGCCGACTCGAACAGCTGGGTCGAGGACGGTAACCGGCGGGCGGGCCGGACCAGCGCCTCCCACACCGCCCCTTGCAGGTCCACCGGCTCCAACAGCAGCACTTCCGCCCTCCCGCCCGTGGCCTTGGTCAGCGGCAGCCTGGCCGCCAGCACCCGGGTCTCGTTGACCACCAGGACGTCGCCCGGACCGAGCATCCGCGGGAGATCGGCCACGGTGGCGTGGGCGGGGAGTCCGCCTCCGGCCAGCCCGGGAGCCACCAGGAGACGCGCCGCGCTGCGGGGCTCGACCGGCCGCTGGGCGATTGCGGCATCGGGGAGGCCGTAGTCGTACGCGTCCATCGGCAGGCCGGCCTGCCGCCGCGACCCGTGGTCGCCCCGCACCTGCGGCCCCGCCTGCGATCCGTGATCCGGCCTGTCGGCGGCGGCGTCACCTGGCCGCGACTGATCTTCGATGAGGTCCGACATGGGCACCATGGTGGCAGACGGGCGTGCAGGCGCCCGGCCGGCGAGGGACGGGACGGGACGGCGGCGTCTGGTCAGAACGGCGTCTGGTCAGAGAAGCGTGGACTCCACCGGAGCCAGGCCGAGGTGGGCCCACGCCCGCGGCGCGGCCACCCGCCCCCGCGTGGTCCGCTGCAACAGGCCCTGTTGCAGAAGGTAGGGCTCATAGGCGTCCTCGATGGTGTCCGGCTCCTCGCCGATGCACTGGGCCAGGGTGGTCAGCCCGACCGGCCGGCCGGCGAATCGACGGCACAGGACATCGAGGATGGACCGGTCGACCTTGTCGAGCCCCAACTCGTCGACACCGAACACCTCGAGCCCGGCCACCGCCGCCTCCGACGTGATGCTGCCGTCGGCGCGCACCTCGACGAAGTCCCGGACCCGTCGCAACAGCCGGTTGGCGATACGGGGCGTACCCCGCGAGCGCTCGGCAATGCGCCGGGCCCCCTCGATGGTGATGGGCACACCGAGGATGCCGGCCGACCGGGTGACGATCGACTGGAGCTCCTCGACGTCGTAGTGGTCGAGCCGGCCGACGAATCCGAAGCGGTCGCGCAGTGGGCCGGCCACCAGCCCGGTGCGGGTGGTGGCCCCCACCAGCGTGAATCGGGGCAGGTCGAGACGGATACTGCGCGCGGTCGGCCCCTTGCCGATCAGGATGTCCAGCTTGAAGTCCTCCATGGCCGGGTAGAGGATCTCCTCCACGGACCGGGGCAGGCGGTGGATCTCGTCGATGAACAGGACGTCGCCTTCCTGCAGGTCGGTGAGGAGTGCCGCCAGGTCGCCTGCTCTGACCAGCACCGGCCCGGCGGTGATGCGGAGACCGACCCCCATCTCGGCGGCAACGATCCCGGCCAACGAGGTCTTGCCCAATCCGGGCGGCCCGGCGAAGAGGAGGTGGTCGACCGGCTGTCCGCGCTTCAACGCTGCCTCGATGACGATCTGGAGATGCTCGGTCAACTGCCCCTGCCCGACGAACTCGGCCAGGCTCCGTGGACGCAGCCCGGCCTCCTCCATCTCCTCGGCGGGAGCGGCCACGGGGTCCACCGGCCGGACTCCGTCGGGCTCCGCCGTCGGCCCGTCGACCCCCAATCCGGACGGGCCCGCAGATGCCAGCACTTCGCGCCGGGCGTCCGGTGTCATCGGGCCCGGGCCAGTTCGTGCAGAGCGGAACGTACGATCTCCTCGACCGACCCGAGGTCGCCCACCGCCTCCAGGGCGCCCCGGATCTCGTCGGGGCCGTAGCCGAGCTCGCCGAGGGCAGCCCGCGCCTCACCGCGTGGCGAGCCGGGCCCGTCGACCGTCGCACCGTCCCCACCCAGTGTCGGCAGATCGAGCCGGGCCTTCAGCTCCAGCAACAGGCGGGCCGCTGTCTTCTTCCCCACCCCGGGCACCAGGCACAGGGTGTCGAGGTCGTCCTCGAGCACGGCGGTGGACAGGGCCGCCGGCGACATCGAGGACAGGATGGCCAGTGCCAGCGAGGGCCCGACCCCATGGGCGCCCAGCAACGCCTCGAAGCATCGCCGCTCGTCGGCGTGGGCAAAGCCGAACAGCACGATGGCGTCCTCGCGCACATGGGTATGGACGTGGAGGAAGACCTCGCTCCCGAGACCACCGAGCGAAGCCAGTACGGAGGTCGGCACCGAGGCGCGGTAGCCGACCCCTTGGACCTCGACGATCACCTCGCCGGGTGACGGTCGGTCGAGGAAGGTCCCTCGCAACGAGCCGATCACTGTGGCTCACCGGTGGCCGCCGCCACCGCCCGCCGCAGGGGCTGGGTGGTGAGGTGGCAGGCAGCCAGCGCCAACGCGTCGGCCACGTCGGGCGGGCGGGGTGGCTCCGACAGCCCGAGCACCGAGGCCACCATGCGCTGGACCTGGTCCTTGGTGGCGCTTCCGTACCCGACCAGTGCCTGTTTGACCTCGTTCGACGTGTACTGGGCCACTTCGCACCCCGACTCGGCCGCCGCCACCAGTGCAACTCCGGCGGCCTGTCCGGTGGCCATGGCCGTGCGGGCATTGACCTGGAAGAAGACCCGCTCCACCACCACCGCCGCCGGCCGATACTCGGCGACCAGGGACCGCAACTCGTCGGACAGGGTGCGCAGTCGATCGGGCAGGGGCATCGAAGGCGCCGTGGAGACCACGCCCCCCGCCACGGCGACCAGCGAGCCTCCGCGCCGGGTCACCACGCCGTAGCCGCAGCGAGAGAGGCCGGGGTCGATACCCAGGACGAACATGCGTTCGATGCTACCCGGCCGCCACCGCGAGGGTGGTGACCCCCGCCGTCTGCACCATGGCGAGCAGGGAGAAGGCTCAGCCCTCGTAGGCGGCCATCACCGCGTCGGGGATGTCGAAGTTGGAGTACACGTTCTGGACGTCGTCATGATCGTCGAGGGCCTCGATCAGCCTCAGGACGCGCTTGGCCTCCGACTCGGAGGTGACCTCCACGGTGGATGTCGGGACCATCGACAGTTCGGACGCACCCGGCTCCAGCGCCGCCTCTTCCAGCGCGGCGCGCACAGCCATCAGGTCGGCCGGCGCGCTGGTGACCACCCACTGCTCCCCCTCGTCGGACAGGTCCTCGGCGCCGGCTTCCATGGCCACCTCCATCACCCGCTCCTCGTCGAACGTGCGCGGCAAGGAGATGACCCCCTTGCGCTCGAACTGCCAGCTCACCGCGCCCGGCTCCGCCATCGACCCGCCGTTCTTGTTGAAGAGGTTCCGGATCTCGGCCCCGGTGCGATTCCGGTTGTCGGACAGGCACTCCACGATCACCGCCACGCCGTCCGGGGCGTAGCCCTCATAGGCGATCGACTCGTACCGCACGCCCTCGAGCTCTCCCGAGCCGCGCTTGATCGCCCGCTCGATGGTGTCGATGGGCACCGACGCGTCGCGGGCCTTGGCGTACATGGTGCGCAGGCTGGCGTTGGCCGTCATGTCGCTACCGCCCTCGCGGGCCGCCACCTCGATCTGGCGGATGAGTTTGGCGAACACCTTGGCCCGGGCGGAGTCCTGCGCCCCTTTCCGGTACTTGGTGGTCGCCCACTTCGAGTGTCCCGACATGGCCTAGCGCCTCTCCTCTTTCGTCATCTCCACGAAGAACTGATGCAGCCTACGGTCACCGGTCAGCTCGGGATGGAAGGCCGTCACCAGCACGGGTCCCTGTCGGCAGACGACCGGCCGGCGATGGTCCGGCTGCCCGGCGGGCCCTGGCAGCGTAGCCAGCACCTCGACCCCCGGCCCCGACTCCTCGACGACCGGGGCCCGGATGAACACGGCGTGGAGCGGGTCCGCTCCCAGGCCGGCCACCTCCACGTCGCACTCGAACGAGGCCACCTGCCGCCCGTACCCGTTGCGGCGGATGGTCAGGTCGATCACCCCGAAGCGACGTTGGTCGGCCCGACCGTCCAGCACCCGGTCGGCCAGCAGGATCATGCCTGCGCAGGTCCCGAACACGGGCAGACCCCTGCGAAGCGCCTCCCCCATCGGTTCGAACAGGCCGGACGACTCGAGCAGCAGCGAGAGCGTGGTCGACTCGCCGCCGGGCAGGACCAGCCCGCGGAGGCCGGAAAGGTCGTCGGGCCGCAACACCGGACGCACCGTCTCGCCCAGATCTGCCAGGGCTGCCGCGTGCTCGCGCACGTCACCCTGAAGGGCGAGCACCCCGACCGTCATCGACGGAACCCCCGGCGCGCCCTGCCGGCGCGCCGGTCACCAACCACGCTCGGCCAAATGGACGCCGAGCGTGCCGATCTCCTGCCCGGCCATGGCCTGGCCCAGTCCGGTCGAGACCTTCGCCACCAGGTCTGCGTCGGCAAAGTGGGCGGTCGCCTCCACGATGGCCCGGGCCATCGCGGACGGGTTGCCGCTCTTGAAGATCCCCGAACCGACGAAGACAGCCTCGGCGCCCAGCTGCATCACCAGCGAGGCGTCGGCAGGGGTGGCAATCCCACCCGCACAGAAGAGGGGGACCGGGAGCCTGCCGGTCTCGGCGATCTCCTGGACCAGGCCGATCGGTGCCGCCAGGTCCTTCGCCCAGCCGTAGAGCTCGGCCGAGTCCGCTTCGGTGACCCGGCGGATGTCCCCCAGGATGGACCGCAGGTGGCGGACCGCCTCCACGATGTTGCCGGTGCCCGCCTCGCCCTTCGAGCGGATCAGCGCCGCTCCCTCGGAGATCCGACGCAACGCCTCGCCCAGATTGGTGGCGCCGCACACGAACGGCACCGTGTAGGCCCACTTGTCGATGTGGTGGGCTTCGTCCGCCGGGGTGAGGACCTCGCTCTCGTCGATGTAGTCGACACCCAGCGCGGCCAGGACCTGCGCCTCGGCGAAGTGCCCGATCCGGGCCTTGGCCATCACCGGCACGGTCACTGCGGCCTTGATCCCCTCGATGAGCGCCGGATCGCTCATGCGGGCGACGCCGCCGTCACGCCGGATGTCGGCCGGGACGCGCTCGAGGGCCATGACCGCCACCGCTCCGGCATCCTCGGCCACCTTGGCCTGCCCGGCATCGACCACGTCCATGATCACCCCGCCCCGCAGCATCTCGGCCAGGCCACGTTTGACCGTGAAGGTGCCGGTCGGGTGAGAGTCGTTCGCGGGATCGGTCATGGGCGCATTCTACCTCCGGGCGCGGATCCGGCCGCCCGGCGCGACAACGGCCGCCCCGGTACCCGGGGCGGCCGTCCGTCGCCACAGCGACAGCGTTGCAGGGAACTAGGGCTGCAGGACCGCTTCGAGCTCGATCTCGATGTCGACCTTCTTGCCCACGACCAGGCCGCCGGCCTCCATGACGGCGCCGAACGCGACGCCAAACTCCTCACGGTCGATCGAGGTGGACGCGCTGAAGCCGACCCGGTGGTTGCCGTAGGGGTCCTTGACCACGCCCTCGAGGACGACGTCGAGCGTCACCGGCTTGGTGACGCCCCGGATGGTCAGG
>Ga0209584_10000697_pt1 | contig 10755 bp, 11 predicted proteins | sample NGEPerD_FD_184507 | JGI IMG/M metagenome (GOLD analysis project Ga0209584, IMG submission 184507) | Arctic peat soil microbial communities from the Barrow Environmental Observatory site, Barrow, Alaska, USA - NGEE PermafrostAB12-D... | ecosystem: Environmental > Terrestrial > Soil > Wetlands >...
ATCTTGGGACGACAAACAGACGGGTGCCAAACACTACAGGGATCTCGTCTACGTCGACAGGATCGAGTTCCTGGATTCGAGGACTCGCGGGAACGGCCATCGTGATCCCGCCGAAAGCGCCTCTGAAGAGACAACAGCGACTGACCAACAAATGCCGTTTTGACGAACGATCTCGATTCCGCCGACCATTGGTTCCTCTACGTGTACGAAGCGCTGTTCTCATCAAGTAACATTCGAACCAAATCGTATCGTGTGCAGCGGACCCATTCGTAAACACTGGCCGACGTCCCGTTCCTAATCTGAGGGTTGTCACTTCCGCGGGTTGGCGACAAACCGTCAAAGTGGATTGCTTCCGTGTAGCCGACGACTCGCCAGCCAGCCGGCGATTCTGGGGTTCTGAGAGTAATCGCCTTGATTACGCCAGTTGATTATCGACAAGCGAACCCTCTGCTGAGGGCCAATTGCCGGTCGGATCGAGTCACTCCAGAGTCACAAGCCAGATATCTGATTCGGTCACTCGACGGGAGAAGTACGCCGTTTTCCCGTCCCGCGTGAGTTGCGGCGGTCCGATGATGTCGCGGGCGACGGAGAATACCTTGCGGACCTGTTTTGAACTTGAGTCGACAAGATAGAAGTCTTTCCCATGAGCAACAAACAGCACCCGACGGCTATCGGGCAGCCAGACCGGCCACTCGCCGAAGTCAGTGAGGCGTTCGTATTTATGTGACTCAAGCGAATACCTTACGACCCCTCCGATTGGTGGCTCTGCTACGCCCACAAGGCCCTTACCATCCTGTGACCAGTCGTTCACCAGGAAGCGACTTGATGGAGGATCGAACTGCGGCAAGAGCTCGGGCGATTGTTGTTTCCATGGGCGATTCGGGTCAAAAATGAACACCCTCGATTTCAAGCGAGGCTCATCGGACTCGCTCACGGTCGCGATCCGTGAGCTGTCCGGAGCCCATGCGAAGTAACTTGCACCGCCTTCCGTGAGCTGTTGCAGGTCACTGCCATCCGGCCGGATCTTCCACAACTCCAAACGGCCGTTGCGATCGGAGAAAAATCCAACCCAATTACCATCCGGGGACCAGCGGGGCATACGATCGATGGCCGAATCGCTCGTCAACTGTCGCATGGCGGTGCCGTCGGGATGCACCAAATACAAGTGACCTTCAGGCTGGACCAGTGAGTAGACCGCGATCCAATTACCGCCTGGCGACGGAGCGGGATTCGACCAGCGCAAGGAACCGGTAGTCACCCAAGCAGGTTCGCCATTCACCACGCCGGATGGATCCAGCGTCAGTCGCTGAATGTTCGCAGTTACCAGCGCCGAGGCGAAGGCCACGTGTTTGCCGTCGGCGGAGAGACTTGGGTGAGCAAGATAGGGCGCCGGCGTAGTGATCGCCTCGGGTTCTCCGCGTGTCTCACCCGATGCTTCACCGATTGGCACTCGCCACAGATTCATGCTGCCACGCCGATCGCTGGAGAAGTAAAGATACTTTCCATCCGGCGACCAGACAGGATTCCAATTGGTGGTTTTCTCGCTCATCACCGGCTTGGGAGTTCCGCCGCGAACGGGTATCGTCCAGATCGCTGATTGCGTTGGATTACCCAGCCGGTGGGTATAGGCGATTCGCTGATTGTGTGGCGACCAACTGGCCAATACGGCGTCCCCTTCATACAGACGGCGGATTTCTCCAGTGGTTACATTTGCGATCCAAAGTCCGCTCCGCCCTGTAGCGTTCTGCGGGTACAGCTCAACATTCTCCGTGGTGAAGGCCAACTGCGTTCCGTCGGGCGACCACGCTGGATGAAATCCCACATGCGTCACACGCTTGATTGCCTCGCCCGTGCGACCCATAACGAATATGCCACCGCCGTCGCGACTGGATCGGAACGCGATCAGTTCTCCGTCGGGAGAAAACGCGGGCTGGTCGTCATCTGCCGTGGTATCCCTACTCAGATCGAGGGGAGTCTGCCCGCTGACGCTCTGTAAGTAAATCTGGCGTCTCCCACTGCTACCCCCCGAATACACCACCCACTTTCCGTCGGGCGAGAGACTCGGAAACCACTCGACGCCGGGCTGCGACGTCAGCTTGGAAAACGCCACATTGAGATGCACAGGCGCAGCTTGCTTTGCCTGCCGGTACTGCCAGATCATCGTGGAACCAGCAATGCCAATCACCGCACCCACCGCGACCATGATGAATTGCCATGGCACCTGCCTCACACGCTTGGTGCGCACGGCGATGGATCCTGCACGCCCCTTGACCAACTCTTGAAGCTCTTCGAGATCGTTCCGCAGGTCCACCGCGGTCTGGTAACGCCGCACCGGATCCTTTGCCAAGCAGCGCCTGATGATGCGGTCGAGATCAGGCGGGAGAGCTGGGTTGACCGCAATGGGGGCAACCGGCGAGTCCTTCAAAATTGCAGACATGACTGATACCGCGCTCTCACCACGAAAAGGACGCACGCCAGTGGCCATCTGATAAAGCATCACTCCTAGAGAAAACGTGTCTGAGCGCGCATCAATGGGTTTGCCTTCGGCCTGCTCAGGCGACAAGTAGGCTGGAGTGCCCACGATTCTCCCCTCCCCGGTCTGCGTGACAGTGGTTGCCGTCTCCTCCATTTCCCCGATCCCCTGGTAAACCAGTTTCGCCAAGCCGAAATCCAGGATTTTTACCAGTCCGTGGTCATCCACCATGATGTTCGACGGTTTGAGGTCGCGGTGGATGATCCCCGCAGCGTGGGCCGTAGCCAACGCATCCGTGATCTGGACCGCGACCTTCAACATATCGTCGAGGCGCATGCCGCTGCGAGGAATCAACTGGTCAAGTGTTTTCCCGCTCACGTACTCCATGGCAATGAAATCGTGGCCAGCTTCGCGGGAAATGTCGTGAATGACAATGATGTTGGGATGATTCAGAGCCGAAGCTGCCTGCGCTTCCCTCCGGAAGCGCATCAAGGCATGGGCTTCTCTCTCGATATTGCTCGGCAAGAACTTCAATGCGACATTTCGGTGCAGATGTGTGTCTAGGGCCTTGTAGACAACACCCATGCCTCCGCTGCCGATTCTCTCAGTGATGCGATAGTGGCCTAGAGTTTGGCCGATGAGCGGGTCGTGACCGGGAGCTTCGGTAGCCACGGGAAGGAACTCCTTCCCCTCACCCTCTACGCCAAATCGTAGGTCCCGTCATCGGGCAAGTCAAGGCCAGCATATGACTTGTAAGCATGATGGTCTTCTCTTTCGGGTGCTCCGGGAGGCGGCCTCAGAGTAGTTGGTGATGAATCGCTATCACACCAGCAACCTCAACTGGCGGATCACGGGCAAGCGGGAAGTAATCCCAAGGTAAGGGTTGCCGACTATTCGCTCAAGTGGATTTCTGCCGCGAAATGCGCCCAATAGCATTCGTAGACCCTGGGGCGTTTGCCGATACTTATCCTGTGGTCAGCACTGAAGGTACGCTCATGGAGCGCCTTCGGCTGTTTGCCCGTCAGCGTCACAAAGCGGGTTCAGCCGACGATAAGGTGCGTGCGGAAGAAGGCGATGATCCGCCGGCGCGCATCCATCGTCGCTTCGTCGTTGTATCCGATCGACTTGATCCGCAGTAGCTTGAGCAGAACGGTTCCGTGCCGGTTCATGAAGCCGTGACCGGCCTCGGGATACTCCTTCACGTCGTGCGGCACGAGGGCGCGCTCTAGCTTGCGCCGCAGCTCGTCGGCCACACCCTGCTCCCATTTAGCCAGGCCGCCGTAGCTGCCTACCACTGGGCACGCGGTCTCAAGGAACTCGTCGAACTCGGGAGGAAGCGGCCCGCCGTAGTTGACGCTGGCAGCCGAGAAGCCGTGACCGGAGACCAGAAGCAGCGCGAAGCCGCCGCCCATGCAGAATCCGATAACGCCCACCTTGCCCGAGCACTCAGGCCGGGCCAGAAGCCACTGCCGTGCGGCCTCCACGTCCTCAAAGGCCGGTCCCGTGCGCGCCATCAGGTCGCGAATCACGCGGCGAATGCACAGCAGGCGCCCGCCGCTGTGGTAGAGATTGACGGCGAGCGAGAGAAAACCCGCCTCGGCCAGCCAGTCGGCCTGCCTGCGGTGATCCTGGCTCATGCCGAAGATGTCGTGGAGAACGACCACGCCGGGGAAGGGGCCGGTTTGGGAGGGGACGGCGAGCCACGAAGGCATTCGGCCACGCGGCGTGGGCACAGGGACGTTGGCCAAGGTCTCCTCCCGGCCCCCCGCTGGGGCCGAATAACGATCGCGGAAAAGCTGAAAGGGCATGATCCAGAATTCGCATTTTAGCCCCCTGGCAACCCGTCATTACGCACATTTGAGTCATTTTTGCCGGTTAGAATGAGAATCTGAGTTTAGACCGGTTGTTCGCAGGTACGTTATGGCAAGTGATAACGCCAGAATCCTCGTGATCGGCGCCGGGGTGAACGGCTCGGTCTGCGCCGCCCGCCTGTTCGAGCGCGGCGTGGATGTCACTGTGCTGGCGCGCGGCAAGCGGCTCGCCGAGGTTGAGACCAACGGCATCGTCATCGAGAACCCCTTCAGCCAAAAGCGGAGGGTCGCCAAGGTCAGGGCCATCGGTGAACTGGCGCCCGGGGACATCTATGACTACATCCTCGTCGTCGTGCGCCGCAACCAGGTTGCCGAATTGCTGCCCACACTGGCCGCCAACAGCTCGCCCAACGTCGTCTTCATGAACAACAATCTGAATGGTTCCGCCGAGATCGTTGCGGCATTGGGGCCGCAGCGGCCGATGCTCGGATTCGTCTTCGCCGGGGGCAAGCGCGACGGGGATATCATCCGGGCTATCGGCCCATTCGATCATTCGCTGATGCCGACGCCCTTCGGCGAGATCGACGGAACGTTGACTCCGCGGCTGAAGAGGCTGGTCGAGCTGCTCAATCGGGCCGGTCTCAGGGCCAAGGTTTCAACCCACATCGTCGATTACCTCGCCACGCATGCTGCCGGTGTGGCAGCGATGGCGCCGCTGGCGATGAAGTACCGGAACGACATCAGGGCACTGGCTCGTTCGCCCGGCGACCTGAAGCTGGCCGCCTCGGCAATGCGCGAGGCCATTCCGGTGCTGAAGGCGCTGGGGCACCAGATCGTGCCCGCCAGCCAGCAGGTCGTCGCCATCACGCCGGTGTTCTTGCTGGCATGGGTGCTTCGACTGTTCTGCAACTCCCGGATCGGCGAAGTCGGCGCGGCTTGGCACGCTCAGCAGGCGCCTGACGAGATGCAGGCGCTTGCCGACGATCTCCGCGCGGCGGTCATCCGTTCCGGCGTTCTGGCACCGGCCATCAGAAGAGTGTTAGACATGAAGTAACGCCCCAGGCGACACCGTCGCAGATCGGTACGATGCTAAGTTAGAATTCCCAAATGTTCGTGTTTGGAAGGATCGGACAGCAAACGGAGCAGGACAATGCCGAGGGGTAGCAAGAAGACGGCTGCCGCAAAGATCCCGGTGACGCTGTACTGGGTTTCAACAGCGGATCACGACGAAGATTGGTTTATCTTCGCCAAAAGCACGCGGTCTGCGGCGAAATTCCATGCGGACTATGAAGGGTACGGTCCCAGAGAAACCGCGGCTGAGCCGATTCTGGAGGCTCCGGACACTGCCGGTCCATTCCCACGCCACGCTCAAATCGACGATCTGGCCGCGCTAGGGTTCGAGATTTTGAAGGGTGGCGATCACGGCCGCAGTGTGAAATATGGGGATCGCACCTTCGTGGAGGGGCATCTGGAATCGTTGATAGCGGAGATTGATGACAATAATTCCGAAACGGCCGGAGAAGGCAGACCGCGGGGCACCAAGTCCTCTTCGTTGAAAATCAACCTCGACTAAAACCCTCTGATCTGGAACGGAGCCGTTGAGGCAGCGATGGTGATGCCAATCGTCATTGGCAATCGTAATTCTTGCTGCTACAAATGCCAGTTTGCCCGATGTCCCGCGAATCAGTGACTACAAAGGCTTCGGGCCCGCGTCGATGGAAGTCCGTCCTGGCACATACAGTCACGGTCGACCGTGACTCGTCTATAACAACGACGGCGGCGTCAAGGGTAAACGAGGCCGCCCGCACCTCTGGTTTTTGAGGAGCGCCATTTCGCTCTAGCTGAGATTGCAGCACCTCGGCGGGATCAGCAAGCAAGGCAATGCCATGGTACGCAGTTTGTCGCCCTCCGCTGGAATGCTCCGTGGGATTGAGCCCCAGGTAGCTGACCACCTTGCGGCTGCAGGCAAAGCGCTCGATCTGTCCCAGCGTCACAGCCACGGCCCGGCCGATAATCGGACCTACTCCCGGATGCGTCTGCAACAACTGCGCGACCGGATTTTTCTCTGCCTCCTGCTGGGCCGCAATATCCAGGTCCGCGATGCGGCGATCCAGATCGTCCAGCAGTTGCAGCGAATCCTGGCGCCGTCGCGCCGTCCTGCCGGCCAGCGGCAGCTCCTCCAGCAGCTTCCGTCCGGCGGCGCTCCACAGCTTGCTCTTCCGCTGCGCGATCAACGCGAAAAGTCTGAATGAGAAGTGCTAAGGGCTACGACTAAAGCGGGAGGTGATTTCCGCCAGTGGAGGTTAGACTTTCCGTATCGGGAAAAACTACTTCTGGCCCTCGTGGGCCGAACTTTGTTCAGTTGAAGCGACTGCGAGGGGCTGCCTGCCCCCCTTGGTCGCGAACACAGTCAAGTAGCAGCCATGATGACGCAACCGCACAAGACGTTTTGGAGATGGGCATTCTTCATAGGCTTCGCGTGTTCGCCTGCCCGCGCACAACAAGGTGTTCAATTCCTGCCCGAAATTGATACCTATCTCAAGCTGAATTCTGTTCTTCGGATGTATGTGGAGGCCAAGAGTGATCGGGACGGCGGTGATCCGCTGCAAGCGGGTATAGGCCCGAGCATTCAGCTCTACCTGAAGCCCTTGGTCAAGCTCAAAGAAGTGACGGCCTTCGATCTGGACGAGGCGAAGTCAAGGTTTTTCATTCTGGAAGCCGGATATCGTGTCCTGGTCTCGCCGAACGCTCCCACCGAGAATCGCATGCTGACATCGGCGACCTTCAACTTTCCGATGAAAGCCGGATTTCACCTGTCGGATCGCAACCGGGCGGATCTCGACTGGATAAACGGGAAGTTCACGTGGCGCTATAGAAACGAACTGACCGTTGAACGGACCGTTTCCGTCCGCGCTTACCACCTTATCCCTTATGTCGCCGCCGAACCTTATTACGTTAGCCAGTTCAACAAATGGAGCACTACGGCCCTCTACGCAGGCAGCCTTTTTCCCGTCGGCCGGCACGTCGAATTCAACCCTTACTACGAGCATGAGAACAACACAGGGGGACCCGCGAACCATCCGGAAAACGCGGTTGGGCTGGCTCTCTACCTCTTTTTTCCCCTGGAACAGAAATGACGAGCGAGTTCGCCTAAAAGCCGCGAGGAAGGCACCAAAAGCCTGGCGGCCCGGTGAGTTTGAGTTGTTTTATCTGCGGCGCGGATGCCTGCCCAAGCAGCGTTTTACTTTTCCTGTCACCCCGGGGATCACGGCGAGTCTCTAGGCCCAAAACGCCTTCACCCGATCAGCTTCCTGGAACGTACGGTCGTATCCCGCCCTTAGTGCGGGACCGATTTCAGCAGGTGAAACCAGGTTGACCTGACCGGGATTGGCCGCGATCAAGAGTGTCTCGGTGCCCTGTGCCTCTATACCTCTGAGCTCCTGCTGAAGACCATTGGGAATATTCGTGAAGCGCGGACCGCTGCCACGCGTGCCATCGGTGAGCGAGACCACCAACGCCCGCTTCGCGCCAGCCACCACATCGGAATGGGTGCTGCTAGCCTGCTTTATGCATGAACGCTGCCGAAGTGGACTTCTGGGAACGAGATTGAGGCAATGGTGTTGATGGCAGCGTGCAGCGTCCGGTGCGGTGTGTTGTGAGGATCACTGGTTTGTCGGAACTGGCTAGCGTCGAGAGTTTCGGGCACAGTGCTTCCCCGAAACGCCGTCTGCGTAACTTTGAAGATTATGTTTCGTGCCAGGCGAGGCCGTGTTATCCCGTCGAGGCTCCCAGTGCCAGCGCCACTTGCCGGAAAGTGGATAGAAACGGGAACGACGCGGGCAGATGCACGACCACGCGGCGAACCGAACCCATCACTCGGGCACCCAGTTTCAGCAACCGTTCACGGATGGTCCAGACCTGAGCTCGGGCACAGCTGGTGTGCGCGGCTTTCAGACGTAACTCCTGCATCAAGACGTAGGCAGCTGCGGTCAGCAAAACGCGGAACTGGTTAGCCCAAAAGTCGCTGCAACTGGTGCGGTCGATCTGAAGATCGTGCAGTTTTCGCGGTAGGGACGCGCATTGCTGCGCGCCCCCCGCATAGATCCGTGCGAGCCCGATTTAGGCACACGGCTCCCACCTCGGGTGCTTAGCGTCGAAGCGCCGCTCAGGCCAAGGATGCAGAATGCGTGGTCTTGGCAGCCAGTCGTCGATGAGCCTCGGCATCTGCTTCCAAGTTCGTCGCGCACGCTGGCTGCGGCGCATCAGCGCACGCTTCCAAAGTTGAGCGATACGGACTCGGAACACCACCAGGCACCGATAGTTCGTCGGCACCGCGTGGTATGCAAAGAAGCCCCTGACCACCTGTCCCAGCCATTTCCCCTGTTCCGGAATCGGCTGGTGCCGCCTACGCTGCAGTTCTTCCTTCACTCTCTGTATCGTGGCCTGCATGCGATCACGGCGCGTCCTCCGCTGGAGCTGGAATCCGCCCATTCGTTTTTGCCCGCAGATCATCGTAAAGCCCAAAAAGGTGAAGGTCTCCGGTTTGCCTTGCCCACGTTCCCTCCGGTTGAGTGCTGCGTAGCGCCCAAACCGAATGATCCGTGTCTTGTCCGGATGCAGCGTGAGTGAAAATGCCTCCGATCGCGCACGCATATCTGCCAGAAACCGGGCTCGCGTGTCACAGGCGCTGGAGCGCGTGCGCCAAGCAGGCTCAATTTCAAATTGAGCCACTACCCCTGGTTTAAGTGATTTGTGAAATTCGCGAAGCTTCTGATAAGCTTACGCCCTCTAAGGGTTTCGCGTGTGAGGGAGCTGCTGCAATGCTACGCCGAGAGATGCTTAAGGTTACGCTCGTTGGCTCGGGCGCATTGGCCTCGACAACAAATGCGCTTCTCCCGGTCGAGCGTGCGGAAGCGAAGTCGGCGAGCGAATCTCTTGAGGCCCTGTCTGAAAAATTAACTAAAGAGCTTTTTTCCAACGATGGTCTCGCTCGTCCGATCCCCAAGAGGCCAACTGTTTCCGACCTTGCCAAAGACCTGGACCGGACGCTCGTTCTAGGTGGCGGCGGAGAGTGGTATGTCGCTTGGTACTGCGGCTTTTTTCATGGGCTATATGACCAGGGCGTCGACATGAGCGCTCTGTCAGAAATGGTCGTGGGGACCTCGGCAGGGTCCTACATCGGTTCATCGGTGACTTCAGGGCACTTTTTTCATATGCGGACGGCCTTCGATTTCTTTAGCTACTTTCCGACAATCTTCGCAAAGCTTGCGCCGCTCTCGTCGCCAACCTCGAGCCAGGCGCGAGCTATTAGACTCAGCGCCGCTGCTGGCGATGGCAAGGCAACTACACTTCAGTCAATCGGCCGCGCAGCTCTGGCGGCTGATAACAAATTGAACGGTGACGGCGTCGAGAGAGTAGCCGCGTTTATGACCGGAGACAGCAAGACAGATTGGCCTGTCGCGAAAATGTTCACATCCGCGGTGGATTGCTACACGGGCGAACGCTTAATCGTCAGTCAAGGCGCCGCGAGGAAAAACAAGATCCCTCTTGCAAGAGGCGCCGCAGCAAGTTCGTCCTTGCCAGGGGTGATAGGTCCGACATTGCTCGGGCAGCGCTACGCGATGGATGGCGGGATCTGCGACAATGCTGCCCACGTTGACACTGTAGCCGGTTGTAAACGGGCAATTGTCATCACAATCACGGATGGAATTACGCCACCGTTTTTGACTGGTGTGCCGCACCATCTAGCGGAGAATATCAAGCAGATTGAGGCTACGGGAACCAGAGTTCTTTGGATAATCGCGAACCCGCCGACCAATATCAGCCTCATTGACCCGAAACAGATGGAGCCAGCACTGCATCTCGGATACGAACGAGCAAAAATCGAGGCAGAAAAAATCAAGAAGTTCTGGGCTTGATCCAGATGGGAGTGGGGAAAAGGTGGGGGTCCCTCAGGTCGTTTAAGCTGGAATGTTCCAGCGAGGACGCAGGCCTGTGACGGGAATTATTGAGATGAAGATATTGGCGGAATTTGTCGGGGTCGATGGCGTTTTGGCGTGGCGAGAGGTTTTCGTTATCCGGCGCAACGCGGACCAACCTTATCTCAAAGATTTCGGCCTGACCGTGGACGAAGGCCTCAGCAATCACGCAAAACCGGCCAAGCATAATCACCTGAAAACCGGCCAACGGGAGCCGCACCCGGGACATTGAATCCGAGGGAAGGCCTGTACCCTTCCTCGGCATGGCCAATGTCTTGAGCGAAGAAAAGAAACAACAAGTCTTAGCACTGGGATGGCTGCGGTGGTCGCTGCGGCGGATCCAGTTGAAACAGACTACCCGAAGTCGGGTTCTCGACCGAATAGGTACCGGCAAGTCGGCCAGTGTAGATCTTTCTCGGTGTTCCTGCTCCCAAGGACGGCCACTTGCCCGTAAAACGCCCAAACCATTGAACTGGTATCATCGCCGCTCACG
>Ga0209584_10000699_pt1 | contig 10706 bp, 8 predicted proteins | sample NGEPerD_FD_184507 | JGI IMG/M metagenome (GOLD analysis project Ga0209584, IMG submission 184507) | Arctic peat soil microbial communities from the Barrow Environmental Observatory site, Barrow, Alaska, USA - NGEE PermafrostAB12-D... | ecosystem: Environmental > Terrestrial > Soil > Wetlands >...
CGCAAAGATTGCCGCGGCCACACTCCCGGCGGCGATTGTGCGTACAACACTTCGTAGCATGGCCTAGGCTCCCAGAGAAAGGTTCTAAAGTGACATCGTCAGTTTAGGCGCCCTCACCAGCACCGAAAACGCATCGGGGGTGAACCGCCATTCCCCGAGGGCGAGCGTTACCGCCGGCGTTGCTACCGCGTAGCCGGCGATTCGGCCCACGCGCCACCAAGCGCCTTGTACAGCTGCACGCCCGACACGAGCTCCAGCCGTTGCGCCTTCGTCAGTGCGAGCTCGCTCGTAAATAGATTGCGTTCGGCGTCGAGCACTTCGAGATAACTCGAGACGCCATTCTGATAGCGCCGGTTCGCGAGATCGAACGCGCGCCGCAGTGCGTCCACCTGTCGCTGCTGCGCCACCGCCTGATCGCGCGACGCGCGTACACCAACGAACGCATCCTCAGCCTCGCGCCGGGCGACGAGCGTCGCCTGCTCGTAGGCGAAGCGCGCCTGGTCCGAGCGCGCACGCGCGGCGGAGAGCTCGCTGCGCAACGCGCCGCCGCGGAAGAGTGGAATCGAGAGCCCACCGAAGATCTGATAGATCTCGCCGTTCTGCTGGAAGGTGTCGTTGAACTTGTCGCCCTGCCTGCCGTACTGGCTCGACACCGACACCGTTGGCAAGAGCGCCGCCTTCGCAGCGCCAACACGCGCATTCGCCGCGACGAACGCTTCTTCCGCCTGGCGCACATCGGGGCGGCGCGCGATCAGCTCCGCGAGGAGCTCCGTAGGCAGCACGAACGTACCCAAAACATCGGTAAGCGACTGCCCGCGAGCGACGGGCGCGGGCGAGTGCCCGACCAACACGCTGAGCGCATTCTCCTGCTGCGCGATCTGCCTCTGAAAATCCGCGATGCTCACGGCTGAGTTGTCGACCTCGGACTCGAATTGGCGCACGTCGAGCTCGGAGATGAGCCCCTGCTGATAGCGGCGGAGCGCGAGGTTGAGCGTTTGCTGCCGCGACGCGAGCGTGCGCTGCGAGATCTCGAGATCGAGATCGAGCTCGCGCAGCTGCAGATATCCGGTCGCCACGTCGCTCACGAGCGTGAGCACCACCGAGCGACGTCCCTCTTCGCTCGCGAGGTAATCGGCGCGCGCGGCCTGACTGTTACGCCGAATGCGTCCCCAGAAATCGAGCTCCCACTGCAGATTCGCAGTGACCTGAATGGCATTGAACGCCTCGTTCTGGCCCGGCACGATCACGAGCTTCTCGCGCCCCGCATTCACGACGCCGTTGATCTGCGGATAGTACGACGCCTGCGCCACGCCGTACTGCGCGCGGAACTCGGCGATCGTCGCGATGGCGACGCGCACATCGCGGTTGTTGCGCACCGCGGTGTCGATGAGCGCCTGCAGCGCGGGATCCCTGATCAGCGCGACCCAGCTCACGCCGGTGCTCACGTCGAGCGGCCGCGACTCGTAGCTCGCACGCCAGTCGGGGCGGCGAACCGTCGCCGCGCCGGACGGCGTGTCAGCGCGAGCCGTGGTGGGCGGCGCGATGAGATTCTTTCCGTTCGCGAGCGAGTCGAAGAACGAGCGAACCGAATCCTCGGACTTCGACGGCGCACGCCACGTGGGCGCGGTCTCCACCTGCGGACGCTTGTAGCTCGGACCAACGGCGCAGCCGGCGACGACGAGGAGCGCGAGCAGGAGCGGTATACCCTTTCGTAGTACACGCATGCTCAGTCGTCCCCCGTCACGGAGGTCGCAGCCGCTGGCACCGCACTGCCCTTCCGCTTGAACAGCCCGCGCTCACTCAACATGCGTATCTCGGCAAAGAACGATGGGATGAAAAAGATGCCGACGGTCGTGGCCACGAGCATTCCGAAGAACACGCCCGTGCCGATCGAGTGTCGGCTCTGTGCGCCGGCGCCGTTCGCGACGAGCAGCGGCACGACGCCGAGGATGAAGGCGAATGACGTCATGAGAATCGGGCGCAGTCGCTCGCGCGCCGCCTCGGTGGCCGCCTCGCGAATCGACAGCCCGTGCGCGCGCAGCTCGTTCGCGAACTCCACGATCAGAATCGCGTTCTTCGCCGCAAGTCCGACGACGACGATCAGCCCGACCTGGAAGTAGACGTCGTTCGGCATGCGACGAATCCAGACGCCGAGCAGCGCGCCGAGGAGTCCGAAGGGCACGCCGAAGAGCACCGCGAAGGGGATCGACCACGACTCGTACAGCGCCGCAAGCACGAGGAAGACCATGATGATGCCCATCGTGAAGACGAGCGTCGCGGTGCCTCCCTGCACTTCCTCGTACGACTGTCCGCTGAATGCGTAGCCCATGCCGAGCGGCGCGTACTTCGTGTCGGCGAGATTGCGAACGGCCTTGAGCAGCTCTCCCGAGCTCTTTCCGGGAGCCGGCGTGCCGTTCACGACCGCCGCAGTAAATCCGTTGAAGCGCGTCACGATGTTCGGCGCGCCCTTGAACTCCGTCGTCACGAGCGACGACACCGGAATCATCTGGCCGGCCGCACTTCGAACGTATAGCCGTCCCACATCTTCCGGACGCTGGCGGAATTGTGGCTGCGCCTCCGCCTGCACGCGGAACGTCTTGCCATAGATGTTGAAGTCGTTGATGTAGAGCGTGGACAACATCGCCTGCTGGGTCTGGAAGAGATCCGTGAGCGAGATGCCGAGCGCTTTCACCTTTTCACGATCGACGTGCACGAAGAGCTGCGGGAAGTTGACGTTGATGTTCGTTGACAGCCCCGCCGCTTCGGGCAGCTTGTTCGCCTCACCGACGAACTGCTGCGCGAGCGCCGCGAACTTCGTGACGTCGTTCACGCTGCGATCCTGCAGATCCATCTCGAGGCCGGCGGTGACGCCGAGCCCGGGAATCTCGGGGAAGTTGAAGCCGAAGACGATCGCGTCCTTGATCTGCGAGAACGCGCCGTTCGCCTTCCCGAGAATCGCATCGAGCTGGGTGTCCGGCGTCTTGCGCTTGTCCCAGGGCTCGAGCCCCGCGAACACCGTCGCGGAACTGGTCTGCGCTGCACCGCCCTGCAGGAGGCTCAGCCCAGTCAGTGCGACCGTGCGCGACACGCCCGGCTGCGCGAGCAGATATTTCTGCACCTGCGCGACGACCGCATCGGTGCGCTGCCGCGACGCCCCCGATGGCAGCTCGATCGCGATCGCGAAGAAGCCCTTGTCCTCGGTGGGAAGGAATCCACCGGGTACCACGCGCACCAGCACGATCACGAGCGCGACGACCACGGCGAACGCCGTGAACACCGCCTTCGGGCTGCCGAGCATGCGGCCCAGCGCACCGAGGTAGCCGTTCCGCGAGCGCTCGAAGTTGCGGTTGAACCAGGCGAACGGGCCGCTCGTGGGCGGGTGATCGCCGGGGAGCAGCAGCACCGAGCAGAGCGCCGGCGTGAGCGTCAGCGCGACGATGCCGGAGATCACGACGGAGAGCACGATCGTCACGGCGAACTGCTTGTACATCTGCCCCGTGATTCCGCCGACGAGTGCGACCGGAATGAACACGGCGCACAGCACCGCCACGATCGCGATGAGCGCGCCGGTGACCTGCTTCATCGCCCTGTCCGCCGCGACACGCGGCGAGACTTTCTCCTGCTCCATGATGCGCTCGACGTTCTCGATGACGACGATGGCGTCATCGACGACGATGCCGATCGCGAGCGTGAGGCCGAAAAGCGTGAGCAGGTTGATCGTGAAGCCGAGTGCCCAGAGCCCGAGGAAGGTGCCGATGATCGACACCGGCACCGCGAGCAACGGGATGAGCGTCGAGCGCCAGTTCTGCAGGAAGATGAAGACGACGAGCGTCACGAGCGCCATCGCGATCAGCAGCGTGTTCACGACCTCGTGAATGGACGTCGTCACGAACGGCGTGGTATCGAAGCCGATCTCCTGATGCACGCCGGCGGGGAACGTCTTCTCGAGCTCCGCCATGCGCTTCACATATGCGTTCCGCACCGCAAGCGCGTTGGCGCCCGGCCGGAGATACACGATGATCGGCGCCACCGGCTTGTTGTTGTACATGCCGATGAGACCGTAGTCTCGGGCACCGAGTCGCACGGTGCCAACGTCGGAGACGCGCAGCACCGATCCGTCGGGGTGCGCGCGGATGATGATCTGCCCGAACTCCTCCGGCGTGCTCAGACGGCCGAGCGTCGTGACGGGGAGCGTGAGCTGCGTTCCCACTGGAGCCGGCTCGCGTCCGACGGAGCCCGCGGGATTGGTGTTATTCTGCTCGTTCACCGCGGCGGTGACATCGGAGACCGTGACCCCGAGCTGCGCCATCTTGTCGGGATCGAGCTCGATGTTCATCGCGAAGTTCAGATTTCCAAACGTCGTCGCGTTGCCGACGCCGGGGATGCGCTTGATCTCATCCTCGAGGTAGATCTTCGAGTAGTTGCTGAGGAACTCGCCCTGGTAGCGCGGGTCCGTTGCGGTGAGCACACCCACGAGCAGAATGTCCGGCTGCGCCTTCTGCACGATGACGCCATTGCGTCGCACCGGCTCTGGAAGCTGCGGCGTGGCAAGCGCGATCTGATTCTGCACGTCGACGGCAGCGAGATCCTGGTCGCGTGTGATGTCGAACGACACCTGCAGACTCATCGAGCCGTCGCCCGAGCTCGTGGACTTATAGTAGAGGAGCCCCGGAATGCCAGCGAGCTGCTGCTCGATCGGCGCGGCCACGGTCGTCGCGACATCGAGCGCGGTTGCGCCCGGATAGTTCGCGGAGACCTGCACCACCGGCGGCGTCACATTCGGATAGCGAGCGACCGGAAGCTGGACGAGGGCGAACAGCCCGAGCAGCACGATGACGATCGAGATGACCGCCGCGAAGATCGGGCGGCGGATGAAAAGATTCCTGATCCCCTCGGCGTCCTCGTCGACTGCCTCCGTCGGACGCGGTTCGTCCAGTGGATCGGCACCGGCCGCGCTCATCGCGTCACCTGCACCTTCGCGGCGGTGTCGCCTGGTGTCTTGAGCGTGCTGTCCTTCGACGGCTCGTATGGCGTCGCATGCACGGGACGCCCCGGACCCACCTTGAGCGTGCCATCGACGATCACCTGGTCACCCGCCTTGAGCCCATCCTGGATGAGCCAGCGTCCGTTGTCCCACGACGTGGCGGAGACATCCTTCGGCGTCGCCGTGTTGTCGGCGCCGAGGAGATAGACGAAGGTGCCGGCGAGCCCCTGCTGCACCGCGCGCTGCGGCACGAGCATCGCGCTGTCGTTGACAATGCCCATCGGGCGCACGCGCACGAACTGCCCCGGCAGCAAGATGTGCTCGGGATTCGGAATCGATGCGCGCAGCAGCAGCGTGCCCGTGTTGGTCTGCAGCGACTGATCGACGAAGGTGACCGTCCCCTGATGCGGGAAGACCGTCTTGTCCGACAGCGTGACCGCGACCTTGAGCTTGCCGCTGGCGATCATCTTGCGCGTCGCCTCGTTGTGCCGCCACGCGAGCACATCCTTGTCCGACGGATTGAAGCTCACGTAGATCGGATCGACCTGATCTACCGTGGTGAGCAGATCGCTCGGGCCCGTCACGCGCGCGCCGAGCACGAGCAGCGCGCGTCCGGCGCGACCGCTGATCTGCGCGCGAACGAAGGTGTCGTCGAAGTTCTTCTTCGCCTCGTCCACCGCGCCGCGCGACTGATCGACGCCGGCTTTCGCCTGCTGCAGCTCCGTCTCCGCGTTGTCGACATCAACCTGCGCCACCGCGTGCTCATCGAGCAGCGGCTTCACGCGATTCAGATTGCGCTCTGCATTGGCGAGCCGCGCCTGCGCATTCGCGAGCGTGCCCTGCGCGCTTCTGAGCGCGGCCTCGTACGTCGTGGGATCGATGCGATAGAGCACCGTTCCCGCCGCAACGTCGGTACCTTCCGTGTATGGTCGTGCGACGATCACACCCGTGATCTGCGAGCGAACCTCCACCGCCTTGGACGCCTCGGCCTGCCCCACGTAGTCGAGCTTTGCCTCGACCGTCTCGGGCTTGACCGTGAAAACGGTGACATCCGGCGCCGGATACGCGGGAGGTGCGGCCTTCTTGCAGGCGGCGAGGACCACGCAGGTAACGAGTGCTGCGCGGGAAAGATGGAAGGACACAGATTTCATGTGTGACGAGCTGGATTCTCGTGGTGAACGAACGACGCCGGCGGCATGTCAAGGGAGCTCATACGGGAACGAGCGCGTACCGACATTAATTAGTTCCTTGAACCAACACCTTAGCCGGAGCGCGCGAAACGTGCAGACACGACGGATCGGAAAGTTGGAAGTTTCAGTGATCGGCCTCGGATGTAACAACTTCGGCTGGCGCATCGATGAACAGTCCACTCGTGCCGTCGTCGATGCGGCCATCACCGCTGGTATCAACTTCTTCGACACCGCCGACACTTACGGGAAGACGATGAGCGAAAGCTTCCTCGGCAAGGCGCTCAAGGGTCGACGAAAGAGCGTGATCGTCGCTACGAAATTCGGAAAGAAGGTCGACGAGGAGCGCAATGGCGCTCGTCCCGAGTATGCGATTCGGGCATGTAACGACAGCCTGCAGCGACTCGGCACCGACTACATCGATCTCTATCAGCTTCACGCGCCCGATCCCACGGTGCCAATAGCCGAAACGCTTGGCGCGCTCAACGAGCTCGTTGTTGCGGGGAAGGTGCTCGAGATCGGATGCTCCAACTTTTCTGGCGAGCAGATCAACGAGGCGGAACAGACGAGCGTCAACGGAAAGCTCGCGCGCTTCGTGAGCGTGCAGAATCACTATAACATGCTCAAGCGCGACGACGAGTTCGACGCGATCCCCGAGTGCGAGCGGCTCGCGCTTGCTTATCTCCCCTACTTTCCGCTCGAGAGCGGGCTGCTCACGGGAAAGTATCGAAAGGGTGAGGACGCGCCCAAGGGCACGCGAATCGCAGACGGAGGATGGCTCGCGGAGAAGTACACCGATCGCAACATGGACACTGTCGAGGGGCTCATCGCGTTCGCCGTGGCCCACAATCACACGATGCTCGAGCTGGCGATGTCGTGGCTGCTGCGCTTCCCCGTCGTGGCATCCGTGATTGCCGGCGCCACGAGTGTCGAGCAGGTTCGCAGCAATGCGGCGTCGCCGAACTGGGAGCTGAGCCTGAGCCATATCGAAGCGATCGACGAGATTCTCAACCGCGCCTGAGCGCACTTTCAACGCGAAGCAGGAGCGAACGCATGACGACGAATTCGACGAAGGCGCGGGAGCTGCTCGCGGTGGGGACGCAGGCGCCGGAGTTCACGCTGCACTCGACGCCGGATCAGCAGGTGTCGCTCTCGGACTTCAAGGGAAAACCCGTGGTGCTCGTGTTTTACCCCGCGGACTGGAGTCCCGTCTGCGGCGATCAGGTCGCGCTCTACAACGAGATGCTCGACGAGTTCGCCGAAGCGAATGCGCAGGTGCTCGGCATTTCCGTCGACGGCGTGTGGTGTCATCTCGCCTTCGCGAAGAACGGCAATCTGCATTTCCCGCTGCTCGCCGACTTCGAGCCCAAGGGTGACGTGTCGAAGAAGTACGGCGCGTATCACGACGATCTCGGCGAATCCTCGCGCGCGCTCTATGTGCTCGACGCCGCCGGCGTCATTCGCTGGACGCATCTCTCGCCGGACGGTGTGAATCCCGGCGCCGCAGGAATTCTCAAGGCGCTCGACGCGCTCACGCCCGCGCAGCGCGGCTCCGCCGCCGCCGGGAAGGCGTCGTGAGCGCCGACGATGGCCGCACGCTCGTGCCGCCCGCGAGTGAGAAAGATCACGCGGAAGGGCCGGCCTCAGCGAGGGTGACGCTCGTCGAGTACGGCGATTACGAGTGCCCGTACTGCGGCAACGCCTACTCGATCGTGAAGCAGATTCAGAAAGAGATGGGGAAGGAGCTGCGCTTCATCTTCCGGAATTTTCCGCTGCGGCAGGCGCACGAGCACGCGCAGCACGCGGCGATCGCGGCGGAGCTCGTAGGCGCGAAGGGCGAGAAGGACTTCTGGGCGATGCACGACACGCTGTACGAAAATCAACGTGCGCTCGACGACGACAATCTCGCGCGCTACGCCAAGAAGTTTAGTGTCACGAGCGCGGAGCTGACCTCGGCGTACGAAGGCGGCCCCGCGGCCGATCGCGTGCGCGCGGATTTTCGGAGCGGCGTGCGAAGCGGCGTGAATGGCACGCCAACCTTCTTCGTCAACGGCGAGCGCTACGATGACAATTGGACGGACGTCCCGACGTTTGTCGCAGCGCTGCGCGCGGCCGCGAAGGCACACGCTTGAGGATGTAATCGCCACCCGACAATTACCGCGAATCGCGGGAACGAAACATCTCGCATGGCGCTTCATCACAGACACTCGCCCACGCAAACCCAGGATTATCGCTGATGCCCCAGGCCGCCGAGTACGTCGCAAAACAGACGAAGGCTCCGTCAACGAAAGTCGCAGCATACGCAGCACTTAGCGCGAAGACGCCGATCGAGCCGTTCCAGATCGAGCGCCGCGCTCCTCGCCCAAACGACGTCGCCATCGACATTCTCTTCTGCGGCGTGTGCCACTCCGACATTCATCAGGCGCGCGACGAATGGGGCGGCTCGATCTTCCCCATGGTCCCGGGCCATGAGATCGTCGGCCGCATCTCCGCCGTCGGTAGCGCGGTGACGAAGTTCACGGCGGGTGATCTCGCCGGCGTCGGCTGTATGGTCGACTCGTGCCGGGTGTGCGAGAACTGCAAGGATGGCGAAGAGCAGTACTGCAACAATCCGCACGCGACGGTGACGTACAACGGCCGCGACAAGAACGGTGAGGTCACGCAGGGTGGCTACTCCACCTCCATCGTCGTCGACGAGAACTACGTACTCCGCATCTCGAACAAGCTCGATCTCGCGGCGACTGCTCCCCTGCTCTGCGCCGGGATCACGACTTACTCGCCGCTCCGCCACTGGAAGGTCGGCAAGGGGAGCAAGGTCGGTGTCATGGGGCTCGGCGGGCTCGGCCACATGGGACTCAAGTTCGCGCACGCCTTCGGCGCGCACGTCGTGCAGTTCACGACATCGCAGAACAAGGTTGCCGACGCGAAGAAGCTCGGCGCCGACGACGTCGTGATCTCGACAAACGCCGCGCAGATGGCGGCGCACGCCGGCACCTTCGACTTCATTCTCGACACGATCTCGGCGCCGCACGACATCGCGAGCTATCTGAACCTGCTCAAGCGCGACGGCGTCCTTTGCATGGTCGGCGCGCCGGATGCACCGCTCTCCGTTCCAGTCTTCTCGCTGCTCGGCCGCCGTGCCTCGCTGGCCGGCTCCGGAATCGGTGGGATCAGGGAAACGCAGGAAATGCTCGATTTCTGTGCTGAGCACGGCATCGTCTCCGACATCGAGATGATCCCGATCCAGAAGATCAACGAGTCGTACGCGCGGATGCTCAAGAACGACGTGAAGTACCGCTTCGTGATCGATACGGCGTCGCTGAAAGCGGCAGCGGCACAGGGCTGACGCGCCGCGGATGTAACGAAACGAGCCGGCTGGGCTTCCAGCCGCGATTTCTCATGAGAGCGACGCCCTGAACAGCGTCGCTTTCATGCGTTTAGGCGCTATATTCGGCTTCCCTCACGTGTACCGGTGCTCTCTGGTGATTTCGCGTTCTCAGCCCGACGATTCCGACGTCGATAGCGACGAAGAGGACACCCCCTCCGGCGGCGTGACAATGCCCGAAGGTGGTGCGGTCGAGCGGATGATGCCAGTGGTCTACGAGGAGCTCCGCCGCATCGCGCGCCGGCAGCTGCGTCACGAGGGCGTCGGCCACACGCTCAACACCACCGCCCTTGTGCACGAGGCGTATCTGCGCCTCGCGGCACCATCGCATCTGGATGTCAGCGGACGCGCGGAGTTTCTCTCCATCGCGGCGATGGCGATGCGCCGGGTGCTCATCGACTACGCGCGCCAGCGCACGGCGCAGAAGCGCGGCGGCGTGCAGATGCGCGTCGAGCTCGACGACATCGAGGTCGCGGCCGACGATCGCGCCGAGCAGCTCGTCGCGCTGGACGAGGCGTTGACCTCACTCGCGGCATCGAATCCGCGTCTCGCGCGCGTCGTCGACTGTCGCTTCTTCGGCGGCATGAGTCAGGAGGAGACCGCGCTTGCGCTCCAGCTCACGCCGCGCACGGTGCGGCGCGACTGGACCAAGGCGCGCATGTGGCTCGCGGTTGCGATGGAGGCGGAGAAGCCGTGACGCGCGCGGCAGTCGCCGAGCTCTGGGAGAAGATCGAGCCGATTCTGGACACCGCGCTCGAGCTCCCGCCCGACTCGTGGCCCGCCTATCTCGACACCGCCTGCGGCAAGGACACCCCGCTGCGCGCGGCCGTCGAGCGACTCCTGGTCTCCGCCGGCAACACCGAGGCGGAAGTGGCGACGGATGCGGGCGCCGTCGCATGGGCACAGCCGCTCTTCGCCGAGCGCGAGGCCGCTGCCCCGGAGCGTATTGGCCCCTACGTGATCGACCACATGCTCGGCCGCGGCGGCATGGGCTCGGTGTATCTCGCCTGGCGCGGCGACGCGGAGTTCGCGCCGCGCGTTGCGCTCAAGGTGATGCGCAGTGGGCTCGATCAGGATCGTGTGCTGCTGCGCCGCTTCACGGAGGAGCGGCAGATTCTCGCGACGCTCGAGCATCGGGGCGTCGCGCGCC
>Ga0209584_10000700_pt1 | contig 10705 bp, 11 predicted proteins | sample NGEPerD_FD_184507 | JGI IMG/M metagenome (GOLD analysis project Ga0209584, IMG submission 184507) | Arctic peat soil microbial communities from the Barrow Environmental Observatory site, Barrow, Alaska, USA - NGEE PermafrostAB12-D... | ecosystem: Environmental > Terrestrial > Soil > Wetlands >...
CAACACCAGGGCAAGCCGATCGGCCCCGAAGAGGCGCTGGAACTCGGTCTGATCACCATCGCGCCCGACGATCTCGATTGGGAGGACGAAGTGCGCATCGCGATCGAGGAGAGGGCCAGCTTGTCACCCGATGCGCTGACCGGCATGGAAGCGAGTTTGCGATTCCCCGGCGCCGAGACCACCGAGACGAAGGTCTTCGGACGCCTTTCAGCGTGGCAGAACTGGGTCTTCATTAGGCCGAACTCGACGGGCGAGCATGGAGCACTGAAGTTGTTCGGCAGCGGATCCAAAGCGCGGTTCAATTGGGAGCGAGTGTAATGAGCATCAACTATCAGGACCGCATTCCAAATAACGTTGATCTTGGTTCCAACCGGACCCTGCAACGCGCGCTGGAACACTGGCAGCCGGAATTCCTGAAGTGGTGGGAGGAACTCGGTCCCAAGGATTTCCAGGTGGCCGACGTGTACCTGCGCACCGCGACCTCGGTGGACGCCAAGGGCTGGGCGACTTACGGTTATGTGCGCATGCCGGATTATCGCTGGGGGATATTCCTGAACGACCGCGACCCCAACCGGCGTATCGGATTTGGCGACAGTTATGGGCAGGACGTTTGGCAGCAGATTCCGGGCGAATACCGGGCGACGTTGCGGCGGCTGATCGTGACCCAGGGCGACACCGAGCCGGCGTCGGTGGAACAGCAGCGAATGCTCGGGCACACTGCGCCTTCGATCTATGACTTGCGCAATCTATTTCAGGTCAACGTAGAAGAAGGCCGCCACTTGTGGGCGATGGTGTATCTGCTGCATGCCTATTTCGGGCGCGATGGCCGCGAGGAGGCGGAAGAGTTGCTGGAACGGCACTCCGGCGACGCCGACAAGCCCCGCATTCTAGGCACGTTTAACGAGCCGATCCGCGACTGGCTTAGCTTCTTTATGTTTACCTACTTCACCGACCGCGATGGCAAGTTCCAGTTGAAGTCGCTAGCCGAGTCGAGTTTCGATCCGCTGGCGCGCACCTGCCAGTTCATGCTGACGGAAGAGGCGCATCACATGTTCGTGGGCGACACCGGGATCAATCGCGTAGTGAAGCGCACCCTGGAAGTGATGAAAGAGTTGAGCACGGACGACCCATTGGCCATCCGCAATGCTGGAGCTATCGACCTTCCGACGCTGCAACGGTATCTCAACTTCTGGTTCAGCTCGTCCCTCGATCTGTTCGGATCGGAGACCTCGTCGAATGCGGCTTCGTACTTTGCGAACGGCTTGAAGGGGCGTCCCGACGAAGCCCAGTATGAAGATCACATTGCGATCGAGCAAAGTTACGCGCTGGAATTACCCGACGGACAGGGCGGCACCAAGAGCGAGAATATCCCGCTGCGCAACGCCATGAACGAGGTGACGCGAAGCTCATACGTGCGCGATTGCGAAATCGGCCTGAAGCGGTGGAACCGTCTGATCGAGAAGGCAGGTCACGGCTTCCGCTTGACGCTGCCGAGTACGCGCTTCCGCCGCAGCATCGGAAACTGGGGAGGAGTTTCGACGACTCCCAAGGGCCAGCCCATCAGCGCGGAGCAATTCGGCGCACGCCAGAACGAGTGGTTGCCGAGCGACAGCGACCGGGCGTACATCCTGAGTCTGATGCAAGGTGTTTCCGCACCCGGCAAGATGGCGGCGTGGATCGCTCCACCCGACCGCGGGATCAACAATAATCCGGTGGACTACGAGTACGTGAAACTGCAGTAGGAGCGAATCTGACGGCTAAATATCCGGTCGTCGGCATACAATTCAAAGTGGGGTGGGTTGAAACCTCCGCATTCCTTCGCCCAGCTTTTGATAAGGTACGATTGCGGGGCGAGAAATCACCACTTCGAATATGGGCAGGGCAAAACACAGCGCAATCCAATGCGAAGATCACGGCCATCGCCGGGGTCTCCGGACCGTGTCTCTCCTTGAGGCTTCCAAGGGCGTGCTCGTGCTGCTGGTGGCTTTCGGGTTCGCAGAGATTATTCATCTCCACATCGATCTCGAAGACGCTGCACAAAACCTGCTTATCTTCCTGCAGATTGATCCCGACCGCAGAATTTCGCACGCCCTGATGCACGCCGCCGGCAGAATGATGGACGCCAACCTGCTCACGGTGCTGGCCATTGCTGTCGTGTATTCCGGCCTGCGCTTTATCGAATCCTACGGGCTATGGCGGCAACGGGTATGGGCGGAGTGGCTGGCCATTGTTTCAGGCGCAATCTACCTGCCGCTGGAACTCTACAACCTTATACGCCGTCCCAGCCTCGTCCATTGGGTGGTCCTGCTCATCAACATCGTGATTGTGGTTTACATCGCATGGGTGCGTTGGGATGAGGTCAAAGGCCGACAGCGCGGACCCGTATCGCCAGCGCGATTGGCAAGGGACGGGGACTGAGTTCTCTCGATCGTGGGAGCGCGTGCCGCAATTACTCCGGCAACGTTTGCGACAGAACCCGCGCCACATTCTCACCCATGATCAACCGGATGTCGTGCTCCGAGACGCCCTGCTGCAGTAGCGCTTCAGTGATGAGGACGAGGCCTCTGGCGTCGAACGGTTCGGTCACCGCGCCATCGAAATCGGAACCCAGCGCAACGTGTTCCGCTCCAACCACTGCCACGGTGTAGCGGATGGCGGTTGCGATAGACTTCGCATCCTGTCCGCAGGTGGCCACATCCCAGAAACCGATGCCGATTACGCCGCCGGTGGCTCCCACCGCACGAAGCTGTTCATCGCTGAGATTGCGATTGTTATCGCAAACGCCCTTCACTCCAGTGTGGGAGACGACCACCGGCTTAGTCGCCATTGCGGTCACGTCTTGCAGGGTATCGGGCGACGCGTGCGCCAGGTCAATCAACATGCCGCGCGCTTCCATCTGCTTCACCCACTCGCGTCCCAGCGGAGTGAGTCCGCCCCGCGCCACGCCGGCGGCCGCACCACCAATTGCGGTGTCGGTAAAGTGCGTGGGCGCCATCATGCGAAATCCGGCAGCGTAGAGCGCATCAAGGTTTTCCAGCTTGCCTTCCAGCGGCTGTGCACCCTCAGTTCCGAGGAACGCAGCGATGACGTGCGATCCGTCGGCGCGAAGCTTCAGGAAGTTGACCAGGTCGCCGCGCGTCTTGAGCAGCACCAGTGCGCCATTGGACTTGTCCACGAACCGCTGCATGCGGCGAGCCTGATAGAGAGCGCGCTGCTTGGGACTGTTGAGGGCCTTGAGCGGCCAGCCCTGCGCCATTCCGAGATAGGGTAACAGGTCGGTGGAGTCGTCGTTGCGATCGATGTTCAAGTTGCGGGGCACGCTGGAAACCACGGTGAAGGCCTGCATCCCGACGTTGCCCGCGAGCATGCGCGGCAGATCGATGTTGCCGGCGCGGCTGGGGAGCAACAGGTTCCGTCCCCACAAGAGCGTGTCGGCGTGCAGGTCGGCAACCAGCAAAGTGCGGTGCAAAGCTTCGGCCTCGGCAGAGGCTTGATAGGGACCGGGCTGGAGCGTTCGATTCATTCGCCGCTCAACGACGGAAGGCACAACCAGGCGTGCCAGCATGAAGAGACAGCCCAGAACCACCAGTACGACCAGCACTCGTTTCATCGCCGCCAGCCTATCACTTGAGAGTGCGCTGCGCAGTGACTAGGCGGCGAGGCCGCACTCGACGAATCGGATTCCCGGGCTTATGGTTGAGGCGAACAGAGGGAATCCGAGTTGGCGAATATCCTGCTGGAGATCGTTGCCTCGACGGCGGACGACTGCATTGCAGCCGAGAGCGGCGGCGCCGATCGCATAGAGTTGTGCGCGGCCATCGGGACGGGCGGGCTCACTCCTTCGCTGGGCACGCTGGTCGCGGCGAAGACGCAAGTGCGCATTCCGGTGATGGTAATGGTGCGCCCTCGCGCTAGCGGTTTCTGTTATTCCGAGGCGGATTTCGGGGTCATGCAACGCGACGCTGGGTTTCTGCTGGAGCATGGCGCCGACGGAATCGTGTTGGGCATTCTCCATTCCGATGGAAGCGTCGACGCCAAGCGCTGTGGGAAGATTGTCGAACTCGCAGGTGGTCGGCAGACGGTTTTCCATCGCGCTTTCGACGTCGTGCCCGATCCGTTTCGCGCACTGGAAGAGTTGATCGACATCGGCTTCACCCGCGTGCTTACCAGCGGACAGCAGAAGACAGCCTGCGACGGACGCGAGCGAATACACCAGCTCGTGTTGCGCGCCGGTCCGCGCATTGAAGTTCTTCCGGGCGGAGGCGTGCGTCCCCATAACGTTCGCCAACTGGTTCAGACAACGCATTGCACCCAAGTCCATCTCACGGCGTTCTCGGCGCGTTGCGATGCGTCAACCTCAACCGGGCCCCTCACTATTGGGAGCATTCCAGGCGCGCCGTCGTCCTCATACGAGTGCGTAGAATGGGAGGCGGTGCGGCGGATGCGGGAGACACTGGACTCGATCGGCCACGCAGCAGGTTGAGGGGCACGCCATCAGGAACAGCGTGGTTTTAGCTGTGCGGCACATAGAATCCTCCGAGAGAACCGATTTTGCCGCTTGCGCCTGAGTCGCAGGTCAACTAGCATTCCGGATTGAGCATTGCTGCCTGTACGTCTGGCACTCAGCCACGAGCAGCAGATCAAAGCAGACAGGTGAACATGGCAATCGGAACGCCGCAACGAACGACTACGTCGAACCTCCCCGACACCGGGCTGAACTACACCGGCCCGCTGATCATGGTGACCACACTGTTCTTCATGTGGGGATTCCTTACCTGTTTGAATGACATCCTCATTCCCCACCTGAAGGCAATTTTCGACTTGAATTACGCCCAAGTCATGCTGGTGCAACTCGCTTTCTTCGGCGCGTATGCGGTGTTCTCCATTCCCGCGGGCTTCATTACTGAGCGGGTGGGCTACAAGCCCATGATGGTTGCCGGGCTGCTGACCATGGCAGCCGGGGCATTGCTGTTCGTGCCCGCAGCCATGGTACCGTCGTTCCCGCTGTTCCTGGCAGCGCTGATCATCCTGGCTGGCGGGATCACCGTATTGCAGGTGGCAGCCAACCCATATGTGGCGCTTCTGGGGCCGGCCAGGACCGCATCTTCGCGCCTTACGCTGACGCAAGCGTTTAATTCTTTGGGCACGGCGATAGCACCCTGGTTCGGGGGCATCCTGATCCTGGCTACTGCGCCAAGAGCGGCGGAAGAAATCGCCAAGATGCTGCCTGCTGAGTTACAGACCTACCGTATCGAGCAGGCGTCGTCGGTGAAGTTACCGTACATCGGAATTGCGGTGGCGCTAGTTGTGCTGGCCGTCGTCATCGCTCGATTCAAGCTACCCCACATCCCCGAGGCTGAAGGTGGCCACGCCGTAGTGAAGGACGACAGCATCTGGAAGCATCCGAATCTGGTGATGGGTGCGATCGGCATCTTCACCTATGTCGGCGCCGAGGTGGCTATCGGCAGCTTTCTGGTGAATTACCTGCACGAACCGAATATCGGTAATCTCAGCCTGGAAACTGCCGCCAAGGTTCTTTCCGTCTATTGGCTCGGCGCGATGGTGGGACGCTTCATCGGCTCCTACGTACTCCGGCACCTGCCGCCGCGCAGGGTACTGGCGGCGAACGCATTTATTGCGGCTGCATTGATCTGCATTTCCATGGCGACCAACGGGTATACCGCGATGGTGAGCATCCTGGCTATAGGCTTCTTTAACTCCATCATGTTCCCCACGATCTTTACCCTTGGAATAGAAGGATTGGGGCCGTTGACGGGCGAAGGTTCCGGCATGCTGAACACGGCCATTGTGGGCGGCGCGATCATTCCACTGGTGCAGGGCTACATCGCCGATCGGATGGGCATCCACCATGCGTTCTTCCTGCCGGCAATTTGCTACCTGTATATCGTGTTCTTCGCCATCAAGGGATTGCCGCGCAAGCGGGCTGTTGCGTCGTAGTAGAAAATTGGAATTGTGACGTCGGCCGCAGACTTCGGTTTGCGGCCGTGTTGTCTCAGATCACCAGATGGGTGTTGGGCTCTTGGTCCGGCGCGGTGATGCCTTCGGGGAGTTGGCCGCCGTTGTATTCGGCGAGACGGTTTTTCCACTTCAGAAAGTCAGTGATGGTCTGCGGCTCGATGCGGACTTCCACCCGACGCAGGCTGGCGAGAAGCAGGTTCATCTCCTTCATCAGGCCGACTTCGCTGCGCAGATCAGCGCGGCCCGGCTTCACCGACATGCGCACTTCCCGGCCATGGAGTTCGAGCAAGCCCCAATGTTTGGGCAATTCATTTGCTCGGATCACGCCCGCGGGAGCCATGTAGAAACGCTGGCTTCCGAGGCCTTCTTCCGGTTTCTGGCGAAACGGTTTGTTGGCATCAGCTAGAAAGTCGGCGCGTGAGACTTTGCACTCCACCAGCACCGACTTGCAGAAGCCTTTCCACGCGATAACGTCGGGAACTTCACCGGTGGCGCAGTATTGCTCGGCGAGGATGATGCCGCACTTGTAGTTGCGGCGCAGCCATTCCGTGGCGCGGGCAACCAGTTGCGCATGTCTGACTTCGTGGGATGACACCTTCGCCATGAGTCAGTTGTAACGCGAGTTGGAGCGCCTGGGGAGTATCTGCGCAGTCTCCTACCCCATCGCCAACAACGGGCGATAGGATGGGTCGCCCGCTGGTGATCCCAGACGCCAGAAGGTTACTTAGTTTTCGGTTTCTTCGGCTTCTTGGCTTCGCGTTTTGGCGCGTTCTTGTTTCCCATGTCTTGAGTTTAACCCGAGCCGTCAGGAAACGTCCGGGCAGCGACTCGCGGGGTACCTACCTTGAAACGGGGCCAATGGTACGATGTTGACCTTGCCGTCCAGTTCGAAGGTATCGCTCATGCAAAGACGCACATTCCTCAACGTTGCCACCACGGCGACCGCGGCAATGGCCCTCGATCCGCTGGTCTTCGCCGGTAGTCCCGAGACGAAAGCGCCGATCCACTATCCCGATCCTGCCGTTGAGATCGTTGATCCGCGCTTCTCCAAATATGTGGCGTTCAACGCGGCTGTGGAGCGCCTCTATACCGGTTGCCGCTGGGCGGAAGGCCCCGTCTGGTTCGGCGACGGCCGCTACCTGCTGTGGAGCGACATTCCGAACAACCGCATACTCCGCTGGCTGGAAGACACCGGCGAGGTCAGCGTCTTCCGCAGTCCGTCGAATTACAGCAACGGCAACACCCGCGATCGCCGGGGACACCTTGTCACCTGCGAACACGATTCCCGCCGTGTCACCCGCACCGAATACGACGGCGCGATCACCGTGCTGGCTGACCGCTACCAGGGAAAGCTGCTCAACGCGCCGAACGATCTCGCAGTCCACTCCGACGGAGCGGTGTGGTTCACCGATCCGGGCTACGGAATCCTGAGCAACTACGAAGGACACAAGGCCACGTTCGAGTTGCCCGCGAATGTCTATCGCATAGACCCAAAAAGCCACGAATTGACCATTGTCGCCACCGACATGGAGAAGCCCAACGGCATCTGCTTTTCGCCTGACGAGAAGAAGCTCTACGTGGTCGATACCGGAGCGTCGCATCATCCCGGCTACCCGCATCACATTCGCGTGTATGACGTAGTGGACGGCACACGCCTCACCAACGGCCGTGTCTTCGTTGACACCGGCTCGTGCACGGCCGACGGCATCCGCTGCGATACGGACGGCAACGTGTGGGCCGGCACTGGCTGGGGTGGCCCCGGCTTTGACGGCGTGCACGTCTTCGTGCCCGAGGGTAAACTGATCGGCAAGATCCACCTGCCGGAGACCTGCGCCAACCTCTGCTTCGGCGGCGCCAAGCGCAATCGGCTGTTCATGGCCGCCAGCCAGTCGCTGTACGCGCTGTACGTTGAGGCACAAGGAGCGCAGTCGCCTTAGCCGCAGACCGCCGCGCGATTCGGGTAGGATTAAAGATTCGACATGGCGTGGATGATCCAGGCACAAGACGTGCGTAAAACCTATCGCATCCGGAGCGCTGGTGTACATTGGCTTGGTGAGGATCATCACTGACATTCACATTTCGGGCAAATACCATCAGAAGAGGCCGTCAGGCTCATTACGCAATCCGGGGTGAGGCACGGAGGGTTTATGAGCACTGCAAGTTCCGGTTTTGGCATTTCCCACCGCACAATTCCTGAGTTCAGGATGTCCGATGTTTGGAACGCCACCTGGAAGATGTTCAGCCGAAACTTCCGGCTATTTGTTTCGATCGTACTCGTCGTAACCGCTTTGGTTATTCCCTCGGCTTGGTTGTTTCTCAGCTCTCTGCTAGACCGTGAACGTCCGGCAAGACTTCTTGCCATCGTCCTTTCCTTGATCTGGATGCTCGTCATTGGTGAGCTAGGCCAAGCGCTGGTGACGCTGGTTGTCTTTCAGAAACTTCACCAGCAATCGGCGACGATAAGCGCCAATTTAGCGCGCCTTGCTTCGAGAGCAATACCCTTGTTGCTCACGGTGCTCGCAGTTTTTGCTATCGCGTTTGTTGGACTGCTGGCTCTCATCATCCCCGGCCTGATCGCGTTTACGGTTTATTCGGTTGCGGTCGCTGTATGCGTGGTGGAAGGGACCGGCCCCGGCGAGAGCCTGTCGCGAAGCGCGGCTATGACCCACTTCCATCGCTGGCGGATTTTTGGTTTGGCGGCAGAACTGGCGATCATCGGCACGGTCTTGGACAAGATTGTGGAGCTGGTTTGGGTCCGCGCCTTTGGGCAATCAGCTACAAGATTTTCGCTGTTGTTGGTGAAAGAACTCGTAGAAGTGGTTCCGGTGGCTTTCGTCGCCGTCGCGTGGGCAGTTGCTTATTGCCAGTTGAGAGCCATCAAAGACCACGAACTTGCCCCACTTGCGCCCTGATGGTATTGCATTCCGGGCGGCGTCACGCTTCCGCGAATCGTGTAGGATTAAAGATTCGCATGTCAGTGATGATCCAGGCAGAGAACGTGCGCAAAACCTATCGCATCGGCAAAGTCGATGTGCAGGCCCTGCGCGGAGTATCACTCGAAGTCGAGAAGGGCGAGTTTGTCAGCATCGTGGGCCCTTCCGGCAGCGGTAAATCGACCCTGTTCTACATTCTGGGAGGTCTCACGCACGCCGATAGCGGCCGGGTATCAATCGATGGAGTTGATTTCACTTCCCTCTCAGACGCGGCGCGGACTCGAGTGCGCAAACAGAAAATCGGATTCGTCTTCCAGAAGTTCAACCTGCTGCCAACGCTTTCCGCGCAAGGAAACATCGACATCGCGCAAGACATTGCGGGGGTTCAAGCGGGCCACGACCGCGAGCACATCGAGCGCATCACGCGGCTGTTGGGTATCGACAAGCGCATGGACCACCGTCCTTCGGAGCTGAGCGGAGGCGAACAGCAGCGGGTGGCGCTGGCGCGTGCGCTGGCCAACAAACCCGCTATCGTGCTGGCCGACGAGCCCACGGGAAACCTCGACTCGGAAAACTCGGCGATCGTGCTCAACATGCTGCGGCAGTCGAACAAGGAATTGGGCCAGACTGTGTTGATGATTACGCACAATCCCGAGGCCGCGGAGTATGGCGATCGCATCATCCACATGCGCGATGGAGCCATCGTTCCCCCTGAGCGCGATCCGCAGTGGAGCCACGCGCAGCACGATTGACGCGGCTTTGCGCATTTGCCGCCGTATTCATAGATTCGTTATAATCAAAAGGCCGAGCGGGAGTAACTCAGTGGTAGAGTGCGACCTTGCCAAGGTCGAAGTCGCGGGTTCGACCCCCGTCTCCCGCTCCAGAATTTTGACCCTCGCCCTCGCGCGAGGGTTTTCGATATAGCCCACCCCGATGAGGCGCGGTACCCAAGTGGTAAGGGAGAGGTCTGCAAAACCTTTATGCGTGGGTTCGATTCCCACCCGCGCCTCCAAACTCATTGTCCGGACGAAAAAGGGTGACTGTGACCATGGTCACAGCCAGCGGTGCGGCTGCGAAGGGAAAATAATCGTAGCCAGTAGCCGGGCGAAACAAGGTCCGGTCTACTGTAATTTCGAGTTGTCATGAAGTCATTCGGAATACTCACTAACCGCAAGAGGGCTATCATCGCCCTCATTCACACCGTACTGTTTCTCTGCATCGCGGCTTTGCAGACCGCTCTCTCGCACGCCGCGGCGTTCTCGCTACACGGCGACAAAGTGGTTGGCGGAGTCGTCCTGCTCACGATTTACATCGTCGTGACCACGGTGCTCCTGATTCTGTTGAAGGTAGCCGATTGCGCCACCGAGAAGCTCTATTTCGCTCTCTGCGCCACCAGCGCCGGGATGGGATTCTTGCGGATTCTGCTGGGCGACCCCGTGCTGCATGCCGGGGTACTTCGTGTGTTGCTGTTGTCGGGCGCGGTGATCGTTGGCATGGTTATCCTGCGCCGGCACTCGGTGGCACGGGTGGTGGAAAAAATCGAGCAGTAGTAGCAGATGTGTTCAGCCGAGCTTCGGCTTCTTTCCTTCCACCATCTCCGCAATTTCGTTGTGACCCTTCTCGCGCGCCATCTCGGCGGCGGTCTGACCTGCGTCGGAACGTATGCGGGGGTCGGCTGCAGCGCTTAGCAACGCTTTGGCCAACTCAGCATTATTGTTCACCGCCGCCTCATGCAGCGCGGTGTATCCGGCCTGCTGCTGAGCGTCAGGATTGGCGCCCGCCTGCAGCACCAG
>Ga0209584_10000701_pt1 | contig 10691 bp, 10 predicted proteins | sample NGEPerD_FD_184507 | JGI IMG/M metagenome (GOLD analysis project Ga0209584, IMG submission 184507) | Arctic peat soil microbial communities from the Barrow Environmental Observatory site, Barrow, Alaska, USA - NGEE PermafrostAB12-D... | ecosystem: Environmental > Terrestrial > Soil > Wetlands >...
CTTCACGCACGATGATCTTTATGCCGCGATCATGGCCGGCGCGGTCGAACGCGTGCGGCCGAAGATGATGACGGTCGCCGCCATCATGGCCGGGCTGCTGCCGATCATGTGGAGCCACGGCACCGGGGCCGAGGTGATGCAGCGCATCGCGGTGCCGATGATTGGCGGCATGGTGTCGTCGACGGCGCTAACGCTGGTCGTCATTCCGGCGATCTACGCATTGGTCAAGGGCATCACGATAGGCCGGTCAATTCCGGTGCCGGCGCTGCAGCAGCCTTGATTTTCTAAGTCAGCGAAAAGACTGGAGCGGGTGAAGGGAATCGAACCCTCGTCATCAGCTTGGAAGGTTGTAGGTAAACTCAATGATTTCAACGAGCTTTGTGTCAAATGGCAGCCCAAAACTGTCCTAAACGCCCCTATTTTTGCAACGGCATTGAGATGGTCAGGTCCGCTACCGATCGATTTGGCGTGAGCGTCGTATCAAATCAGGAATGGTTTGTAAGCGGACATTGGAGCGCCCAGTCCGAATTGACGCGATGTGCCGTAAGCGGACTCATGCACCGCAACAAACAGCATCTCTATTCGATTACCTCATCGGCGCGGGCGAGTGTATGCAACCCATGAAGTTGTTTTTGCGCCCGCCAGAATTGGTACCAATAGCCGGATTGCCGCCGTGTCACCCAAATTGGCGACCACGAGTGGCCGCGCGCCGGGTCACTTTATGACCGTTACCGTGTTGATTCCGCGGATATAGCCGGTCGGCGCTGGCGAGACTCGTTGTGTTCGGTCGCGGCGCCCAGAGCCATCGGTCGGTTCAAGAGTTATCGGGCCCGCATCCGAAAGCTGCTGAGTGGCCCAAGTGATGGCACGAGATTGATTGGCCTCGACGCGATTCTCGCGTGCGCAGGTACCGGCCATCGTGCGGCCCGCGTCGCAATTTACTGCCGAAGAGGGTTCTTGCGGTGACTGCGCTAGCGCGGTCGCAGACCAGGCGACGAGAACGAGAAGTGCCAGGAATCTGCTCATTGCTCGTCTCCTTTTCACCCTTTGATCCGGAAACCCGTGAACACCGAAATACCCTGAAGCAGACACGAGGTGCACATCTGTATGATGTCCGTTCATCATCAAGAAGAACATTAGTTGGCGCCGGTTGATCTATCGCAATGCTCATAAGGGGAAATTTGATCCAAAATACAACATGGCTGGGAGAGAATTTAATGTTCCCCGGCCTGACGGATCTGGCCGAACGAAGACCGACGAGATTTCGCGGTTGCCCTGTCCGTGGCGGATAACGGGAGAAAATACTAATGGAAGAGCCCGGCCTCGATAAACGACACCGCGACAAGAGCGGCGAAATCAGCAAAAAGCACGGCAACACATTAATTTCGACCCTGCGTCAGACTTATGGGCAGGGCTTCGCTCCGGGACAACCCGGCCACAAAAAACTGAACGAAATCCTCCACGAGTTAGACGTCGCGTCGCTGAGCCAGCTCGTCAAAGGCTTACCGCCGCCCCCGTACGTGTGACAAAGCTCCGCCCTCCGCGAGGAAACGTTGGTCCCATCAGGTCAATAGTACGTGATAATCTTGTTGTAGCTGGGCAGTGAGCTCAAAATGGTGAAATGACATTTTTTAATTTTTCACGCGGTCTCGCCCTGACGTTTGCAATCGGAATTTGCGCGTCGTTTGCCGCCGCTGCGGCACAGGAACGCTGGGCGACCTACACCAATCCCCGGTTTGGTACGATAGCGGATTATCCAGCGGATATTTTCACCGTCCGCGATCCGCCGCCTGAGAATGGGGACGGTCAGAGTTTTCACAGCAGCGATGGACGCGCGCAATTGTCGATCTACGGTAAGCACAATGCCGAGGGCGACACGCCGCAGAGCTATTTGGAGAAATATGTCGATCTGCAGGGCGTCAGCTACCGGCGCACGATGGAGCGCTTCTACGTCATATCGGGTACGCGCGAGGGCGATATTTTCTATGAGCGCTGCAATTTCCCCGAGAACCGCGACGGCATCATCGATTGCGTGGGCGTGAGCTATCCGGCGCGGGAGAAACTCGCATGGGATCCGATCGTGAAGCGGCTTAGCAAGTCCCTGCGCGCCGGGCGCGGCATCGAGCCGCGGCAATAATTCGCTCCGGGCGTTGACGCGGATCAATTGTCGATCCGGTCACGGCGAATAGTCTTAAAAACAAACGCCGCAGCAGCTGAAGGGGTATTGTATGAGGCGACATCTAGTGGCGGCTTTGGCTATTGTCCTGTACTGCGGCGCAGCGCCGGATTTCCCAGCTTTTGCACAACCGATTTCAGCCTGCGGCACGGGCATGCAGTTGTGTCCCTCAGGCCAGTCAGGATGGGGCGGCTGCTTCAAGGCGAGCGAATCGCGCTGCATCAACGGCATGGTTTGCGAGCAGGGTGAGGAGTTTTGCTCGCCAAACGCCAACAGTCCCGGCGGCTGCTACAATCCCAAGGAAGCCACCTGCACCGCAGGCCAAGTCTGCGACATCGGCTGGTCGGCCTGTCCCGCCGGAGCCAAAGGGATTGGCGGCTGCTACCGCCCGCAGGTGGCGGAATGCCAGGCGGGCTTGGTCTGCGGCAAGGACGAACTGAATTGCGGCGCCGAAGCGAGCAGGTCGGCCGAGACGGCCGCTCCGCCACAGCAGCCGGATCGAACCGTTGCGGAGCCGATGACGCAACCGGCGCCCGGCCAGCCAACCGCAACCGCGCCCCTGCCATCCTGGCCCGCACCGAAGCAACAAAACAGCCAACAGCAATCGGTTCCCTCCCAGCCTTCCGCGACGCCCAGTTGGCCGTCGCCCCGCAACTCCGCTGACTCGATGCCGTCCGGTGCGGCGCCGGTGGCTGCGTCATGCGGCACGGCGACGGCCGGTGATCGTCGCGACATGTTGGAGATCGTGCGCGGTACGGTCGCGCAGGCGCTCCGGCAACCTGTTGAATTCAAGGTGCGAACCGCTCGCGTCTGCGGCAACTGGGGTTTCGTGATGGCCGAACCGCAGCGGCCCGGCGGCGGCGCGATTCAATGGAGCCGGACCGTGTGCCGCGGCGACACCAGCCATCTCGTCGGCGCACTGACGCAACGCGACGGGTCGGGCACCTGGCGCCTCGTGGACCATGCACTCTGTCCGAGCGACGTCGCGTGGTCGGATTGGCCGGATAAATACGGCGTGCCGGAGCAGATTTTCGGCGAATGACCGGGATATCGCGGCGGCATGCCGCCTTGTGGTGCGAACTTATTTGGCGCGATTGGCCATCCAGGTGCCGGAAGCCCCGTTATATCGGTATGTCAGCAAAACAGCGGCTAAATGAGTTAGGTCTGGGCCAGTATTCTTGAACGGGCTCTTGCTTGAATCATTATCGCGTTTGGTACGCGCCCGGAGTTCCCGTTCGGCACTATTCTCTGTTGTCTTAGCTTGGCAGGACATGTTGCCCTGCCCGGCGCCGTCCTTGATCGTGCCGGATAAGACGGCGACCATCTCAGTGGCCACAACCGCGCCGCCCGGCTCAAGTATCTCATGTCTGTAGATCCAGGTCGCGGTCACGCCGCCTCTCGCATCGACCTCGCCCTCGATTTTCGAGCTGCGACGGAAGTCTTTACTCGGTTTGGCGTCCGCCGGCAGCGCCGTACCGGTCATGTGGTTGTCTTTGACGACGAATTCCAGAACAAATTCCTGCGGTCTCTGTTCGGAGACCTTGGCCCCAATCACCGCTTTGCCGGAATAGCGGCCGTCATATTTCATTTTTTCCGCGACGGCGATTTTCACGGTCGTGCGCGCGACGCCAGCGGAATCGGCCGCCGAGGCAGTCACCGTATAATTGCCGGCAGCGGGAAAGACCTGATCGAAATTGCGGGTGACGACGTCGCCGGGCTTCGCCTCCACCGTCATGCTGGCCGGCCCGCGCCCCTCTCCCGGCGACTGCACCGCGATGTCGACCTTGCCGCCGACAAAAGTCTGGAAGCTCAGCGTCAACCGCGTCGAATCGCCCTCCTGCAGCTGCGCTGGCGCGGCCGCGAACTGCTTGATCTCCGGCAGACGCGGCTGACCCGCCTCTTGGGGAGTGGAATTGGTCGGCGGGCGCCGCCGACGCCGAGTCGTGCTTTCCTCCGGTAGATCGAACTTCACCTGCTTGAGGTCGGCCGCGACCAAAGCCGCCTGCTGGTCAGGATCGTCCTTGGCCAACTCGTCGCGCAGCGCCTTCTCCTCCGCCGCGATCCGCTGCTGCAACTGCGCCAGCATCTCCTTCTCGGCCTTCTGGTAGTCAAGAAGTCCCTTCTGCAGGCCAAGGAACGTGGTCTCCAGATCCTTCCTCACCTTGTCGCGGTCGGCCTGGACTCCGGAGCCGATGGCGGAAAATTGCAGGCTCTCGTTCCATTCGCGGTCGAGGAACGTCTTGAGCGCGTCTGCTGTCTTGAACTTGCCCATGAAGTCCACCAGCTCCTTGGGCGGCTCGTTGCCCTGCTCCCAGGCTTTGATCAGATCGCCATAGGACGTGCCGAGCAGCGAGCGGTAGGCTGCATCCTCCTTGTACTGCTTGATCAGGTCGAGGCCGTATTCGCCGGAAAGCTTAACGGCAATACCGGCGAGTTGAGCGACAAAGACCGGCGGGAACGACCATCCCAGGCCCTGCGCCACGAGCTCCTTGAACAAGCCTTCCTTGCCGTGCTCCTGATAAGACGAATAGAGCATATAGGCGGACAAAGCACCTACACCGGCATAGGCGCCGTATTTGGCGCCGGTTCCAGCCGTTTTCAGCATCTGCTTGAAAGTGTCGAATCCGGCGCTCTTGGTCTCAAGGAGCGTGTTGCTGGCGCCTGCAGCGGCGGCCTTGATAAATTTTTCGCTTTCATTAAGGAACTGACTTCGCGCCAGCGTTTCAGCACGTTCGGGACTGAATCCCGTATCGATAAAGCTGTCGATACGGCTTTTCAGTACGTCGACCAGCTTTCCGCCCCGCTTCAACTCGCGGGCTTCCTTGACCACCTGCGGCAGGTCCGTGATGCTGTAGACTTGCCCCTTTAACACGGCTTCCGAATAGTGGGCGCGCTCCGTCAGCTTCGCCATATCCTTGACGGCATGCCCAGGATCTAGTCCCGGCGCCGAAATCTGGCGCGCCATGCCGTTGATCTCGCCTAGAAAGCTCCGGGCGGCGTCGGGCGGAAATTTTGGAACCTTTTGGCCGATATCGTAGAAGGCATTGTCTATGTGGCTGTTCACGACTCGGACGTCGCCTCCGACGCCGACAATTTGCTGATAGCCCGACGATCCGCCGGTCTGGACTGAATAGACCTCAAAGAACCGACGGCCGCCCGGCGTGCGATAGGCGCCGGCCTGGTTGCCGCCCACGGTATAGGCATTGACGTCAAGTGACTTCGCCATCGCTGCGATTTTGTCAGCGGCGGTAGCGTCGGCGTGCACCCCAAGATCTCGGGCGGTTATACCCAGCCTGTCACCCAGGTTCTTGTAGAACTCCGAGTAGAACCTGTTGACCGTCGCGTGGTTGCGACCGACGATCGTGAAATCGATATCCGACGTCGCCTTAAAGGCCGCGTTTTTCAATTTGGTCCAGCTTCCCGTATTGATGAAGCCGCCCAGCGCCTTGGCCTCGCTGGTTCCGGCCAGGACCTGCTTCGCGGTCTCTGCGCGGACCTGATTGACCACTCCGACGCGATACTGATTGAAGCCTTCCAGAACATTCTTGGGCACCTTGCCACCCATTTCGCGGAAGTCTCCAAGATTCCGCCAAATTACCGCATTCTGTTCGGCCGTGCCGGCATATTTCTCGACGACGTCGAGCAGCTCCGCATTGGCCGCATGCACCGGTCGCGGCAACGGCAGTGCAACCGCAGCCAACAGACAGATCCACAAGGCCGACCGCTGGGCCGATATGATAGACATGACCGCCACTCCACTATCCACGAGCCAGGACAGTCGCCGCATACTTCATAAGTCGGTCCCGTTCCGCGTGCTTGATCGAGGTCAATGCCGGACAGCAGAATTCGGGTAGTTTGCTATGTTATCTATGTGCGGTGAACACCGTCCGGCTCTGGCGTACACACCGTATCTTAAATGAGAAGGAGGGGCCTTGTCGCGGAATTGCCGTTTTACGAGGTGGGCCGGCTACTCTTTCTACGTATTGGTCGCCGTGGCCCTCGGCGCGAGCCCTACGGCCTTTGCCAACGACTCCTCGGCGAGCCTCGGCACTGGCGGCCTCAGCCTCGCCTATAATTCGCATATCGAAATGCATGAGGAGGAATTGTATCTTAGCGTGCGCGAGATCCGCGTGCGTTACCGATTTTTCAACAAATCAAGGGAGGATATCGAAACTCTGGTGGCCTTCCCGCTGCCGAAGATCGAAAACGGTGAAGGCGGAAACTACGGCGTGACGTCCGCCGACCCGGTAAATTTCATCGGCTTCGAAGTTATGGTCGACGGCCATCCGGTGACACCGATGGTCGAGGCCCGCGCCGTGAGCATGGGCGTCGACGTCACCAAACTACTGCAAAAATACGACTTGCCGCTGACCACCATCACGGCCGACGACGAAGCCCGCGTCCGGCTCAACACGCGCATGCGCGACCTGCCGGTAGAGGCGCGGCGCGAACTGGAACGCTACGGCGTGATGGATTGGCAGAGCATCTTGGACAAAGACAACAAGCCCGACGCCAATCCGCGCTGGACGACACATATCACGTTCTACTGGCTTCAGACATTCCCGGCCGGGCGCACGATTGAGGTTACCCATCGCTATCGGCCGGTCCCGCGCAGATTCATCGCCTCAACGGAGGAAATCCGAACCAGCAAACTGCGTGAAACCTATTGCGCCGACGCCGCATTTATCCGTGGCGTGGCCGCCCAAGAGAAGGCCGCTGGCAATCTGATGGGCACGGAACTGCATTACATCATCAGCACCGCGCAGAACTGGTCGGGTCCGATCAAGAAATTCAGCCTGACCATCGACAAGGGTTCTGCGGACAAGCTGGCATCCACTTGTTTTAAGGGTCTCAAAAAGACCGGCTCGACCACCTTTTCGGTAGTCAAGGAAGACTTCTGGCCGCAAGACGACCTCGGTGTCCTCCTGATTGACAAGGCCGCCGACTGATCGCGGGCCTTGGCCGGCCTGTTCGACCAGGAGAAGGCTGGACGCCAAAGTGGCGGCGTCAATTCGCGTAGGCGCGTATAAAGCCCTGGCCACCGCTTCCGCCGTTCTGGCAGACGCGCGGGCGTTCGGTGCGAAACGTGTAGGTCCCCGGCGACATATCCGTGTCCGGCGCGTCTTGGGCCACGCACCAGGCCTGTTGATAGGGATCGCAACTGGCGCGCGAAAGATTTCCGCTACCGATCGCCTGACCATTGAAGAACACAGTGTAGCCGACGGAGACCTCATTCGGTTGCCAGTTGTACCAGAGTTCTATTCGACTCAAATGAACGGGCTGACCAATAGCGAGCGTCGCCGTATCGGTGAAGCCGCAAGCTCCGGTGTTCCAATTATCAACGAGCTGCTGTGCTGCCACGGTCGTTGCGCTGACGGCTATCGCCATGACAGCAATCTGCAAACGTGAAGCAAAGTTAGATCGACGAATCTTACACATAACACTAACCCTCCGAATGAATAGTTTTTATAGCAAATATGTCTTCATCATTTCGTTGATTATTATCAAAATGTATTGCGATGGAGTGGTTGCCAGCATTTTGGCTGGGGGCGGCTCCAACAGATCGACCGGTTGGAATTACTTTTGTGATGGCGTTTATATCAGCCTGGTTGGTGGTTAGATCGTTGGCCCGCTTCACGTCTGGTTTTTTGGCCCGCACTGGTTTGTCCGCTTATGACCGATGTCGTTGAAAAAGTCTGCGATTTGAGGTTTGAGGCTCTTTATTGGGGCCTTTGACGGTCAGGTTTAGCCTCGGTCGCCGGTACTTCGCGATCCGACCTGCGGCTGCGAGGTCTTCGACTAACGCACTCGATGCCTATGCTACACAATGAGCCGAATGGTTCGGCGGCGGCCGCCAGTGGTGGCTCGCAATCGTCTTTAGGTTCTGGACGGTAGCCGCGAGTTGGAACTCATCACGCGCACCTGTGAGCCCTAGCAATCGTATCCGTTCGAAGTGATGGTGGACCTTGAGGTGCGCAATCCGCCGTTGTCCGCTACCGAAAGCGGACAAACGCGGGTCCGGTCGGATTGTCCGCTTTGTGCCAGCGACATAAGCTTCGTGGCTTGATCACGCTACTGCCCGCGGGCTCTCCCACCTATTTCAATGGGACGACCGCGGTGACGTCGACCTCGACCAGCATGCCGGGCCAAGCAAGTTGGCTAATGGTCAGCAACGTGTGAGCGGGCATCGGCGTCGTCCCGAATGTGTCCTGCCGGCACTTACCGAAATCGGCCTGATACCTGACGTCGGTCATATAAGTGACCATCTTCACGATATCGCCAAGTGTGGCCCCGTTCTTTTCGAGCGCACGCTTGATCTTGTCGAAAGCGTACTTGCACTGCGCCGTGAAGTCGCCCTTGTGGAGAATGTCTCCGCCCTTGCCGTTTTCATCCTCGGAACCAACGCCGGCGAGAAAGATCATCTTGCCGGGACCGGTGACCGTCACGGCTTCAGAGAACCGTCCCTTGGCCCAGTCGCTGTAGTTGTAGTTCTTCTTTTCGAAGGTCTGAGCCGGCGCTACCGTTGGCATGACGGCAAACGACAGGACCACAAGAGCAGCAGCGGCGAACGAATTCCGCATGTCACAATCTCCCCTGACTGAGTGTTAAAGTGGCGCAGCCACCTTCCTAACCTTACTCAGACTAACTCAGGAACGGGCGTCGACGATAGCCTGTGGGCAGGATTCCCCAGAAGCCACAGGTGGCTGTCATGGTGAGCATGTGCGAGCCGCCTTTTTACGAAATAAGTTCAGAGCCGGCGCATGTCGGGAATGGGTCATCAGCGCCGTTTCTGTGATGTCAGCGTTACGGCCGGTTTACCCCCAACAGCCGACATACTGGCAACATCTACCGCCGCCCCAGCGCGCGCTGCACGATCAGTTTCAGCTCGTCCGGCTCGAATGGCTTGGAGACGCAATCGCAGGCACCGAGCTTCTTCGCCTCCGCCATGATACTTTTCTGGGGCAAGCCAGTAACGACGATGACGTCCACCTCGGGATGCGTCTCCTTGACGCGGCGCAGGACTTCGAGGCCGCCCATATCGGGCATCATGATGTCGAGGATTATCACGTCGTAAGAATTTTCCTGAACTTTGCGCAGCGCCTCTCGACCGCCATGCGCGGCCTCGACCTGGTAGTCGCCGCCGCCGAAAATGCGCAAATAGCTCTTGATGACGATCTCCTCGTCGTCGACGACAAGAATTCGCACACTCATTAAACTGACATTCCCCAACAGATGAGTCTCGAACTGTCGTGAATATTCCTGTTTCCACCCTTCCTGCAAGGCAGAAGCGAAGTGTGGGGCCCAATGTCGCAGTTGGTCGGGTAGGATCGAGGCGCGGACCGAGATCACGAGATGCACGAAGGGTGAAAACAAACCGGTCGTCGGTCAGCGCATGTCCCGCTCTGAGTCGGGAGACAGGATTCGATAATGCACCGCCGTGGTGGGTGACTACCCCACCGCCCCAGAGGCCCTCGCTCGGGTCCGGGTTATTCTGTCCCGGTCCGTCATCACTTAATCGGCCTCATCCGCCCCACTCGCAGGCACATCGCGATTTCACCGCATGGCGGCTTATGTGCGATGCCTTCGCTGTGCGGGAGCGCCGAAGCGACCCGCGAGTGGTTCCGGGCTTTCGCTGCACATTACTTCCTGACATGCCGTCCTCTCCGATCCCGGGGAGTTCGACATCGATATGCCCACGCGTTAGATACTGTCCGCGCTGCGCGCGAGTGGTTCTTCTCGGCATATGTTTCAATCTGAGATCACCGCGCCATGACACAAAGCAACAGCCCGGCGTGACACAATACCGAGCGCCCACTCCCTAACTCATTGAAAAGATTGGAGCGGGTGAAGGGAATCGAACCCTCGTCATCAGCTTGGAAGGTTGTAAGTAAACTCAATGATTTCAACGAGCCTTGTGTCAAATGGCGGCCCAAAACTGTCCTAAACTCCCCCTATTTTTACAACGGACAATGAGACGGTCAGTTCCGTTACCGATCGATTTGGCGTGGGCGTCATATCAAGTCAGCAATGGTCTGAAAGCGGAGATTGGAGCCGCCAGTTTGAGTCGACGCGATGTGCCAACAGCGGACTCGTTATCTCATCAGAGATATGCCGCATATGCCTTAACCCAGAGAAGGATCGTGGCCAGAAATCCGATCGGTCCCGCCTTGTCGGAAATGACCGTCGCCCACCATTCCGAGCCGAAGCATGTCGGAGTCCATATCCTTCGGAACGTCGATGCGCGCCGGATAGGTCGAGCCAGCCGTCTGCCGCTGTCAAATGCCTACAGTTACCTAATCATGCGCACCCGCGTGTCCGGATCTCTCCGGACACGCCCAATCATGATGCGGCGAGTAGCGTATCACTGCGTCGCCTCAAGCGGCGGCTGCAAGACCTCCGGCCGCGGCAAGACCGCTCTTCAGGTCGGCAATAATGTCGTCGATATGCTCGATGCCGATCGACAGGCGGACGTAGCCCTCCGACACGCCGGTCGCCAGTTGGTCCTCCACCGAGA
>Ga0209584_10000707_pt1 | contig 10639 bp, 9 predicted proteins | sample NGEPerD_FD_184507 | JGI IMG/M metagenome (GOLD analysis project Ga0209584, IMG submission 184507) | Arctic peat soil microbial communities from the Barrow Environmental Observatory site, Barrow, Alaska, USA - NGEE PermafrostAB12-D... | ecosystem: Environmental > Terrestrial > Soil > Wetlands >...
CGGCACTTGGTGCGCAACCCGGTCATGTTCGTGGTCGAGCTGGGAAGTCTGGTCACCACCGTGGCCTTCCTGGTCGGACCCAGTCTCTTCGTCGGGTCAATCACACTGTGGTTGTGGGCGACGGTGCTGTTCGCCAACTTCGCCGAAGCGGTCGCGGAGGGCCGGGGAAAGGCCCAGGCCGACACCTTGCGCCGCACCCGCCAGGACACCGTCGCCCATGTCCGAAGACCCGACGGGACGATCGACGAGATCCCCTCGACCGAGTTGCTTGTCGGTGATCTCTGCGTCGTGGAGGCTGGACAGATCGTCCCCGGCGACGGCGACATCATCGAGGGGATCGCCACCGTCGACGAGTCGGCGATCACCGGCGAGTCGGCCCCGGTGATACGCGAGTCGGGTGGCGACCGGTGTGCGGTGACCGGCGGAACCGGGGTCCTGTCCGACCGGATTGTGGTCCGGATCACCTCCAAGCCAGGAGAGACGTTCCTTGACCGCATGATCATCCTGGTCGAGGGGGCGAGCCGCCAGAAGACGCCCAACGAGATCGCGCTCGACATCCTGATCTTCGGACTCACCCTGATCCTCCTGGTGGCGGTGGCGACCCTCGAACCCATGGCCATCTACTCCAAGGCCATCCAATCGGCGACCGTGCTCGTCGCCCTGTTCGTCTGTCTCGCCCCGACGACGATCGGCGGCCTGCTCTCCGCTATCGGAATCGCCGGGATGGATCGCCTCGTGCAGCGGAACGTGCTGGCCATGTCCGGGCGGGCCGTGGAGGCAGCCGGGGACTGCTCCACGCTCCTGCTCGACAAGACCGGCACCATCACCTACGGCAACCGGATGGCCACCACCATCCTGCCGGTCGGAGGTGTCACCGAATCCGAGCTGGCCGAGGCGGCCCTCGCTTCGAGCCTGGCGGACGAGACTCCCGAGGGCCGCTCCATCGTCGATCTGTGCGAGACCCGTTACGGCCTCAGCCGGCCCGCCATCGGCGAGGCCGAACTCGTCCCCTTCACGGCCCAGACCCGCATGAGCGGGATCGACTTCGAGGGACACCGGATCCGTAAGGGCGCGGCCGACTCGGTGCGGAGGTGGGTCGAGGAGCTCGGCGGCGTCGTCCCGTCCGACCTGACCCCCATCGTCGAGCGGATCGCAACCGGCGGGGGCACCCCCCTGGTCGTGGCCGACGGGTCGCTGGTGCTGGGCGTCATCCACCTGAAGGACACGGTCAAGGCGGGCATGGTCGAGCGGTTCGACCAGCTGCGAGAGATGGGCATCCGGACGGTCATGATCACCGGTGACAACCCCCTCACCGCGGCGGCCATCGCCTCTGAGGCCGGAGTGGACGACTTCCTGGCCGAGGCCACCCCCGAGGACAAGATGGCGCTCATCCGCCGCGAGCAGCGCGGTGGACACATGGTGGCGATGACCGGGGACGGTACCAACGATGCCCCTGCCCTCGCCCAGGCCGACGTCGGCCTGGCCATGAACACCGGGACCCAGGCCGCCAAAGAGGCCGGCAACATGGTCGACCTCGACTCGAACCCCACCAAGCTCATCGAGGTTGTCGAGGTCGGCAAGCAGCTGCTCATCACCCGTGGATCGCTCACCACCTTCTCCATCGCCAACGACGTCGCCAAGTACTTCGCCATCATCCCGGCGATGTTCCTCATCGCGTACCCGAAACTCAAGGTGCTGAACGTGATGCACCTGAACGACCCGCACGGGGCGATCCTCTCGGCGGTGATCTACAACGCCATCATCATCCCGATGCTGATCCCCCTCGCCCTCCGTGGGGTGAAGTTCCGCCCGCAGGACGGCGCCGCCATCCTGCGGCGGAATGGCCTCATTTACGGCATCGGCGGCCTGGCGGCACCGTTCATCTTCATCAAGCTGATCGACCTCGTCGTGACGGCGATCGGGCTGCACTGACATGCGCCGCCAGTTAGTGACCAGCATCGTCATGTTGCTCGGCCTCACCGTCGTGCTCGGCTTCGGCTACCCGCTCGTCGTCGCCGGCCTTGCCGCGGTCGGATTCGACCACCAGGCGAACGGGTCGCTCGTCTATCGGGGCGGCAAGCTGGTCGGATCGTCACTGCTGGGACAGAGCTTCACGGACAGCAGTGGCAACCCTCTGCCCAGGTACTTCCAACCGCGGCCGTCAGCCGCTGGGGCCGGCTACGACGCCTCGGCGTCGGGTGCCTCCAACCTCGGGCCCTCGAACCCGCTGCTCATCGGGTTCGTCCCGGGAGTGAACACCGTGGGGCTCAACGGCAGGCCGTCGGCGACGAATCCTTTTGCCACCAAGGCCGACCCGGCATGCGTGCCGACCAACCCCAAGGGGAGCCCCGTGACCAGCCCGGCACCCGGCCAGCGGTACGAAAGAGGCCCGAACGGCTCCTACGTGTGTGACCCCGATACCGTGCCCGAGAGGGCCATCGACTACCGGCAGTTCAATGGCCTCGGGGCAGGCGCACCCGTACCGATCGATGCGGTGACTGCCTCGGGGTCGGGGCTCGATCCCGGCATCTCGATCGATAATGCGCTCGATCAGGCCACACGTGTCGCCCGCGTCCGGCACCTTTCGGGGGGCCAGGTGGTCGACCTGGTGAACCGGTACACCCAAGGACGGCAGCTGGGGTTCCTCGGTGAGCCCACGGTGAACGTGCTCGAGCTCAACCTCGCACTGGACCGGCTCCGATGACCGGCTTGGACTGGGGGCAGTTCCTCGCTATCGGCGTGGTAACGGTGGTGGTTGCCCCCCTGCTCGGCCGCTACCTGGCCGCGACGTTTCGAGGCGGCCCGGCACCGGGGGATCGGGTGTTCCTCCCGGTCGAGCGCCTCGCCTACCGCTTCACCGGGATCGATCCTGACAGCAGCCAGACATGGAAGGGCTATGCCATCGCCGTCGTGGCGTTCGGGGCCGTTTCCACCCTCTTCCTGTACGCCGTGCTGCTGTTGCAAGGGGTGCTCCCGTTCAACCCGACCCACGCCCCGGGGATGTCCCCGGCCCTTTCCTTCAACACGGCCGTCAGTTTCGTCACCGGCACCGACTGGCAGGCCTACTCGGGCGAAACCCAGGCCAGCTACCTCGCGCAGATGGCCGGGCTGGTGGTCGCCCAGTTCACCGCGGCCGCGGTCGGGATCAGTGTGGCCCTGGCCGTCATCCGAGGCATCTCCGGTCGCGCTCGCACCATCGGCAACTTCTGGGCCGACCTCACGCGGAGCCTGGTGCGCGTCTTCGTGCCCCTGTCGGTGATCGCCGCACTCGTGCTCGTGAGCCAGGGCGCGGTCCAGAACTTCAGTGGCTTTCGCACCGCCACGACGGTTGCGGGGGGAACCCAGCACATTCCCGGGGGCCCGGTCGCCTCGATGGAGGTCATCAAGCTGCTCGGCACCAACGGAGGCAGCTTCTACGGCGCGGGCGGCGCCCATCCCTTCGAGAACCCGACCGGTTTCACCAACATGTTCGACCTGCTGCTGGTCATCGTGCTGCCGTTCGCCATTGCCCTCATGTTCGGCCGCCTCATCGGTAACCGGCGCCAGGGACGCGCCATAGCGGCGGTCATGGCCATCCTCTTCGTCGGCCTGACCCTGATTTCGATGCAGGCCGAGGCACATGGGAACCAACTGCTGCCGACGAGGGTGTCCCAGCTGGCGAGCAGCCACAACATTGGTGGCAGCATGGAGGGGAAGGAGAGCAGGTTCGGTCCCGGGGGGTCCGCTCTCATGACCGTGGGGACCATGGGGACCACGGCCGGTGCCACCGACTCCTCCCTAGACAGCTACACCCCGATCGGAGGGGCCGGGGCATTCGTGGCCATTCTGCTCGGCGAGGTCAGCCCGGGCGGGGACGGCGGGGGGCTCTACTCCATACTCGTGCTTGCCCTCCTGGCCGTGTTCCTGGCCGGTTTGATGGTCGGCCGCACGCCGGAGTTCCTGGGCAAGAAGATCCGTGCGTCGCAGATGAAGCTGATCATCGCCTACGTACTGGCACTTCCGATCACCATTCTTGTGCTCGGGAGCCTGTCACTGGTGATGGCGGTCGGCACCCGGTCCATTCTCAACCCGGGCATGCACGGGCTCACCGAGGTCACCTATGCCTTCGCCTCGTCAGCCCAGAACAACGGGTCTGCCTTTGCCGGGCTGTCGGCCAACACACCGTGGTACAACACCATGCTGGGCCTGACCATGCTGATCGGACGCTTCGTGCCGATCGTGCTCGCCCTGGCTATCGCCGGTTCACTGGCCGGCGCCCGTGTTCACGCGCGCACGAGGGCCACTCTCGACACCACCGGGCCGACGTTCGTCGCCTTTTTGCTCGGGGTCATCCTGATCATGGGAGGTCTCATCTACTTGCCCATGCTCATACTCGGCCCGATCGGCGAGCGCATCGTCGGTTGACCGAGCCGGTGCGCGCAGGCGTCCCAGAAGCGGGCGCCCGAGTTCCGCAGCACCGGGTTGGGACCTTCGACCAGTACAGAATGTCTCGCCGAGCATCCCTCGCTCGGCAAACATCTCCGGGCTGCTGCTCAACCCTGGGGGTCTCGAACACCTCTGCGTCCGGTCGATATCGACTGACGGGTGAGGCCCAGTCGGTAGGCGAGGTGAACGGTGGCAAGCCGCGAGGTGACTCCCAGATCATTGAACACGGCCAGCGCGTGGAGCAGGGCACGTCGGGCCCCGTCGAGATGCCCAACACGCTCCGCCGCTGCCAGGATCACGAAGACTTGGTGACCGTCAACCCCTGGCCGATCTGGCTGCGCTGGACACCTCCAGGTGGGCGGAGTGCCCACGCGAGCGGCATCAACCCCTCGGACTTCCGCACCCCGTTCATGTAGCTCTGGAGAGCGGCTCGACGGAGCGCCCGGAGTCATCGACGATCTCACCACCGTCGCCACACAACACGGCGACGAGCCGATAGTTGCGCTCCATCGTCCCCCTCACCGTCTCAGCCCGCCGCGAGACCTTGTCAACGCATGGCCGTTGAGCTGGGGACATGCGACGGCATGTGATGTTCCGGGACACGAAGGGACCACGACGGTCCGCCTAGTAGTCGGAGGAGGCGAGAACCTGCTTGAGGATGTCGAATTCCTCGAGGCACTGTCCGGCCCCGATGGCGACGCAACTCAGCGGGTCGCGCGCCGTGACGACCAGCATGCCCGTTTCCTCCTGCAGTCGGGCGCCAAGCCCTTGGAGTAGCGCCCCACCGCCGGTGAGCACGATCCCTTGCTCCATGATGTCGGCGCCGAGCTCGGGCGGGGTCTTGTCGAGAGTTACCTTCACGGCGTCGATGATGGCCGAAACGGGCTCGGCAATCGCCTTGCGGATCTCCGCGGTCGACACCTCGAGGACCTTCGGAAGGCCGCTCACGAGGTCGCGGCCTCGGATCTCGGCGTGTAGCTCCTCCTTGAGGGGGTAGGCCGAGCCGAGGACGATCTTGATCTCCTCGGCGCTCCGCTCGCCCAGGGCGAGGCTGTGCTCCTTTTTGACGTAGGACATGATTGCCTCGTCGAGCTCGTCACCCGCGACTCGCACCGATTGGCTGCTCACGATCCCACCCAACGAGATGACGGCGACCTCGGTGGTTCCGCCGCCAATGTCGACCACCATGTTCCCCGTGGGTTCATGCACAGGCAGCCCTGCCCCGATGGCAGCAGCCATCGGCTCTTCGATGATGTAGGCCTTGCGGGCACCTGCGCTCATGGCGGCTTCCATGACGGCGCGCCGCTCGACGCCCGTGATACCCGACGGGACGCAGATGATGATGCGTGGCTTGGCGAAGCGGCGCTGTTGGGCCCGTTGGATGAAGTAGCGAAGCATCTTCTCGCAGATCTCGAAGTCGGCGATGACTCCGTCCTTCAGGGGGCGGATCGCCTGGATGTGACTCGGGGTGCGACCTATCATCCGCTTGGCCTCGGCGCCCACCGCCAGTGGCCGCCCGTCCTTGATGTTCACGGCGACGACCGACGGCTCGTTCAGGATGATGCCCCGGCCACGCACATACACCAGGGTGTTGGCAGTGCCGAGATCGATGGCCATGTCACGGCCGAGGAGGGAAAACCGGTTATCGGCCATGCGCTTCGATTCGCCTCGCAGCCAGCTCCGGGGCATGTCGCCGAAGGTCGGCGAGGCTCTTCCATCGAGGCTGGGTTCGGTACCAGCCTACCTGTCGTCACCGAGGTGCACATGGCGGACCATCACGGAACTCCACGGAGGCAGCTGAACTCAGACCCGGAAATTGTGAGGGCGTGCGAGCCGGAGACGGCATCCAACCCAACCACCTGGACCTTCACCCCGGCTGACCCCGGATGACCGCACCTCCACGAGCGACTTCCGACGCCGAGCGGAGCATCGGACATGCCCTCAGCCAATCGGAGGCCCCGGCGTGCGTCGGGTCGCTCACGCAGCCAAACGTTCGCCCTCCTCTCTCTGACGATCGTCGTCGTCCACGGACACCCTGTGACAGAAGGCTCTGCCAGAGCCAGCTGGAGTGCGCGACGCTGGCACCGTGGCCCACGATCACAATCGAACCGGACCCGGACGACCCCCAGCAGATCGCCTACGGGATCACCGCCTGCACCTTTCGCTTTCGCGGCGCGCCCGGCTGTTATCGACCATCTTTCTGGTTGCAGCCATGGCGCTGATTCCGTGGACGATCCTTCTTGGCCTGACTCTCCCGCCCAAGTACGACGCCGGACATTGGAATCTGCTGTGGACCGGGTTCGACGTCGGGCTCCTCTTCGTCCTGGGTTACGCGGCGTGGGCGGCGTGGTTCCGGGGCGGACTCCCCTTGGCGGTGTTCTTCTTCTGGCTCTACCGCCGCATCGTCCTGAACACCCTCGCCGTATTCCACCAGCTGCTCGGCGACGGCCCACCTCCGCGACGGCTGCGGGACGCGAGGATCTTCCGCCCGTCGACCCGACCGCCGGCGTCTGGCGGAGGCCGGGTCACGCCGCCACTCCATGACCATCGGGAGTCGTGCTGACGGATGGCCAGCCATGACGAAACCATCGGGCGCACTGCTTCCGGCCTTCCTCGTCCCGGTCGCCCCAGACCACTCATGGGCGGCGTGATCGGGGAACCTGCTTCGCTGTCACAGCGTCGCGTCCGGATCGCACGACTCGCGCGCTATGCCGCCACCTCGGCAATTGCCTTTGGGGTGAGTGAGGCGACGCTCCTCATCCTCTACGGAAGCGGGGTCGTGGACGCGACCGTCGCCGCACTCATCGCAAACCTCGTCGGCACGGTCCCTTCTTACCTCATGAGCCGCTACTGGATCTGGAAAGAAGCAGCTCGCACGCGCGTCGGCCGTCAGGTCGTGCTGTACTGGAGCACCTCGCTCGCCTGTATCGTCGGAACGAGCCTCGCGACAGGTGCCATCGCCACTCTCGTGCCGCCCGGGCGCCGCTTCCACCTTGCTGTCGTCGGCATCGGCTTTTTCGTGGTGAGCATCATGTTCTGGCTTGCCAAGTTCGTCATCTACCAACGCCTCATTTTTCCGGTGGCCAAGACGGCAGCCAAAGAATCAGGTGATGCCCGCCCCTGTAACGGCTGAGAGCGGCATCGGTCAGCAGGGGATCGTGTCCAGCCCTGCCTAACCGACGTGCTTGGGTTTCCGTCGACACTTGAGGGTCACTCCAGGGTCTGCAGCAGAGCATGCGATGGATCATTCCCATCGGTACCGGTGCAGCTCGTCAACAGGTTGATGAGTACGTCGGGCTCCCAGGCCCGGATTGCGGGTCATCGACTTCGCCTCCACTCCCCGAGCGCAGGATGGCCCCCAGGTGCACGATGTACCACTCTCCTCGCCACGAGATCATCGACGCGATCCCGAAAGAGCTGACCTGTCCATTGATCGAGTAGACCACCCGTGAGTTCGGTACTTCGAAGTAGCCGACGCTGTTGTAACAAACGCCCGGTGGCACCCAATGGGCATAGTTGCCGTTGACGTTGACGCTGACGAATCTGGCGGCCTCCGCGTCGGATCCAAGAAGTTGGTGTGCCGCGCTCACGTCTTCCTCATACTCGGTCACCAGCCGCCCAGAGAAGTCAGCCTGAGCATTTCCGATCGCCTTGAGCTGCACGTATGCCGCCTCGGGAAAGAACGCGGGGAGTGCCGCCTGAGCCGTACCAGTGGATACGGCGCTCCACAGAGCATCTATGTTCGCGGCGAAGGTCGGATCGGTGCTCGTGGGAAGGGCACCGGTCTGAGGAAGCGCACCCGGTTGGGTGGTCGTTGTGGTTGGGGGCGGGGTGGTCGTTGTGGTCGTGGTCGTGGTCGTGGTCGAGCGATCCTGAGTGGTAGTTGTGCCGACGTGCCCCGTAATGGACGCGTCGTTTGATCGACGCCCAGCGGGGGAGCGAGCGATCACCAGACCGACACCGGCCACAAGTACGCCCGCCGCGACCAGAGCCACGATCCATCGGCGACGGAGGACCCGCCGTCGTGAGCGATTCGAACCATGTAGGAAGCGGGCCAGTGCCCGATCCTCTGCCAATCCCATGATCGGAAAGCTATACGGGCTGGTGCACTCGGTCCTCACCCTATGCAATCGTCCACTTCCGGCTCATGGAACCCGGCCGGACGATGAATCCGGAGTTCCGATCTCCGTCTGGACTGCCACAGAGCGCCCGGAGCGCGCCCGGCCCGGCCCGGGCGCGGCCGGTGGGCACCGGAGCGCTCACCCTTGGACTCGGACCGACGAGCATCCGCCTCCCCGAGCGTGGTCCGGCTCACCGCACGCACGTCTCACGTGATCCGCGAGAGCGACGAGACAAACCTGAGGCCATGAGCGGTTGACCGCCTCGACCGCCGTGGCGCTGCTGATCCTCCTGGCCGTCGAGGACGTCACCGTCGTTCGGGTTCGATTGCTGTTGACGCCGCACGTGGTCCGGAGGATGCTCCATGTCCCGCCGGTCCCTGTCCTCCGGCTCCTCGGGCCGATCCTGGCCGTCCTGGTGGTGCCCCTGGTCAGCCCTTGGCTGTCCACCGACCATCTCGGTCAACCATGATGACCATGCGCTCGACCGGTCGACACGCGGCCTGCCGTGTACGAGGCGACCCTGCGGCCCGACGCCGTCCACACGAGCTAGTGGTGGGGACACCAAGCTGCCCAAGGCCACTTTGTACTCGGGCAGTCAGATCCCCGGTGGCGGTCCTTATACACACACCGCGCCAATTCCACCTTCGGTGGTGGCCAGCCTGGTCGCACCCTTCAACGCGGGGTTCCTCATGTCCAACGCCTCCGGCGGCTACTTCACCGACGGAGAGACCATCCTGCCCCTCCGGCAGGGGCGGGCTCCTTCGTCGTCCACGACAACGGCACCTCAACAGACTGGCAGTGGGGCCTCGACACGGCACCACGACGCACGCCGTCGTGCCCGTGAGGCAGAACCTCGACCTGCTGGTGGACAACGGCCAACCTGGTCCCGGGTTGAGCGCCACCGACACCACCCAGTGGGGAGCCACCCTGGGCAACGAGGCGGACGTCCGGCTCGGGTCTTGGGGTCACGCCGATGGCGCCCTCGTCTATGCGGGTGGACCCGGATTCAACATCACCGACTTGGCCAGACTTCTGACACGCGCCGGTGCAGTGCGGGCGGTGGAACTCGACGTCGACACCGACTGGGTGAGCTTGTGTACCCACCAGCCGTCCACCGCATCGGGTCTTGCAGGTCCGGCCGGCGGCGCGGACCTGCTTCCGAAGTTGGTCGGCACGCCGCGCCGGTACTTCGAGTCGTTGTGGGCACGAGACTCCATCACCATGCCGTCACCGTTGAGTCCGTGCGGTGCAAATCACCGACGGAGTGGCTCAGGTCTTGCTGGAGGGAGCGAGATCGGCCGATGGAGAAGCTGGGCAGCCACACGGTATGATCCAATCCCGCGCCGTCTTTCCCGAGAGCACTGATGAGCGGCTCTCCTGGGACGAGGCCACACCCGTGTTCCGTGCCGTGGGCCGTTCACACCATGTCCTCCGAGGTCTGACACCGTGAGATCAGTTGTCAACAAAGCGACGACACTCCTTGTCGTGACGGGCTTCTTGTTTGCCGGGTGCTCCACCGTCTCGTCCAGCGTCTCCACGACGCCGAAGACCACACTGCCACCCCCCTCGACGACAGTGCCGCCAACTACGACGACCACGACCGAGCAGCCGGGATGGACTCCGGTATCGACCGTCGGTGGAGCGATCGCCGTTGACAGCCAAGCGGTGACCGAGCCCGATGGCCATGTCGTGACCGTTTTCCGGTTTCGTGCAACCCGAGCCCGATTCGCTCTCCACGCTGGCAGCACCGATCCTCCGGTTCCTGCGGGCACCATCGGGTCCGACAGCGGACCGGCAATCGGCCCAGACGAAGCCCCCGCGCTCGTTGCGGCGTTCAACGGTGGGTTCAAGACCAGCTCCGGTTCTGGAGGGTTCGAGCTGGATTCCCGGGTGATCGTGCCCCTACAGGCTGGTGTGGCCAGCCTGGTCATCGATGCCAACGGATCAGCCCATGTAGGCGTCTGGGACGAAGGACTGCCCACCCCGGGCGAACAGGTCGTCAGCGTCCGTCAGAACCTCGCGCCCCTGGTCGCCAACGGCCAAACCAGCCCCAGCATTGCCGACATCGGTGCCTGGGGTTCCACATTGGGAGG
>Ga0209584_10000710_pt1 | contig 10603 bp, 7 predicted proteins | sample NGEPerD_FD_184507 | JGI IMG/M metagenome (GOLD analysis project Ga0209584, IMG submission 184507) | Arctic peat soil microbial communities from the Barrow Environmental Observatory site, Barrow, Alaska, USA - NGEE PermafrostAB12-D... | ecosystem: Environmental > Terrestrial > Soil > Wetlands >...
GCGCCGCGACGGTGTACAACGCGTTGCAGTCCATCGGCAAGGGCGGGGAGAGCGCGCTGGCCTCGGTCGCGAACTTCTTCAACCCCGGCTCGTACTACATCTCCAACCAGGAGCATTGGTACGACTTCCCGATGTACTTCGACGTCAGCAACGCCTCACAGACGCCGGACACCCATGTCATCCAGTACACCTGGAACGGCGGCCACAACCAGCAGTGGTACGTGCTGCCCACCGACAGCGGCTACGCCGAGATCGTGAACCGCAACAGCGGCCAGTGCCTCTCGATCTACGGCAACTCCGCCGGTCCCGCGCCGCTGGTGCAGTACCCGTGCTTCGGCGGTGCCAACCAGCAGTGGTATTACACCGGCGGCACCGCGAATCTCGGTGGCACCACCGGAAAGCTGTGGAGCCGCAGCACCGGCCTGGTCGCGGACGTGGCCGGCGAGAGCGCCTCCCGGGGCGCGTGGATCGACGTGTGGTACTCGACCGGTCACAACAACCAGTCCTTCACCTTCACCAGGGCGATCGGCTGACGGTTCGATGATCCGGCGGCCCCTGCCGCCGCTGACGACCCGGCCCGTGGGGATCTCCCCGCGGGCCGGGTTCGTCGTTGTCGGCCGCGGCTGCACGGGACCGCACCGGGCGGCGCGATGGACCCCGCGCCGGGTGCACCATTGATCGACATGACGCCTGACACCGGGAGGCCCCAATGAAGAGTCAGCCGTGACGATCCAATAGTGAAGAGTCAACCGTGAAGTTGACGTCGGTCGGCCAGCGCTACGGCCGGGGCCCATGGCTGTTCAGCAACCTGACGCTCGACCTCGAACCCGGTGAGGTGGTCGCCTTCAGCGGCTCTAACGGCAGCGGGAAGTCGACGGTGCTGGCCCTGCTGGCCGGATTGCTGCACCCCAGCACCGGGACGATCACCGGCCGGCCACCCAGTGTCGGCTTCGTGCCGGAGCGGTTCCCCGCGCAGCAACGGCTGTCGGCGGCGGCCTACCTCGCCCATATGGGGCGCATCCGCGGCTTGTCGACCGCGGCCGCCCGGCACGCGACACCGACTCTGCTGGAACGCTTCTCGTTCACCGAGGTTCTCGGATCGCCGATGCGCACGCTGTCCAAGGGCAACGCGCAGAAGGTCGCGCTGGCGCAGGCCCTGCTCGTTCCGCCGGATCTGCTCATCCTGGACGAGCCCTGGACCGGACTGGACGAGGTCGGCCACGACGTGCTCGCCGGGATCATCACCGAAACTGCCGCCCGCGGAGCGATTGTCGCGTTGAGCAGGCACCTGGCCGTTCCCGGTCCGGTAGTGGAATCCCTCCGGTACGACCTGGACGAGGCCCGGCTGTTCCATCCGATCCCGTCCGGGCCGGTGGCCGACCCGGCTCCGGCGGCGACGGTGCTGATCGAGCTGCGTCGGCGCGACGGCGCAGCACCGCTGCCGGAAGCGTTGGCGCGCGGGCTCGTTTCCCGGCGCACGGGACAGGACACGGTGACATTACTGGTGCCGCAAAGCGACAGCGATCGGCTGCTGCTGGCGGCGTTGCAGGCGGGCTGGTCGGTCGTCGCCGTCACCGTCACCGTCACCGTCACCGACACCGGCGGTCCGAGGGACACTCGTCCCAGCGCCGGCCTTCCTTACGACAGCGGTGACGGCCCACCACGCGCATCCGACGGCGACCCGGCATGACCGCGCTGTACCGGTACGTCGCGGCCGGCGTGCTGCACCGGCAGCTCTACCTGCCGCCGGTGCTGCTGTTCGCGGTGGTGGTCGCCGTCGGCAGCCGGGGTGACGGAGGGCCGCTGCTGCCGCTCTATGCGCTGTGGGTCGGCGCGATCCTGATCAGCTCACTGTGGCTGACCGTAGCCGTGCTGGCGACCGAAGACGTTGTGCAGGAACGGATCACCAGGGTGAACAGCCGCAGGATGTGGTTCCCGCTGGTTGCCGCCGTGCTGGTGGCGTTGACCTTCGACGTGGTGATGGCCGGCGCCGCGGTGTTCTTCCCCCTGCTGGTGGGTGTCCATCCAGCCGACCCGAGGGACCTCCTGGTCGGGTTTCTCGCTCAAATGGCCGCGGCCGGCACCGGGGCGATCGTCGGCCTGTTCTGCGGCCGGCAGGTGATTCTCCGTCCTGGATACGCACTGCTACTGGCGGCGGTCGCGGTGCTGGCGCTGCTGCTGGTCCGCTGGATACCGCCGGTCAACCCGTTGATCCGGCTGCTGGCCGGCGGCGAGCCGGCCTCCACCATGGTCGGGCCCGTGCTGCTGGCGGACGCCTTCGTCGCGCTGAGCGTCATCGCGGCCATCCCGATCGTTCATCGCCTGCAGCGCATCTCACGCTGAGCCTGCCACCATCGAGTCACCGGTTTCGGCCCTGAAAAGGCGACCTCGAGGGCCGATCCTGGCGACTCGATGAGGCTGACCGTCACGCCCGGGCCAGGAAGGTCCGCAGCTCCGCTGCCACCAGGGCGGGCTTGCCCCGCCGATCGGCGTTACCCGAAGCGCCGTGGTCCAGTCCGGCGAACTCATGACGTTCGCTGTGCGGCAGCACCTTTTCCAGGGCATCGAGAGCGGTCTTCAGGTAGGCCGGGCTCTTGCTGCCGCCCAGCAGCAGCACCCTGGCGGTGACGCCCGCGTAATCACCCAGCTTCCCCTCGGTCTCGGCGACGATCCGGAAGTCGTAGTGCAGGTTCGGCGCCAGCATCCGCATGGTCACGTCACCGGCGGAGGCTTTCTTGTCCTCGCTGTTCATCGCCATGGCGGTGAGCTTTTCCAGCACCGGGCGCGGGACGAACCGGAAGACGGCCGGTCCCATCTGTGCCGCCAGCATTCCGGTGACCAGCGCCGCCGACACCTTGCCCTCCGCCATTTCCCGGTCGAAGCGGGCGAACGGTTCCGTCGAGATCGAGCCGTCGACGATCATCGCCGGCTCGAAGACCGCGACCTTGTCGACGCCGGGCGTGGTCAGTGCGGTCTGCAGGCAGATCGCCCCGCCCGAGCTGACGCCGAACAGGTGCCGGGCGCCGGTTGCGGCGATCAACGCCTGGACGTCCTGCACTTCTTCGGCCAGCCCGTCGTCTGGCCGGTACGGCCCGCTCACACCGCGTCCACGCCGGTCCGGCAGGTACACCGTTGCGAGGTCGGCCAATTCCTGCGCCAGCTGCAGGTGGCTGCTCGACGACTCCATGGACCCGTGCAGCATCACCAGCCCGGGACCGTGCCCGACCCGGCGATAGCCGATGGTGGTGCCGTCGAGTGAGGTCACGGACCCCGTGATGTCGACGGTGGTGGCTGTGTTGGCTGTGTTGGCTGTGTTACCTGCGTTGACTGTGTTGACTGTGCGCATTGATTTCTCCCTGAGAGAGGTTGCCGGAACACCGGCGGATCCGGTGCCGGCTTGTCGGTTCGTCCTGACAGTGGTGCCACGTGCGTGCCACGAACCGGTCCATGACGGGAGCCCAGCTATCGTTGCGGTTGCCACCTTGTGGCCGGGTCCGTTCGCGGAACTCGGTGCGAGGTCGAGTGCCCCGGCGGCGGTGTGCCAGCACCCCGCCGGGGCTTACAACGAAGTTCACTCCCGGCGACCACGTCCTTCCGTGACGGCATTCGGAACAGATGAAGGCTCGACGGCATGGACAGAATGGTCAGAATGGTCAGAATGAAATGCCTTCCACTGCGCCAGGTCCGGGAATTCGCCCGTCGTCAACTCCGACAGCAGTGATCGGACCCAGGCCGCCTCGGCCTCCCGCATGGCCAAGTCGTATTCGGACTCGACAAGGAACAGCCGGGGCACCTGACCGCTGACGTGCGCCAGCGAGGCGCGCTGCCCGGCCAGCCGCTGCTCCAGCAGCCGCAACCGGTGTTCGAGCAAAACCGTTGCCTCGTCGGGAGAAAGGGCTCCCAGCACGGACAGCCCCGCCTCGAATCGTGGGTACTCCGTTTCCGGGGTGGACACCAGCTCGCGCACCCAGTCCTCGAGTTCGTCCCGGCCGGCCGGGGTGATCCGGTAGACGGTGCGCTCCGGGCGGCCGCCCCGCCGCTCGCTGTCGCCGGCCTCGATCAGCCCGTGCTTCTCCAGGTTCTGCACGACCGTGTAGAGCGACCCCCATTTGATCTTCATGTCCTGATCCTTGCCCCGGTCCCGCAGCACGGTTGCCATCTCGTACGGGTGCATGGGCCGCTCCACGAGAACCGAGAGCACGGCGAGGGCCAGCAAGTTGCTCACCTTCCGCCGCTGCGCCATCGGATCTCCTTTACTCGTATACGAGTATACGCAGACGAGTAAACGCGAGGCAAGCATCATCTGACGGCACGCCGGCGCGGATGGGTCAGTCGTCGATCGCCTGGTACGCCGAGGTCCGCAGATCCAGCAGCACGTTCGGCGGGTGCGGCGACGTCCACGCCGTCTGGGTCAGCAGTATGACCACCATCTCCTCCTCGGCGGGATCGCTGGTCCAGCCGGTGCCGAGGCCACCGTCCCAACCGAACTGGCCGGGAGTCTCGGCCACCCCATCACGCCGGGTCACCACCGACATCCCGAACCCCCACCCACGGTTCCCGAGATACTGTTCGCTGCCGGCTCGCTGATCCGCCGTCAACTGGTCGGTGATCATGGCTCGCACCGATGGCCGGGACAGGATGCGCTGCTGACCATGTCGGCCCAGATCGAGCAGCATCTGGCCGAATGCCAGGAAGTCATCCGCCGTAGACACCAAACCCGCTGCCCCGGAGGGGAATGCGGGCGACCGGCTCCACTGACCGTCCGGTGGGTCGAAGACGGCGAGGTCACCGGTCTGCGGATCGTGGATGTACTGGGTCGGCAGCCGGTCGAGCTGACCCTCCGGAACGACGAAGCCGGTGTCGACCATGCCGAGCGGTTGGAAGATCCGCTCGCGCAGGAACTCTCCGAACGGCTGCCCGGCGGCCCTCGCGATCAGCACGCCCAGCATCTCCGAACCAGTGTGGTACAGCCATTTCTCACCCGGCTGATACATCAGCGGCACGCTGCCCATCCGCCGCATCCACTCGTCCGGCGCGGGTGGCAAAGCCGGTTGCGGCGGCCCGCCGCCGAGGTCCAACGCGTCGAGCGCCGCCTGGATCGGGTAGGTCCCGGGCGGGGCGAACAGACCACCGGTCCCGAGCCGGAAGGTCAGCAGGTCCCGCACGGTGATCGGCCGTCGCGCGGGCACCGTGTCGTCCACGGCAGCATCGATGCTGTGCAACACCCGGAGCTCGGCCAGCTCCGGCAGAAACTGGTCAACCGGATCGTCCAGCCGGAGAAGACACTCCTCGACCAGGATCATCGCCGCGACGGCCGTCACCGGTTTGGTCATCGAGCTGATCCGGAAGATCGTGTCACGGCGCATCGGGCTCGACCCACCAACCTCGTGGGTACCGATCGCGTCCACGTGCGCCTCGCCGCGTCTGCTGACCAGCGTCACCAGCCCCGGCACGGCACCATGCTCGACGTGCCGGGCCATCACATCGTGCACGCGGGCAAGCCGCGTCGTCGACAGCCCCGAGCCGGTCATGATCTCTCCTTCCGCCGGGCCGCGGCGGCTTCCGCCGATCCGCAACGTTCTTGCGACCGGGTGGGCCGGGCAAAGTCATCGGATTACCGTCAATTCACGGATCCACCTCAGCACACCGAGGTTCCCATCAAGGCCTACCGATTGTTCAACGAGCGCGCGGTCGACGCTCCGATCGAATCTTTGACCGACGACGTCCGGTGCCCGACGTCGCGGGCGGCGGAGTCCTGCACGGCAAGCCGGCGGTCCGGCAACGGGTGTTCGACCTGACAGGCGCCCCACTGATCACCCGACGGCGATCGCCGCCTCCGTGCTCCTGGTGGCCGTAGCTGTGGCCCGGCTCGGTCGCCGGGCAATCTGAGACCGACAGCGAGCTGGGGCGGGGACTCGCCGTCACGACCTCCGGCGGTCGCGGCGTCGCGTAGAGTGAAAGGTGCTGATCACACAGCCGGCCCTGGGGAGGGTGTCGTCGCATGTCGCTGCGATTCCGCGAGTCCTGCATTCGCCGCCCAGGTTCGTCCGGGCTTTCGAGAGAGCTGCTAACCGCGCTCAGACAGACCGTCACCGATCGCCGAACAGGCGCGTCGACCGGCTCTTTATTTCCGAGTACCGATGCAAGGGATCATTCATGACCGTCACCGCCGACGACAAGGCCCCGACACATCAGCGCCGCGCGGACCGCCCATTCTCCGATGACCCGAGTTCGGTACCGGATCTCTCCCGGGCACAGCGACAGGACCCGGACCGTTCGACGGCTCGACCGATTGCCCGTCGCAAGGAAAGTTGGCCTTCGGTTGGCGCGAGCGATGAAACCGGTTCTGCTGAGCCCGAATTGGGCGAGATCACGCCGATCCGTTATCTCCGGCCCGGAGTACCCGCTGCCCGCGCCGGTCGCTGCGAATGCTGCCAACTCGCCTATCCGGCCGGCACTCCGGTCGTTTGGGATTCGGTCGGCCTGGTGTTGGTGGCCCATCGAAGTACCCGGAGTAGGCGATGACTCCCCCGCCTGCTCGCCATCGACGTCCCCGATCACGGTCCACTCAATCGGTTGAGACGTCAGGGCTTGGACACCCACGACCGGGGCGTGCATCGTCACAATCAAGTAGGGACCTTCGACCGTAGAGACTGCCCGATGGACCACACACGCTGAGTAGATGCGCGCTGTGCGGGCAAATCTCGACCTGTTCCTGTTTGTGCTCGGGCTGGTTCTCCTCGCGGCCGGGTGCATCGGCTGGGCCATCGGAAACTCCACGCTGGAGAACGTCCCATGGATCGCCTCCACCGTCATCGGCATCGTCGTGTCCACCGCGTGGATGGTCGAGTCGTTCCGGGAGGGCCGTTTCGGCGTCGACATCATCGCGGTGCTCGCATTGGTGGGCGCGCTGCTGGTGGGCGAACCGTTCGCCGGAGCGATGATCACCGTCATGCTGGTCACCGGCCGGGTGCTCGAAGCCAGGGCGCAGCAGCGCGCCAGGCGGGACCTGAGCCTGCTCGTGCAGCGGGCCCCGCGCACCGCGCGGCGAGTCGACGACAGCGCGGTGGATCGCACCACCGGCGCCGTCGGTGACGGCACCAAGGGCACGGTCACGGTCGTCGAGGTTCCGGTGGAGGAGATCCGGCGCGGCGATCACGTGCTGGTCGGGTCGGGCGAGGTCGTCCCGGTCGACGGCCGTCTGCGTGACGCAGCCGTGCTGGACGAATCCAGCCTGACCGGGGAGTCGCTGCCGGTGGACCGGGTCGCGGGCGACACCGTCCGCAGCGGCGCCATCAACGCCGGCCAGGCGTTCGGGCTGACCGCCACCGCCGAAGCGGCGTCCTCCACCTATGCGCAGATCGTCCGACTGGTCGAGCAGGCGCAGGCCACCTCGGCGCCGTTCGTCCGGGCAGCTGACCGTATCGCGGTCATCTTCGTTCCGTTCACCCTGCTGTTGGCCGGCGGCGCCTGGCTGGTCAGCGGTGACGCCACCCTCGGGGTGGCCGTACTGGTGGTGGCCACGCCGTGCCCGTTGCTGCTGGCGGCGCCGATCGCGATCATGTCCGGGTTGTCCAGGGCGGCCCGCAGCGGTGTGGTGGTCAAGGGTGGAGAGGCGTTGGAACGCCTTGCGGCCGGCCGGGTACTGCTGCTCGACAAGACCGGCACGGTCACCCGCGGCGAACCTTTCGTCGTCGACATCGTCCTCGCGGGAACGACTTTCACCGCTGACCAATTGTCCGGCTGGGCGGCCGGGCTCGACCAGGTGTCCCCACACGTACTGGCCGGCGCCATCGTGAAGGCCGCAAGGGCGCGCCGGCTTTCGCTGGCGATGCCGCAGGACGTCGTCGAGCACGCCGGCTACGGCATCGAAGGCCGGCTGGACGGCCGGGTAATTCGGCTGGGCAAGGCCTCTTGGATCGTCGAGGGCGACATCCCTGCCTGGGGGGACCAGGTACGCCGGCGCGCCGCGCTGAACTCCGCGCTCACCGTCTTCATCTCGGTCGACGGCGAGCCGGCCGGGGCGTTCCTGCTGGAGGACCCGATCCGGCCGGACGCCCGACGGATGATCCGTGCCCTGCGAACGGCCGGGATCACCCGGACCGTGCTGCTGACCGGTGACCGGGCCGACATCGCCGAATCGGTGGGCGGTCTGGTCGGCGTGGACAGCGTCAGCGCCGACACCGATCCGGCGGGGAAGGTCGCGCGGGTGCTCGCCGAGGCCGCGAACGGGCCGACGATCATGGTCGGTGACGGCGTGAACGACGCGCCCGCGCTGGCCGCGGCCGGCGTCGGGGTGGCGCTCGCCGCCGGCGGTGCGACCGCATCCTCCGAGGCCGCCGATGTGGTGCTCACCGTCGACCGGATCGACCGGCTCGCTGACGCGATCCTGATCGCCCGCCGCTCCCGTGGGATCGCGTTGCAGGCGGCTGTCATCGGCATGGGGCTCTCGCTGGTCGCCATGATCGCCGCGGCACTGGGGTACCTGCCACCCGCGGTTGGCGCGTTGTTGCAGGAGGTGATCGACGTGCTGGCCATCGCGATCGCGTTGCGTGCCGTTCTCCCCGGCAAGCAGCATTCCATCGACATGCCGCCGGCCGATGCCGAACTGACCATCCGGTTGCGCTCCGAGCACACCGCCGTGCGCGCGGTGGTGGAACAGATCCGGGTGGTCGCCGACGGGCTCGACTCGACCCCGCAATCCCTGGGGCAATTGCGTGTGCTGCTGACCAGCCTGGAGTCCGAATTGCTGCCGCATGAGCATCATGAAGAACACGAATTGTTCCCGGTGATGGACAAGCTGTTCGGCGGGCCGGACGCGACCGCCGCGCTGAGCCGCACGCATGCGGAAATCGACCTGCAGGTCATGCGACTGCATCGGGTGCTGGCGGGATTCGACGGCGACACGATCAACGCCGCGGAATTACCTGCGCTCCGGCAGATCTTGTACGGGCTCTACGGGGTGCTGCGGTTGCACAACGCGCAGGAGGAGGAGAGTCTGTTCAGCCTGTTGCCCGAGGATGACGCGGCGCCGGTCGACCGGCCCACCACGACCGGATTCTGATTCACCCCCCGAATCCCGTCACGACCTCGCCTGCTGCGGGGGTCCGGCCCCGTGCATGCCGGATCCCCCTGCGGCGACCCCGCTCGACGTGGCGTACCAGTCGGTGTCGAGGGGACACTCACCCTGCTCTGGATGTTGTCCATGTCCTAACGTCGAACCCATGCCGACAACTGCATCGACTGCCGAACCCACCGCGGCCAGTCAGCGCTGGCTGGCCAGGATCGCACTCGGCGCGATGCTCCTCGCGCTCCTGGTGCTGATTTCGGCGGAGGGCGCCATCGGACTGACCCTGGTATTGACCGGATTGGTGGGCGCCGGGGCGGTCCTGGCCGGCGGCTACTGGTTCCTTGCCAAGCGCGGCGTGCTGCGGTGGGCCGGCCTTGCGCTGGCCATCGTCGCGGTGGTGTTCGTCATCGTCACCTTCTTCCGCGCGGACGCCAAGCTGGTGGCGTTGATCTCGTTGGCGTTGGTGGCAGTGGGTGGCGTCGCAGCCCGGCACGCCTTGCGACACACCGCGCAAACCTGGATGCCGACCAGCGCGGCACGCCCGGCCAAGCACCCGTTCATCGTGATGAACCCCCGCTCGGGCGGCGGGAAGGTCGTTCGCTTCGACCTGAAGAACAAGGCCGAAGCCCTCGGCGCGGAAGTGGTACTGCTGGACGGACCTGGCTACGTCGATGTCGCCGCCCTGGTCCGGGACGCCGTCGACCGCGGCGCCGACCTGCTGGGCGTCGCGGGCGGCGACGGCACCCAGGCCCTGGTTGCCGGGATCGCCGCCGACCACGACATCCCCCTCCTGGTGATCAGCGCCGGAACCCGCAACCACTTCGCTCTTGATCTCGGCCTTGACCGGGAGGACCCCGCCACCTGCCTGCAAGCGCTCACCGACGGCGAGGAGGTACGCGTCGACCTCGGGTACATCGCGGAGCGGCCGTTCGTCAACAACGCCTCGTTCGGGGCCTACGCCGAAATCGTGCAGAGCCCCGAATACCGCGACAACAAGGAACGCACGATCCTGACCATGCTCCCGGACCTGCTCGGCAAGCAGAAGGGCGCCGATCTCAGCGTCCGCGCCACCACCGCCACCGGGCCGACGACGTTGCAGGACATGCAGGCCGTGCTGATCAGCAACAACCCCTACGGTTCCGGCCGGCTGCTGGACATGGGTCGCCGCTACCGCCTGGACGAGGGCGTACTCGGGGTCATCGCCGGACGGCTGGGCAGCACCGCGGAAGCCGTTGGCCTGCTGCGGCGTCAGCAGTTCCGTTCGGTGAACGCGCTGACCGCGGTCGGCGAGGTCGTCGTGCAGAGCACCGACGCCACCATTCCGGTGGGCATCGACGGCGAAGCTGTCACCGTCGACACCCCGGTGCACTGCACCATCCGCCCGCGGGCGCTGCGCGTGCGGCTGCCAAGAAATCGGCCGGGCGTACCGCCACCACTGCCGCGGATCGACTGGAATCGGCTCTGGCAGATCGCGTTCGGCAGGTAGCGACGCCGCCTGGCCGGCCCGCCCGGTCCTCAATCCCTGCCCCCCAC
>Ga0209584_10000711_pt1 | contig 10589 bp, 9 predicted proteins | sample NGEPerD_FD_184507 | JGI IMG/M metagenome (GOLD analysis project Ga0209584, IMG submission 184507) | Arctic peat soil microbial communities from the Barrow Environmental Observatory site, Barrow, Alaska, USA - NGEE PermafrostAB12-D... | ecosystem: Environmental > Terrestrial > Soil > Wetlands >...
GCCGATGCCCGGCCGGCCGCAGCCGCCACGTAGACGGCAAAGCCGAAGGTCGAGACGTAGAAGCCCACCGGGTAGACCGAGAAGAAGGCCACGCCGAGGGAGAGCCAGGTGATGGCCACGGCCACCGCGATCGTGACCACGAAGCTCGCCGCCGGCCGGGCGGTGATCTGCTGAGCGGCAGCAGCCGGCATCACCAGCAGGGCGAACACCAGCAGTGCCCCCGTGATCTGGCTGACCTCCGCCGCGGTGCAGCCGAGGAGCACCAAGAAGACGATCGAGAGCGCCCGCACCGGAACCCGTCGTGCCACGGCCACATAGGGGTCGACGGTGGCGAAGAAGAGCGGTCGGGCCAGGACGGCCAGGACGGCCAGGACGACGACCGCGACCGCCCCGAGCGCCACCACCTGCCCGTTCGAGATGCCGAGGAACGTGCCGAACAGCAGTCCGGTGAGGCTGTCGAGGAAGCCGCCGTAGAGGCTGACGAACAACGCCCCGCAGGCGAGGGCGAAGGCCTGGACGGTGCCGATGACCGCCGACTCCTCGCTTCTCGCCCGCTCCGAGGACGACCGCGGTACGACGGCGATGACGAGGGCTGCCGCGATGCTGGCGGCGAAATAGCCGATCGTCGCGCTGAGGCCCAGCCAAATGGCGCAGGCGGCACCCGGGAACGACACCACGGCCAGGGTGTGGCCGGCGAAGCTCTGTCGTCGCAGCACCATGAACCACCCGATGGCGCCGGCGATGACGGCCACGATGGTCCCGGCCCGGTAGGCGTTCACCATGAAGTGCAGGGCGAACATCTGGTGCACATCGTCCACCGGGTTCCACACCAGTCCATCAGCGGCCAGGGTCACGACGGCCCCGGTGCGGTCGGCCCCGGTGCGGTCGGCCCCGGTGTCGTCACCGGGTACGTCCGGTGTGCCGGTCGGCGTGGTGGGCGGGAGCTTCGGGATGGCCGACGACCACCAGGCGCCCGCCTGAGGACCGCAGCACCTCGATGGTCGTCCCGTAGAGGGCGCTGAGGGTCGCCGAGTTGATGACGTCCTCGGGCGCCCCGCTCACCGCATGGCCCTGGGCCACGTAGACCACGCCGTCGAGGGACGACACGATCGGGTTGACGTCGTGGGCGACGATGAGCACGGTGATCCCGTGCTCGTTGCTGATCGTGGAGATGAGGCCGGCCACCGACGCCTGGTTGGGAAGGTCCAGGCTGTCCAGGGGCTCGTCGAGCAGCAGCAACCGGGGGCGGCGGACCAGTGCCTGCGCGATCAGCAGGCGCTGCTGCTCACCTCCGGACACCTCGCCGATCGGGCGGTGTGCATACGAGCCGGCACCGACCAGCTCGATCACCTCGTCCACCCGCCGGCTCTGGGCCCGGCGATCGGCAAAGAGCCGGGTGCCGCCCGGGATCGGCAGACCCCAGCGGTCGCCGTCGCTGCCCAACCGCACCACGTCGATGCCACGGATCCGGAGGCTCGGGTCGAAGTTCCTCCGCTGGGGGAGGTACCCGATGTCCCTGCCGGTGCTGCCGGGGGATCCGCCCAGGACGGTCACCGAGCCTTCGGCCAGGGGCACCATCCCGAGGATCGCCTTGATCAAGGTCGACTTCCCCGCCCCGTTGGGCCCGAGGACGGCCACGAACTGCCCCCGGCCCACGTCGAGGTCCACGTGGGACCAGATGGTCCGGCCACCCAGCCGGACGGCGGCGTCCTTGAACAGCACCGCCGACCCGCCCCCGGCGGCATCGGCCGAGGCCGGCTCAGGCATCGGCTCGGGCCAGGGTCCGGGCGTCGGCCGCAGTCGGCTCGTCGAGGTGCGGGTCCGTAGCTGGGTTGGTAACGATACTCACAACCTCACACTCGTCCCCCAGGAAGCCGATCCCACCGACATCAGTGCGAAGCTGCCCGTCAGGACCACGGCCGGCGGTCGGTTCCTTGTTCGCCGGCGCAGCCGCCGCAGTGATGCCCGGTGCACGTTGACCACGGTGCGGATTCCTCTCCTCGTGGGACGGTCCACACCGTATATGGGAATCATTCTCATTACAAGACCACATCCGCGAGCACGTGCTGTTCAGTTGCGGAGTGCGATGCCCGCCAACCAGACCTCGCGGGCCCGTGCCACGTCCTCGGCCCGGGGGCCGTCGCCGATGCCGGGGACCTCGAGGATGGCGGGCAGGTCCTGCAACGCTGGGTGGCCGAGGAGGGCGGACAGTCCCTCGGATCCGATCGTCCCCTCCCCGATGTTCTCGTGGCGATCCTTGTTGGCGCCGAAGGCGACCTTGGAGTCGTTCAGATGCAGGCACCGCAGGCGGTCGAGCCCGACGGTGCCGTCGATCAGGTCGATCAGGTCGTCGGCCTCCGCCGTCGTGGCGAAGGGGATGCCCGACGCCCACAGGTGCTGGGTGTCGAGGCACACCCCGAGGCGCCCGTCACCACCGGCCGCCTCGACCACCCGGGCCAGCTCGTCGAACGAACGGCCCACCGTGTCCCCGGCCCCGGCGGCGTTCTCCAGCAGGATCGGGCACGGATCCCCGGAGGCGTCCACTGCATCGAGAGCCTCGACCAACGCGTCGACCACACCGGGAAGCGCCGTGTCGAACCCGCTGCCGCGATGGCTCCCGATGTGCAGGACCAGCCCGTCCGCGCCCATGCCCTCGGCGGTGGCCAGGTTGGCGACGAGGCACGCCCTCGACTTGTCGGCCAGGGCCGGGTCGGGCGAGGCCAGGTTGATCAGGTAGGTCGCATGACAGAACGTGGAGGTGACGGTCGGGTGCTCGGCCTGGGCGGCGCGGTAGCCGGCCAGGACCTCGGGGCCGTACTGCGAGGGCTTCCACATGCGGGGGCTCTGGGTGAAGATCTGGACGACCTCCGCTCCGATCTCCGCCCCGTGCTCGAGAGCGGGAACCAGCCCCTTTCCCGCTCTGACGTGGGCGCCGATCCGCATGCGGGCACCGTAGCAGCGGGGGTTCCGGGGAAGACCCTGGGCGCCCCGCCGGCGAGGTCATACAGACGCCCGCCTACCGGGACGTCACCGCTTCAGGTGCTCGTCGAAGAAGGCGGCGATCCTCCTGCGGGCGTCGCGGGCCGACGGCTCGTGGTACTCGGCCCGGGAGAACCTGCCGATGACCCGCACCAGGGTCGACACCTCCGCCGGGTCGGGGTCGTTGAGGAACGCATGCCCGGCCTCCGCATAGACCTTGACGTCGTGATCGACGCCGTTGGAGCGCAGGGCCTCCTCAAGGCGGGCCGGGGCCCGCTTCAGCGAGGGGTCCCTGGCGCCGTAGCTCCCGATGACCGGGCAGGCTCCGGCCAGGAGTTCCTCGGCATCCTTCGGCACGCTGCCGTAGTTGACGCTCGAGGCCGAGAAGCCATGACCGGGCGCCAGCAGCAACGCGAACCCCCCACCCATGCAGAATCCGATGACGCCGATCCGGCCGGTGCAGTCGTCCCGCCCGGCGAGCCAGGCGCGTGCGGCCTCCACTTCGTCGAAGGTCCGGCCCCGCCGGGCGAGCGAGTCCCGTATGGCGGACCGGATGCAGGCCAGCTTCCTCCCTTCGTGGAAGAGGTCCGGTGCCACCGCCAGGTAGCCCTCGCCAGCCAGCCAGTCGGCCTGGTTGCGCAGGTCCGAGCTCATGCCCATGATGTCGTGGATGACGACGACGCCGGGCCACGGGCCCTCGCCCTCAGGTACCGCCAGGTAGGCGGGCAGACGGCCGGATGTCGGGATCTCCACCTCGGACACACGTCCTCCTTCTCGTTTCATGCCGGTCCGGGCCGTTCCGGACCGGAGTGACGGGACCGGCGGACGTGGGTGGACGATCGCACGGCCCATCGGCACCGCGGCTTGATCGTACGCCCGCCGGCGTCGGCCGCCCGGTAGTCCGGAGCGCACCGATCGGGTCGGGTAGCCGGTACTCTCCCGGGTGGACAACGCGTGCCGGGACCGGTGGGCCGGAGACGGCGCCTCCCGCTGCCCACGCCATGGTAGACCGACGGAGGAAGAACGACGTGACCACCACTCTGAGCAACAAGGCCCGTGCCCTCGTCGAGCGCCCGGTCATCGCCAACGTGGCGACCGTCGACTCCGAGGGTCGCCCCCAGCTCACGCCGGTGTGGATCGACCTGGAGGGGAACGACCTGGTGTTCAACACGGCGAAGGGCCGCGCCAAGTACGCCAATCTGGACAAGCGCCCCTACGTGGCGGTGTCCGTGGTCGATCCGGATGACCCCTACAACGTGGTCGTGGTGCGGGGCACCGTCGAACCGACCGAAGAAGGAGCGGACGCCCACATCGACTCCCTGGCCAAGAAGTACCTCGGTGTCGAGACCTACCCGATGCGCACGCCCGGTGAGGTCCGGGTCAAGTACCGGGTGCACGCCGACAACGTGGTGATGCAGTCGGGCGACGACGCCTGAGGCGGAGGTTACGGCCGTATGCGACGGTGACACCATCGAGCTCGCACGGTCGATCGCCGTCTTACGGGTAGGAATCGGCGACCGGTGGGGATGAGCTTCCGTCGCCGAGCAGGACGGCACCGGAGTGCCCGAGCCTCCTCGGCCGTTCCCATGCGCACCGGTCGATTGATCTGCACCTCCGAGGGCAGACCCCGCGGAGAGGGCCGCGCCGCCGCCATACCGCGGTTCCGCCATCGCCACACCCGTGAGTCTTGGCAGACGAACTTTGCGACCGCACCGGTGATCCCGTGAGCCCACGACTCGAACTCCTCCTGCTTGCCCGGGGCGACGCGCTACGTGAACACCTCCGTGATGGGACGGGTTTCCCGGGGCGCTTGGCTCATGGCCCTGACAGTAACGTGCCCGGCCGGTGCCCTGGCCATCACGGTCAAGCTCGGCAAGCGGTCCAAGCGCCGGGGGTCAATGGCGATCGTCTGATGGCGCGCGCCAAGGCTGTCGGGTGCCCGGCCCTGCCGGCACCGAGTCCACCGCGTCCACCGCCTCCTTGAGCACGGAGCCGAGCCGGGCGATGGCCTCCGGCTGGTCGGGATCGGATCGGTCGGCGTCCGAAAGCGACACGATGCACCCGTCGGCGCCGGCCAGCAGTCGTGCCGACACCTCGTCGGCCGGTCGGTCCGGTCGGCCCTTCCAGACCACCTGTACCGAGCCCGGGGCACGCCGCATGGATGCTGCCGCCTCCCCGACGAGGGCGACCGCCTCTGCGACGCTCGCCGCGTCCCCCTCCACGACGACCGCGTCGGCGAAGTGGCCGGCCACCCGGAGCAGGCCCGGGCGCACCGGGGCCCCCGGTCCGGCGAAGACCACGATCGGAACCCCACCGCGCTGGACCGGACCCGGGCGGTTCACGGCACCGTCGACGTGGTAGAACCGTCCGGCGAACCGGGGTGTTTCATCCTCCAGGACAGCGCGGCACACCTGCAGCCGTTCGGCCAGACGGTCGGCCTCCTGTCCGCCTGGCTCCGCCTCCCACCCGAGGGCCAGCACGCCCCGACCGTGGGAGATGACGTCGACGGTGGTGACGATCTTGGCCAGCACCGCAGGGGCGCGCCGTTCTGCTCCGGACGGGACCGCCCCCAGGTGGAGGGAGCGGCTGCGGGCCGCCAGCGCCCCGAGGAGCGAGTACACCTCGAAGTCGTCACCCCCGGGGAACGGTGACCCGCCGGCATCCGTCGGGAGCACGCGCTTCGGGCTGCCCGGCGCCTCGCTGACGAACAGCGAATCGAAGCCGGCGCGCTCGGCCGCCTCTGCCACCGCAACCGCACGTGCGAGCAACCCGCCTCCGCCCGGGACGGGGGCGAAGTCTTCGACCCATAGCCCGAGCCGGGTCACCGATGGCCGGCCCGAAGTGGCGCTCCCGTTCACGTGCACCAGGGTACCGGGCTCGTTTCAACCACCGTATGTAGCCATTCGACCACACTCTGCACTAGCCTTTTCGCAGGAAGCGGACCGTCGACCCGGAGGGGACGATGCAACACCGAATGCGGGTGCGCAGGGACCCACGTGCCGATGACCTCGGCTTCTCGATGCTGGCCACTGTCCTCAGCCTGCTCGGAGTTGCCATCCTGACCGCCCTGCTCCTCGGCTCGACCCTGAAATCGGGGAGCAGCTCGAGCACCAACATCGACAACGCCCCCGGCGTGGCGGCGGCAGACGGCCTCCAGGCCCAACAGGCACTGTCGACCGGCTTGACCGCGGCCGACTCGGCAGCCGCGAGCCAGGGCGGCTACGGCTCGCTCGACGTCGCCACGCTGGGTGCGTCCAATCCCTCCGTCACCTTCGTGTCCGGGCCGTCCACCAACGCGTCGACCGTCAGCGTCGCCATCGTCACCGACGGGAGCGGGGCCATCACCTTGGCCGACCGTGCCTCGGACGGCACCTGCTGGCTGGTGTGGCGATCGCCGGGCTCGCCCGCTTGGTACGGCGCGCAAACCGGGCGGCTGGCCAGTTGCACGGCCCCGGCCCTCGCCTCTGCGCCCACCCCCGGACCGGTGTCGTCCTCGGCCGTCGGCTGGCAGCAGGCGAGCTTCCCGGCGGCCTGAAACAATCCGGGCCTCCCCTAACTCCTCGACCACCACCCCGCCCCGGAGCGGAGCGCACCGCTCTCGACCAGCTGCCCACAGGCCTCGGCCGCGGCAGCAAGGGGCAGGTCGGTGCGGATGAGGATCGTCTCGAACGCCGTGGGTGTGTCATCGACCGCCTCCCACACCGTCCGCTGGGCGGGCGTGAGCGGCGCCGGCATGCCGCTCCCGACGCCCCCCGACGCGCCCGTCCCGGCCGGGACCCGAGCCGGACGGGACCGGTTCGCCCGGTGGGACGGTGGGACGTCAGCGGGCGGGGGCGCACCGGCACGAGCGTCCGGCCCGGCACGGGCGAGGGCGACCGCCACCAGCACATCGGTCGCGTCGCGGACCGGGATGCAACCGTCGACCAGGAGGCCGTTCGTCCCCGCGGAGGCCCGACTGTGGACGGAGCCGGGGACGGCGCACACGGGGATGCCCCGGCGCGCTGCGGCCTCCGCGGTGTACAACGACCCCCCGCCATGGTGGCTCTCGACCACGACCACCACATCGGCAAGCGCGGCGATGATCCGGTTGCGGGCCGGAAAAACCCCCGGGTGCGGCTGGGTTCCCAACGCCGACTCGGAGAAGACCACCCCGCGCCCGGCCACCCGTGCCCACAACTCGCGGTTCGAGGGCGGATAGACGACATCCAGCCCGGTTCCCACCACGGCGACCGGGGGTCCGGCACCCTCGGACTCCCCACGCAGGGCTCCGGCGTGGGCCGCGCCGTCGATGCCCCGGGCCAGGCCGGACACGACCACCACGCCGTGGTCCGCCAACTCGGCGGCGAGCTCCGAGGCGACCTGGCGTCCGTAGTGGGTGGCCGAGCGGGTCCCCACGATCGCCACTCGGGCCCGCCGCTCCACCACGGTCGGGTCGCCGCTGGCGAAGAGGACGGCAGGTGCACCTGGGTCGCCGGTCAGCATCGACGGGTATCCGGCCGCACCGGGCAGCAGGATCCTCACGCCAGCGCCGGCGTACCGCCGGCCGAGGTCGTCGACATCGGTCCTCCTGGCCGGCACGGCGAACTTCCGGCGAGGGTCGGCCGGATGGGTGCCCGCCTTCACCGCCTCCCAGGCCAACGCGGGGCCGAACCCGTCCAACAGCTTGGCCAGGCGCACCGGAGTCATCCCGGGCAGGCCGGCCAGTGCGCCGGCATGGGACTCGAGCTGGGCGGGGACGTTCATCGGAGGCCGCCCCCGGGAAGCAGCCGGCGCTGGCCCCGGAGCAGCAGCGCCTCCCGGACGTGGGCCTCTCCGATGACCTCGCCGGCTCCGTCGAGGTCTGCGATGGTCCGGGACAGTCGATGGACGCGGTGCAGTCCCCTGGCGCTCAGTGTGCCCGACCGGATCTGCCGCTCGACGATGGCTACGGCCCCCCTGCTGAGAGGGGCGTCGTCGGCAAGGCGGGGGCCGGCCAGATCGGCGTTGACTCGGACCCCACGTTCTGCGGCTCGCTCACGGGCCCCGGCCACCCGGGAGGCCACCGTCGCCGAGCCCTCCGCCGACGGCCGGCCGAACAGTTCGTGGGCCAGTGGGCGGTCGACCCGGATGGCGATGTCGAAGCGATCGAGGAACGGGGCCGAGAGCCGCCGGGCGTAGCGCTCCTGCGCCGCGCTCGAGCAGCGGCAGGCCCCGGGAGCACCCCCTTCCCCGCACGGGCAGGGATTCATCGCCCCCACGAGGATGAACCGGGCCGGGAAGCTCGTCGACCCCCGGGCCCGGCTCACCCTCACCTGGCCGTCCTCGAGCGGCTGGCGGAGCGCGTCGAGGACCACCGCCGGGAACTCACCGAGTTCGTCGAGGAAGAGGACGCCGCCGTGGGCCAGGCTGATCTCGCCCGGGCGCATCCAGGTCGTCCCTCCCCCGATCATCGCCACCGGCGACGCGCCGTGGTGGGGGGCGCGGAACGGTGGCTCTTCGATCAGCCCCCCCGGGGGCAACGGCAGGCCGGCGACCGAATGGATCCGAGTCGCCTCCAGCGCCGTGGATCGATCGAGGCCGGGGAGCAGGCCGGGCAGCCGGTTGGCCAGCATCGTCTTCCCCGAGCCCGGAGGGCCGACCAGCAGGAGGTGGTGGCCGCCCGCCGCGGCCACCTCCAGTGCCCGACGCGCCAGGCGCTGCCCCCGGACGTCGGCCAGATCGGCGGCGTGCCTGGGCCCGGGGGGCTCCGGTGCGGCACGGAGCGATCCGTCGAGGGTGGCGCCCACCTCGCCCCAGGGGCGGCGGCCCGACAGCCGGTCGACCAGGCCGGCGAGGGTGGCCGACACGCGGATGTCGCACTCCCCCGCCAGCGATGCCTCGTGGGCGCTCTCCTCGGGCACCACCAGTCGGTGTCGGCGGAGGGCCTCGGCCAGCACCACCGTCCCCGGCACTCCCCGCAACGAGCCGTCGAGCCCCAGTTCCCCCACGAAGGCCATGCCCGCCACCGACCGGGAAGGGAGCACGCCCGAGGCAACCAGCACCCCGACGGCGATTGGCAGGTCGAGGCCGGCGCCCCCCTTGCGCATCCCCGACGGTGCGAGGTTGACGGTCACCCGCCGGAGGGGCCACTGCAGCCCGCTGGACAGCAGGGCGGCACGGACCCGGTCACGCGACTCGCGCACCGCGGCATCGGGCAGTCCGACGACGGTGAACCCGGGCAGCCCGTTGGACACGTGGACCTCGACGGACACCTGGGTGGCGTCGACCCCGACCAGGACGGCGGAAGGAATGGCGGCGATCACGGTGCCTCCGATCGGCACGGTCCATGCGGGGATCACCGGGCTCGGGCTCGTGCTCGGGTACTCCGCAGGACGCTGACGGGGAGGGCCGCTCCTCTGGGGTGCGTGCGGCCGCTCGAGGCACCGTGGGCACCCTACGGCAGGGGTGTCACACCGGAGGCAGGCAGCCCGGAGGATGGGCGTCTAGTCGTCCTCTTCCCGGGCCTCTTTGGCGATTCGAGACGTATGCTGCGGTGAGAACCCCCAAACCCCGCTCAATTCATCGATTGTCATCCCTCTCTCGATCGCAAGTGCGAAGACCTTCAGGCGCATTTCGTTACGACGGTGATCGAGATGTACCAGTGAGTCGTTGATCTTCTGACGGCTCTCTCCCGGATGCACGTCGACGAGTGCTGAGGCCACATCTTCACCTCGGGCGACCTTGTTCAAGGCTGAGCGGATGTCCCGCTCGGTCTCCCGCATGGCCCTGCGGGCTTGCGCGAAAGCTGACAGCAACTCCACGACGCTCTCGATGGCCTCGCTCTCTGCGCTCGACACGGCTGCAATCATCCCAGTGTCGACCGATCGAGGATAGGGGCTTCTGAGATATCGCTGCGCCATGTCGGGTTGGTCCGGTACGCGGGAAGTGGCTGGGCAGCCACGACGGCATGACTCCGTTTTCGGGCTGATCAACGAGTGCCGACTGGTCGCCCAATCAATCCGAATGGGATTTGCGGCACCCACAGGTTCTCATTCCAATGATCTCATTCCCTTGGAGACTGCCCAACCGTTCGGGGATACTCAGCTCCGCTCGCCTTGATCGGTCGAGATGCCTTCGTCCCGTCTGGGCGAGGAGCGCCAGCTGTTCTGCCCAGCAAGCATCAAGATGGTGCTGTGAAACCACCTGGACGGAGCGCGAGTGCAAGTGCGACTGCGCTCGTGACCGGTGTCGGGCACCGGATTGGAATCGGGGTCGGTGCTCGCTGCGCTACCGTCGAGGCAGACCTCGAGGACCCGGCATAAGTCCCGACGTTGGTCATGTCGGACGATGGAAGGAACGGCGAAGTCCCGCGAAGTATGGACGAGGCCAGGAGCATTGTTGCTGGTCAGGGTCACCATTGAACGACATTGCACAGCGCCGGGGCACTCCAGATCACTCTCGATGAATGCAGGTGCGAATAGTTGGGCGGCGGAGACGCTTCTTGCCAGACCGAAAGGCGCCGGTGAGTCAGGACCGTCACGGGGGCCCTGTAACGCTTCCCGAGGCCGCCCATCCACTGCCGACGACGACTCGTCCGCCACCGATATGGGACCATTCTCTCCTATGGATTCATTCGAACGACGGCGACCTCG
>Ga0209584_10000712_pt1 | contig 10587 bp, 11 predicted proteins | sample NGEPerD_FD_184507 | JGI IMG/M metagenome (GOLD analysis project Ga0209584, IMG submission 184507) | Arctic peat soil microbial communities from the Barrow Environmental Observatory site, Barrow, Alaska, USA - NGEE PermafrostAB12-D... | ecosystem: Environmental > Terrestrial > Soil > Wetlands >...
GCGCGCCAGCAGATCGGCGATATCGCGGATGCCGAGACCGCGCGGAATATTGACCACCTTGTCGTCGCTCAGCGGTCCGGGCGCTTCGAAGCGCTGCTTGCCGACGTAAAGCGCGCCGCCGACGGCAACCGAGAGCACGATCAGCACCGTGAAGATCGCATTGCCGGCGATCACCAGCGGATGCCGCACCCGTCGGGAGCGGCGCGCGGGGGCCGGCACGCGTTCCGGCTCGAGCGCGGCGCGCGGACTGCGCGGCGGCTTGCTACTGGGCGGCGGCGGGACTGGCACGGGGCCCGATTTGCTCGCGGCTCCGCGGCCGGCCGATTCATGCGGTGGCTTGGAATTCACGCGCCCGCTCTCGCTATAGCGACCTGCAAGCTCACCTTCGGCACACTCCAGTTCGGCGATCGGTCGCGCGCCCAGTCCCGATGGTCGGGCGCACGCTTAAGTCCGGCCGCGGCGGATTAGGAAATCATTAGCAGCTTTCGCACGTTAGGAAGAATTATGGCGAAAGCTTGGGGAGCGGCACGGATTGCTAGTCGGTATAGCGGCGGAAGATCAGCGAGGCATTCGTTCCGCCGAAGCCGAACGAGTTCGACAAAGCGGTGTCGATGTCGCGCTTGCGCGCCACATGCGGCACCAGATCGATCGGCGTTTCGACCGACGGATTATCGAGATTGATGGTGGGCGGGGCAACCCGGTCGCGGATCGCCAGGATCGAGAAGATCGCCTCCACCGCGCCGGCGGCGCCGAGCAGATGGCCGATGCAGGATTTGGTCGAGGACATCGAGATGCGGCCGGCGGCATTGCCGACCACGCGCTGCACCGCGCCGAGCTCGATCTCGTCGCCGAGCGGCGTCGAGGTGCCGTGCGCGTTGATATAGTCGATGTCGCCCGCGGAAATTCCGGCGCGCTTGATGGCCATGCTCATGCAGCGGAACGCGCCGTCGCCGTCCGGCGACGGCGCGGTAATATGGTAGGCATCGCCCGACAGCCCGTAGCCGGTCAGCTCGGCATAGATCTTGGCGCCGCGCGCCTTGGCATGGTCGAGCGCTTCCAGCACCACCATGCCGGCGCCCTCACCCATCACGAAGCCGTCGCGGTCCTTGTCGTAGGGGCGCGAGGCGCGTTTTGGATCGTCATTGAAACCGGTCGACAGCGCGCGCAACGCCGCGAAGCCGGCCAGCGCAATGCGATTGACCGGGGATTCCGTGCCGCCCGCCACCATCACGTCGGCGTCGTCGAGCGCGATCATACGCGCGGCATCGCCAATGGCATGGGCGCCGGTCGAGCAGGCGGTGACCACCGCGTGGTTGGGGCCTTTCAGGCCGAATTCGATGGAGACATAGCCGGCTGCAAGATTGATGATGCGGCCGGGAATGAAGAACGGCGACACCCGGCGCGGTCCTTTCTCGCGCAGGATGAGGGCGTTATCGGCGATGCCCTCGATGCCGCCGATGCCCGAGCCGATCAGCACGCCGGTCCTGGTCTGATCCTCGTAGCTGTTCGGCCGCCAGCCGGCGTCGTCGAGCGCCTGGCGCGACGCGCACATGGCGAAGACGATGAACTCGTCGACCTTGCGCTGGTCCTTCGGCTCCATCCATTGATCGGGATTGTAGGTGCCGTCCGAGCCGTCGCCGCGGGGAATGCTGCAGGCAATCCGGCAGGAATAATCGGAAACGTCGAAACGGTCGATCTGCTTGGCGCCGCTCTCGCCCTTGAGCAAGCGCTGCCATGTCGTCTCCACGCCGCATCCGAGCGGTGTGAGCATCCCCATTCCGGTGACGACGACACGTCTCATGGCCGGCTCCGAGCCAAACTACACGCTCCTACGCTCCACCGGGGCATAGCCCATACCTCAGCGACTAATGAAGCGATCGAGCAGCCGTGGTGGCTTTCGCTCAGCTTTTGGCGTTCTTTTCGAGAAATTTGACGGCATCGCCGACGGTCAGGATCGTTTCGGCGGCATCGTCGGGAATCTCGCAGCCGAATTCCTCTTCGAAAGCCATCACGAGCTCGACAGTGTCGAGACTGTCGGCGCCAAGATCGTCGATGAAACTCGCTTGCTCGGTCACCTTGTCGGGTTCTACCCCCAGGTGCTCCACGACGATCTTTTTCACCCGCTCGCCAATGTCACTCATCGTTCCAACCTCGTGCGTTTTAGATTTTGGGCTGCGACCGGGATCGTGATCGCAACCATCGCGGTACGGCCTCGTCGTGGCTGACGCTGGCGAGACGGCATTTCAAACGCGGAGCACAACTCGTTGCGACTTCCGCCCTTGGCCGCCCCAGCCGGGCCGAGGTTCGGTTACCATACTTCAAATCGGTTGACTAGCGCGTGCCAGAGTACCCGGCTAACCCCCGCAAAGCCAAGCATTTCCACCTCTTATTTGCGCATGATCTTTCCCGAAATCCGGTCCCCATCCCCGATCAAGTCGAGGATAAACTTTTCGGGATCATGCGCTAAAACATCGCCATGCCACCGTTCACGTGCAGCGTCTGCCCGGTGACGTAGCCGGCCTCCTCGGAGGCCAGAAACACCGCCGCCGCCGCCACGTCGGCGGGCGTGCCAAGCCGGCCGGCCGGCACGCGGGCAAGGATCGTCTCGCGCTGCTTGTCGTTGAGCTTGTCGATCATGGCGCTGGCGATGATGCCGGGGGCGATGCAGTTGGCGGTGACGTTGCGCTTGGCGTATTCGGCGGCGACCGACTTCATCATGCCCACCATGCCCGCTTTCGAGGCCGTGTAATTGCCCTGCCCCGGATTGCCGGTATAGCCGACGATCGACGAGATGCCGATCACGCGGCCCCAGCGCCGGCGCATCATGCGCATCACCGCCGCGCGGGTGAGACGGAATGGGGCGGTTAGATTGACTGCGATCACTTTGTCCCAGGCCTCGTCTGTCAAACTCACGAACAGATTGTCTTGGTTGACGCCGGCATTGGCGACCAGGATGTCGAGCTTGGCCATTTTTTCTTCCGCGCTCGGCACAAGGGCCTCGACCGCGTCCTTGTCGGCGAGATCGCAGGGCAGCACGTGCACGCGATACTTCAGTTCGCCGGCGAGCGCGTCGAGCACGTCGCGGCGCGTGCCGGAGAGCGCGACGGTGGCGCCCTGGCCATGCAGCGCACGCGCGATGGCGCCGCCGATGGCGCCGCTGGCGCCGGTCACCAGCGCGGTCTTGCCGGAAAGATCGAACATCAGGAACTCCTAATTCGTTTGCGCATGATCTTATCCGAAAACCGGTTCCCACTATTCGGGATTATGCGCGCGCCGCCTTGAACGCGGCGATGTCCTCTGGGCCGCCGATCGCAGTCGCGCTGGCGCCAGCGGCGATGCGCTTGATGAGACCGCTCAGCACCTTGCCGGCCCCCACTTCGTAGAACGTCGTGACGCCAGCGCCCGCCATGACGGCGACCGACTCGCGCCAGCGCACTGTGCCGGTGACCTGCGCGATGAGCGCTGCCACGATCTCGGCCGGCGCGCTGATCGGCTTGGCCAGCACGTTCGCCACCACCGGCACCAGCGGCGGCTTGATGCTCACTTTCGCCAGCGCCTGCGCCATCACATCGGCGGCGGGCTGCATCAAAGCGCAATGGAAGGGCGCGGACACCGGCAGCAGCATGGCACGCTTGGCGCCCTTGGTCTTGGCGATTTCCACAGCGCGCTCGACCGCCGCCTTGTCGCCCGACACCACCACCTGGCCGGCGCCATTGTCGTTGGCGGCCTGGCAGACCTGTCCCTGCGCGGCTTGCGCCGCGACCGCGGCCGCCGCGTCGAATTCGAGCCCGATCAGCGCCGCCATGGCGCCGATGCCGACCGGCACCGCCTTCTGCATCGCCTGCCCGCGCGTGCGCAGCAGCCGCGCGGTGTCGGCGAGCGTGAACGCGCCGGCAGCAGCAAGCGCGGAATATTCGCCGAGCGAATGGCCGGCGACGAATTGCGCGTCGCGTTTGAGATCGAGACCGGCCTCCTGCTCCAGCACGCGCAGGGTGGCGAGCGAGACCGCCATCAGCGCCGGCTGGGCATTCTCGGTGAGCGTGAGCGTCTCGGCCGGGCCCTCGAACACGATGGCGCTCAGCCGGCTGCCGAGCGCCTCGTCCACCTCGTCGAACACCTGCCGGGCGGGCGGGAAGCTTGCCGCCAGCGCCTTACCCATGCCGACCGTCTGGCTGCCCTGGCCCGGAAACACGAAAGCGACCGCCATGCCCCCTCACAACCTTGTCTTTTTGCCGGAATCAGGCCGAAAGACACCGCAGGACGGGCCCTGTCAAGTTATGCACGCTCCGGTAACGAAGCGAAAAGACTCAACCGCTATGCTGGGTTTTTATTGCCGATAAGGCTCGTTTCATGCGCGAATTGGTGAGCGAACAGGACCTGGCGCGCGCCCGCAGCGATGCGGCCTTCCGTCAGCAATTGATGGCCGGCAATCTCGAACGGCTGCTGGAAGCGCTCAAGCAGATGCGTAAGACCCACGACCCAAGCCCGGAATCGGTCCGCCAACTGCACGAAGGCGTCGAACTCGCGGTCAAGTTGGCCGGGCGCCTGCAGGCAACCGCCCAGAGCCGGTGAGCCTAAGGCGGTCTGACCGCTCGCGTCGGATCACGCGCTTTTCCTTGCCTTTTTCGGACCAATCCGCCTATAACCCGCGCGTTCCGTCGATCCTGGTTGGGAGCTGAACGGACGGCCGGTTTTCTTCGAGAAAAGAGGAAAAACGGTAGGGCCAGTGGGCTCGTCGTCCCGTGTTCCCGCCTTCAGAGCATTCGAGCCTTTCCCGAAGGGCTCGAGGGGCTAGGCGCCAGGATCGAGGACATGGGTTAACAAGGGAAAGGCATTTCATGCCGCTATACGAACACGTCTATCTCGCGCGCCAGGACCTGAGCACGCAGCAGGTCGAGGAATTGACCGCCAAGCTGTCCGGCGTCATCGCCGAGGGCGGCGGCAAAATCACCAAAACCGAATATTGGGGGATGAAGTCCCTCAACTACCGCATCCGCAAGAACCGCAAGGCGCACATGACGCTGCTCAATGTCGACGCGCCGCCGGCGGCGCTCAACGAAATCGAGCGCCAGGAGCGGCTTAACGAAGACGTGCTGCGTTACCTCACCATCCGCGTCGAGGCGCACGAGGAAGGCCCCTCCGCGATGATGCGCAAATCCGACCGCGACGATCGCGGCGAGCGTGGCGACCGCGGCGATCGCGGACGCGGCGAACGCCGCCCGCGGCGCGACGAAGCCGAAGACGATGCCGGGCCCGCGGCGATTGCAGCGGTGGAGGAATAGGCCATGGCATTCGGATCATCCCAAGGTGGCGGTGGTGGCGGCGGCGCCCGCCGTCCGTTCTTCCGCCGGCGCAAGACCTGCCCGTTTTCCGGCGCCAATGCGCCGAAGATCGACTACAAGGACGTCAAGCTGTTGCAGCGCTACGTGTCGGAGCGCGGCAAGATCGTGCCGAGCCGCATCACCGCGGTGTCGGCCAAGAAGCAGCGCGAATTGGCGCAGGCGATCAAACGCTCGCGCTTCCTCGGGTTGCTGCCTTATGTCATTCGCTGATCCGCTGCGCGGATCAGTTGCGTGATGCACTAAGGCAGAAAATATAACGAGGCTTGCGGGGTCACCCCGCGAGCCGATGGTTGGGGCGGAACCGTTCCGTCTCTAACCGCTCGAAACGGAGCGGGACAGCTCGTGATGATGCAATTCGGATTGATCGGTATCGGTGCCGGCGCCGCGGCGGCTTTGCTGTTCGCCTCGGTGACCTCGGGCGCGTGGCTGTCGATCCCGCTGTTCTATCTGGCGCCGCTGCCGATCATGCTCGCCGGGCTCGGCTGGAGCCATTGGGCGGCATTGATCGCCGCCTTGACCGGCGCGCTGGCGCTCGCGGTCGCGTTCGGCCCGGTGTTCTTCTTCAGTTTCCTGGCCGGCGCTGGGCTGCCGGCCTGGTGGCTCGGCTATCTGGCGATGCTGGCGCGTCCGCTCGGCAACGGCGGCGCCGCGGCGCTCGAATGGTATCCGCCCGGCCGGCTGGTGGTATGGGCGGCCGTACTCGGCGGACTGGTCGTGGTGGTCGCCATCCCCAATTTCGGCCACGATGCCGAGAGCTTTCGCGCCGGCCTCCGTAATGCGCTGACGCATATCCTGCGCGTGGACACCGAGGTGCCGGCGGCGGTCCCGCTCACCACGCCCGGCGTACCCAATGCCAGCCGGCTGGTCGATTTCCTGGTGGCCGCCATTCCGCCGGCGGCAGCGGTGCTCGCCACCGTCACCAACGTGTTCAATCTGTGGCTCGCCGGAGCAATCGTGAAGTTTTCCGGCCTGCTGAAGCGGCCGTGGCCGCCGCTCGCGGCCATGACGTTTCCGCGCACGCTCGCGGCGGCGCTCGCGATCGCCGTCGCCTTGAGCTTTGTCGGCAGCCTGATCGGCATCGTCGCCGGCGTCGTGTCGGCCAGCCTGCTGATGGCCTATGGCGTGCTCGGCTTCGCGGTGCTGCACGCCATCACCCGCGGCATGGCCAGCCGCATCTTCCTGCTCGGCGGCGTTTACGCCGCGGTGCTCGTGTTGGGCTGGCCGGTGCTGGCGCTCTGCCTGCTTGGCCTGATCGATGCGGCCATCGACTTGCGCGCGCGCATCGCCCCCACGCGCGGACCCCCGGCTCCCACCTGACCACGAGACATCCGCCAACGATTTAAATTCAGATCAACCAAGTTCAAATCAAGGAGTGACGACCATGGACGTAATTCTGCTCGAACGCATCGGAAAGCTCGGACAAATGGGCGACGTCGTGCGCGTGAAGGACGGCTTCGCCCGCAATTTCCTGCTGCCGCGCGGCAAGGCGTTGCGCGCGACGGCCGATAACAAGTCGAAGTTCGAGGGCATGAAGGACGAGTTGCAGGCGCGCAACCTCGAACTGAAGGGCCACGCCGATACGCTGGCCGGCAAGCTCAACGGCAGGACCATCGTGGTGCTCCGCCAGGCGAGCGAATCCGGCCAACTGTTCGGATCGGTCTCGACCCGCGACATCGCCGGCCTGCTCAGCGGCGACGGCGCCGAAGTGAACCGCACGCAGGTGGTGCTCAACGCGCCGATCAAGACCATCGGCCAGTACAAGGTGCCGCTGGCGCTGCATCCGGAAGTCGAGACCATTGTCACCGTCATCGTCGCGCGCAGCGCGGGCGAAGCCGAGCGGGTCGCGCGCGGCGAGGACGTGACGGTGCGCCGCGAGCAGGCCGAGGAAGACGCGGCGGCCGCCTTGGCAGCCGCGGAAGCCTTCTTCGAGCCGGAAGCGGCCAAGGCGTTGCGCGAGGCCGGGGAGCCGGAAGCCGAGGCTGCGGCCGAGGCTCCCGCCGATCAGAACAAGGCGCCGAAGAGCAGAAAGAAGAAGACCGAGAAGACCGAAAGCTCTGAGTGACCAGGGCCCTGTTCTGGGCCTGCTAGTCGGGTTTCTCCGGCTTGTCTGGTTTGGCGGCTGGCGCGGCGTCCGGTTTCGGCTCGCTCGCCTTGGCGTCGGGCGGCTTAGCTTCGCTCTTGGGTTCGGTCTTCGGCTCGGAGGTTTTCGGCCCGGAGGTCTTGATCTCGGATGGCTTCCCGGTTTTGTCGGGTTCTACGGATTGGGTCTCGCCGGATTTTGGCTTGGCCTTTTTCTCGTCGACCTTGACCTTCTCGTCGCCCTTGGCCGTGCGCTTGGTCGCGCCCGTGCGCTTACCCGGCGCCGGCGGAGTGCCGAGCGATTCCAGATAGCTGGCGATGATGGCCGCCGATTCGCGGCTGGACGTGTAATGCTCGCGCAGGAAGTCGGACAGGCCGAGCACGCCGCCGGACTTGCGCAGGGCCTGGGCGCTCTTGTGGCAGAGGGCGCAGTTCGAGGCGAACAGTTGCGCGCCGGACTTGCCCGAATCCAGGTTTTCCTGCGCGCCCGCCGGAACTGCCGCCAGGCTACCGACGACACCAAAAATGCATACTAAACGCCGCCAAAACCCCGACATTTGATATCCTGCCTCTTCTTTTCACTACTCTGCCAGCCGCCAACTATTACCTGATATTCGTGCCGGTGTGAGCCACATAACACCGGCCAATAGATCGACCGTCGTGTACAAGAATCGCGAATTTATGGTATTGCTGCGAATATCGATCTTTGGTTTAATTGATAGAGATCAACGGGTTTTGATCGGCGGCGTTGTAGGAAAAATGTAGCGTCACGAGTAGCTCGACTTGATGGTGGCGGCCGATGGATCGGTTGCTTCAGTTTCTGCTCAAGACCTTTATCCGGCGAGGGACATTCAGAGTAACTACCTCGCGCGGAACGGTCTTAACCTTCGGCGATGGGACCGGCCAGCCGGTATGGGTGCGCTTTGCCACCCGCGCAGCCGAGTGGGGAATTCTCCTCGATCCCGAGCTCAAATTCGGCGAGTCCTATATGAACGGCACGTTCGTGGTCGAGCGGGGCTCGATCGCCGACGTTCTTGCCATCATGCTTGGCCAGAATTCCGACGTTCCGCACTGGGCGCGGCCGCAGGGGCTGCTGCGCTTCCTTAACCGCCGCTTGCAGCAATTCAATCCGCGCCGGCGCGCGCGCAACAACGTGGCGCATCATTACGATCTCGACGGCCGGCTCTATTCGCTGTTCCTCGATGCCGACCGCCAATACAGCTGCGGATATTTCGAAAGCCCCGAGCAGTCGCTCGACGACGCCCAGATCGCCAAGAAGCGGCATCTCGCCGCCAAGCTGCTGCTCGGCCGCGACCGCCACGAGCGAGACCTGCGCGTGCTCGACATCGGCTGCGGCTGGGGCGGGCTCGGGCTGTACCTGGCCGAGGTCGCCGGCGCCGACGTGACCGGCGTCACGCTGTCGCAGGAACAGCACGCCATCGCCAACGAGCGCGCCGCGGAAAAGGGCCTGGCCGAACGGGCCCGGTTCAACCTACGGGACTATCGCGACGTCACGGGGCCGTTCGACCGCATCGTGTCGGTCGGCATGTTCGAACATGTCGGCATCAACCATTACGAGACGTTCTTCCGCAAGAGCGCGCAACTGCTCGCCGATGACGGCGTGATGGTGCTGCACTCGATCGGCCGCTCGGAAGGTCCGAACGCGACCAGCCCATGGATCGCAAAATATATTTTTCCTGGCGGCTACATCCCGTCGCTGTCGGAGGTGCTGCCGCACATTGAGAAAGCCGGGCTGCTGGTCACCGACATGGAAATCCTGCGTCTGCATTACGCCGAGACGCTCAAGCAATGGCGCGATCGATTCCTCGCCCACCGCGAGCAGGTCGAGCGCATCTACGATCGGCGCTTCGTGCGAATGTGGGAGTTCTATCTGGCCGCGTCCGAAATGTCGTTCCGCGAGCAGGACTTGATGGTGTTCCAGGTCCAACTGACCAAGCGGCAGGACGTGGTGCCGATGACGCGGGACTATATCGGCCGCGAGGAGCGCCGGTTGCGCGGCGCCGAAGGCGAGCGCCACCCGCCGCTGCGGCTCGCCGGCGAGTAGAGCCGCGGAAACCGTCGCGCGCGCGCCGTAGCGGTCAAGACAAAACCGATCTTGTTCACCGCTGATTTGCCCTTGTGAATTGCGGGGCAACTGCATGCGGCGTGTCGTGCCATTCGGAAAGCCCGTGCTATGCCACAATTCCCGGGTAAGCAAAGACATCCATGGCCCCCCTCGATTCGGCTCTCCGCAAGCAGGTTGAAGAACCTGCCCAGAACTTCCGTTCCGCTCCGCACAATATCGAGGCGGAGCAGGCGCTATTGGGCGCGATCCTGGTCAACAACGAGGCCTTCTACCGGGTCTCCGATTTCCTCAATCCAGAGCATTTCTTCGAGCCGATTCACCAGAAAATCTATCAGCTTGCGCGCGATCTGATCCGCGCCGGCAAGGTGGCGACCCCGGTCACGTTGAAGACCTTCATCGGCGCCGATATCGATATCGGCGGCATGACGGTGAGCCAATATTTGGCACGGCTCGCCGCCGAGGCGACCACCATCATCAATGCCGAGGACTACGGTCATACCATCTACGACCTGTCGATCCGCCGCGCGCTGATCATCGTCGGCGAGGACATGGTCAACGTCGCCTTCGACGCGCCGGTCGATTTCTCGCCGCGCAACCAGATCGAGGACGCCGAGCGCCGGCTGTACGAGCTGGCCGAGACCGGCCGCTACGACGGCGGCTTCCAGCGTTTCGCCCAGTCGCTCACCACCGCGATCGACATGGCGGCGCACGCCTTTCAGCGCGACGGAAAGCTTTCCGGCGTCGCCACCGGGCTCGACGAGTTGGACCGCATGATGGGCGGGTTGCAGCCGTCCGACCTGATCATCCTCGCCGGTCGTCCCGGCATGGGCAAAAGCGCACTGGCCACCAATATCGGCTACAACGTCGCGCGCGCCTGGCGCGGCGAGGTCAAGGCCGACGGACACACGGTCACCGTCAATGGCGGCATCGTCGGTTTCTTCTCGCTGGAAATGTCGGCCGAACAGCTCGCCACCCGCATCATCGCCGAGCAGACCGGCATTCCGTCGCACCAGATCAGGCGCGGCGGCATCAGCGAGGCCGAGTTCGAGCGCATCAAGGACCACTCGATCGAATTGCAGA
>Ga0209584_10000713_pt1 | contig 10583 bp, 10 predicted proteins | sample NGEPerD_FD_184507 | JGI IMG/M metagenome (GOLD analysis project Ga0209584, IMG submission 184507) | Arctic peat soil microbial communities from the Barrow Environmental Observatory site, Barrow, Alaska, USA - NGEE PermafrostAB12-D... | ecosystem: Environmental > Terrestrial > Soil > Wetlands >...
GCCGACTCCGCAAACCCGGTGGTGGCGCTGGTGCACGCCCCCGACCGAGCGGGCCGGGCTCTGGGCCGTTACCGCTCGCAGCTCGCGCGGCTGCCCGGCATTGCCGCCGCACAGCCCCCGACGCGGATCGCCCCCGGGTTGTGGCGCATCGAAGTCCTCGCCGCGCAACCACCGCTGAGCACGGCGTCACAGCGCCTGATCGGCGAGATCCACGCCCTGCACGCTCCCTACGCGGTCGCCCTCGCCGGCGTGGCGGCGGGCCAGTATGACCAGCACCTGAGCCTGCGCTCGCACATGGCGTTGGCGCTCGCGATCCTGGCGGTGACGACGCTGATCGTGCTGTTCACGATGACGGGGTCGATCGCGCTCGCGATCAAGTCGCTGATCATGAACCTGCTCACGCTCAGCGCCGCGTTCGGGATCCTCGTGCTGATCTTCCAGGACGGCCGGCTGCAGAGCCTGCTCGGCTACACGGCGACCGGCTCGCTCGAGCAGACCAACATGATCATCCTGTTCATCATCGCGTTCGGCCTGTCCACCGACTACGGCGTCTTTCTGCTCGCCCGCATCAAGGAGGCACACGACGTCGGCGCGTCTGACGAGGTGGCGGTCGCCACCGGCCTCGAGCGCAGCGGACGCGTGGTCAGCGCGGCTGCGCTGCTGTTCTGCGCCGCGGTGGGATCGCTCGCGGTCTCGAGCATCGCCTCGCTGAAGGAGTTCGGCATCGGCGCCGCTCTGGCGGTGATCATCGATGCGACGATCGTGCGCGCGCTGCTCGTTCCGGCGCTGATGGCGCTGCTCGGACGCGCCAACTGGTGGGCTCCGCGACCGCTGCAGCTGCTCGTGGCGCGCTCCTGGGCACGCCCGGCCGACGCCGACCGCGAGCGCATCACCGCAGCGCATCGCCGCTGAACGCGCGCCGGTGCCAGAGGAGCCATGCGCGATGATGACACGGTGCAGGCAATCCCCCTGACGGCAGAGGACCGAGCGATCCTGGCTCTGGAGGGCTCGACTCTGGCAGGGCATACGTGCAAGGTGATTGTGCTCGACGGGGGCGCTCCATCGACGGCGGCGCTCGTAGCGCGCGTGGCGGCGCGGGTTGCCGCGGCGGCGCCCCTCACGAGACGTCTAGGCGGGACGTCGAGCAGACCGGCCTGGGTCGCCGATCCGCACTTTGACCCGCGCGCGCACGTCGTGAGCGCGCCCTGCCCGGCGCCCCTGGACCGGGGGGAGCTGCGCGCTGAAGTGGCGCGGCTGTTCTCCGAGCGGCTGGACCGCGAGCGGCCGCTCTGGCGCATCGATCGGTTTCCGCTGCACGGCGGCGGCGCCGCGCTCGTGTGGCGAATCCATCACGCGCTCGCGGACGGAGTCACCGCGATGCGCTACGCGCAGGCACTGCTGTGGGACACCCTGGCGGACGCGTCGCAGACGCGGTCGCATGCGGTCACACATGAGCAGGACCAGGTGCGACGGCGAGCACACCTGGCTGGGTTCTTTGCGCGGGAGCTCGCTCGCTCGCGTTCGCCCTTCGATGGGCACATCGGCACGCGCAGAGAGGTCGCATTCGCAAGTCTTCCATTGACGGCGCTGCACGACGCCGCGAGGGCGGCCGGCGCCGCGACCCTCAACGATGCCGTGCTGAGTGTCGTGGGCGGCGGTCTCGGCCGCTGGATTGAGCGTTATCACGGACACATGGACAGCGTGCGCGTGAAGGTCCCAGTGAGTCTTCATCGTGCAGGCGATGGCGCCGGCAACCACGACTCGTTCTTCTCGGTGGCCGTGCCGGTCGCCCAGCCGGACCCGGTTGCGCGCCTGCGGGCGGTGCACGCCGCGACCGCGGTGCGCAAGGCGGAGCACGATGCCGACACCAGGGACGAGCTGCTGCGCGACCTCAGCCATGTCTCGCCGCGCCTCAGAAGGCTGTGCGAACGGGTCGAGCGCAGTGGACGGGCGTTTGCGGTCAACGTATCCAACGTTCCCGGCCCACGCGAGCGGGTCGGCGTGCTCGGCGCTCCGGTCAGCTCGCTCTACTCGATCGCAGAGATCGCTCAGCATCACGCGGTGCGCGTCGCGGCCGTGTCCGTCGCCGACACGCTGTTCCTGGGCTTCTGCGCCGATCCCGCGATCGTGGCGGGCGTGCAGGCGATGGCCGAAGGCACCGAGCTCGAGGCGCTGGCCCTGATCGCCGCCACCTGACCGGAGGCAACCAGTCATGCGGACAGGTCCTACTCGCTGGGTGCGGCTGGACCGGGCCATCTGGACGGCCCGTTCGGTTCCTTGCCCCTTTGCGCTCTGCGAGGTTTCGATTCCCGGACGGCTCGATGCGGCCCAGCCGCGCCGCCGAGCCTACGGTGGGCCGATACGCCGTACAAGACGCGCACGGCAGCTTGCAGGCAGGGATGCTCGTGGATGCCTCACAGCCATCGCCATTTTCGCCGCTGCTGTAGCTCGATTCCCGCAACGTCCGCATCTGAAAGTCGATCCTGCGGCAGCAGCCATCTTCAAGTGCAGCCGGCCGAGGCCGCACAGCCGCTGGCTCCGTTCTGGAAGTCGCCGCTCACCGAGGAGTAAGCGCGGCTGGCGTTGTTGAATGTGCCCTCGCTCGTCTACGGCCCGTCGACCGCAAGCCAGCTAAACAGCTCGACGGTGGCGGCGTCGGTGCGCAGCATGTTTGGTTCGCCCTGGTGCGCGGACATGCTGCTGCCGTCCCACGCCTTCAGAAACAGGCCGGTGCTCGGATCACGCGAGTTGGCCTCTGCGTCGTTGGCGAAGTTGAGCGCCATGGGCGCCCAGCGGTCGTCGCCGGTCTGCTGGCCGTAGACGAGCATCAAGTGCAGGTAGATGGCGTCGAACTGGGGCCCCATGTTCAGCCGGTAGCCGAAGCGCTGATACGCCGCGCTGGCAAGCCGTATGGCCTCTGCGCAGTAGGGGTTGCCCGCCGGGGGCAGCTTGCACAGAAGCTCCTTGGCCTCGATCTCGGGCCCGGCCACGTAGGGCATCGGCGTTGGATCGCCTTGCGTTCGCGAGTAGAGACCGCCGGAGTCGGCGAAGTGGATATCCCCCCAGCCCAAGAACTTCTGGACGGCGTGCAGGTCGGACAGGGCGGTGGCCTGGTCTGAGTGGCTAACGGCGCCGCTGGCCGTCTGGGCGGCGCTCTGCCAGGCGGTCGCAAGCAGCGCGCCCAGCAGCGAACCGGCCGCAAGCGCCTCGCCCGACTTCTGCCCGCCGGGGGTGTGGGCGGTATTCCACCACAGGCCACCACCGGAGGAATCCCAGCCGCGGCTTGCGATGAAGTCGAAGGCGTCCTGTGCGTCGCGCAGAAAGCGCGGCTTGCCCAGCGCCCGGTAGGCGTCCATGAAGGCGATGCCCCACCACGAATTGTCGTCGAGCCAGGTGTTCGCCGGTCCGCGGTCGCCGGGATAGGGCGCGAAGGCCTGCATCGCCGGGTCCCAGTAGGACTCTGCCCCCCCGTACAGCGTTATTGCGCCGCTTGCCGCATGGCGCTTGCCGGGCGGGTTGGCGGCAGGATGGGCCCCCTCGGCAAACGCGTCCAGAGCAGCACGGTTGGCTGACGTCTTGTCGGCGATCGCGATCGCCGACAAGGCCTCGAATAGCGGCACCGCCCCCCAGATCGTAGCGAGGGGGTATCGGATGCCGGAGTGCAGACGCTCGTCGTACCACTTCAGCGGCACATTGCGGTGGCCGTTCCAGATCCCGTGCGAGTCGTCCTTGAAGGCCCTCTGGGCCTTGGCCGCTCCTTGTTCTGCCAGCGTCAGGAAGCTCGACTGCTGCGACGACAGTGCGCCGGCAGACGTTGCGACCACCAGGCCAGCCGCAAGCAGCGACAGACACGTCGCTGCGATCAGCAGCCGCGCGAGCGAGCCCAGCCGGGTGCGACGAGCGCAAGCCGAGCGGCGAGCAGCCAGAAATCGTCCACAGCGCATGAGCACACCTTCCCGATCCCCCGATGGCCACCCTGCCGGTTATCCCGACAGGCAGGCGAATCTGCCAACCGTGTGAACCCTACACCGACACGCGCTGTTGAGCGCTGTTGAGTCCTGATGCCGTGGCCTCCATACAACATGTGTTCGTATCGGACCTCGACCGTGGAAACCCGACATCGAGCTAGAAGGCGCGCTTGAGCGGGGCGGCCTGGAGCATGCGGCCACGCTGGCCGTCGACAGCCGGCCGGGCTCGAGCGGCCATGCTGCTGGCGCGGGGGCCAGAGGTGCGCCACAGCGGGACTATCTCGTTGTGCAGGTGGGGTCAGCCTTCGGCGGCCCGAGTCTTTCGCGTAAGGCGCCTGACGCGAGCGGGGCGGGCAGACAGCCGCTACTGCATGAGGAGGTGACCGGGGGGCGCGACAGCACTTCAAGGGTCGCCTGCCCTACCACCTGCATACCCGCTCGCGCATCGCACGCCTGCAGCCACCCCACGCTATTGAGGCCGAGGTCGACGGGGATCTGCGGGGCCGTGTCGCCCAACGCCCGGGCCCGAAGGAACCCGGCGGCAAAGCGTGGGCGGTTGCGGCGTGACTTTGAGACTTCGCAGCGCAGGGCTTCTCCTTTCACCTGCGCGGGAGCGGGACTGCGGCTCGGCGTGTAGTCGGCCACGCCGAGCCAACCCGTTTGGGACGCCTCCGATCCAAGATGACACCCCCCCCAAGCCTATTGCCGCCCTATGAGTCGCGTTAGTAGTTTGCCGACGACCCGAAGAGGTGCCGAGACAACTCTAAGGACCGGCCACTGCTGCTCCTTACTGGCCAGGGTCTTGCAGCGGTCGCACCGGGGCCGACCACCAAGGCCGGAGACGCGATGCTCTTGCTTGATCGCTTTGCCGTGGTCGCACAGGGAATTGTCGTGATACACGTTCCGGTGCGTGGGCGGGTACTCGGGGCTGTCGGTGTGAAACGGCGATTCGTGCGGCATTGCGTGGCTCCTAGTTGGTGGTACGACGTGGACGGCACTGGCCGCCGATTCCGATGTCAGGGTACGCGCACGCCTTCGGGTGTGCTTCTAGCTCGCTATCGCGGGGCGGCGATCGAGCAGGCCACGTCGTGATCGTGAATGGTGCCGCCGATCGGCTCGAAGCGGAAGCCACGCGGATCGAAGGGCTCGCCGAGGAGATCGGCAAGCTCCAGGCGGTCGCGGTGACCTTGTTCGCGGGAGGCGCCCTAGTCCATGACGCTTGTGTGCGGGGTCGTCGCCGTCACGCCGAGGTGCCCCGCGCGTTTGATGTGGTGATCGGCGAGGCTGCGCCGGGTCGTAACCCCGGTCAGGTGGCCATCTTGTTGGATGAGCAGGATCTGCCCGCTGGGGTTGCGCACAACGAACGCGCCGAGGTCGACCCCCACCACCTGGTAGCCCTCGGGCAGGTCGGCGATCTGGAGGCTTTGCTGGTCGGCCAGCTTCATCGACTCCATTCTGTGCTCCTCTCTCTCGCGCCCACACCTTGGCGCAATTTCGGAGCGAGCGGGCGGGTGAAAGCCGCAAGCTGCGCTGAGTTTCTTGCAGCACGCGGGTGACTGCCCGAGCATCGAAGGCATAGGCACCGCGTCCATCGGCGAGGGCACTTCTCAGCCCCGCACCGCGCCTCCTCGGCGGCTTGACCCCACTGGAACATGTGTTCGTACGGGACCGCGGCCGTGGCGACCGAAGGCGGAGCTCGAAGGAGCCCTCGAACGTGGCGAGCTGGAGTACGCGATCACGCGCGCCGCGGAAGTGGCCGGCGACCGAGGCAACGTGTCGCTCGAGACGGCGCTCCGGTTTAGGCTCGGAAGTGATCGTGAGGGTCGATGACGCGGAGGATCGGCCCCGGTCGCGAGGAGGCTGCGCTTTCCAGCGCCGGATCGGCTCGCGGGCTACGGCAGCTGTCTGATGATGTCGAGCAGTTCAGCCCGACTGTGGCCGCTCTCGCGGCTGATCTGTTCGCGGTGGCCGACTGGCAGCCGCCGCCGGCAAGCGATCAGGTCAGCGTGATGCAGCACTGGATCGGGGGCTCGGGCTTGCGGGGGAGCTGGCTTGCGAGAAGCGAGCACTTGCCGGTCGCGCGACGCTCATGGCGTCGCGGCTCGTGTCGATGACCTGCGCGAGGCCCCTGCCACGAACCTACGATGCAAGACGAGATGAGTAGCCTCGGGTCAGCTCTACGGGAGGAATCGTCATGAAGATGCGTTCCAGGCGACCTTCTCCCGGGACGCGTGCGGCCCGGGCTCTTGGCACTGCGTGGCTGCCGATCGGTCTCATGGGACTGATGTGCACGCTCGCGGCTGCGGCTGCGGGCGCAACGGGTGAGCTCTCGCCGCTGCCCAACCAGCCAGGCTCACTGCAGGCTCATGTGCTTGAAACGATCATGCACCCGACGAGCGTCGCGAGCTACGGCGGCTGGGCGGCGTGGAGCCGCTATGACTCCACGCACCGTGCCTATCAGCTGATGGTGCGCAACGCAAGCGGCAATGTCACGGCGATGGGCATCCCCGAGAGTCCACAGCCGTTCGAGGTGAGTCTCGGGCCACTTCCATCCCACGGGATCGGAGCTGTCTACCCTCGCTGCGCCGACGCCGCGCGGCATGAGGCGTGCAGGCTGGAGCAGCTCGCGATCGAATCGACTGGTGCACCCGAAAAGCGGTTGGCGGTGCCCGGGGGCGGGTCGCTCTTTCGACCCGCGCTGTGGAAAGGCACGGTCGCGTTCCTGCGCGCGGTGCCAAAGGGCGGCGAAGGCCATCCGGTGGAAATGTTCGAGTGGACCTCTGGTTCAAAGCACCTAAGGGCGCTCGCGCTGCCGCACAACAGACCCTCGGCCTCGGAAGTCAAGGAACAGCCCGAACTGCGCGACACCGAGGGCTACGTCGGGGAAATCACCGCACTGGCGCTCAACGGCACGCAGGTCGCTTACACCCGCGTGGTGCCGTTGGGAGAATGGGGCAGGTCGGACCTCTGGGTGCAGCGTCCCGAGCGGAAGCCAAAGCTGATCGACCGCATCGACACGGGCGGCGGCGCAGCGTTCGGCACGCGCACCTATCTCGCTCCGACGATCGCTGGCTCGTGGCTGTACGCCTATCGCCAGTACCACGAAGAGGGCCTTGGAGATGGTGGCCCCGCATGGGTCCGCTACAGCCTGACGACGAACGCGGCGCAGCAGGCTCAGGTCAACTTTGGCAACCGGGAAGGCTTCGGCGAAAACGAAGGGCCGCTGGACGCGGCGGCGCCGCTGGGCGCGGGCGTGATCTGGACGCTGCAGAACTCCCGCTCCGAAGACGGCGCACGGGTGCTGTCGCTGGCGAGTGTCAAATGGAAGCGGATCAGGCGGCCGCATCATCCGGTCTAAGCTAAGACGGTGCCGGCGAGCATGCTGCGTGTCCAGCCACCACGCGCTCGCAAGTGGAGGGCACGCACCGTTAAGTCGATCTCCAAGCGAGTAGTGGCCAACGAGTGGCCAACAACAAGGAATTGAGGCCACTGGGGCCTCGACTGCCGAGGAGGGCTAACGCGAGAAACCTGCGATTAGCAGGGCTTTCAGGAGTGCGCCCGGGTGGATTCGAACCACCGACCTCTCGCTCCGGAGGCGGGACGCGGGAGGGGTGGCTGAGGGCGCAATCCCGCATGGGGACTGGGATTGCGGGATGATGCGGGCGCGGCTGGCTTTGTCGTGATCGGCCCGATTTGCGGGCGATTCGGGGCGATAGTGGCAGGACTGCCTTTTCGTTGTGCTCGTCGTGCCGTTTGCAGGAGCGCCGCTCGGCGCGCACCATGTAGCTTCGTCGGGGCGCGGGCGTACGATCGATCCATGCTCATGGTTGCCGAAGCAGCGCAGCGGGTGGGGAGGAGTCCTGGGACCGTGCGCCGCTGGATACGAGAGGGTCGTCTGCGGGCGGAGACGACGCACGGCCGGCGCTTGATCGATCCCGGGCGCCCTCGATGAGGTGCGGAACGAGATGTATCCGATGCTGCCGTTGCCGCCGGAGTGGCGGAAGCTGGAGGACGGCACGCCCGCCCCGAACTGGGTCGCGGCTGTGGCTCTGTCTCGGCTCGGACGCTGAACGAGGTCAGCGACTGGATTGGCGCGTCAATGGCGAAGACTCGACGGCCGTGCGTTGCATCCGGGCCGACGGCCATGCTGAGCAGTCGTGGTGGCCGAAGCCCTCGCAGGCGAGACGACAGACCTCGACGGCAAGCGGGTCGTTCTGCTCGATGCTGTCTGGCGCAAGAAGATCGTCCGCGACCACCCAGAGATGACCGCGCATATGGCGGCCGTCTTGGGAGCCGCGAACACACCCGATCACGTTGCGCCTGACCCCGTGTTCGGGGAACGCACTCGATACTACGTGCGAGGAGCCGGCCCGAGTCAGTGGCTGCTGGTCGTCGTAAGCTATGAGCAGACGCCAGCGCGGATCGTTTCCGCGTTCGCCAACCGGAAGGACCCTAAGTCATGGAGCGCGTAAACATCACGATCGGGCCGCTGAGCTTCGACCACGCCGACTACGACGCCGAGAACGACGTGCTCTACCTGCACATCGGCGCGCCTGAGCCCGCCGAGGGTGAGGAGACGCGCGAGGGTCACGTTATTCGCTACGCGCCTGGGTCTAGCCGTGTGGTCGGATTGACGGTGCTCGGCGCGCGAAAGGTCTTGGAGCGCGACGGGCGCCTTGCGGTCACGGTTCCTGAGACCGTGGAGACCACCGCGGAGCAGCTCGCCCCCGCGCTCGCTGCTGTTTAGCGGGCTGCGGGCTGTGCAGCCCGATCGGGCATCCGCGATACGCACACCGCCCGCGCCACGATCTAGATGAGCCCAGACGACGACATCAAGCATTTCCTCGTGACTCGCGCCGTGGCGCGCCACGAGACGACCGTCGTGGAGTTCGGGACGGACTATGAGGCTGCGCAGGACGCCTACCAGGAGGCCGAGCGGAAGGCGCGAGGCCGTCAAGACCTCGACGTGGTGCTGCTCAGCGCCGACGCGCTGGAGACGATCAAGCTCACGCACTCCAGCTACTTCGAGCCGAAGTCGCTCGACGAGCTGCTGCCCGCGTAGGACCGGCACGGAAGCAAGGGGCCGCGCGCCGTTTGTCTGGTGGAGCTGTTAGACCCGGCGGGAGAACTAGACCGTCGGGCCCGTCGGGCACATAGGGGGCATGTGGAGCGGCGGGCGATGCACGCGCCGCGGCGAGGACGAGCAGGGCCAGATTGCAGCTCTGGTCGACGGTGGTGTATCCCAACGCAGGCGAGACTTCCGATGCGACACTTGGATACTCTGAACGCACTGTAGGGATCTGCAATCCTGGGCCCGTGTCCGCGGATCTCGCAGCCGAGCTAACCGGGGTTGCGGCGCGTCTACGGGGAGTCGTTGAGCGGGGCGAGGCCGACGGGTTCGCCGAACCGCTGCACCGATTTGTAAAGGTGGTCGACGCCGCTGGCGCGGCCTGGTCGGGCTCTCCCGTGGGCTATCACGCGCGGGTTTACTACCGAGACTTCGCCAAACCGCCACCAGGTGCCCGCTTCAGTAGCGAGTGGGGCTTCATGCCGGCGATCTCCAACGAGATGGCCGGCCAGTGGCAGGAGTACGACTTCGACGAAGTCAGGGACCACATTGTTGAGGCTGCCCAGCCTCTCGATATCCCGGCACTCCAGGCGACCTCAACCGAGGCCCGGGAGTCGGTCGAGACGGCGAAGGGCGAAATCGAGTCGATCCTCGCCGCCTACACCAAAACTCACCCGGACGAGCTTGCCGAAAAGCTTCGGGAGCAGGCATCGGCCATCAACGCGCTTTCCGAGCAGCAGATTCAACAGGCCAGCTACCCTCGTGGGTCAATCATGTCGCGGGACGCGCAGGCGATGGGCGAAGGAATTCAGCTCGCGCCGCACCTCGTGGTCCAGGCGAAAGCCATCTCTCTGAGGGCCCCGTTTCAAGCAGCCAAAGATTTGGCTACCGTGGCTGCTCGTGCAGGCGATCACATCAGCCGTCTCGGCCGGGTGGTCTCCGTGACCGAGCAGGCAGAGGGGAACCGTGTCTTCATTGGGCATGGTCGGTCCGCGATGTGGCGCGAGCTAAAGGACTTCGTCCAGGATCGCCTCGGGCTGCCGTACGACGAGTTCAACCGCGTCCCGGTCGCGGGGGTCACAACATCAAGCGGCTTGCTGAGATGCTCGACACCGCCGCCATCGCACTTCTCGTGCTGACGGCCGAGGATGAGCGGATTGACGGTGCCGTTGTCGCCCGGCAGAACGTCGTTCACGAGGCGGGTTTGTTTCAAGGTCGGCTGGGATTCGAGCGGGCGATCGTCCTGCTGGAGGAAGGCTGCGAGGAGTTCTCGAACATCGCAGGACTTGGCCAGATCCGTTTCCCTACTGGAGGCATCGCAGCCGCGTTCGAGGAAGTACGGCGCGTCCTCGAGCGCGAGGGGCTCATCGACACATAGCCGCCAGGTTTTGGCGAACAGTTGGCAGACGAGACGCAATCGAGGCCGCGCCGATACGCGCGCTCGTCACCGGGCAGTTTGGACCGCCAATGGGACCGAAACGGGCCACCTGGGCGGTGCCGAGCGGGTCAAGCAGGTGGCAACGTAGGCGACGTAAACGGGACTGATA
>Ga0209584_10000714_pt1 | contig 10574 bp, 6 predicted proteins | sample NGEPerD_FD_184507 | JGI IMG/M metagenome (GOLD analysis project Ga0209584, IMG submission 184507) | Arctic peat soil microbial communities from the Barrow Environmental Observatory site, Barrow, Alaska, USA - NGEE PermafrostAB12-D... | ecosystem: Environmental > Terrestrial > Soil > Wetlands >...
GGATATCTACAAGGGTCCCATATGGGCAAGTCACCACAATTGCAGGGCCCTGGTAAATAATCAACGGCAGCTTACAGACGACCAGATCCGGGTTTTGATTGAAAGGGGGGCTGTGATCGGCGGCGCGATGGATGCCTGGATGCTGACCGATGGTTGGATCAGGGGTGTATCGCTGCCTAGGGCGATGGGAGCCAGTCTGAACCGGCTGATAGATCATTATGATCATATTTGCCAGATTGCCGGAAATGCAAATCACATAGCCATAGGCAGTGACCTTGATGGCGCATTTGGTACCGAACAATCTCCTTTTGATCTGGATACAATTGCCGATCTGCAAAAACTGCCAGACCTTCTTAGTCAAAGAGGATATGAAAAATCCGATGTTAAGCAGATCATGCATGGGAACTGGCTTCGGTTTTTAAAGTCAGCATGGAAATGAGCGATTTCTGCACCATGCATGCCCGTTAGCCGTCCATAATATTTTAATACCACTATCAACCTAATTAACTAATAGGTGTTTACACATCATTACATTTGCAAAACTTTCCCGTTAACCAGATGTTAAGTATTCAATCAAAATCTGTTATGAGAAAATACCTGTATGCAGGAATCATATTAATGTTCGGTCTTACTGCGCTGGATTCATGTAAAAACGCAGGCGGAGATCCGGGTTATTATGCCTCACCACCACCTGCCCTTCCGGTTATTAGTATTTCCAGCCGTCCGTTCACCACATACAGGGAATATACAGCATCCCTGGAGGGAAGTAACGACATAGAGATCAGGCCGCAGGTTAGCGGCTACATTGAAAAAATTTTTGTTGATGAAGGGGCTTTTGTCAAAAAAGGGCAGCCTCTTTTTAAAATCAACGACCAGCCTTATTTCGAAGCATTGAACAATGCCAATGCATCGCTGGCGGTGGCCAAAGCTAACCAGGCCACGGCGGAGATCAATATGAACAAGCTTGAACCACTGGTAGCCAACAATGTGATTTCCCCGATTCAGCTGAAAACTGCTAAAGCGGCTTACGATGCAGCAACGGCTTATGTTTCCCAGGCAGCAGCCCAGGTTGGCAATGCCAAAATCAATATCGGCTATTCACTGATCAGAGCCCCGGTGGATGGTTTTATTGGAAGGGTACATTTAAAAATAGGAAGCCTGGTGGGTGGTAACAATCTGGACCCAATGACTAATATTTCTGAAGTCAGTGACGTCCGCGCTTATTTTTCCGTAAGTGAAACAGCTTTCCTGAAGTTCAAGGACGAATACCCCGGTAAAACACTGGAAGATAAAATTAAAAACCTTCCGCCGATAGAACTCATCCTTTCCGATAATACCGTTTATCCCATAAAAGGCAAAGTGGAAATTGTGGCGGGACAGTTTGCGCAGGGTACGGGGTCCATTCCCTTCAGGGCGAGTTTTCCGAATCCTAACGGTGTTCTGCGATCCGGAAGTACCGGCCGGGTGAGGATTTCTGTTAATCTGCCGGCAGGCCTGGTCATTCCACAGGAATCTACATTTGAGCTACAGGATAAGGTATTTGTCTTTTTGCTTGGAGACAGTAATAAAGTGCACAGCGCAGCCGTGCGGGTCACCGGCAGATCAGGAAACTATTACCTGGTGGAAAATGGAATCAAAGCTGGTGACCGGATCATATATTCGGGAGTAGACAAACTGAATGATGGCGCGTACGTGCAACCTGTGCCTATGTCGCTGGACAGTCTCCTGAAATCAAGACCCATGTAGTTGTATTTGCGTTTAAAAAATAATAATGTTTAGAAGATTTATAGAGAGACCGGTTTTGTCCACTGTGATATCGATCATCATTACCCTTCTGGGATTGATTTCTATGTTCTCGCTGCCGATCACCCAGTTTCCCGATATCGCGCCGCCTACCGTCAGTGTGAATGCTTTTTACCCTGGTGCCAATGCGGAAGTGGTAGCCCGCGCTGTTGCCACACCGCTGGAAGAAGCCATTAACGGCGTAGAGAACATGACCTATATGATCTCTACTTCGGGTAACGACGGTTCCATGTCTATAAATGTATTTTTCAAACAGGGTACCAATCCTGACCTGGCTGCCGTCAATGTTCAAAATCGGGTATCCAGGGCCGTTAGTCAGATTCCTGCGGAAGTGGTCCAGGCGGGCATATCCACCCAGAAGCAGCAGAACAGCATGATCATGGTCACCCTGCTTTATACGGACGATAGTGCATATGATGAAAAGTTCCTGCAGAACTATACCAAGATCAATGTGCTTCCGGAAATTCAGCGGGTACCGGGAGTCGGTCAGGCCCAGGTTTTTGGCGCCAAGGATTATTCCATGCGGATTTGGTTACAACCTGACCGGCTGGCGTCTAATAATATTTCGGTGAAAGAGGTGCTGGCAGCTATCCAGGATCAAAATGTTGAAGCAGCTCCAGGCAGATTCGGTGAAGGAAGCAGCGCTTCTTTCGAATACATTTTGAAATATAAAGGCAAGCTCTCCCAAAACAGGGATTACGAAGACATCATTATAAAAGCGGGTGCTGACGGTTCAATCATTAAATTAAAAGATATTGCACGCGTGGAACTGGGAGCTTTTTCTTACAGTTCCAATGGATTGGTTCAGGGTTATCCCGGAACGGGCATTGGTATTTTTCAAACTGCCGGGTCAAATGCTAATGAGATTCTGATTGCAGCTGAAGAAGTAATGAAAGAGGCTGCCACTAAATTTCCAAAAGGAATCCATGCATTTACCATATTCAGTGCAAAAGATTTCCTGGATGCATCCATCACCCAGGTGAAGGAGACATTGTTGGAAGCCTTTTTCCTCGTATTTCTGGTGGTATTCATTTTCCTGCAGGATTTCAGGTCGACCCTTATACCAGCCATTGCGGTACCTGTAGCGATTATCGGTACATTCTTTTTCATGCAGCTTTTTGGATTTACGATCAACCTGCTCACATTGTTTGCACTTGTCCTGGCTATTGGGATTGTTGTGGACGATGCCATTGTGGTTGTAGAAGCGGCACATTCGAAAATGGAACGAACGGGATTAAATGCAAGGGATGCAACGATTCAGAGCATGAATGAAATTTCCGGTGCAATCATTTCCATCACGCTTGTTATGGCAGCAGTTTTTGTACCAGTGGGTTTTATGCAGGGGCCTGCAGGCGTATTCTACCGACAGTTTGCCTTTACACTCGCCACAGCGATTTTGATTTCTGCCCTCAATGCCCTGACGCTGAGTCCTGCGCTATGCGCTCTTTTTCTAAAAAATGTTCATGCACCCGGCGAGGAAAATAAAAAGGAAGGGTTTGCGAAAAGGTTTGGAAACGCTTTCAATGCCGGGTTTAAAGCCACGACGGAACGATATGTCGGATCTGTACGTTTCCTGATCAGGCATAAATGGGTTGGACTTCTGGGTCTGGTTATTGTGATCGGGTTAACCATCTGGGAAGTCAGGAAAACTCCCAGCGGATTTATACCGGCAGAAGATCAGAATTTTATTATCCTGTCACTCAATCTGCCACCTGCATCCTCACTGGACAGGACCAATGTGGTTATGCAAAAGGTGGATAGCTTATTGAAAACTGTTCAGGCGATTGACAGTCGCGGGGGGATCAGCGGATTGAATATTCTTTCGGGCTCAAATAGTTCAGCTTACGGAGTTGGTTTTATTAAACTAAGAAATCAAACGGACCGGGTTCCGAGAAAAAGAATTGATCAGGTGGTGGAAGAAATCAATGAGAAGATGTCGTCCATTAAGGAGGCAAGTGTTTTTTTATTTCAGCCACCAACCGTACAGGGATTTGGGAATACCAGCGGTTTCGAAGTAATCATTCAGGACAGGAATGGGGGGCCGCTGGACAAATTAGGTCAGGTTACAAATGATTTTATCGGAGAACTTTTTAAGAGGCCGGAAATTGGTTTTGCTTTTACTTCATTCAATACAAAAAATCCGCAATTTTTAATACAAATAGATAATGCGAAAGCAAAACAATTAAATGTTTCTGTGGCGGACATCCTGGGTACCATGCAGGTTTATTTTGGGAGCAGTTTTGCTTCTGATTTCAACCGTTTTGGGAAATATTATCGTGTAATTGTTGAAGCTGATGTGCCTTACCGGCGGGATCCCTCAGCCATGGACGGGATCTTTGTTAAGAATTCTGCCGGTTTAATGGTACCACTCAATGAACTGGTTTCATTGCAAAGGGTATATGGTCCGGAATCCGTAAACCGGACCAACCTGTTCAACTCAACAACAATTAACGGGAATGTAAAACCGGGATACAGCACAGGGGATGCGATTAAAGCCATCAAGGAAACGGCTAAGGCACACCTTCCGCGTGGATATTCTTATGAGTTGTCTGGTATCACGCGGGAAGAAAGTAATGCCGGTGTCCAGACACAGCTCATTTTTGTTCTAAGCGTTGTATTTGTATATTTTTTGCTATCGGCGCAGTATGAAAGTTATATCCTGCCTTTGGCGGTTCTATTATCCATACCCACCGGACTTTTAGGTGTATTCCTGTTCATCAATCTGACCGGGATTGAAAACAACATCTATGTACAGGTAGGCATCATCATGCTGATCGGTCTGCTCGCAAAGAATGCCATTTTAATTGTTCAATATGCCGTTGCGAGAAGGCGGTCCGGAATGGAACTGGTTGCGGCTGCAATTGAAGCCAGCCGCCTGCGCCTGCGTCCGATCCTGATGACATCATTTGCTTTTATCGTCGGATTACTCCCCCTCACCTGGGCTACAGGCGGATCTGCGCTGGGCAACCGGTCAATCGGAACCGGAGCAGTAGGCGGCATGCTCGTGGGGGTTTTACTGGGTGTATTTATTATACCTGTACTTTTTGTGGTATTTCAGTCCCTGCAGGAAAAAGTAACCGGCAAACCAAAAACCATTAGAGAGAAAAAATATGAGCTCAGGTCAGAATAAATCATACTGATCCAACCATAGAAAATGAAAAAGTTATTCCAGTTTAGTCAGGTCGTTGTTGTATGCCTGTTTCTGATTTTGGTATCCTGCAGAACGGGTAAGAACTACCAGCGCCCTACCGTACTGTTGCCTGAAAAGTTTAACCAGACAGGCGTTGCTTCTTCAACTGATTCTAACAGCCTCGCAGATATTTCCTGGAGAAATTATTTCTCAGATCCCACTTTAAGGTTATTAATCGACAGCGGTATTTCCCGGAATTATGACCTGCAGTATGCGCTGAGAAATATCAGTATTGCCCAGTCTCAGGTCAAACAAGCCCATTGGTTATGGATACCACAACTTCGTGCAGGGGCATCCGGATATTATTACCGGAATTCAGACAACGGCCCTTCAGGTATCAATAACGGTGCAATCGCAAATAATTCTACAGACTGGCTGGCGTCGGTAAATATGTCGTGGGAGATTGATGTGTGGGGAAAAATAAGCCGTCAGCAGGAAGGTGCCATGGCTAATTACCTGCAGACCTATGAGGCGGCCAAAGCGGTGCAAACCAGGCTGGTGGCTGATATTGCCCAGGGGTATTTCAGCCTGCTCATGCTGGATCAACAATTGTCTGAAACTAAGAAGACACTTGTACTCAATACGGATTTCGTAAAACTAACCCGCCTCCTGTATGACGCAGGTGAGGTGACTTATCTGGCTGTTCAACAAGCGGAAGCACAGAGACTGAATACCGCCGCACTTGTACCCACGATTGAGCAAAACATTACCCTCCAGGAAAATGGTTTGCAATTGCTTACCGGAAACCTGCCGGGAGTTATTCAGCGCGATGTTCCTTTAACGGAAGTTCATTTCAACGATACACTGGCAACCGGCCTGCCGGTTTCTATATTGAATCGCAGGCCTGACGTTCGTGCCAATGAGCTGGCACTGGTGAATGCCAATGCACAGGTTGGGGTCAATCAGGCCAATATGTATCCTGCACTTACAATCACAGCAGGTACCGGTTTTGAATCTTTAAAATCCAGCAACTGGTTTAACATACCCGGCTCGCTGTTTGGATTGGCGGGAGCATCTCTGATCCAGCCGATTTTACAGGGCAGGCAACTCAAAACACAATTTGAAATTGCAAAACAAAAAAGAGAACAGGCGGTGATTCAATTCCGGCAATCTGTATTGACGGCCGGAACGGAAGTTTCCAATGCCCTGGTGCAGGTAAATAAATTGACGGAGCAGGAAGGGCTGGCCAGGCAAAGAACCGACACGCTTTCGGCAGCCGTGAATAACGCGCAACTTCTTTTCAGGAATGATTTGGCCAATTACCTCGAAGTGATCATTGCCCAGCAAACAGCCCTCGATGCACAACTTAGTCTGGCTTTTATTCAAAGGGATGTGCTGAATGCCCGCGTAGAATTATACAGATCACTGGGCGGCGGCTGGAGATGACAATTGTAATGTGGTTAATGGGGAAGGGTGCATATGTGGAGATGAGGGGATGAAATGATTAATTATAATTTGGAAATGCCTGATTAAATTTTCATCTTTCATCATTAAAATTCCAAAATATGTCTTTCCCAATTTCATATATCTGCCATCCCAGACCTGCCGCATCATCGGGGTTAACTGTTTGCAACAGTCATGAATGATTCCCAAAAGCATTACTGGCTTAAGTCCGGGTCTTACACCCTGATGCTGAATATCCAACAGGTCCTGTTTGGATTTGGGAGCTTCTATTTTCTTGTCCGCATGCTGGATAAACATAGTTTCGGTGTATGGACTTTGTTCATAGCCACCACCTCCATCTTTGAAATGGCCAGAAGCGGGCTGATTCAATATGCCCTGGTAAAATTCCTATCGGAAAGTGCAGAACAGGAACGGCCTAAAATAATTACGGCATCTTTTATATTGAGTGCTGCGATTATGTGTGTCTGTATCATCATCAATATTTCGCTTGCGTCGTGGCTTGCACGGATCTGGCATTACCCGGGGTTGATGCAGATGTTCATTATTTTTAATTTGGTATATGTACTGCAGGGGGTATTGTCGCAATTCCAATGGATTGAGCAGGCCAACTTCAGATTCCGGGGTATATTGATCACAACCATAATAAAACAAGGTGGTTTTTTTCTTTTCGTTTTTATCTCTTTTCTTTTACATTCCCGGGTTTCTCTGATTGACCTGATCTATATGCAGGCTGTTTGTATTGCCGCGGCCATAGTTGCCGAATATTTTTTTGTACAGGGGAATCTCCGGTTCTCCCGGAAGATTCATTCATATTGGATTGGGAAATTATTCGGCTATGGGAAATTTGTTTTTGGCACCTACCTGACAACCGTACTTTCCGGATCTATCAATCAAATGATGCTGGGCACGATGATTTCTCCTGTAGCTTCGGGTTCCTATAACGTGGCGATGCGCATAGTAAGCCTGACGGATATTCCAACCAATGCCCTGGGTGCCATCCTTTTTCCGCAAAGTGCAAAACGATTTGCAGAACAGGGGGCGGAAGCCGGTAAGTATTTATATGAAAAGTCGGTCGGGACGATCATTGCGATATTGATTCCCATCGTCATTTTTGTGTTTTGTTTCCCGCACTTCATAGTGCGGTTGGTTGCCGGAATTAAATACGGCGAGGCGGCACCAATGGTTCAATTCATCATCCTCACTTGTTTGTTCAGTCCCTATGACCGCTTTTTTGGTGTTATCCTGGATTCGATAGGCCGCGCAAAACTTAATTTTATCATCATCGTCAGTTTTATTTCACTTACTCTTTTTCTGAATTATTTTCTGATCGGACGGATCGGCATTATGGGCTGTATTTATGGAACCATAATCGCAGACGCTATTGTGGTCATCATCAGGCAGGTTTTATTATTTAAGATTTTGAACGTGAATCCTTTGAGTCCTTTTATTTACGCCTGGCGTTTTTACCCGGAATTCGTCCATAATTATATCAGACCTTTTTTTCGGTAATGGATGGATTCCTTTGTATTCCGGCTTTCTAGTACTTTGACTATCTGAAAATTATGTTTAAATTGAGGGTGTTAGGTTTGTAAATACCCGTTCCGATGGAAGTTAAAAAAGTGGATGATATCTCGTATGCAGATTTTATGCGGGAGTTTTATCAGCCGGGAATCCCTGTAGTCTTTAAGAACGCGTCAAAAGTTTGGAAAGCGAGAGGGGTATTTACCCCAAACTGGTTTCGGAATCATTATGGAGAGCGGAAGACAACTGTATCCGGTGAGACTTATAATATGCTGCAGATCATGGATATGGTAGAGAACAGCACGGTAAACCACCCTGCACCCTATCCTTGTATATTCAATATACCGGAATCCCTGCCTGAAATACTGGACCTGCTCCAGCCCCTCCATTTAAACTATGCAATTCCCAACTGGCTTACCAGTAAATGGTTTACCAGAGGGCATTGGGGATCTGCCACGGAATTATTTATTGGTGGTCCCGGGGGGAAGTTTCCCTATATACACCTGGATTATTTTCACCTGAATGCGTGGATTACACAGCTTTATGGCGAAAAAAGATTTACTGTTTTCCCCCGGGGCCAGGAAGAAATGCTTTATCCGGTTCCTGAAGATCCCTGGAGATCTGAAATCAATATTTTTGAGCCGGATTTTCAAAAGTATCCGAGATACAAAGAGGCCACACCCGTACACTTTGTGGTTGACCCGGGAGAGACTCTTTTTATACCCAGTGGAACCTGGCATACGGCTTATTCCCTTACACCGACCATTTCAGTTGCATTCGATCAGTTAAACAGCCGAAATTATAAGGATTTTATCAGGGACGTATGGTCTTTCAAAAAAAAAGAAAGCGGAATAAGGGCGATTGCAAAAACCAGTTATGCCTGGCTGGCTGGGCAGGCTTGTAAACTGGACAATGGCCTGCATTTTCAAAAATATAAGTGAAAATAAAACCGGGAGGAGATGGAAGTACAAAAAGTAGGAAATATTTCTCATCAGGAATTTATGACCAGATTTTACAATCCGGGAATTCCTGTGGTTTTTACGTCGGCTTCAAAAGTCTGGAAAGCCAGTACCCTGTTCACGCCGGATTATTTTCGTCGTCATTTTGGCAAAAGGCAAACCACCGTAAATGACCAGACTTGTAATATCAGCGAAATACTGAATTGGATTGAGAACAGTTCGCCTGCTCATCCCGCCCCCTATCCTATAAAATTTGATATCCCGGATCAACTTCCCGAACTCATGCCTCTGATTATGCCGCTGGGTATGAACTATGCCAAGCCGAACTGGTTTGAAAGTAAAGCGTTTCCCAAGAAAGTTTTCGGAAGTTCCATCGAACTATTTTTTGGGGGACCGGGAGGTAAATTTCCAATCGCTCATATTGATTTGTTTCACACCAATGCCTGGATCACCCAATTATTCGGCAAAAAAAATTTCATTGTGTTTCCGCGCGGCCAGGATGAGTTCCTTTACCCGAATGCTGAAAACCCCATCGTGTCGGACGTGAATATATTTAATCCGGATTTCGAAAAACATCCGGCATTTCGCAAGGCAACTCCACAAATAATTACAGTAGAACAGGGGGAGACTATTTTTATTCCCTGGGGCATCTGGCATTCCTCTGAGTCGTTAACCCCGAGCATATCCGTCATTTTCGATCAGATCAATAAGAGAAATTTTTATGCCTGGACCCGCGACGTCTGGGATTATAAGAAAACGGGAAATAAATTAAAGGCTGGCCTGAGTATGGGATACTATGCAGTTGCTGCAAATATATTATGCAGGGTTGGTGACGTATTGGGAGTAAAAAGAAGGTATCAAAAGAGTTAATTCAGTCATGAAAGTTCCTTTCCAAAAATCAGATGCTCAGCAATACCCGCATGAAAAGGGAGTTTGCGAACTGTTCGAAATGCAGCAGGAACAAACACCCGGCTTAAGGGCAGTAAGTTACAACGGCCAGAGCATTACGTATTCGGAACTGAACAGGCGGTCTGATCTTTTAGCTGCCCGTCTCATGAAAAATGAAAGGGATGGTTTATTTATAGGAATTAGTTCCACCCGAAATGTAGAAATGATCATTGGAATACTGGCCATCCTGAAGGCGGGAAAAGCCTATCTGCCTCTGGATCCAGACCATCCTCCGGCCCGGATTATACAACTGCTACGTGAATCGGGTATACAATCTCTCGTCTGTAAAGATTGCGAATTTGGTTTTTATAATGCGCTGCAGACCGGGATGGAATTATGGGCAACGGATGTCTTATATGATAACGGTCAGGTAAAAGACAAACAGCACTCCGAACTGGTTTACTTATTATACACTTCAGGCTCAACCGGTATTCCAAAAGGAGTCTGCATGACCAATGACTCCATGGCTAACCTCCTTCAATGGCAGCGAAAGAATTCACTGGCAGGAGCGGGCACCAAAACGCTGCAGTTCAGCCCTCTTGGATTTGACGTATCCTTCCAGGAAATATTTTCAACACTGACAACCGGAGGTGAATTGGTTTTAGTTGATGATGACCGGCGTCTGGATCCGCTTCTTTTATTGCAATTCATTGAAGAAAATTCCATAGAGCGGATTTTTCTTCCCTTTGTTGCACTTCAGATGCTTACCGACGCAGCCAATACTCACCAACTTTTTCCTTTCCCTTTAA
>Ga0209584_10000715_pt1 | contig 10568 bp, 9 predicted proteins | sample NGEPerD_FD_184507 | JGI IMG/M metagenome (GOLD analysis project Ga0209584, IMG submission 184507) | Arctic peat soil microbial communities from the Barrow Environmental Observatory site, Barrow, Alaska, USA - NGEE PermafrostAB12-D... | ecosystem: Environmental > Terrestrial > Soil > Wetlands >...
CGTCGCCGGGCTGCTACAGGCTGCCGCGGACGGTTCGCTGTCCCCGGGGCGACGGGTGGTGTGCACGGTGACCGGGCACGGGCTCAAGGATCCGGAGTGGGCGATCGCCGGGGCGCCGCGGCCGGTGACCATCCCGGCGGAGGTGTCGGCGGCGGCTGCGGCGCTGGACCTATGACCCGGCCGGCTCCGGGCCTCGCCACGGCGCGGCTGACCACCGGGACCGTGCATGTGCGAGTGCCCGCCACGAGCGCCAACCTCGGCCCCGGGTTCGACGCGCTGGGGCTGGCGCTGGCACTCTACGACGACGTGGCCGTCTCGGTGGCGAGCTCTGGTGTCGCCGTGGACATCGTCGGGGAGGGTGCCGACCGGCTGCCTCGCGGCGACCGGCACCTGATCGCCTGCACCGTGCTCAGCGGCCTGGACCGACTCGGCGTACGGCCGGCTGGCCTGCGCATTTCCTGCACCAACCGGATTCCGCACGCCCGCGGGTTGGGCTCGTCCGCCGCCGCGATCATCGCCGGTCTGCTGGCCGCCCGGGCGCTGGTTGCCGACGTCGAGTGCCGACTCGACGACGAGTGCCGACTCGACGACGCTGCGCTGCTCAAGCTGGCCGCGGAGATGGAAGGCCACCCGGACAACGTCGCGGCCTGCCTGCTCGGTGGCTTGACGGTGGCCTGGACGGAGGATGGGGCGGCCCGCGCGGTTCGCCTTCAGCCGGTCGACTCACTCAAGCCGGTGGTCTTCGTGCCCGCCACCCGGGCGACAACCGCGCAGGTACGCCGCTTGCTGCCCGATTCGGTTCCGCACGCCGATGCGGCGGCCAACGCCGGCCGGGCCGCGCTGATGCTGGCCGCCCTGACGACGCGGCCGGACCTGTTGTTGCCGGCCACGGTCGACTATCTGCATCAGCCCTATCGGGCGCCGGCCATGCCGGAAACCGCGGAGTTCGTGGCTCGGCTGCGGGCCGCGGGGGTGCCGGCCGTGGTGTCCGGGGCCGGGCCGGCGGTGTTGGCGCTGGGCCAGGGCCCAAGCGGGCTGCCGCCGCCACCGTCGGGTTGGTCGGCGCTGTCGTTGCCGGTTGACCGAGTCGGTGCGCAGGTACGCCGTCCGGACTGACTTCAGCCAGTGTCGATCTGTGCGCTGGCCAGCGCACTTCGACACTCGCTCGCTAGGTTCGGAACCGCGGTGCGGGTCGCGGGAGCGCAGGTAACGCGCTCGTTCGGACAAACGTACGTCGACATATCGGCGACATATCGGTAGACATATCGGCGTCTTGTTGCCCGATGTCACCCTGGGCGTTACGCTCAGAGAGCACCAGCCGCCCCCTGCGGGGGCCGCATCTGCTCGCCGAGCAACCCGGACGTCCTTCCAGGGCCTTCGAGCGCTTTGGCTTTCTCCGTCCGGCCGCTCTGTCGGCGCCTTGAGTGCGTCGATCACGCGGTCGCCCGTCGAGGAAGTCGGTCGACGAGCGCACCCCCGCGGTCCGGTTTCGCAGCGTCGGCGTCCGTCAGGTCGCTCGAAGCCCGGCCGGTGTACCACGAGCCCCCGCCCAGGTCGGGCGGGTGTACCACCCGCGCCGCCGTGTGCGGCCGAAGTTCATCGCCCGGTGCCCGCCTGTTGGCCGGCTGCACCGCCATTGGGAAGGACCCCATGAGCGATTCCACCGATCTGCTGCCTCTCACCGAAGAGGCCATCGCCACCTCCGTCGCTGGGGACGACGTCGACCCGGGTCACAATGGCGCCGGCCGCCTCGACCCGAGTGACACTGCTCGGACGAGCGCCGACGATACTGCTGCCACAGAACTCCCCAGTCCGGCTGGCACAGCCTCGTCCGCGCCTCGAGGCCGCCGGCGCACTGCCGGCGGCGGGCTGACCGCCATGGTGCTGCCGGAGCTGCAGACGATGGCTTCCGGCCTCGGCATCAGCGGTACGGCGCGGATGCGCAAGAGTCAGCTGATCGCTGCCATCCAGGAGCTGCAGGGCGGATCGGTGGCGGCCAGCAACTCGGCCCCGGCCAGCAGCTCGGCCCCGGCCAGCAGCTCGGCCCCGGCCGGCATCTCGGCCCCGGCCGGCGGATCCGTCACTGGCACGTCCGCGGCCGTCGTGTCGGCAACGGACTCTGCCACGAGCGCACCCGCCTCGGCCGGGACGAGCAACGGCGCCACGACCGCCCCCTACCGCAGCGACCGGGGCGACGGCTCCGGAACCGACACCGGCGTTGCCGCCGGTGTGGTCCACGACAGCCAGAACGGGGCCGAAGCCGGCTCCGCGGGTTCCGCGCCGGAGGTCGTACCCGGTGATCGCGTCCGCCCGGAGCGGGAGGACCGCTCGGCGCCGTCGGGCGCCCCCACCAGCCGCGACGGCGAACGACCCGACCGGGACCGGCCGCGGGACCGGCAACGCTTCGACAACCAGCGCCCAGAGGGCCAACGCTCCGACAACCAGCGCCAGCAGTACGGCGCCGGCCGGGACCGCCAGCAAGGCAATCGTGATCGCAATCAGTCGGGTCAGGGCCAGGGCCAGCAGGGGGATCGCAGCTCCACCGGCCAGCAGGGCCGGGGCCAGGGTCAGAGCCAGGGCCAGGGTCAGAGCCAAGGTCAGGGTCAGGGCCAGGGTCAAAGCCAGGGCCAGCAGAGTGACCGGTTCCGGGACGATGACGACGCCAGCGGCGGCAGCCGCCGCCGCGGCCGGTTCCGGGAGCGCGGTCGCAACCGCAGTCGCAACCGCGAGGACCGCTTCGTCGCCGACAGCGAGCCGGTGGTCGGCGAGGACGACGTACTGGTGCCGGTCGCCGGCATCCTCGACATCCTCGACAACTACGCCTTCGTGCGGACCTCGGGCTACCTGACCGGGCCGAACGACGTGTACGTCTCGCTCGCCCAGGTGCGCAAGCACGGACTGCGTCGTGGTGACGCGGTGACCGGGGCGGTCCGCCAGCCCCGCGACGGCGAGCGGCACGACAAGTACAACGCGCTGGTGCGCCTGGACCAGGTCAACGGCGCTGACCTGGAGGCGGGTCGACAGCGGCCGGAGTTCACCACGCTGACCCCGCTCTACCCGCAGGACCGACTGCGGCTGGAGACCGAGCCGAACGTGCTGACCACCCGGGTGATCGACCTGATCGCCCCGATCGGCAAGGGCCAGCGCGGTCTGATCGTCAGCCCGCCAAAGGCTGGCAAGACGATGGTTCTCCAGGCGATCGCCAACGCAATCACGACCAACAACCCGGAGTGCCACCTGATGGTGGTCCTGGTCGACGAGCGGCCAGAAGAGGTCACCGACATGCAGCGGTCGGTGAAGGGCGAGGTCATCGCCTCCACCTTCGACCGCCCACCGTCGGACCACACCACCGTCGCGGAGCTCTCGATCGAGCGAGCCAAGCGGCTGGTCGAGCTCGGTCACGACGTGGTCGTGCTCCTCGACTCCATCACCCGGCTGGGTCGCGCCTACAACCTTGCTGCCCCGGCGAGCGGACGCATCCTGTCCGGTGGCGTGGACTCGACCGCCCTGTACCCGCCGAAGCGCTTCCTCGGCGCCGCCCGCAACATCGAGTTCGGCGGATCGCTGACGATCCTGGCCACCGCCTTGGTCGAGACCGGCTCCACGATGGACACGGTGATCTTCGAGGAGTTCAAGGGCACTGGCAACATGGAGCTCAAGCTGGACCGGAAGCTCGCCGACAAGCGGATCTTCCCGGCGATCGACATCGACGCCTCCGGCACCCGCAAGGAGGAGATCTTGATGGCGCCCGACGAGCTCGGCGTCGTCCTCAAGCTGCGCCGGGTGTTGCACGCCCTGGAGACCAGCCAGGCGTTGGAGCTGTTGCTGGACAAGATGAAGAAGACCGGGTCGAACGCCGAGTTTCTGATGCAGATCCAGAAGACCACGTTCGGACCGGGGGACTGACGGTCGCCGCCCCGGAACGCGCCAGGCCCGACCGGTGTTAAGCAGTCTGCCGGGCGCGTTCTGGCACACTTGGCTGGCTACGGCACCGGTTCGAAGTCCGGCTCGGACGACCCGCCGGCCTTCTGTTGGAGAGGACCTATGAAGCCCGACATCCACCCGCAGTACGTCGAGACGACAGTGACGTGCACCTGCGGCAACACCTTCACCACGCACAGCACCGCCCGTAACGGCGTCATTCACGCTGACGTCTGCTCGGCCTGCCACCCCTTCTACACCGGCAAGCAGAAGATCCTGGACGTCGGCGGCCGGGTGGAGAAGTTCGAGCGCCGGTTCGGCAAGCGCCAGGCCGGTCAGCGCGCCGGCGCTGTCAAGGGCTAAGGAAACGGCGGCGCCCGCCCGGTTCGCGACAGCAGCCGGCGGGCGCCGTTGTCGTGTCCGGCGGTGCTACCGCCGTGGCCGCATCAGCCCAGCCGCGGGGCACCGAGGGCTGTGAGCAACGACGGGAGTGTTCGTGTCCGACCCGCTCGACGACCTGCTCGCCGAGCATGCTGCGCTCGAGGTGCAGCTCGCCGACCCAGCTGTGCACGTCGACCAGACCCGCGCGCGGGACCTTGGCAAGCGGTACGCCGAGCTGGCCCCCGTGGTGGAGGCGGCGCGAGCGCTGCGCGCGGCCGAAGGTGACCTGGTGGCTGGTCGCGAGCTGACTGCGGAGGACTCCGCATTTGCCGTCGAGCTGCCGGCGCTGCAGGGGCGCCGGGACGCTTTCGCGGATCAGTTGCAAGAGCTGCTGCTGCCGCGCGACCCGAACGACAGCCGGGACGTGATCTTGGAGATCAAGGCCGGCGAGGGCGGGGAGGAGTCCGCCCTGTTCGTCGGCGACTTGTTGCGGATGTACCTGCGCCACGCCGAGCTGCAGGGCTGGCGCACCGAGGTGCTCGACGCCACCGAGTCGGACCTCGGCGGATACAAGGACGTCAGCGTCGCGGTGAAGTCACGCCGCGGCGCGGACGGCGTGTGGGCCCGGCTGAAGTACGAGGGCGGGGTGCACCGGGTCCAGCGCGTGCCGGCCACCGAGTCTCAAGGGCGTATCCACACCAGCGCCGCCGGGGTGCTGGTGTTGCCGGAGGCGCAGGACGTCGAAGTGCACATCGAGCCGGGCGACCTGCGCATCGACGTCTTCCGGTCCTCGGGGCCGGGTGGGCAGAGCGTCAACACCACCGACTCGGCTGTTCGGATCACGCACCTGCCGACCGGCACGGTGGTGTCGTGCCAGAACGAGAAAAGCCAGCTGCAGAACAAGGAGCAGGCGCTGCGCATCCTGCGGGCGCGGCTGCTCGTGCAGGCGCAGGAGGCCCAGGCGGCGGACGAGAACGCCGCCCGCACCAGCCAGGTCCGCACCGTCGATCGCAGCGAGCGGGTCCGCACCTACAACTATCCGGAGAACCGGATCTCCGACCACCGCAGCGGGTTCAAGGCCTACAACCTCGACGCCGTCCTCAACGGTGAGCTCGACCCGGTGATCTCCTCGTTGGTCGCCGCGGACGCCGAGGCTCGGCTGGCCGGTCAACCATCCGGTGGACGGGCGCCGTGACCGCCTTGATTGAGGCCGTGCGCGCCGCCACCGGACGACTGCAGGCGGCCGGCGTACGGTCGGCCCGGTCCGACGCGGAGCAGTTGGCGGCGCACGTCCTCGGCGTACGCCGAGGCAGCCTGGCCGGCCTGTCCGTCCTCGACCCAGTCGCCAGCCAGGTGTACGCCGATCTGGTCGCCCGCCGCGGCGCCCGCGTCCCGCTGCAGCATCTGACCGGCACGGTGGGCTTTCGCTACCTCGACGTAGCGGTCGGGCCGGGCGTCTTCGTACCCAGGCCGGAGACCGAGTCCGTGGTGCAGTGGGCGGTCGATGCCCTGGCAGTTGGCGGGCCACCGGTACCGGTGGTCGTCGACCTCGGCACTGGTTCCGGCGCGATCGCGCTGGCGCTGGCGACCGAGGTCCGCGGCGCCCGGGTACATGCGGTGGAGCGTGACCCGGTCGCCCTGACCTGGGCCGGGCTGAACGTGGCTCGGTACGCCCGCGACGGTGGCCGCGCGGTGACGCTGCATTTCGGTGATATGGGTGATATGGGTGATACCGGCGACGTGCCGGTCGAGCTGGCCGGGACCGTCGACCTGGTCGTCAGCAACCCGCCGTACCTGACCGGGGTCGAGCTCAGCGACTGCGACCCGGAGGTGCGTGACCACGACCCGAGGGCAGCGTTGGTCGCCGGCGCGGACGGCCTGGACGGGGTGCGGCTGGTGGCCGCGGCGGCGCGTGGGCTGCTGCGCCCCGGCGGCCTGGTCGTGGTCGAGCACGGTGACCATCAGGGGGCGAGCGCCGCGGCAGTGTTCACGGCCGCCGGATGCTGGGACGACGTGATGGACCACCGGGATCGGGCGGGCCGGGACCGGTTCGTCACCGCCCGCCGCCGCGCCGACGCCGGCCGGTCGTCGTGAGCGTCCGGTTCGACTGCGACGAGCCCGATCAACGCCGCGAAGGGATCACACAGGCCGTCGCCGCGATCCGTCGGGGACAGCTCGTCGTGCTGCCGACCGACACGGTGTACGGCGTGGGAGCCGACGCCTTCACCCCGGCGGCCGTGGATGCACTGCTGTTCGCCAAGGGCCGCGGGCGCGACATGCCGGTGCCGGTGCTAGTGGGCTCGTGGCGTACCTTAGACGGTTTGGTGGACCGCCCACCCCCGGCCGCCCGGCCCCTGGTCGAGGCCTTCTGGCCGGGCGCGCTGACGATCGTCCTGCGGCACACGCCGTCGCTGGCCTGGGATCTGGGCGAGAGTCGCGGCACCGTTGCCGTCCGGATGCCGCTGCACCCGGTGGCGATCGAGCTGCTGACCCAGACCGGTCCGCTGGCGGTGTCGAGCGCGAACCGGACCGGCATGCCGCCAGCGGTCACCGCCGACGATGCCCAGCTGCAGCTCGGCGGGGCGGTGGCGGTCTACCTCGACGGTGGCCGGTGCGCCGACCCGGTACCCTCGACGATCGTCGACCTGACCGGGGCTGCCCCCCGGCTGCTGCGGCCGGGCGCCGTGGAGGTCGAGTTGCTGCGCGGCGTACTGCCCGACCTCGAGGACGCCCGGTGACCGGCCCATGGGCGGGCGCGAAGCCGGGGACCGGCGAACCGGACGGATCGGATCCCGACCGGTTCAGCATTCTGTTCGTCTGCACCGGCAACATCTGCCGCTCGCCGGTGGCCGAGTACCTGACCAGGGCCGCCTTGAGCATCCGCCTGGGGCCGGCGGCGGCGCACGCGCTCGCAACCAGTGCCGGCACCTGGGGACACGAGGGGGCGGCGATGGAGCCGTTTGCGCTCCAGGTCCTGGCCGAGCGGGGCATCGACGGCACGGAGTTTCGCGCTCGTGAGCTCGATGCGCAGATGGTGGCTGCCGCTGACCTGGTCCTGGCCGCCACCCGCGAGCATCGCGCGGGCGCGGTGGTGCTGTATCCACGCGCGTCGGCCCGGGTCTTCACGCTGCGCGAGTTCGATCGGTTGACGGCGGGGGTGGACCCGGCCGGACTGCCGGCCAACGTCGTTGCGCGCGGCCGGGCGCTGGTCCGGCAGGCTGCGGGCCGGCGCGGTCTGGCCCCGCCAGCGACCGCCGGTGATGACGATGTCCCCGACCCGTACGGCGCGCCGCTGGCGATCTTCCGTCGGTGCGCGGATGAGATCATCGCCGTCTTGCGCGGACCGGTCGACCGGCTGGCGTCGCCGGCACCGCCGATGCCGGCGACGTCCTCGGCGCCGCATGTCTCGCCGGGATCAGCGGACGGGTTCGCCGCCGTAGAGTGACCTGACCGCGCAGCGCGCGATGTGCCGGCCACCGGAGGAACGCCATGTCCACCACGACGCCCACCACGACGTCCACCGCTGCGCCCACCACGACGTCCACAGCCGCGATGACGCCCGGACTGTTTGGCCGGGTCGGGTTTACCGACGGCACCCCATTCTGGGGACCGGACTTCGACGCGCTGCAGCGCGAAGACCCCGAGATCGCGGCGGTCGTGCTCGGCGAGCTCGACCGGCTCCGCGGCGGCCTGCAGCTGATCGCCAGCGAGAACTTCACCTCGCCCGCCGTCCTGGCCGCTCTCGGCAGCACGCTGTCGAACAAGTACGCCGAGGGCTACCCCGGCCGCCGCTACTACGGCGGCTGCGGCGAGGTGGACAAGGCCGAGCTGCTCGGCATCGCCCGGGCCAAGGAGCTCTTTGGCGCCGAGCACGCCAACCTGCAGCCGCACAGCGGCGCCAGCGCCAACCTGGCCGCCTACGCCGCCCTGCTGTCGCCCGGCGACACCGTGCTGGCGATGTCGCTGCCGCATGGCGGCCACCTCACCCACGGCAGCAAGGTCAACTTCTCCGGCAAGTGGTTCCACACCATTGGGTATGGCGTGCGCGCGGACACCGAGCTGATCGACTACGATCAGGTGCGCGCGCTGGCCCACGAGCATCGGCCCAAGATGATCATCTGCGGCGCCACGGCGTACCCGCGTCTGATCGACTTTGCCGCCTTCCGGGAGATTGCCGACGAGGTCGGGGCCTGGCTGCTGGTCGACGCCGCCCACTTCATCGGCCTGGTCGCCGGCAAGGCCATCCCGTCACCGGTGCCCTACGCCGACGTGGTCACCTTCACCACGCACAAGGTGCTGCGCGGCCCGCGCGGCGGCATGATCGTCTGCCGGGAGGAGCTGGCCCAGCGCATCGACAAGGCGGTCTTCCCGTTCAGCCAGGGGGGCCCGCTGATGCACGCGGTCGCGGCCAAGGCGGTGGCCCTGGCCGAGTGCCTGCGCCCAGACTACCAGGCCTACGCCCAGCAAGTGATCGACAATGCCCGGGCGCTCGCCGCCGGCCTGGCCGCCGAAGGCATCCGGCCGGTGTCCGGGGGCACCGACACCCACCTGGCGCTGTTGGACCTGCGCGAGGTGGGGGTTACCGGCTCCGACGCCGAGATCCGCTGCGACGCCGCCCGGATCACTTTGAACAAGAACGCCATCCCGTACGACCCGGCCCCGCCGATGGTGGCCTCAGGAATCCGGGTCGGCACGCCGGCGGTCACCACCCAGGGCATGACTGAGGGCGACATGACGCAGGTCGCCGGCCTGATTGCGCGGGCGGTCCGCGACCAAGACGGCTCGGCGGCCGCGGAGATCTCGGCCGAGGTCTCCGCGCTCGTGGCGCGGCACCCGGCGTACCCCCGGCCGTAGCGAGTCGACGGCGCTGGACCCGGCCGGCCGCGGGTGTGAGAAAGGGGCGCAGCGCGTGCGGGAGTACCTCGTCGTGCTCTTCGTCGCGGCCGCCGCCACCTACCTGCTGACGCCGATCGCCCGGGTCGGCGCGGTCCGAGTGCGGGCGCTGGCCGAGCCGCGGGACCGGGACGTGCACGCCATCGCCACGCCGCGCCTGGGCGGCCTGGCGATGTACGCCGGGATCCTGATCGCCATGCTGGTCGCACGCAACCTGCCGGCGCTGCAGGTGGCCTTCCGGGAGTCCGACGTCAAGGCGGTGCTGGCGGCCGGCGGCGTCATCTGCCTGCTTGGCGTGGCGGACGACAAGTGGGGACTGGACGCGTTGACCAAGCTGGCCGGGCAGGTGGTCGCCGCCGGGGTGATGGTGCTGCTCGGGCTGCAGCTGCTGTTCGTGCTGGTCCCCGGGCGCGGGACGATCTCGCTCGGGGCCGACGTCGGGGTCCCGTTGACTGTGCTGCTGGTGCTGGTGACCGTTAACGCGATCAACTTCGTTGACGGCCTGGACGGGCTGGCGGCCGGCGTCGTCGGCATCGCCGCGCTGGCGTTCTTCGCCTTCTCCTATCAGCTGTCGGTCGTGCAGGGGTTCCAGCGCGCCTCCCCGCCGACGCTGATCACAGCGGTCCTGGCCGGAGCCTGCCTGGGCTTCCTGCCGCACAACTTCAACCCGGCCCGGGTGTTCATGGGGGACTCGGGCTCGATGCTGATCGGGCTCATGCTGGCGGCGGCCACCACCAGCCTCACCGGCCAGCTCGACCCCAACGTGCACGCCGCCGACCTGTTCCCGGCGCTGCTGCCGCTGCTGCTGCCGCTCGCCGTCCTGGCCGTGCCCTTCATCGACCTGGTGATGGCAGTCATCCGGCGGGCTCGGGCCGGCCGGTCGCCGTTCTCGCCGGACAAAGAGCACCTGCACCACCGGCTCCTCGAGATCGGGCACTCGCACACCCGGGCCGTCCTGATCATGTACTTCTGGACCGCGACCCTGGCCTTTGGGGCGGTCGCCCTGTCGGTCGTGGACGGGCGCCTGATCGTCCTGGCGGTGACCGCCATGCTGGTCCTCGGCGCGCTGGTGGCCAGCGGGGTGCCGCGGTTGCGTTCGAGTCGGCGGCCCTAGATGCGTTCGAGTCGGCGGCTCTGGGTGCGACTGGTCCTGGCGTTGCGAGCCAGGGGCCTGGGTGTCGCCCCGGTGACCCTGCTTGCCCTGGCCCCGCTGCACGCTCTGGTCGCCTGGATGTTGGTGGGGGTCGCGGGTGCGCTGGCGGCGGTGGCCGGTCTGCTGCTGGTGGCCGGGTTCTTCCTGGTCTCGGTCGTCGCCGTCACGGTCACCGACCGGCATGCCCCGGCGTTCGTGTTGCCCGCCGCAGTGGGTTCGT
>Ga0209584_10000720_pt1 | contig 10500 bp, 8 predicted proteins | sample NGEPerD_FD_184507 | JGI IMG/M metagenome (GOLD analysis project Ga0209584, IMG submission 184507) | Arctic peat soil microbial communities from the Barrow Environmental Observatory site, Barrow, Alaska, USA - NGEE PermafrostAB12-D... | ecosystem: Environmental > Terrestrial > Soil > Wetlands >...
GTCCACATCACCCTTCGCGGCACGCCTGAGCAAAAGCAGAAATATCTTCCCGCTATCATCCGCGGCGAGACGATCTGCTCGATTGCAGTGACCGAGCCCGATGCCGGCTCCGACGTCGCCGGGCTGAAGACGCGGGCGCGCCGCGACGGCGATGAATGGGTGATCAACGGCTCCAAGATGTTCATCACCAACGCGGTCTATGGCGACATCCTGATCGTCGCGGCCCGCACTGATCCCGAGGCGAAGGGCAGCCGGGGAATTTCCCTGTTCATCGTCGAACGAACCACGCCCGGCGTTTCCGTGACAAAACTCGACAAGCACGGTTGGCTTTGCTCCGATACCGCGGAGATCGGCTTTCAGGACGTCCGCATTCCCGCAGGTAATTTGCTCGGAGAGGAAAATCGCGGCTTCTATGGCATTATGGAGACCTTCCAGAATGAGCGTATTTGCATCGGCGGTATCTGCGCCGGCGAATCCGCCAAGGCAATCGAGCTGACCGCGAATTACGTGCGAAGCCGCCAGGCATTCGGCGGTCCGTTGTGGAACCAGCAGGCAGTGCGGCTCAAGCTCGCGATGCTTGCCAGCAAGGCGGCCGCCGCGCGGGCGCTCGCCTATCACGCCGCGGAGCTCGCCGAGGCCGGCCGCGACTGTTCGCGCGAAGTTTCGATGGTGAAGGCGCTGTCGCCGGAAGTGCTGCACGAAGTCGTGCACGGCTGCCTGCAATTGCACGGCGGCACCGGCTTCATGCGCGGCACGCCGATCGAGCGGATGGTCCGCGACGCGCGGGTCCTGACGATCGGCGGTGGCGCCACAGAAGTGATGCTCGAGGAAGTGGCCAAGCGGATGTAGCGGCTCATTGGCCAACTTGGCCACGGCGGTGTGCGACGACGAGCCGGAACACGAGGATCGAGGGATGGAGAACCGCAAGTCTGCCGATCTGGCACGCGCCCTTTACGCGGCGCTCGCTGCCGGCGACCGAGATCAACTCGATGCGCTGCTGCACCCGGAATTCATCGGCCGCACAGCCGAGGGAATGCCCTTCGGAATCGGCGGCCAGCACGACGGACCCGGCGCGATGCGTCGCAACGGCTGGGGAGCTATTGCGCGGCATTTCGAAGCCTGCGCCGAACCTGACCGCTTCCTCGATCTCGCCGACGGCAGGCTGCTGGTGACCGGCCGTTACCGCGGCCGTGGCAAGCAGGGCGGCGCCACCCTCGACGCAGCCTTTGCGCATTTGATTGAAGTCGACCAGGGGCGTATCCGGGCGCTCGAGCAGTACACCGATACGGCGCGCTGGCGGGAGGCCGCCGGTCCCTTGCGAACCGTGCTGCTCGATTTTTCGGATGGTGTCGCAACCTTACGTCTGAATCGTCCCGATCAGGGCAATGCGATCAATCCGGACATGGCCGCCGATCTCGCCGAGGCGGCGACGCAGATCGCTGAGAATACAAGTGTCCGCGCCGTCCTGATCGCCGGCAACGGACCGAATTTTACGGTCGGGGGCGACCTGAGCGTGTTCGCCGGAGCTGCGCGGGAGCAGCTGCCGAACCAGCTTCGCCGCATGATCGACAGCTATCATCTGGCCATCGAACGCCTGACAAGTATTGACGCGCCCGTTGTCGCGGCGGTACGCGGCGGCGCCGGCGGCGGTGGATTGGGCCTTCTCTACGCCGCTGATATCGTTGTCGCGGCTGACGATGCGCGGTTTGCGCTCGGCTACGGCGCGCTGGGACTCACGGCGGACGGCGGCAATACCTGGTTTCTTCCTCGCATGGTCGGGATGCGGCAAGCGCAACAGCTCTTCCTTCTCAACCGCCGCCTGACCGCGCAGGAAGCACTCGAGTTCGGATTGGTGTCGCGCCTTGCTCCAAACGACGCCGTCGACACGGAGGCTGCCGCACTCGCCGCTACGCTTGCCGCAGGCCCGACGCGCGCTTACGGCGCTGTGCGCCGCATGCTGCGTCAGTCCTTCGAGACCGGCCTTTCCGCTCAGCTTGAAGCGGAGAAGGAATCAATCATCGCCGCCAGCGGCTCCGACGACGCTCGAGAGGGAATTGCTGCCTTCGTGGCCAAGCGTCGTCCGAAATTCCGCGGCCGATAACGGAACCCGGCCCCAGTCGCCACCGGAGCTTCCCCACTGATCGCGGCAGAAGAGCCCCGTTGAAAGAAAAACTTTCATCGGGGCTCCCTTGGCACTCAGTTCACCGGCTTAAAGCTCAGCGTCGAGAACTCGGACTGCATGATCTGGAGCTTCTGGTTCGAGAAGCGGACGCCGGCGCCGAAGCTGATCGGCGCCATGATGCCGGTCTCCACGTTCTTGGTCTTTTCCAGCTCGGCAATCGTGCAGGCCCAGGTCGGCTCCTTGCCGCACCGCGTGATCGCGGCAATCAACACCTTGGCCGCGGCATAGCCGGTCATCGAATAGCGGTTGATGCCCTTCATCTCCGCTTCCGGAATCAGGCCCTTTGCCTTCTCGAGGAACGCCTTGCCGGCTGGTCCGGCGAACGGTTCGACATAGTCGACGGCGTAGATGCCGTCGCCGGCCGGGCCCATCAGTTTCAGCACTGGCTCGACGCGTCCGGGCCAGAAGATGCCGACCACCGGCTTGATGCTGAGCTTTTCCAGCTCCTTCATCATGGCAATGTTCTCGCCGATGATGCCGCCGGCGAGAAACACTTCGGCGCCGGACTGCTTCAGCTGCAGCATGTCGGACGAGAAGTCCTGCTGGCCCTTCTTGTAGTTGCCGCTGTAGACCACATTGAGCTTCTTGGCCTTGACGACGGTATCGAAGCCGTCCCGCACGGTGATGCCGTAGTCGTCATCCTGGGTGATCAGGCCCCATTTCTTTCCCGGGTTCTTCTCGGCCAAATAGGTAACGAGGTGGATAATGCCTTCCTCGTAGGACTGCCCGACCACGAACACGTTCTTGCGCGGCGGCTCCCACAGGAACTTGACGGGCGCAACATCGATCACGGTCGGAATACCCGCCTTTTCCAGCACCGGCATGACGGCGATCGATTGACCAGAGCCTGAGATCCCGAGCATGGCAAAGGCCTTGTCGACGTCGATGACCTTGCGCACGCCCTGGATGGTGCGGGCGGTGACGTAGCCGTCGTCCTCCAGCACATACTTGATCTTGCGGCCGTTGATGCCACCGGCCGCGTTGGCCTCCGCAATGGCGATCTTGTGGCCGATCGATGCGGCAACGCCGAGCAGCGCCGGCGGTCCGGTCAAGGGTTCGACATCGCCGATCACGATCTCGGTATCGGTGATACCCTGCTCGGCTGCCATTACCTGACCGCCTGTCATATACGCGGCCGCGAGCAAGAGCGACGCGGTCGTCAGATACTTGATCATCGTTTCCTCCTTGGTTGGTTGCTTTTGTTTGTTAGTAACGCAGCGGCCAGTTGGCCCAGAGCCGCCTGATGTCGTGCCATGCGCCGACTAGGCCGCGCGGTTGGAAACGCAGGAACAAAATGATGACAAGGCCGTAGAGCATGCTCTTCAGCTCCTGCGCGCCGGTCGAGAAGATCGCGTCCATTTGTGCGCTGAACACGCTGAACAGCAGCCGCGTCGCTTCCGGCAGCAGCACGATCAGGATGGTTCCGAGGACTGCGCCGAGCGCCGAACCGAGGCCGCCGACGATCAGGATCGCCAGCGCCTCGATGCTGAGCAGGAACGGAAAGCCCTCGACGCTGACGAAGGAGAGATAGATTCCGTAGAGCGCACCGGCGATTCCGGTGATGAAGGCACTGGTGACGAAGGCGAACAGCTTGTAGGCGTGCAGGTTGATGCCCATGACACGGGCCGCGGTGTCATTATCCCGGATCGCGACAAAGGCCCGTCCGACGCGGCTGCGCCGGATATTCAGAGTGGCGAGCAGCGTGACAATCGCGAAGCCGAGGCAGAGGTGGGTAAAAGCGGCATCGCTGTCGAAACTGACACCCAGTATTTCCGGGCGCTGCACCGAAATGCCGCGCGCGCCATTGGTGAGCGTCCGTGCTTCCAGGATGACGGTATTGATGATGAACGAAAACGCCAGCGTCGTGATCGCAAGGTAAAGCCCCTTGAGCCGCAGGGACGGCGCGCCGACGACAAGGCTGGCAAGTGCCGGCACAATGCCGGCCGCCAGGAAGCCAACGATCGGCGGCATCCCGTATTTCGACACCACCACCGCATAGGCGTAAGCGCCGGTGACGAGGAAGCCGACATGGCCGAGCGAGATCAGGCCGGTATAGCCGGTCAGGATATTGAGGCCGAGCGCGCCGACGCCGGTGATCAGGATGATGATCAGGAACGACAATGCATAGGAGTTCAACAGATACGGTGCAACGATCAACGCGGCGAGAAGCGCAGCCGACCAAAGCCAGACCGGCCGCGAGTCGGTCAGCGCAACGAGTTCGCCATAAGTCTCTTTGAAATCGCCGCTGCGCATCGCCGTTCAGACCCTTTCGATGTCACGTTCGCCGAAGATTCCGAACGGCCGGACCATCAGAACCACGATGATCATCGCAAAGCCTGCGACTTCCTTCATCCCCGAGCCGAGATAGCCGCCGGCGAGGTTTTCCGTGATGCCGATCAGAAGGCCGCCGACGCCCGATCCGAGCACGGCGTCGAGGCCGCCCAGGATGGTGGCCGGGAACGCCTTCAGGCCGAGCTGGAACATTGCCGGCGAAAGATCATACGAAATGGCGAAGAAGACGCCCGCGATGCCCGCGATAACGGATGATGCGGCCCAGGCAATGGCATGGACCCGGGTGGCGCTGATCCCCATCAATAGCGCCGTGCGGTCATCCGCCGCGACCGCGCGCATGGCGATGCCGAACTTGCTGTAGCGGAAGAACCCCCAGACGGCCGCGAGCAGCAGCAACAGCGCCGTGATGACGGCGATCTGGCCGGTGCGGACGCCGATGCCGCCGATGCGGACGATGTCGCGGCCGACGCCGAGATCGAGTCCGTGGGGATAGGCGTCCCAGATAAAATTGATCGAGGAGCGCAGGATCACCGCTAGGCCGATCGTCACCATCACGGTCGCAAAAACCGGCTCACCCAGCATCGGCCGCATCACGACGCGCTCGATCACGAGGCCAAGTACGATAGCGGCGAGGATGGCGCCGAAGGCAACGACAAAGACATTGCCGCTGATGGTTGTTGAGATCGTCCAGGCGACATAGGCCGTTATCATGGTCATTTCGCCCTGCGCGAAATTGACCAGTCCGGTGGACTTGTAGATTACTGCAAATCCCATCGCGATCAGGCCATAAATGGCGCCGATCGCGAGGCCGGAAATTAGCAGCTGAATGAGATACTGCATCAGGCACCAACCTTGTAAATAATGGCGAGCTCACGCGCGAATTTCTTCTCGATCATGGCGCGGCGGACCTTTTGCGTGGCGGTCAGTTCGCCATCGTCGTGGTCGAGCTCCTTTTCGAGGATGGCGAAGCGGCGAATATTTTCAACCCGGGCAAAGCGCTTGTTGGTCTCGTTGACGATGCGCTCGACCAGCTCATGGACCTCGGTGAGCTGCGAAAGCGACTTGTAGTTGGTGTAGGGCAGGGCCCTGTCGCGCGCCCAGCGGCCGACATTGTCAAAATCGATCTGGATGATGGCGCCGAGGTATTTCTTGGCCTCGCCGACCACGATCGCTTCCTTGATGAACTCGCTATCCTTCAGCGCGTTCTCGATCTCGGATGGCGCGATGTTCTTGCCGCCGGCAGTGATGATGATCGCCTTCTTGCGATCGACCACGGCGATCTCGCCGTTGTCCATGACCTCGACGATGTCGCCGGTGCGCAGCCATCCGCCGGGCTCCAGCGAGGCGGTCGACGCGTTTTCGTCGAGGAAATACCCCTTGAAGACGCCGGGATTCCTCAAGAGGATTTCGCCGTCGGCATCCTGCTTCCATTCAGTGTGCTGCAGGGGCAGGCCGCAGCCGCCGAGGCGGTGATGGCTGCCGGTCTGGATGAAGGCGACGCCGCCGCTTTCGGTCAGGCCGTAGCCCTGCGACACCGGTCGGCCGACGATGTCAAAGAAGCGCAGTGTCTCCGGCGAGATCGATGCGCCGGCGCAAAGCCGATGGCGGCTGCGCGCGAGCCCGAGATGGCGCTGGATATTGCGGAACAAGAGGACGTAGAGCATGGCGTAAGCCGCGCGATCGAGCCAGCCGTCGGTCCCGTTCTGCCGCCGGTCCGACAATTTGCGGCCCCAGGCAAAACAGGCCCTTGCAAAACCCTGCCGCAGCTGCCCGCTCTCACCGAGCTTGAACAGAAAAGTCTGCTGCAGCTTTTCATAGATGCGGGGAACGCCGACGAAGAAGGTCGGCGCGATCTCCCGGATATTGAGGGCGACCGTATCGATCGATTCCGCGAAGCTGACGGTGCCGCCCAGCACCAGCTGCATCACCTCGGAGTAACAGCGCTCGGCGACGTGGCAGAGCGGCAGGTAACAGACCGACTCGAATGGCTTGTCGGCGATGCCGACCGCTTCGGCATAAATGTAGGACGCGTAAATCAGGTTGCGATGCGTCAGCATGGCGCCCTTGGGCGGACCGGTGGTGCCCGAGGTGTAGACGAGGATGCAGACATCGTCCGGCAAAGCCTGCTCGATCAGCCGGTCGAGCGTGGCGTTGGCGTCGGGGTGTTCGGCGGCGTAGGTCTTGCCGAGTTGGCAAAGTGCATCGAACGACATCAACTGCTGCTGGCGGTAGTGCCGCAGGCCCTTCATGTCGATGCAGACGATGGCCTCCAGGGCGGGCAGGCCATCATTGTTGGCGATGGCGTCGAGCACCTTGTCGGTCTGCTCCTGATCGCCCGTGATGACGACGCGGGACCCTGAATGGCGCACGATATATTGCAGTTCAACCCATGGGTTGGTCGGATAGATGCCGACCGCAATGGCGCCGATCATCTGGGTGCCGAGATCGGCGTAGAACCATTCCGGCGTATCCTCGCCGGCGATGGCGACGCGGTCGCCGGGTTTGATCCCGAGCGACAGCAGGCCGAGCGCGACCGAGCGCGCGGTCTGATAATAATGGCTCCAGGAATACCGGTTCCAGATGCCGTAGTCCTTCTCGCGCAGCGCGAGCTTGTCGCCATGCAGTTCGGCGCGTTTGCGAAGCAGTTGGGGAATGGTGATCGCGCCGCCGCGCAGCGCGACCCGCAAGGATGCGGCATCAGACACGGACGCGGCTCTTGCCGGACCCGCCTGCACGGTCGGATGCGCCGTTCGCATGCTCTCGAGCGTCGACATCAGGTGCCCACCTTCGCGACCGCTTCCGAGCGGTGCCCGCCGAGATAGGCTTCGGTAACGGCCGGATCGCGCCGCACCTCGGCGGGAGTCCCCTCGGCGATCTTGCGTCCGAAATTCAGCACATGAACGCGGTCGGAAATGTCCATCACGATCCGCATCTCGTGTTCGATCATCAGCACGGTGATGCCGAGCTCGTCGCGGATGTCCAGTACAAAACGGGCAATGTCCTCGGTCTCCTCCTGGTTCATGCCCGACACCATTTCGTCGAGCAGCAGCAGCTTCGGCTCGCAGGCCAGCGCCCGCGCCAGTTCGACGCGCTTCTGCTGGCCGTAGGACAGCGTGCCGACGATGGCGTCACGGATATGTTCGATCTCGAGGAATTCGATGATCTCCTCGACCCGCCGCCGGGCTTCGATCTCCTCACGCCGGGTGCGGCCGAAGAACAGCACGGCATCGAGCACGCTGGAGCGCAGATGGGTGTGGCGTCCGGTCAGGATGTTCTCGACCACGGTGCCGTGCTTGAACAGCGCCAGGTTCTGGAAGGTGCGGCCGATGCCAATGGCGGCAAAGCGCCACGGCGATACGTCAGCAAGATCGATGCCGTCGAACATGATGTGGCCGGACGTAGGGCGCAGCACACCGCTGATGATGTTGAACAGCGTGGTTTTGCCGGCGCCATTGGGGCCGATCACGCTGCAGATCTCGCCCTGCGCCACCGTGAAACTGACGTCGGAGATGGCCTTGAGACCTCCGAAACTCTTGGCGATGTTTTCGACCGCGAGCAGGGGGGTCACGACAACCACCTCTTGCGCCGCTTGTAGTGCTTCACGTCGCGCAGGCTTTTGCGGCCCGAGCTGGATATACCGAGATAGAATTCTTGGACATCCTCATTGGATGTGAGCTTCTGCGCGGTGCCGTCGAGAACGACGCGTCCGGTCTCGAGAATGTAGGCGTAGTCGGCGATATCCAGCGCGCGTTGTGCGTTTTGCTCGACCAGCAGGATCGTCATCTTCAGTTCATCCCGCAGCCTTGCTATCACTTCGTAGATCCGATCGATGATTAGAGGCGCGAGACCAAGCGAGGGCTCGTCGAGCGCCAACAGCACGGGATCCGTCATCAGCGCCCGGCCGATCGCCAGCATCTGCTGCTCGCCGCCTGACATGTAACCGGCGATCTGGTCGCGCCGTTCAAACAGCCGCGGGAACAGCGCGAATACCTTGTCGCGGCGGTCGCGGGCTTCGGCAGCGGTCTTGGTGTAGCCGCCCATCTGCAGGTTCTCGTCGATGGTCAGCGCCGGAAACACGCGCCGGCCCTCGGGCACCTGGACGATGCCGCGTCGCACCAGTTCATCCGGCGCAAGCCGGTGCACGTCCTGGTCGCGGAACCGGATGATGCCGTTCTCGATCACGCCTTCCTCGGTGTAGAGAATGCCGGACATCGCCTTCAACAGTGTCGATTTCCCTGCACCGTTGGAGCCCAGCAGTGCGACGATGCCGCCTTGGGGAACGGCGATACTGACATCGCGGATAGCTTCGATCGCGTTGTCGTAGACGATGCGGATATTGCGGAATTCGAGCAGACAAGGGCTCACGGGCGTTTTGAGGTCGCCGGTTGTCTGCGCCTTAGTCGAGATCGGCATTGGCCCGGCGTTCCCTGTTTTCAAACGCTGCGCGCCTGCGGAACACGCTGCCGCTGGGCAAGGATGGCATCGGTGACGATTTTCGCGGTCTCGGCGCAGGCCTGCGTTCCGCCGTTGCCATATTCCTTGACCGCGTCGCCAACGCACCACAGGCCTTCGATGCCGGTCTCGCGCGGTAGATCGTAGCCTGCGCAGCTGCGCTGCGCCGGCCAATCGTCCCTCATCACGCGAGCCGACAGAATTCGGGCCTGACTGAAATTCGGAAACTGCTCGCGCAAATCGGTGAGCGCCAGTTCGACCTCAGCATCGGAGTCGAAATCGCCAAGCGCTGGGATCGGCACCGCATAGGCGACATAGAGGTGCCAACCCGGCGGTGCGAGTTCGGGGCAGGTCGCTGTGAGGTTCGCCATATTGCAGAGCCGGCGGGTCTTTCCGAACGTCACGATGCCCGGATGCGAAATCAGCGGCTCGCGGCTTGCGATATTGATGACGATATTGGCGGCGGGGCGAAGCCCATTCCGCACCCGCTCGACATAAACAGGCGGGAATGCAGCTTCTCCGCCGAGCGCGACCGTCGCCTTTGGGCCGGCATTGCTGATAACCAGATCAGTATCGATCCGGACTTGCTGACCATCCCTGACAACCGTGACACCTTCGACGCGGCCATTGTTTGTGTGAATCTCCACCGCCGGGGTGGTCAGCCAGATATCGCCATTGCGCTTGATAGCCTGACCCAGCGAATTCCAGACGCCGATCGTGCCTTGCGGACAGAAGCCGAAACGCTTGAACGCGCCCTTGCTGGTGAAATAGGTCAGGAAGGCTCGGGCCGGCAGTTCGTCGGCATTGCAGGCAAAGATCGCCGCGCAGAGATTGCGGAAGATCGCATGAACCGAGGCGTTGCTTGTGTAGGACTTGAGCCAGTCTTCGGTGGATTGCCGGCCGTCCGGAAGATTGCCGGCGCGGGCGTCGGCGAATTTCTCTAGAATGCGTGATGCCTGCTTGGTCAATTGACCGAGCAACAGCGACCATCCGCCCCGGCCGACATCGATTAGCTTGCCATCGATGAAAAAGGAGCTGGCAGGCTCCGGGGTGCGGATGTCGAGCTGGGCGCCGACCGTATTGAAGGTTTCCTCGAATACGCCGCCGAGCTCGATCGCAATGGCGCCGATGTTGACGGTAAAGCCGTCGATCTGTTCGGTCGACGCACGTCCGCCGATGCGGCTCTTGTCGTCCACCACAATGGTGTGAAGCCCGGCATGGGCGAGCCGGGCCGCGGCACAAAGCCCGCCTGCACCCGCGCCGATTACCACCGCGTCCGTTCGAACCACCGTCATTCTGCCTCCCGCGATATGCCGCCAGGTTGACCCGAGCTGACCCATTTGTCTCGAAGAGCACAATCTATGATAATCCGACTAGCCGTTCAATCAATTTCTTGCTTATAATTCGCAATATCGTCATGTCCGGGAATATTCCTCTGTTAGAACAAATTGTTCACCGGGCAATTCTCAGTCGATTTTTTCGCTGCGGGCGGCCGATCATCGGGTGTAGACAGTCGGGCCAATAAGTAGAGGCAGAAAGAGGCGGCATGGCGCGAACTCGCTCTGAAAACTACG
>Ga0209584_10000721_pt1 | contig 10500 bp, 8 predicted proteins | sample NGEPerD_FD_184507 | JGI IMG/M metagenome (GOLD analysis project Ga0209584, IMG submission 184507) | Arctic peat soil microbial communities from the Barrow Environmental Observatory site, Barrow, Alaska, USA - NGEE PermafrostAB12-D... | ecosystem: Environmental > Terrestrial > Soil > Wetlands >...
GTCAGGAAGATGGCGCCCAGGCGTTGGGTGAATTCGGCCTGGGTGGTGACCAGCGTGGTGAACCAGTCGAGCTGGCTGCCCTCGGCGAGTTTCTTTTCGGCGTCGACGACGGACTCCAGAGCGGCCTGGTAGGCGTCCAGGGCACGCTGCCCGGCGGCGCGGGCGGCCTTGATGGCCTGCTCGTTGAGCTCGCGGATCTGTTCCACGCTGGCCTCGAGCTGGAGCTCCTCGGCTGGCGAGTTCAGGAATCCGCGGAACCGCCCGGTCCGCCGGGCGGGGCTGTCCGGGTCGGTTCCGGACCCGCGGCCGTTGCGGCTCTCGCACGGCGACATCGTGCGGTGGCGCCTGGCGTCGCGTCGTTCGTCAGTCCTCCTTGACAAGTCCCTCGGGTGGGCGTTCAGTGAAGGTGCTGGACACAACAGCTGGCTGGGACCGGTGCCGCCGCCGACGGACCGTGACACCGAGAGACATACTCGCCGCCCAGAAGTTCTCTTGTCGCTGACCAACCGGATGCCGGACATGGTCCCTGTTCACCGCACGGGTCGCTACGCCGTGTCCGCCGATCGATTGGCGACTCGTCGCTCGGCGCGCTCCAACGATGGACGCGACCTCTGGAACGCCCTGCATGCCAACGAACTCCACGGTGCCCACCGACCACCCACTGACTCACTGCTCCGATTCGCGGGCACTTCACGGCGCCCGACGCTACGTCCGACCACCCCCGTCACCTGACAGTGACGACGCCTCCCCACCCGCATCATCCGACTCGGGAAAGCAGTCCAGCATGTGCCTCACCGTCGCGAACGCCGCCGCCGTCCTTGATCACCGGGAGGTCCCGCCACCGGCCCGCGGCCATACCCGCACGCGCCACCACGCCGGAGACCTCATGCCGGGTGACCTGTGGCGACCCGGACCGGGCGAGCAACCGCACACGGTGACCGACGTCGACCGCCACAACGGCCACGTCACCCTGACCGATCAGTACGGCACCGCTTACCGGTACCCCGCCGACGGTCTGATCTCGACCGCCGTTCCCGACCCGATCGTCACCACCCCGATGTCCCTGCGCCGAGCGGCCTGACCCGGGCCGAACCTTCACCCGCGCATACCCATTTGACGGCGAGCTGGATGGGAATGCGATCACCTCAACTCACAATAATTGACCCGGCCATCGCCGGAGCCCGCCCGAATTGTCGCGCCACTTTTCGATCAAAGTCACCAGCATTTTCAGTGGGGAAAGTCTCGGTGAATCGCCGAGCGCGGATGGATCATGTTGTGGGTGGTCCCCGGCACCGCCCCCGACCTAGTGACCGATGAACACCGCGTAGACCGGTTCCGCGGCAACGACTTCCCGGGGCGCGCCGCCGCAGGCGGTCAGGCCGGCGAGCTTCGCACACATTTGTTGGTGACGCGGAAGACCCTGTTTTGAAATGATTCTTACGCCTTCTTGACAAATGCGTCCTGCACCGGTTTAGGTTGCGGTAACGACAGGCGGCGCATCATGGCAGTGAAGCCCACGATCTCCGATGTGGCGGCGCGCGCCGGGGTGTCGAAGGGGGCGGTGTCCTTCGCCCTGAACAACCGTGCGGGAGTGTCCGCGGATACCCGTGCACGTATTCTGCGGGCGGCCGCGGATCTGGGGTTCACGCCGAGCGCCACGGCGCGGGCGTTGTCCACCCGCCGGTCGGGCAACCTTGGTTTGGTGATGGCGCGTCCGCACGAGACGTTGCGGTCGGATCCGTTCTTCCCGGCGTTCATCGCCGGGATCGAGTCCGCGTTGGCGCCGTCGGGTCATCTGCTGTCGGTCCGCCTGGTCGGCGATGAGGACGCGGAGGCCGGGGCTTACGGCGAGCTGGCCCGGACCGGACGGGTGGACGGCGTGTTCGTCACCGATCTTCGTGCCGGTGATCCGCGGCCGGCGTTGCTGGAGGAACTCGGGCTGGCCGCGGTCACCCTGAACGACCCGGAGGTGGCCGGCACCGCTCCCGCGGTGTGCATCGACGACGGGCCGGCGGTCCGGGACGCGGTGCACCAGTTGATCCGCCTGGGCCACCGCAGGATCGGTCATGTCGGCGGCCCTGCCAGGTACCTGCACGCCGCGTACCGGCGCACTGTCTGGGCGGAGGCGCTCCGGGACGCTGGCCTTCCTGAAGGACCGCATCAGGAAGCGGATTTCAGCGCCGCCGGCGGCGCTGAAGCCACCCGGGCGATGCTCGACGCCGCGGATCGGCCGACCGCGATCCTGTACGCCAGCGACCTGATGGCCATCGCCGGGCTGGCGGTCGCAGCGCAGCGGGGGCTACGCATTCCCGAGGACCTGTCGGTCGTCGGGTTCGACGACGACCAGATCTCCGCTCATCTACCGGTTCCGCTGTCCACCGTGCGCACCGATGCCTACGGCTGGGGCCAGGCCGCCGCGGCCGCGCTGCAGGCGTGCGTCGCGGGAGAAGACGTCGGCGACATCCATTTACCCGCCGCGCAATTCGTGGTGCGCGGCTCCATCGGCCCGGCGCCCAGATCACCCCGCGCCACCAACCCCGGCCGGCTGCAGACAGCTGAGCCATCCCTCCACGGAACGCCCGCCACGCGCTGTGACGGCGTTCCGTTTACCCGCAAGGAGAGTCCGTCATGAGACCGTCCCGCCCGTCACGACGTTACCGCCACGGTGTGGCAGCCGCGGTGCTTGCCGGAGCCATGGTGCTGACCGCCTGCGGTAGCTCAGGGGGTGGCAGCACCAGCGACGCCGCGAGCGCGAAAGGACCGATCAAGATCTGGTATTCCAACAACGAGCAGGAGATCGCTTGGGGCCAGCAGGTGGTCGCGGCGTGGAATGCCGCGAACCCCAACGAGCAGGTGACCGCCGAGCAGATCCCGACGGGCAAGTCGTCGGAGGATGTCATCGGCGCGGCCATCACCGCCGGTACCGAGCCCTGCTTGATCTACAACACGTCACCCGCCGCGGTGCCCGGCTTCCAGAAGCAGGGCGGGCTGATCGATCTCAGTTCCTTCCCCGACGGCACGTCCTACATCGAGTCCCGGACTGGGGCCCTGGCCAAGCAGTACGCCTCGACCGACGGTCACTACTACCAGCTGCCGTGGAAGTCGAACCCGGTGATGATCTTCTACAACAAGGACCTGCTCACCAAGGCGGGTGTCGATCCCACCAATCCGCCGCTGGCCACCTACCAGGAGTTCCTGGCCACCGCGAAACAGATCGTGGACTCCGGCGCCGCCCCCTACGCCATCTACCCGGCGCCGAGCAGCGAGTTCTACCAGTCGTGGTTCGACTTCTACCCGCTGTTCGCCGCCGCCAGCGGCGGCAAACAACTGGTGGCCGACGGCAAGAGTCAGTTCAACAGCCCGGAAGGCCTTGCGGTCGCGGACTTCTGGCAGCAGATCTACCAGCAGAAGCTGGCCGGGAACGAGACGTACACGGGTGATTCCTTCGCCGACGGCAAGGCGGCCATGGCCATCGTCGGGCCGTGGGCGATCTCGGTGTACAAGGACAAGGTCAACTGGGGCGTCGTTCCGGTGCCGACCGCTGGGGGCATGACCGCCGATCAGATCCACACCTTCTCCGACGCCAAGAACGTCGGCATGTACGCGTCCTGCGCCAACCAGGGCACCGCGTGGGACTTCCTGAAGTTCAGCACCAGCCAGGAGCAGGACGGCCAGTTGCTCACCCTGACCGGGCAGATGCCGCTGCGCACCGACCTGCCCACCACCTACGCGGACTATTTCGCGGCGAACCCGGACTACAAGCTGTTCGCCGACCAGGCGGCACGTACCGTCGAGGTCCCGAACATCGCGAACTCGGTGGAGATCTGGCAGACGTTCCGGGACGCCTGGACGTCCGCGGTCATCTTCGGCAAGTCCGATGTGCAGCAGGCCATGACCGACGCCGCGACCAAGATCGACCAGTTGGCCAGCCAGCAATGACCACCTCCGCCACCCGATCTCCGGTCCCCCGAGACCACCCCGCGGCCCCGGCCGCGGGGGGCGCAGGTGGCGGCCGTCGGACCTCCCTGACCGCACGGCTGTTCGGGCGGCAACCGATCGGCATGCTGCTGGCCGCGCCCTATGCGGTGTTCATCGCGGTGATCTTCGCCTTCCCGATCGGCTTCGCCGTCTACATGTCGTTCACCGACTACTACTTCACCGCTCCGGGTGTCACTGTTCCGCACCCGTTCGTCGGGTTGGACAACTACAAGACCGTCCTCACCGACCCGGCCGTGCTGGCCTCGTTCGGTCACATCGGGATCTTCCTGATCCTCAATGTCCCGCTCACCGCGGCGCTCTCGCTCGGCCTAGCGGTCGCACTGAACCGCGCGATCCACTTCCGGACCTTCTTCCGGGCCGCCTACTACGTGCCGTACGTGACGGCCAGCGTCGCGGTGGTCGCCGTCTGGCTGTTCCTGTTCAGTTCGACCGGGCTGGTCAACCAGATCCTCGGGCCGCTGGCCCCGGACCCCTCGTGGCTGGTGAACTCCTTCTGGGCGATGCCGATGATCGCGCTGTTCGTCACCTGGAAGCAGCTCGGTTTCTTCATCCTGCTGTACCTGGCGGCGCTGCAGAACGTGCCGAAGGAGCTGTACGAGTCCGCGTCGGTGGACGGGGCAGGGGCGTGGCGATCGTTCCGGTCGGTCACCGTGCCAGGGGTCCGGCAGGCGACCGCGCTGGTCCTGCTGCTCGCCATCGTCACCGGCGCAAACCTCTTCACCGAACCGTATCTGCTCACCGGCGGCGGCGGTCCCGACGGCGCATCGACCACCCCGGTCCTGCTGATGTACCAGCAGGGCATCCAACAGGGCAAACCCGATACCGCCTCGGCCATCGGCGTGGTGCTGGTGATCCTGGTGCTGATCGTCGCGCTGATCAACCGGCGCCTCACCGAACGGAGCGAACGGTGACCACCCCCCGCACCCAGGTCGGGCCGGGCTCCGAGCAGGACGCCGACCGGCCTGTCCCGGTCGTCGTGACGGCCACCGCTTCGGGCCCGCGGTGGCACCGGTGGGCCGTGATGGGGGCGCTGTTCACCGGCGCGGTGGTGTTCCTGTTCCCGTTCTACTACATGATCGTGGCGTCCCTGCAGCGATCACCCAACACGTCGGTGGGCGGCGCATTTCCCAGCCTGGGAAACCTGACCCTGGACAACTACGCCCAGATCAATGCGTCGCTGAACCTCTGGCAATCACTGCTCAACTCCGGCATCTTCACCGGCGGTGTCCTGCTCGGCACCATGGTTTTCGGTGTGCTGGGCGGATACGCCCTTGCCATGCTGCATTTCCGGGGCCGCGGCGTGCTGTTCTCCGCGATGCTCCTCGTGCTGGTGGTGCCGTTCCAGCTGTCGATGATCCCGCTGTACGTGCTCATCGCACGCGACTACGGCTTGGGTGACACGTATCTCGGGATGATCCTGCCGTTCGCGATCAACTCCACCGCGGTGTTCATCTTCCGGCAGTACTTCCTGCAATTGCCCTCCGAATTGTTCGACGCGGCCCGCATCGACGGAGCCGGCGAGCTGCGGACTTTGTGGTCCATCGCGCTGCCACTGGTCCGGCCGGCCCTGCTGACCGCCGTACTGCTGACGTTCATCGGCCCATGGAACGAATTCCTCTGGCCGTTCCTGATCACCAAACAACAGGCGAAGCAGCCGCTGGCGGTGGCGCTGGCCAACTACATCTCCACCGTCCAGGCGTCGACGGCGAACCCCTACGGGGCCATCCTGGCCGGCGCGGTCGTCCTCGCGGTACCGGCGGTGGCGCTTTTCCTGTTCTTCCAACGACATTTCGTCTCGACCGATCTCGGTTCCGGCGTGAAGGGATAACCGATGCCCGCCGACACCGACACCGCGACCGCCGTACCTGATTCCACCGATTCGACGGTGGGTTATACGTTGCGCAGGGTCGGGGTGATCATGACCCCGGACCCGAACAATCCCGACGAGGTCGACGGGGTGCTGAACCCCGGCAGCGGTCGCGGCCCGGACGGCGGCCTGTACCTGCTGCCGCGACTGGTGGCCGCCGGCAATGTCTCCCGGGTGGGGCTGGCCCGGGTGCTGATCACCGACGGCGTGCCGACCGGGGTGGAACGGCGCGGCGTGGTGCTGGCGCCCGGCGCCGGCTGGGAACGCGCAAGAACTCACGCCGGGGTCGAAGACCCGCGGGTGACCTGGATCCCGGCGTTGAGCCTGCATGTGATGACCTACGTGGCCTACGGTCCCCTCGGACCGAGATCGGCGGTCGCGGTCTCCGACGATCTGCGCACCTGGAAACGACTGGGCCCCATCCACTTCGACTACCAGGAGGAGCTGGACACCGATCTGAACCTGTTCTGCAACAAGGACATCGTGTTCTTCGGGGAGCCGGTCCCCGGACCCGACGGCAGGCTGTGTTTCGCCGCCCTGCACCGACCCATGTGGGACCTGGACCTGGTTGCCCCCAGTCTCGGCGTCTACCTCCCGGCCGGCGTCACCGACGACCGGCCCGGCATCTGGATCTCCTACGTGCCGGTGGACGAGGTCATGGGCGAGGTTTCCCGGCTCACCCAACTGAGCGGGCACCGGCAGGTCGCGCTGCCGGTCCACGACTTCGAGGCGCTCAAGATCGGCGCCGGGCCGCCACCCCTGCGAATACCGCAGGGGTGGCTGCTCATCCACCACGGGGTGTCCGGCGTCCTGCTACCCGGCGTCGACCATCAACCACTGGTGCACTACGCCGCCGGCGCGATGATCCTGTCCGCGGACGATCCCGCAGTGGTAGTGGCGCGGACCAGCGCGCCGCTGCTCAGCGCACAGACCGACCAGGAACGGACCGGCATCGTGCCCAACGTCGTCTTCCCCACCGCCATCGAGGACATCGACGGGCAACCGTTCGTCTTCTACGGCATGGCCGATTCCAGCATCGGCGCCGCCGCGCTGGACCGCACCCAGGCACCGTCATGAGATCCTCGATCCGGCACACCGGGCAAGTAGTCGCCCTGCTGGTGGGCGTCGCGCTCACCGCCACCTTCATCACCCCGGCGACCGCGGCGACCCCCACCATCACGACCTCGGCCGCGGCGTCCACCACCCGGCCGCTGACCAACCTGGCCCACCTGGATTTCCTCACCGACCGGGTCGCCGTCACCGACACGGCAGCGCACAGCACGTACAAGCTGGCCACCGATCCGAAGGTGGGGGTGCTGTGGGTGTACGCCAACGCGAAGTCCGACGGCACCTTCACCCGGGTCGGCGGCGGCAACTACGACGCCGTGACACAGTACGCCCAGGGAGCGTTTGACACCGACGACATCGCCCGCGCCGCCGTGGTGTACCTGAGGCAATGGCAAGCAACCGGCGATGAGAACGCGAAAGACCAGGCCTACCAACTCCTCCGCGGACTGACCTACCTGCAGACCCTCACCGGCCCGAAGGCCGGCGAGGTCGTGCTGTGGATGCAACCGGACGGCACGGTCAATCCCTCCCCGCTGCAGCCCGATTCGCCGAACCCGTCGGATTCGGACGCCTCGTACTGGCTGGCCCGCACCCTGTGGGCGCTCGGCGAGGGTTACGCCGCCTTCCGCCACGCCGACCCAGCCTTCGCCGGGTTCCTCAAGACCCGGATGAACCTGTCCGTCGCCGCGCTGCAGCGGGACGTCCTTGGCCGGTACGGCACCACCCAGATCATCCACGGCGTCCAGGTACCGGACTGGCTGATCGTCAACGGCGCCGACGCCAGCTCCGAGGCCACCCTGGGCCTGAGCGCCTACCTGCAGGCCGGTGGCGATCCCTCCGCAGGGACCGCGCTGCGCGAACTGGCCGAGGGGATCGCCGAGATGTCGGCGGGCACGACCACCTCCTGGCCCTACCGGGCGTTGCTGCCCTGGGCGCTGTCCCGCTCGGACTGGCACGCCTGGGCCGCGAACATGCCCGCCGCCCTCGCCGCCGCATCGACCGCGTTGGGCGACAAGCGTTTGTTGCCAGCGGCCGTCGACGACACCGCCGGGTTCACCGCCCAGCTGCTGACCTCCACCGGCCCGGTCAACGGCCTGCTCCCCACCCCGGTGGACACCACCCAGATCGCCTACGGCGCCGACGCCAGGGTGCAGGGCCTGATCGCCGTCAGCACCGCCACCGGCCGCCCCGGACTAGCGCAGCTGGCCGGGATCGCCGCCGGCTGGTTCTTCGGGCAGAACGCGTCCGGCGCCCCCGTCTACGACCCGGCCACCGGAGTCACCAGGGACGGAGTGCAACCCAACGGCACCGTGAACCCCAACTCCGGCGCCGAATCGACCATCCACGGGCTGCTTACCATGCAGGTGCTCGACGCCCACCCCGACCTGGCCGCGCTGGCCCAGGCAGCCGCATCGATCCGCACCCGGAACGGCCTGCGGATCGTCGAGGCCGAGACCGGCACGGTGACCGGCCCAGCCGTCACCGTCACACCCGCGTCGGCGTGGACCGGAGAATCCCAGTGGAGCGGTCAATACATCTCCGCACGCGCCGGCAGCACGGTGACCTGGCAACTGCCCGCCGACACCCAGGACCGGCTGATCCAGCCCGTGGTCGAGCTCACCCCGCAGTCCTCGGCCCGCACCACGTTCACCGCGGGACGCTCCACCCTCGGGGACGTCCGTTACGGCGCCGTCGGCCCGCAGGGCAACGCGCCGTCGCCGACCGAGCTGACCCCGGTACCGCTGCACCGGACGATCGGCCCGGCCGCCACCACACTGACCGCCCGGACCAGTAACGGCACCGGCACCATCGACGCCCTGCTGGTCATGCCGGAGGTCGCCACCCTGGCCACCGACGGCAGCGGCCACGCGGTGACACTACTGACGTCCAAATCCGGGTCCACCGAACACCGGTCCGTGCCGCTCGGCGGCACCGGGAAGGACTCCATCTCGATGTACGACCGCAACGGCCGGCTCGTCACCCACACGACCACCGACACCAAGGGCAGCACCGCTACCGCGCTGATCATGCCGGGCGGCTTCACCGTCCTCACCCGGTGAAGGCCGGTTATCCGAGTTGGCCGCCCTTGCCGTGCGACGCGGAAAACAGGGGATGAACCCGCCGATCGGCCCGGCCGGGCACTCCGGGATCGGTCGCGCCCCACCGTTTCGTCACATGACGGGACGCCCGCGCGGCGGCAATGTGACCGCCGTGCTGACCCGGTCACCGACGTCGTCGCCGCGCCATACCGTCGGGACGTGTGACCGAGACACGGATTCCGCCGATGCGGACGTGTGCCGCCGCGGCGTCGACCGCGGGCCTGCGGCCGCCGCGGACGGTTCCGGGTGCTGGTCCGGTCAGGTGGTGCCCATCATCCCGGGCTGCGCCGGTTGGTGGGGGCGCCGGAATCGGCGGTGAGCTGTTCGGTGCCGGCGAGGTGGCCGGCGTCCCAGCCGACGGAGCGCGTGCACGTCGCCGCCCGCGTGCCTGCTGCGGTACACGATGCCGTGCGGGGCGGTGCCGTCGTCCAGGACCGTGGAGCGCACCCAACCGGCGATCTGCACGGTGGCCAGCCCGGTCCGGGCCGTGCAGCAGCGCGAGGTCGACGTCGGTCACCCCGCCCACGGCAAGACGCTCCCCCAGCGCGGCCCTGACCGCGGCGATCGACTCGGCGGCGTCCAGCATCACCCACCAGCCCCGACAGGGGGTGGGTGACCGTGTACAGCAGCCGGGCGGTGCGCCAGGCCCGCGGCAGATGCCCGGGGACCATCACACCCAGCTCGGCCCAGTCCTCCTCGACCGCCCGCGGGAACTCGGCCACCCTCGTGTCACGAACGGACGCTTTTGTTGGGTCTGCCATCCGCCTCGCAAGTGACCGTTTCTCAGGCCGAGGTGAGGGTTCAGCTGAATGGATCAGTCGTCGCGCTGGCGAGGCCGTGACCGTCATTCGAGAAGAGTTCGAGTTTCGCGACATACGGACCGGGGCCGACCGGTAGCGGTATCCAGAAACTGATGCTGCCCGTGTCGTGATCGGTTGATGGAATCAGCTGCTCAGCCACCACAGAGCCCAGCCACTTGCCGAACAATCTGGTACCGCCGGCTGCGGGGTACACCGACCAGTGCAGCCAGACGGCCTGATCACGCAGGCCGGACAGCTCGACATTGGCGTCGACCTCGACCCCGAGTGGCTCCTGTCGACTGACCGGTTGTTGATCCGTGGTCGGTGCCGGGGCGCTGGATGGGTCCGGTGTATCCGCTGGTGCAGCAGCCATCCGGACGTGGTCGAACATCTCGACAACTCGCGTCGCCGCCACATCGGGGGTGACTGGATGACCGTCCGGATCGACGGAGTTCTCCATGATCAACAGTTCCATCGTTAGGGGTTGGTCCAGCCCAGGCACGTCAGGATCGATCTCTCTGAGCTTGTCCATGACATGCCTGACGAAATCCGAGTTGTCTCCCGGTGGGAAATACCGGAGAACGAACTCTCCGGCTGTGTCTGCCGCGGACACCTCCGATGACGGAATCGCCATTTGGGCGAACCCGCTTGCGTGCTCGAGCGAGGC
>Ga0209584_10000722_pt1 | contig 10499 bp, 9 predicted proteins | sample NGEPerD_FD_184507 | JGI IMG/M metagenome (GOLD analysis project Ga0209584, IMG submission 184507) | Arctic peat soil microbial communities from the Barrow Environmental Observatory site, Barrow, Alaska, USA - NGEE PermafrostAB12-D... | ecosystem: Environmental > Terrestrial > Soil > Wetlands >...
ATTGAGACCTTCGACAAGACTCATTGTCCCTGCAGGACAGGCACTTTCGCTATTTCACACGCCGCGACACCCTCAAATGCGTGCAAGATCCAGGTTAACGATTCCATGCGCCGCCCATCGTCGGCCGCGCACACGAACGAAGTGCGAGACTCTCATCCCGTTCAAATCATGAAGACTTTCGCTTCAAGCGACTGACCACCCGGGTTGCAGCCACTGAGAAGACTACTGCGGCAATTCCCGCAGCTACTTCGTCCAACCAAGAGGGGAGGGGTTTATCTCTATTCCGTGAAACGGACTCGACAACCTTCTTCGTCACCCACGACGTCCCAACCGACAACAGTCCAATAATAAGATCAGTATCCACTCGAGATTCCCTCACAAAAAGTTGGTGTAGGTGCCGGTATACAGCCCCGCTTCATCGCATAATACACCGCGTCACCGCGTTGACTCATCGGTGGCTCACCGATCTGGCAGACGGACGGGCGCAAGCTGACGCCATCGCGTAAACGAACTGCGGGTCACGCAAGCTACTTCAACCTCAAATAGTCCGAGGGTCGGTCGTTGCGGCGCCACGGGTTTCGCGATGCGCCGTCCGATAGGTGGGCACCCGCTCGTGGGTGAACCAGGATCGGTCGGAACGGCTGGGAGTTGTTTGATGCTAGGGACTCACGCTGAACGGGTCAGCCTGTGGGAAACGGCCCTCCCGGAAGGGGTTCGCCGACCGCCGGTGGAGCCGGAACGGGTAAATCGCCTGTTCGACCATGAGGTGTCCTTCCGCCCGTTCGTCCCCCTGCGGCTCGGTCGGCTGTCGACGCCGCTAGAGACGTACCTGCGGCTGATCTTCGCGTACCTAAACGAGTTGGGGCTGCTGGCCAAGGCGATCAGAAGGATCACGGCGACGGGGCAGCGGATCCAGGCCGCGGGTGGTGCGGTACGGACGACTGTGCGGGACCGGTCCCGGGCCGCCGGGAAACTAGGCCATGGCATCGCGGCGAAGCTGCGGATGTGGTACGCGCCGGGCCGGCACGAGGCGCGACGGGGCGTGAAGTGGATCACCGGCGAACTGGCCGACCTGGCCGAGAAGGCCGCCGCCGGATGCGGAAAAGGTGCTGGTGAAGGCGGGCATTACGTCGGGCGGTCAACGACCTGACGGAGCTGCTGGACGCAACCAGAACAAGGCCGTTCCGCAGGACGGTGAAATGGGGCACCGGGTGCGAGTGCCGGATCAGCATGCCGAACAAGGCCGTGACTTATCCATCGCCTGGGGCTCCTCGTGATCGTGAGAACCTTGTCGTGATCACGGATCGTGAGGGCCCGAGGCGTTCAAACTGGTCAACTCAGCCCATCGTGTCGCTCAGAACCCCCGGAACCCACCCAGAGTCATGACGAAGAGCCGGCTTGCTCCTCCCGCGTCGCCGTGCCTTCGCAGCCGAGAAACTGGACATTCGCACGGTGCGACATTGACCGAAGAGAATTCGACCACCTGCCGATCGAAATCCATCTTCAGCGACCTTGGCTCGTTCTTTCGGGCCAGCGTGGCGCGGCATTCATCGAAGCGCTGCCAGACGGTACTTGCGCGCCACCCCTGCCCCATGCTACAAACTAGTCGGGGTGTTACTTCAGGGGGCTGACTTGATTTGGGCAAAGATTCCACTTCCAGACGCGATCCAGCACAGTGCAGTGGCGGCCGGTCTCGCTTGGTGCCGACAGCACACTCAGTGAGCGCCGTTTCAGGCCGCCGTGCTGAAACTATCGAATCATTGATGTCGCTGGCAGATGCGCTCGAACGTGACCGTCATGAGTGGATTTCGACACTTTCAACGCATGAACCGGTCAATGTCGCTAACGATGAAGTAGACAAGTCCGTCAGGACCCTTAGGACGTACTACGAGGAGCTCGCGAGCATCGAAGACCGAGTACCATTCGGCGGCGTTGCCGTTTCACTTCCGTTCAATAACCCGCTTTACTCTCTCATCCTGTACACATGTGGCTCGGCTCTCGGTGGCTCTCAAGTTGTTGTGAGGCCCTCCGTTCACACTGCTTCCATTGTGACGAAACTCGTGAATGAGTACTGGCAGCCGTTCGAGGTCTTAGGTATAAGGCTCACACCAATGACCGGTGCACGATTCATCGAGGCAGCCAGGACGGATCGCGCCATTGAGTCTCTAGTCTTCACGGGTGCGTATGAAAACCTTGCTAACGTGCAGACCAATTTTCCATCAAGCAAACGCCTCGTGTACTGCGGCTCAGGCATCAACCCAATCGTCGTTGGATCATCACCCGAAATCGTCGTACGCCAGGCGGTCAAACTGACCATAGACAGCCGGATATTCAACTCCGGCCAAGACTGCCTTTGCACAGAAAGAATATACGTACATTCTTCGATCGCAGATATGTTCCTCGACATACTAAGAACCGACCTCGAGAAGATTCAATCGGGGCCGTTCGGCGACCCGGCGGCGCGTATATGTCCACTAGTTACCCCAATTGCTGCGCGGGCGAGAGAGATTCTCGAAGACCTAACCCTGAATGAGATCACAGTTTACCGATCTCGGACAGACGCGAACATCATCGGGCCTCAGGTCTTTGAAACCCATCTGGATTCCCCCGGCCTAATGGCCGAAAAGTTTTCTCCAATCTTTACCGTTGCAAGATATAAACAGCCGGAGCAGCTATATCAGATCGCTCGCTCTGAGCACAAGCTGGGCGCCACCCTGATCGGGGACGTGGATCCCGAACCATTTCAACAGTACCCCCACGTTACCACCGGACGCTCGGTGCTTGAGCTTGAAGCCGAAAACCCACACGTTCCGTTTGGTGGCCGCGGCAAGTCTGGCTTTTCACGTAGGAGGGGGGACCACAAGGACGGACCTATTCTTTACTCGGTTGAGACAACGGAGTAAATCGCTCTTTGAAGAATTACCTGGTTATGGTATTGTTAAAAGCATAAGAACAAGGAGGCAAAGCGAATGAACGAAGGTCGACTCTTCATAAATGGAACCTTCACCGAGGCATTGGATGGCGGCACCTTCTCCTCTATTAATCCAGCCAATGAAACGGTAATTGCCACCGTCCATGAAGCCGGCGCCCTTGATGTGGATGCTGCGGTTAAATCCGCACTCCGGGCTCAATCGGTCTGGCAATCAATGGATCCGCGCGACAGATCACGGATCATTTGGGCAATGGCGCAGGTGATCGACGACCATGGCGAGGAGCTCGCACAATTGGATTGCCTCGATTCAGGCAAGGCAATCTGCGACGCTCGAGAAGATGTTCACGCAGCCTCCGGAATGTTTCGCTACTTTGCCGGACTCGCAGACAAAATTCAAGGCGTAACGATTCCCGCACCCAACGATAAGCTAGTCTATACCCGTCGCGAGCCGTTCGGAGTGATTGGTGCCATCACTGCGTGGAACTACCCACTCTTCAACGCGTCTGCAAAGATAGCGCCGGTCATAGCCACAGGTAACTCCTGCGTTTTGAAGCCAGCGGAGGAATCTCCGTTAACTGCGCTTCGACTTGGCGAGTTGCTGGCATCAGTCGATGACGTTCCGGCGGGCCTAATTAACGTAATCAACGGACGAGGAGAGACGACCGGTTCACTGCTAGCACATCATCCGGATGTGGCGAAGTTAACCTTCACTGGAAGTACTGCGACCGGAAGGCTCCTGCTTGAATACTCCGGGCAGTCGAATCTCAAGGGTTTGACTCTGGAGTTGGGCGGCAAAGCTCCGGTCGTGGTGTTCGAGGACGCCGACTTGGACGTTGCCTGTGACGCAATTACGTTCAGCGGCTTCTTCAATCAGGGTCAGACTTGCACGGCGGCGACGCGAATAATCTGTGAATCATCAATTCACGAAGCGCTGGTCAAAGGACTCGTCGAACGCGCTGCGCGAGTCGAAACTGGCGACCCGGCGCTTGAAGCCACAATCGTGGGTCCCGTTATATCTCGCACGCAGTACGAAAAAATCGTCGGATACATAGAGCGAGCCGAGCAACGTGGCGAGTCCCCAGTTATTGGTGGTTCCCGCCCTGCTGGGGAGACACGTGGATTCTTCTTATCGCCGACGATCTTTGATCACGTCCAGAACAGCTCGGAACTCTTCCAGGACGAGATTTTCGGCCCCGTCTTAACCGTTACCAGCTTCGACTCGGAAGAAGAAGCGGTGCGGCTTGCAAACGGTACCCTCTACGGCCTTGCCGCGAGTGTGTGGACCCGGGACGCAGCACGAGTGCACCGCGTAGCCGCGCGGCTGCGGGCTGGCGTAATTTGGGCGAATACCCTGTTCTCAGAACATCCAGGCGCACCTGCCGGCGGCATGGGCGCATCCGGTTTTGGTCGCGAGTATGGCGAGGGCGCAATCAACGAATACACCCAGACTAAGACGGTCTGGCTCGATCTTTCGGGCGAGTATCACTCTTGGGTGTGACGAGTTGGGGCACCGGCTGTCATTTGACAGCCTCGACAAGCGCAGAAAAGAGTCGACTGGACCTTGGCTATCTGGCGTACTGGCCGAGGCGGGAGTAGGCGATGCGGAGTGGATAGCGTCGGTCGACTATCGTCCTCCAATGGGCCACGTAAGTCTGCGCCTAGAAGGTGATATTCCAGATTCGCATCTTGAGCGCCTGAATTCCGCCCCAAGCATTGAGTCCGTAAAGAGGCATGGACCGTTCATAAACCTGTGGGTTTCCGCTCAATCGGCTGCTCTGGAAACCGAACGTGACAAGCCACTAGTAGGCTACCGCGTTGCAGTCGAGCATACGAGCATTACCCCATGCTACCCAATTAATCTAGCCACATCTCGCAGTACCGTTGTGGGCGAGCAGCTACGGAGATGCTTGTCCCTACTTGGTGCAGATGTTGGCGCACATTTCTGGTTGGAAGAGAATGCGCGCCAGACACAGGTAATCTCCGTCGGCCAGTGCGTGCGAAGCCTGAGTTCTCACGGGAAGGCCGATCATGTCGTTGGATCCATATTCCGGTCTGGACTCGGGGAGAGTTTCCATTCCTCAAGAAGGCTGTTTTCCGGTGCTCATCAGTCTGCCCGCGGAGCGTTTGGCAAACGCGGACGCCCTTACCTCAAAAAAGACGTTCGTGAAGTCGCAATCGCGTACCTGGAATCAATGAGATATCTGGGTGTGCGTGAGATACAATTTGATCTAGAGAGGGAAGTGTTGAGTTCCACCGCATGGCCAGCATTGATAGACAGGCTTTCACGGGAGAAAGACTTCCCGGGTTCAGTCGACGGTGTACTTTCGGTTTCGACCAGCCGGCCCCGATATCTGGTCCGGAGTCTAATATATTATAGCTTTCTCTTGGCGAAATACGAGCTAGTTCTATCCGTTGTGCCGCTCCGTCAGTATCCGACGCTCTCTGTTGCCAGCACGTTTGCGCAACGAGTCAATGACCGAACCGCGCAACTTCGCCTGTTGTACTATGGGGATGTCACAGTGGATGGCGAGCGTGACAGCATTCGTCAAGGAAGATTTCACTCCATCGATGATCTTCAGAAGAATGATCCATCTAGACTTGAGCGACTTCGGCTGTCGTTCCTGAGCAGGCGCATTGGTTCGTGTATCGATATTGGCGGGACTCTCGACGCTCCTGTTTCAAATGTACGTGGACGAGTTGCGAAGGCCGCTCCTGATATAGCTTGTGCCATCCTGCTGGACGAATTCAAAGGATGCGCGCTGCAATTCGTCCTGACTGGAAACTACTCGTCCGTTCTCCGGTGGACTGCGGATGCCAGGCTGCTATTGTCTGGATCGAAGGAAAGACAAACGGTCAAATCGGCAGAATTGGCTCGGGTCGTTACGATACTCGGTTAGGTACGATAGACATGGGCCTTCCGTTCTATGAGTTCAGCTCCCGTCCATTTAGATCAGAGCTTCTCGACAATTTTATTGTGCCCGCCGCACGGTGGTTCTTAAGAGACTCATCAAGTCCGTACTTGCTACCGCAGACAAGCGGCAGCAACTGGGAGTGCAGCCTTGCAATAGATTTTCTCGTAGGCCTTGCTAAGGAAGGCGTGCTGAGTGCCGAGCTCGTATCGACTATCAGCGATAAATGTATCGCGACGACTCGGTGGCTCTTAAGCCAAGCACGTTCGGAATCCGAAGGCGGCCGGAGCTGGGACGGTGTCTCCTGGGATACGGCAGTTGTTTGTCGTACTCTCTCACGCATGGCCAGAGATTTCCGCGACGGCTTTTCTAACCAGGAACAGAGTCAGATTGCGAATGTCGTCAATGAAGTGGTTCATTGGCTCGTTGGGCAAGCACTGCGCTGGAAGGATGACATTAGGTATACGGGCGGGCCCCCCGATCTCGCGCAGGTGCTGATAACCTTGATTGACGTTGCCAATCGAGATTCGGATCTATTGAAACGTGCTGAAGGCGCGAATTCGCTTGAAGTAACGAGGTCTGCTATCGACGAAGCGGCTCGACTGTTGATCGCAATGTCAGAGACTCAACGATTGCCTGTGAATTCTGGTGGGAACCCTATCGAGGTGTGTTACTGGGTCGATGCGTTTAATTCGAGTGAAGTAGTCGAGGCACTTGCACGTTATGTGGCGTTTCGGCGTGCCGGAAAGGGCTGGGGCTCGGTGTCCCATGAAAAGTCTGCGCGTCGCAGTATATACCGGTGCGTCAGGTATCTTGAGTGCACCCAATCAGAGGGCACCTGGGGTGGCGTCGCGGACACTTGTGGGACGCTGTACGGATATCTCACTGTACTTGATTTAGTCGGGAATATAGATCATCAGCATCACGTCGTTTTCAAGGCCCTAAGATGGATGTGTGACGAGAATCAGTCGCTCGATGACGGGAGCTTCCTCCATACGAGTTATGTGACCGTCTTCTATTCTCTGGCGTTGCTCAGTGCGTACCGCACTTGGCCGCTCGGGAACAAGCCGGCCTCGGAAGTGTACGATGTTTCGCTTTGGCTTGCACCAAATCTGGTATCGGAAGAGAGATCCATAAGGTTAGAGTTGGAGATCGAGCACGAAGACTTACAACACGAGCTGACGATTGTTCGTGATTCGTTAAGAGCGTCACGGCTTCAAGTTATGAGTTGGCTGGTAGGCGTGGCCACGGCCATGCTTGCCGTACTGGTGTTGGTCTTGTCGGGTGGTCTAAGCGTCTCAGCAACGATTCAGGACTCTTCCCTCTTTTGGACGATTGTCGGTATAACTATTCCAGTAATCCCCTCTGTAGTCGGTGGCTATCGTGCTCTTGCATCGAAGAAGGCGTCTGAATGATCTGTCGCGTTTCTTTATGGTGCGTTGGCAAACCGTAACCTACGTGACGCCGGCTGCCCGGATCGAGTCGCCTGAAAAGGCGGTGTTGATGAGCAAGAGGAATTGCAGTGGCATGTGTAAATACGAAATCCGCACAAAGAAACGGGCCAAGTTGTTGACTTTAGTCATCACATGTGATTAATTGGTTGGTGAGCGAAATCATCAGCAGCCTCGCCAGCGACGATGATTTCGCTAGTACCTCATCGTTGCCAGGCGGCTTTCAAGATGAACACATTCGAGTGTTCGTCGGCCGCCAACACCGAGGAGGTGCTCGCAAATGAGCGAGCAAGCTGGTTCCGTATCCGGCGGGACAGCGGGAGGTCAGATCAAAACCCTGGCCGTCCGCATGAGTGAGGACCTGCGCATGCAGCTGGACATCATTGCCCAGTTGACAGGCCGCAGCACCACAGAGGAGATTCGCCTCGCCCTGGAGCACTGGATTGATCGGACCAAGTCCGATCCCGAGGTGCTGCGCAAGGCCGAGGCGGTCAGAGCCGAGATCGAGCGAGAGGCGCAGTCGCGTCGCAATGCCATCGCGGCCATCTTCTCCACAGCGAGCCCTGACGAGGGTTCGAGTCCTACTCCCGCCCCACGCACGTCGAGCCGCCGCGCGAAGTCGAGCGACGACTGATCTTTAGTGACGGTCGCCGCTCCTTGCGCCGGCCATGATGCGAGAAGCTCATTGGAGCAGACCACTCGCGTGTTTGAAGGCGGGAGGACCATCCCGACGGTGACCTATTGGTCGACGTCGCGGATGGTTCTCCCGCCTATTTTCCTTGATAGCTACCCGGGATCACCACCTGACGAGAGCCCTGCTGTCTCGGGCATGTTTGCGGGGGAGGCGGAGCTTTTCGTTTGCTATCTGCTTAGCCGATCCGTCCACGGTGGCATGGTCTCAATTCGTTCACAAAATCCCGCACGCGGCATCGCCAGGAGTCTAATAAGAAGGCGTCGGTGGACGTACCCTGCCCCTCTCGAGCCGCACATCACCGTCCGCGCCGGCGTTCCGCGCATCCGCTGGGCCTGGCCGCCGCGTGGGCAGTCTGTCAGGAACGTATCCGTCGGGCCGCTCGCGCCGAAGGTGCCGACAACAGCCCAAATCAGGAGCTCTTTGGGATCGAGCGCCCCCAAGGAACCGTTGGCCCGACGCATGCTCAGCGCAGCGTGACTACCTAGCCGCCGGACGCGGTGCAACTCCGCATCGGGGTGACGCGCCGCGCAGGTTACGGGGCCGCTCCGCCCGCATCAAGGCCTCAACCGACGCGTCCGGCTCATCGTCAAGCGTGCCTACGGGATCTCACCGCAAACGCAGCCCTCGGCCTGATCATGCTCACCCTCGGACCCATCGACCACGTCCTGCCACACGAGCGCACAACACCCGCAGATCCCTAAATCGACCCACAATCATGCCGGGAGGCCCGTAAAACTTTCGTGCATCGGCAGTGAGCCCTCAGTCCACCCAAGCTCGACAAGTCGCCGCACATTGTCAATGTAGTAGCAGCTACTTACTACACGTGCCTGAGCGGCTTTTAGGTACCACTTTCGAACTTCTGCCCCTAAGTCCTGCATACTGACCCAATAGTCAAGGTTCACGTGGAATAGCTCACCGTTTAGGTATTGCGTGGCCATAGCAAAGTCAAGCGATACTTCAGACGGTTGAATGTCATAGTCAAGTGCAAGTCGGATCGTGTCGGGTGTGTTGTCTATTGGGTCGGCCTCTTCTACTGTCAGCGCGAAGTAGACCTTCCTCGCCCACTGCTTCATAGCGTCGTTTGCTCGGTCGACCACGTACCTAAGGGATGGTGCAATGGTCCATATGACTTGGAGTATTTGTTTCGCATGGATCTTGTCAGAGTCAGTGAAGATGAGCGGCCGCACCAAGCAAGCCAGCTCTATCCACTCCGGTCCGGTCAGAAGCTTGAGGTCGAGATCCTGAAGGGTGCGCTCGACGTCCGGTGCATCCTGGACATCGTGCAATGATAAGCCCCCAGCCGGCCTCGGCCTGATCTCCAATGCGTCGCGGCTATCGAAGAGCGGGTGTTGCCGAGTCCGAAGGGCGCGGGCATGAAAAGCTAATAGTCGGACGGCGTCACCATGGGGGCCTTCGGAGCGTCGTCTACTCATGGGACGACGCTAACACGGCAATCGCCTTTGAACCTTGCTTGCAAACCGTGCTCGCCCGAGGTTCGGCCTATTCCGTTGATCACCGGTCGTCGGCGACGCGGTACAGACACGGTAACGTCGCAATCATCAAGATCGCCCCCAGCTGTTGCTTGCGAGGGCAAGAGCGCTACCTCACTACCTCCAAGATCTCCTCGTAAACTCGGGTTCCAAACACTCGATCTCGCGCGCGAATGAGTTCGACGATGTACCGGTGGATATCGTTGGGGATGTCACTAGATGACAACATTTGCGTTAGGCGAGGCCGCGCCGTTTTGTACTGGGTTTCGGCAATAGTGCTAAGGATTTCGGACGCGACAGTAGGATCCTGTCGAGAACCGATATCGCATAATAGGGCTACGGTATTCCGTGTGTCGAAGGTAGCAGCCTTTTGAACCGCAGTTTGCAGTTCTCGACGCCAAATCAGAGTCTCTTCAGACTTCACCGTAAGCGCGCGTGAGCGCCTAAGTAAATCCACCAACGCATCACGCGCAAACTTCCGGTACCCAGATTCGTACATCAGTGTCACATAATTACAGACCAGGGCAAGCTCGATCGACCCCAGAATGGGTGCGGACTCTCCAACTCGGTGCAGGGCAAGCACTCGAACCACGGGCCAGTCGTCCGGGGCGGGAAGCTGACTCAAAGTGATTAGTCGCAGCATCGCCGACCGGGAAGCCTCCAAGACCGAAGGATCCTCGTCGACAAGTCTGGTAATGGGAAGCCCGGCGTCAGGATCGACCAGGATAAACTGCCGGAGGTACTCTACCCGGTCCAGTTCACCGTAGGAGTCGTCTGACATTTGCTTCCACATTGAACCTATCAACGAACAACGGGCGGCGATCTGCTGCGTGGTTTCAAGAAGCTGTTTGAGCTCACTCCAGCTGATATCGAGCTGCTCCCTTCCGATAAGCGCATTGATGAGTTTGGATGCGTCATACTGCTGGACAGTGTCCCCGGCGGCCAAGCGTCTCACATATTGAAGGAGTCGCGCCCGTTCTGGATCCAGCCGAGCCACGAGCGACGGCGTGTTCGAAATAGTGA
>Ga0209584_10000724_pt1 | contig 10495 bp, 13 predicted proteins | sample NGEPerD_FD_184507 | JGI IMG/M metagenome (GOLD analysis project Ga0209584, IMG submission 184507) | Arctic peat soil microbial communities from the Barrow Environmental Observatory site, Barrow, Alaska, USA - NGEE PermafrostAB12-D... | ecosystem: Environmental > Terrestrial > Soil > Wetlands >...
CTCAACGACACCCTCACCGACGACTACCGACGCTGGTACCCCGGCTTCACCCACACCGCCCGGCAGGACCAGGCCGCGTAGCCTCCCACGGTTTGTCCCGCTCTCGTTGGCCGGTCCGTCCAGCAGCCATCGGTCGATGTCGCTTTGATGGATTTCGGCGAGTCGGATGCCGCGGCCTGCCAACCATCCGAGCAGGGTGATCGCTGCGCGGAGCGACGCGGTCGCGTGCTGAGTCGCGGTGGTTGTTGCCGGTCGCTGCGCGGCGCGGCGGCGCGCGCGGTGCAGTACCCGCCAGGTGGCGTAGGCCGTGATGGTGCGGCGGTCCTCACGATCGGCGATGCCGGTCAGCAGCTGCGTGACCTGGCGTTCCAGCCGGGCCAGTGCCTCATCCCGCGCGGGCAGCGCACCGTGCGCGACCAGCAGGGCACGCAGGTACTCGACCGCTCGGCCGGCGGGTTCGGCGTCCAGTCCGGCGTGCGAGAGCGGGACCTGACCTGCGCCCAGCGCGGCCAGCAGCGGCGCGCCGGCGCCGGTGCGAAGCCAGTTCAGCGCGGTGCGGGCATTGCCCGTGGCCACGATGGCGTCACGGACACCGGTCAGCGCGGGCGGCACCCCGCCGGGCGCACCGGCCAGCAGGGCATCGGTTCGCCGCGTCAGGCTGCAGCGATCGCATTAGCCGCGCTCGAAAAGCTTGTCCTCACCACCACACCCGGCGCAGACATGACCGATCAACCCGTTCCCGGCCGCGCCGGCGCAGACGGCGCAGGTCGTCGCGTGCGGGCCCGGCGGGGCAACCAAGCGGCGATGGTTCTTGCAGCCGACGCAGATGCCCGCAGTGCGCGCAGACACTGCGACTTCGTGGTGTGCATCGGGCGCAGACCGGTCGCCCGGCGGCGACCCCTGCGCAGGGACGTTCCCGAGCGCAGACCGCGCAGATAGCGACCGGTAATCGGTAGCAGCCCGAGCAGATGTCCGGTCCGCCCGCAGTCGCGCGTTGCGAGATCGGACGGATCCGTCCACACCGTCCGCAGAGTCGAGAACCACCGGCGGTCATGGCTTCTCCGGTGCGCCGGGAATGATCCGCGCCCGCTTCGGGCGTCCCCGCAGCGGGCTGCCCGGCGCCGCGCCGGGCTCATCACCCGCTGCCCGCCGCGACCGACCGGTTTCCAGGACCGGCTCCACCAAGTCAGACGGACCGCAGCCCAGGATGTCGCAGAGCGCGGCCAACGTCCGCAGCGACAACCGCTCCGGCGTCCCGGCCACCAACCGGTACACCTGCTCACGGGACAACACCACACCACGCTCGGCCAACAACGGACCGAGCTCGGTGGTGGCGAACATCCCGCGCTCGGCCATCCGCAGCCGCAGATGCCAGCGGTAGTCCACGGCCCGCGTCACCGCGATCCACCCACGGCGGGCGCCACCATCCGGTCCAACGCTCCGCGCAGCATCCGGCTCGCCGCATCCGAGCCGACGCTGGTGTATCCGGCGGTTGTCGCCGACCAGGAATGACCGACCTGCCGCTGCACGAAAACCGGATCAACCCCATCCTCGATCAAATGGGAGACATAGGAATGACGCAAACAATGCGGCGTCAATTCGGCAGGTAGCCCGGCCGCCGCCCGGTAGGTCGCGAACCTCTCGTCTACCTGGCGTAGCGAGATCCGTTCACCCCGCTCGGTCAACCACAACGCCGGATGCACCGGCTGACCGAACCTGGGCAGCGCCTCGGTCAGATATTCCTCGACAACCTCTGCCGCCCAGGGCATCACGGTGGCCACCTGCCTGCGTCGGGGCGGGCTCCCACGCATCGCCTTCCCGTAACGCACCGCCAACGTGCCGAACCTGCCCGGCTCCGGCGCCGCCGCCGGGTTCGTGGTGAAATCCACGACGTCGAGCATCGCGGCCTCCTGTCGCCGCAACCCCCACGCGTATGTGACCTTGAACAGTGTCGCGTCCCGGAAGGCGGCCAGCCATCCCTTGCGGCCCCCGTCCCGCACCGCGGCGACCCTGGCGTCGGCGACGTCGAAGAAGTCCTGCAACTCGGCCCGCGAGAACGGCCGGCGGGCCGGGCGCCCCTCGTAGTCCGCCGCGTGCACCGCGGTGTTCCACTCGTGGCAGATCTGCACCGGATGCGTGCCGAAACGCGTCTCACACTCACCGGCCCAGCCATACCGGGCATCGACCAGGTAGTCGCAGAAACAGGCCACCGCTCCCTGATAGGACCGGATCGTCGAATGCGCGTGCCCCGCCCCGGACAGCAGGGCAGTGGTCCACTCCTCGACATCTGACGCCGTCCACCGCCACGGCAGCTCGTCGGCGTACTCGGCGAACCTGCGCACCGTCCGCTCCCGCCAGATCACCGTCCCGGCCGCCAACAGACGGCTGCGCTGCTGGGAACGCCAACCCGCCAGCATTGCCTCGAACACCGCCGGCCCGGGATGCAGCAAAGCCGCCCCGGACACCAACACCAGCCGCGCCGAGCCAGCCGGATCCACCTCGTGCCGCACCTGTTGCGCCATCCCCAGCGCACCCCCACCCCGTCGAAGCCGACGACACAGAGTTGCATCCATTGCAGCGAACAGTCGTCGAATCGGTATCAACGCAGGTCAACGGGCGCGTCCCAACCGACATTTGCGACCACGGCAGACCCGGAAAATCAAGCACACCAACGGTCCTTCACCATGCCGAATGATGTACCCGATGCAATTCCGCCTACTTTCATTCTGGTGCCGAAAGTGTGCCTGAACTGGTGGATGGTAACTTTTGTGGCGCCGCCTGTTTCATCGTGCAGACTGATGCGCTGCTGCCAGCGGGCGAAGGCCAGGCGCAGCGTGTCGTAGGGTATCGGCTGCTGCAGGTCGGACCGCGACGGGAACAGCCACGCCGACCCGTCGGGATAGCGCTGGCGGACGTGGTCTTGCTGGGCGCGGATCGCCTCGATCGCCTGGGCCGACAAGGGTAGTTGGTGTTCGGCGCGCATTTTCGAGCTGGCGAACCGCAGGCACGGCCAGCCGGCGCTGTCGGAAAGCAGCGGATCGAACGGCAGCGCGCAGGCGTCCCCGGCCCGCAGCCCGGTCTGGGCGATCAGCACGATCAAGTTCCGATAGGGCGGCCGCAGCCGGGCGAGGTTCTCCTCGGATTCCAGTTGACCCATCACGAACTCCGGGATGAACCTGGGCGGCGTCCGGCGCCGGCCGGACAACTCCTCCGGGTAGATCGTCGCCCCGGCGGGGATGGTCGGCACCCATCGGTAGCGGCGGTTCTCCTCCAGGAACCCGCGCAAGAACACCCGCGACAGGACCTTCGTGGAGTCGGCCAACGGCAGTGGCGCCAGGTAGCCCAGGTAACGTTCCAGCAGCGCCCGGTCGATGTCCTGCGGCCTGGTCGCCGGCGGCTCACCTGCGGCCAGGAAACGTGAGAAGCGTTTGAATGCAATAGCTCCGGCGCAGATCGTGTTGAACGCGCAGCCGATGGAAAGTCGTTGCCGGGCCCAGCGTTTCGCGCCCTCTCGCAGCCATGACTGGCCGATCCCGGTGAAGCTGACCGCGCGCCGGCCACGGGCGGCGGGCACCCCGAGTTCGCCGGCCTGCCAGGCGTCGGCGGCGTACCGACGTTCCACTTCGTCGCCGCCGGCCTGGACGGCCCGCAACGCCTGGGCCGGGTCGGCGCTCACCGAGGATCCTGCGCGGGCCAGGCCCCTGCCCGGGTGAGCTCGGCGCGGACATCGTCGATGTCCAGGTGAATGTAGGTTTGCGACGTCGTCGTGGACGAGCGGTGGGTGAGCAGTCGCGCGACCACGTCGACGCCGACACCATGGCGGAGCAGGTCGGTGGCCCGGGAATGGCGGAGCATGTGCAGGTGAAGCTGATCCCGGTGCGCGCCCGCAGGCGCTGGACCAGTTGCGGGACGGCCTGATAGCGCAGCGGACGCCCGTAGGGCTCTGCGAACAGGTTCACGAACACGTAGTCCGAATCGCATTCGGCGAATTCGTCGAACATGTAGGCGGTGTAGAGCCGCACCAGCCCGGCCGACATCGGGATCGTATGTCGTCAAGAGTTTTCGCACGGGCACCGTTCGCGTTGTCCCGCCGCGGCACGATCCGCAACTCCCGGCGGTGGGAGATGAAGTCGTTGTGCCGCAAGCCCAATGCCTGCCCTATCCGCATCCCTGTTTCCGCGAGGAGGATCAGTAGGAAGCGGTCCCGCAGGTGCTCGCAGGCCTGGACGAGCGCCAGGATCTGTTCCTCGGTCAGGGTCCACGGCAGCCGTCGGGGTTGCCGCATCCGCAACGGCCGGGTAGCCATCGGTCGGCCGGCAGTCACGTGGTGCAGGAACGGCCGGTAACCGCCCCGGTTGACCCGCCGCCAGGCCACCAGCGACTGTGCCAGCATCACGCCGTTGCGGGCCTGGTACTCGTAGAAGGTGAACAGCGCGGCCAGGTGCCGGTTCACCGTCGCCGGGCCGCACCGGCCGGAACCGCCTTCCAGCACCGCGACGTTGTCGGCCGGGGACCGCAGCCACGCCACGAACCGCGAGATGTGTTCAACTGTCGCCTCATCGACGGCCACGCCCAGCCGATCGAGGAATTGCAGCCACAGCTTCAAGCTCGTCGCGTAGGTCCGCAGCGTCGTCGGAGACCGGTCCAACGCCTGGAGGTGCGCAAGGAACGCCTCGACCTGGCCGATCGGTTCGCCGGTCGGGCCGAGCACCGTCCACGACTCCGACCCCTCCGGCATCAACACCCGCTGGACCCGCATCCTGACCTCCGCGCCGAGGAACAATTACCGGCACGATAGAACACACGTATTGGGTAGTTGCTTGAGTCAAGTCGCATAGGTGCATGTCGGAGCAGGTTCGTCCGCATCCGGTGGGCGGAGTCGACTATCCCCGGACGTTCCAGGAACTCCAGGCGTGGTTTCCCGACGATCAGGCCTGCCTGCTCTACTTGGCCAAGTTGCGGTGGCCGGACGGTTTCGTCTGTCCGTCGTGCAGCTCGACGCATGCCTGGCAAACGGCGAAGGCCAGGTGGATGTGCGCGGCCTGTGGCCAGGGCTGGCCCGGGTAAGGGCTATGCGGTCGCGACGAGGGCGCATTCGGAGACGGTGCTGCGGGTGTTTTACGACTTCCACCGCGACGCGGGGTCCGGGCCGATGGTGAACCCGTTCCCGTTGTCCCGGGATCGTCGGGGTGGCCGGGCAAACGCGCATCACAATCCGATGGATCAGTTCCGGGACGACCGGGCGGGGCTGTATCGGCCGCGCCCGGTCCGGCGGGTTCCGCGGTGCATTCCGGACGAGATGTTCAACCGGGTGTTCGCCGAGTTGGGTTGCGACCGGGATCGGGCGTTGGTCGCGTTGTGGGTGTCGACGGCGGCGCGGGCGTCCGAGTTGCTCGGGATGTGTTGCGGTGACGTCGATCCGGGGCAGCAGTTGGTGACGGTGATCAGGAAGGGATCCAGAGCTGTGCAGCAGCTCCCGGCGTCGCCGGACGCGTTCGTGTGGTTGCGGCTCTACCAGTCCGGGTTGGCCGGGGCGGTGCCGTTGGGGTGGGACGATCCGCTGTGGGTGACCCGGCGGCGCCCGTTCCGGCCGTTGACGTATCACGCCGCGCGGGCGATGTTTTCTCGTGCGACCGCCGCGCTGGGCGCGAATTGGACGCTGCATGATCTGCGGCATACGGCTGCCTACCGGATGGCGCGTGATCCGTTGCGCCCGCAGCACAGGCGGCGCCGGTGGCCTACGCGCCGGGTTCGTGCGGCCGGTAACCAACCCGCGCATATCAGTCTGACCGCGCGTCGCGAAAAACAGCCCCTCACTCCCTCCATCCTCCCGCCGGCACCATGAACAGACGCCACCCGTCCAGGAGCCAAACGGGTGAAACTGCGAGCCGCTCCCTTGACAGGAATGCCTTCCATATCACCCTCACCCACTACAACGCTCATCGAGACTGTTGGCTCATTCGGGTAGATAGCTATTTCGGGTAGAGAGCGATAGTCTGTCCGAATTAGGAGAGAGAGAAGTGATCCTAAGTAAATCAGATGCGCTGAGCGGCAGTGCGTCGGTGGAAGGCATCGGCGGCAGTCAGTTGGCGAACGGCAGGTCCCGTCGGCTGCCACCCGCGTGGCGGCAAGACGTTCCAGCTGTTCCGGCTCCACCGTCAGCCCAACTCCAGCGGGAACCGCAAAGGGGGGACACAATTGGAATCGCAGCGAAGCGGAACTAGCGGACTGGGTTCGGAGCCATATCGGGCGGCCGTTATCGGCGCTGGTTATTGGGGTCCAAATCTCGTCCGTAACTTCCGCGAGTCACCGCACTGGGACCTTGTCGCGGTGTGCGACCTCGAAGAGGGTCGTGCCCGGAAAGTCATCGGGGCAAGATCGACGGTCGAGGTAGAAACGTCGATCGAAACGCTGCTCGCCCGCGACGATATCGACGCGGTCGCCATCGCGACACCTGCCCGCACGCATGCGCCCATTGCGTTGGCCGCGCTCGAAGCCGGGAGACACGTGCTGGTCGAAAAACCCCTGGCACATACGCCCGAGGCGGCGGCCACCATGGTGCGGGCCGCGGCCGAGGCCGACCGGGTGCTAATGATCGACCACACGTATTGCTACACGCCAGCCGTGCAGTACATCCGAAAGACGCTGCAGGATGGGGTGCTCGGCGACGTCCTGTACGTCGATTCGGTCCGAATCAACCTCGGCCTGGTCCAGCCGGATGTCGACGTCTTCTGGGATCTCGCTCCCCATGACCTGTCGATCCTGGACTTCATTCTTCCATGCGGCCTACGACCCCAGACGGTCTCCGCGACGGGATCGGATCCGCTTGGCGCCGGCAAAGCGTGCGTCGGCTACCTGAGCATGCCTTTGCTGTCCGGGGGCATCGCGCACGTCAACGTCAACTGGTTGTCCCCGACCAAGATCCGGCAATTCGTCATCGGCGGCAGCAAACGCACGCTGGTCTGGGACGATCTGCAGCCGCAACAGCGGGTGGCCGTTTTTGATCGCGGCGTCGATCTGGCCACCCAGGCCAGGGATGCCCGTCAGCGCGAGGCCGCCACTGTCTCCTACCGCCTCGGCGACATCACCGTTCCGGCTCTGCCGGAGCGCGAGGCATTGTCGGCGATGGTGGCGGAGTTCGCCGGTGCCATCAGCGGGCAGCGCGTGCCGTTGACGGACGGAGCGGCCGGCCTACGCGTGCTGTCCGTTCTGCAGGCCGTTTCGACCAGCCTCGCCGACGGCGGTGCACCTTCCGCGCCGGTTGACGACTTTGAAACGACCATTCGAGAGGTCGAAGCATTCGCCTTTGGGCAAGCACCACTGGTGAACGGCCCTGCCGTACAGCCCTGATTCGGTCAGGCATCTTCACAATGTCTGTTGATTCAACGAGGGGACGACGACGATGACAACATTGCGCGGCGCAGCCACATTGGTCACTGGGGGGGCGGGAACGATCGGATCGACGATTGTGGATCTGTTGCTGGCCGCCGATGTCTCCCGGATCCGCATTCTCGATAATCTGGTTCGGGGCCGGCGGGCAAATTTGGCAAGCGCGCTGAATGATCCTCGCGTCGAGTTGGTGGTCGGTGACCTGCGGGACGTCGATCTCGTTCACGAGATGACCAAGGGCTCTGACCTGGTCTTTCATGAGGCGGCCATCCGTATTACCCAGTGCGCGGAAGATCCGCGACTTGCGTTGCAGGTGCTGGTGGACGGAACCTTCACCGTCCTGGAAGCGGCCGCCGAGCACAGGGTGGACAAGATCATTGCCGCGTCCTCGGCATCGGTGTACGGCCTGGCCGAGAAATTCCCCACCACCGAGCGCCACCACCATCACAACAACGACACCTTCTATGGCGCCGCCAAATCCTTTAATGAGGGAATGCTGCGCAGCTTCCGGGCCATGTACGGTCTGGATTACGTCGCCCTTCGCCCGTTCAATGTCTACGGGCCCCGAATGGATGTCCACGGCGTCTACACCGAGGTGATGATCCGCTGGATGGAGCGGATCTCCGACGGTAAGTCGCCGCTTATCTTCGGCGACGGTTCGCAGACAATGGACTTCGTCAATACCGTCGACATCGCCCGTGCGCACCTGCTGGCCGCCGCTTCCGATATTCGAGAAGGCGTCTACAACGTGGCCAGCGGCACGGAGACGAGCCTGGCCGAGCTCGCTCATGCGCTGCTGGCGGCCATGGACTCCGACCTGCCGCTCGAGCACGGCCCGGAGCGCGCCGTCAACGGGGTGACGAAGCGACTCGCCTCGACCGAGGCCGCAGCGCGGGATCTTGGGTTTCGGGCCCAGATCGACCTGGAGACCGGTCTGCGTGATTTGGTCGCCTGGTGGCACGCTGAGCAGTTGTCGTCGGCCGATTTGCCCCCGGAGCCGGCGGGGATCGCGGTATGAGCCGAATCAATGTCATGCAGCCATTCCTCGGTGCAGAGGAAATCAGCGCGGTCACCGAGGTGATCAATTCCGGTTGGGTCGCCCAGGGTCCTCAGGTCGCTGCGTTCGAGAAGGCTTTCGCCGGGCATCAGCAGGCGGATCATGCCGTTGCGGTTACTAGCTGCACGACAGCGCTGCACCTCGCATTGGTCGTCGCCGGCGTGAAGGCCGGTGACGACGTTGTAGTGCCGTCGTTCTCGTTCATCGCGACGGCCAATGTCGCCGTCTACGTTGGGGCGCGTCCCATCTTCGCCGATGTCGACCCGGTGACCGGCACGCTCGCCGCCGAAAACGTCGCTGCCGCCCTGACGCCCTCCACGACGGCAGTCATTGCGGTGGACCAGGGCGGGGTCCCCGTCGATCTCGATGCCATTCGCGCGGTGTGCGATCCCCTCGGGATCGTCGTCGTGCAGGACGCAGCCTGTGGTGCGGGCTCGACCTACCGTTGTCGTCCGGTGGGAGCCGGCGCGGAGATCGCTGCATGGTCGTTCCATCCCCGGAAGATAATCACCACCGGCGAGGGCGGGATGATCACCACATCCCGTGCCGACTGGGCGGACCGGGCCCGTCACCTGCGCGAACACGCGATGAGTGCGTCCGCAGCGGATCGGCATGGGTCCGTTCTCGCCCCTCCGGAGCAGTACCTTGAGGTTGGCTACAACTACCGGATGACGGACCTGCACGCAGCCGTCGGACTGGTACAACTCGATCGACTTGATGGCGTCGTTACCCGGCGGCGCGAAATCGCCGCCGGGTACGCAAAGGCGATCAACGAACTTGTTGGCTTACGGCTCGTAGCCGACCCGGCCTGGGGAACAACGAATTTCCAGTCATGCTGGGTCGAGGTCGGACCCGAGTACGGCTTGGATCGCGACGGTCTGCTGACCGCTCTCGCCGAGGCCGACATCTCGGCCCGGCGAGGAATCATGTCCGCGCATCGGCAGCCAGCCTACGCGGATCGCGACACCGGCCACCTCGCCCTGCCTAACACCGAGCACCTGACCGATAACACGTTGATCCTACCGCTCTATCACCAGATGTCCGAGTCGGAACAAGCACGCGTCATCGATGTGCTGCGCGCCGGGCGCGGGTGAGCTGAATGCTCCTGCAACCCCTGATCCTCATCGCCGCCAGTGGACTGGCGCGCGAGGTGATGACCGCAGTCGGCGCCGGCATCGTCTATGACGTCGTCGGCTTACTCGATGACGACGTTGACTTACATGGCACGACTATTGGTGGCGCGCCGGTGCTCGGCGGTGTTGATACTGCTGATCGATTTCCTGAGGCGCGGTTCGTCGTGTGTGCAGGAAGCGGGCGGGCAAGGCAGCGGATCGTCGAACGACTATCTGATGCCGGTGTTGGTTCTGGCCGGTACGCGACGGTCGTGCATCCTGGGAGCGAGGTGCCGGCCAGCTGTTCGGTCGGTGTCGGGTCGACTCTGCTCGCGAATGTCACGCTGACCGCGGATGTCGTGATCGGCGAGCACGCCGTGCTGATGCCGCAGGTGGTGCTGACGCACGACGATCGGGTCGGTGACTTCGCGACGCTCTGTGCTGGTGTTGTCCTGGGCGGCGGGGTCGATGTTGGGTCCGGGGCGTATCTGGGGATGAATGCGTCGGTTCGGCAGAACCTTCGGGTGGGAGCCGGGGCGACTTTGGGTATGGGGTCGGTGCTGCTGCGGGACCTTCCCGATAACGAGGTCTGGGCTGGAATTCCCGCTCTCGAGTTGACGGGGTCACGCCAGCGACCCAGCCTCACAGTCGTAGACCCAGACATCACCGCTGGGCATGCCGAGAAACGGACAATGACGGGGACTGCAGCACGATGAAGGTCCCCCTGGTCGATCTGGTCGCGCAGCAGCGCGAGATCGCCGATGAGGTCAACACGAATTTGGCTGAGGTCTTTGCATCAGCGTCCTTTGTCGGGGGACCAGCGGTAACCGAATTCGAAAAAGCATATGCCGACACCATTAGCCTGGATTTTTCGCGCTGTTTCGGATGACGGCTTGATGTGGTTGAGATGTGCTGCGGGGTAAGGGGTTCGACTCCG
>Ga0209584_10000725_pt1 | contig 10472 bp, 13 predicted proteins | sample NGEPerD_FD_184507 | JGI IMG/M metagenome (GOLD analysis project Ga0209584, IMG submission 184507) | Arctic peat soil microbial communities from the Barrow Environmental Observatory site, Barrow, Alaska, USA - NGEE PermafrostAB12-D... | ecosystem: Environmental > Terrestrial > Soil > Wetlands >...
CTGCTGATTGTCATGTAAACGATCGTTCGTGAGACATGAACATTCTCAAGACTTTTCGCCGGTCGCGTTTGTAACCTGAGCCGTGTAGACAACCACGTCGCACGTCCCCCCGATTGCGATACAAACGGGGCGCAGTCGATCGGTTACGCGACTGATGCCGTGGCATCACGAGCCATGTGCGTCGGGCATAGGTGTGACGATGCCCGGTAGGTGGCGGGCTAGGTTGGCGATCTTTGGTGATTACGCAGAGGACGAATCCGGCCCGACCACTCGGTCGAGCGGGGAGCAGCACAGACATCGGTCTGTTGGGAAAGGACCACTGACCTTCGGCTGATTGTGGCAGCCGGTGAGGCGTTGGCCGCCAACGGTTCCAACGACCTCGCCGGCGTGCTGATGGGCGACACGTTTCCTCCGCAGGGCATGGACCTGCTGGAAGGCCCGTATCGCGCCACGCTCGCCGGGCGGCCTCGGTGAGGCCGGTGGTGCTGGACCGCTCGGACACCCGCGGCCGTTCACCCCGCAGCACCGGCGACGAAGACACCCCACCCCCAATAGGTCCACCCCAAGCCAGGAGGCCTGGCAGAACCAAAACGGCGGACCGGCGTTCCCCTTCGATCCAATGTTCGGCGCCCTACGGGTGACAGAGGGGATACCCGCCCGGACGCGTACACCATGGGTGATCCACCATCACCCATGTGCGTCTGGTCAGTCTGCTGCCCGTGCCGCGACATCGGTAACCCCCCACAGTTGGGCACGAGATCGTCGGGGTTTTCACCCTCACCATCGATGTGGGGCATGAAGCATTTCGGGACGATCAAAAGGCGACGTCGACAGGTTCATCACAGTTACTGCCCGGTCGTCACGAACGAGGTCCCTGTCACACTCTGGAGATGTCGGTGACCGGAGTGCGGGGTCCGGTGGCGACGCCCGGTCAGGTGCGGGCAATGCTGTGGAACTCGACGGTCGCGTACGTGGTTGCGCAGATGCTCGTGATCATTCTGCACGAAGGTGCCCACACCGTCGCCGGTGTCCTGCAGGGTTATCAGGCGGTCCAGTTCACCGGGCAGGTCCGGTTCACCCCGGACCAGACAACGACAGCCCAGGTGGTCACCGCGCTGGCCGGGCCACTGTTCAGCCTCGTCAGTGGGCTGATCGCGATGCGGTTCCGTCCCTTCCGCGGGCACGGATTCGCCCAGCTGCTCTGGGTCTGGGCCGCCTTCATCAGCGCCGAGGAGGGGTTCGGCTACTTCACCATCGCTCCCCTCATCAAGGCCGGCGACACCGGCGCCGCGCTGGCGGCCCTGAACGCGCCGGGCTGGGTCGGTTGGGTCTGCATGGCGTTCGGGATCGCGGGGCTGTTCTACCTGGCCCGGCAGTTCGCGGTTCGCGGCGTCCGCTACACCCGCGATCTCTATGAGATCAGGGCATTCTGTTTCTACCCGTGGATCATCGGCACGGCAGTATCGGTGGCTCTCAGTGCCGCCTTTCTGGCGCTCACTCCGGGAACGTCGCTCGACGGGGTCGTCGTGATCATGATCGGCTCGGCGTCGCTCGGTGTCTTCGCGCCGATGGCGATGATGTTCTGGCAGAAGGTGACCACGCCGAAGGAACTGCTCGAGCTGGGGGTGCCCCGCGCCGGCATCGCCGCTGCAGTGCTTCTGGCCGTGGCCAACCTTGGGTTCCTTGCTCGAGGAATCCACTTCGGCTAACTGGCGGCGGCGGCGCACAAGCCATGGGAGTGCGCAGGTGTGAAATCCAACGCCCAGTCGTCCTGGGTCCAGACTCGGTCCGCCCGGGTCTGAGGCAGATTTCAACACCAAGCCGGGCCGGCGACACACCAAGCTTCACCCAGAAAAACCAGACGTAACTCAATCGATCGGTTTCCGCATGGGCGACTAATGGAACAACGCAATGATCGATCCGCGTGTCGTTCAGACCGTCACCAGGGCGATGCCCGCCGTATTCGGCGTCGTCGGCCGCGGTGTACCCCTCGGCCGCCCACAGGCCGTCCCCGTTATGGAACCGCCGCCGCTACTCCGGCTGTCGAACCAGCCAGGCTTGGCGGCCACGACCGACCGCACCCGGTCGTCCGGGCTCGCCGGCCTTCATTTCCCGCGTCTCGAAAACCTTTTGATTACTGAGACACCCAGCCACCAGCGCCGGCGCCGGCCGCTGTCGATGTTCGGGATCGACCGCATTAAGCGATGGACTCGATGATGCGCCGCGCTCCGAACTCGCTCGTTTTCTGGCGGTACGCTCGGCTGGACACATCGAGTTCAGTCTTGATCAGTCGATCCTCGAGTATGCTCTCAGTAAGGCGCAAGCTAGAGTTGCGGCGTTCGTAGAGTCGCAGCTCTTCCGTGGGCGGGGAGTTAAACCAGGCCAATTGATCGAAAAGATTAGTTGGGTTGACTCGGAATGGGGCGAGGAGCTTAGCGCCTACTTGAGGCAGGATGATGAGTATCTCTGGCGCGAACTCAACTTCTTGGTAGACCGCCGGAATAAGATTGCCCACGGTCAAAGCCTTGGCCTAGGGACGGTCAAGGCTAGGGCGCTCGCCGCCGTGTCCCTCAACATAGGGAGATTGGATAGCCCAACGCTTCGACCCGTCTTAGGGCTTCGAATTGGTTTCTGCTTGAATCTGCCGCGAGGAGCGGACCGCAGCGGCGCAGAGCGTAGAGAGGCGCTTCCTTCATCAAGTGCCAGGCTCGACAGCGGAATAGCACACTCTCCAACCAGCTCCTCTACGCTCGCCCATCCACCTCAGCAACCGACGAGCCCAAGCGATCCAGCCCCATCCCGCGGTCACTCGGCGGCGTAGCCGCTCAAAGTCTTGCCGGCCGACATCAAGGCTAGGAAGCGGTCGATGTCGTATAGCGCAGATTGAGCCGTGGGAGAGATTGCCGGCAGGACCAGGTCGAAGCCGTGGTCCGTTTGGGGAAAGATGACGTTGACCACCGGCACCTTACACGCGAGCAGTTTCCGGTAGAAAACCCGCGTCGCCTCTGCCGGGGTAATCAGATCGTCCTCTCCCTGGATCAGCAGCGTCGGCGGGCAGTCGGGACCGACGTAATTTTGCGGTGAAAAGCGGGCGTACAGTTCGGGCGCTTTATCCGGGTGATCACCGAGCAAGTTGTAGAAGGTTCCGGTTTCCGTTGGGCGATTCATTCCCAAGCGGTCGTAGTCCTTGAAAGCCTTGCGCAGCCAAGCGTTCGAACCGGCCCGCGGCTGCAGTTCCTCGACCGACTGCCGCTTCTTGCCCATGGTCGTGATGTGCTGTTGGGTGTGGGTATAGCAGGCCGCCAGATCGGTCGGCCCGTACTCGGAGATTACGGCTCGCACGCTCAGGTCCCGGCCGTGCAGTTCGTCTGGAGTCAGGTCGGGATGGTCGGCCGTGTACGCCGCGAGGAGCGCCAGATGCCCCCCCGAGGAGCCCCCACCGACGACGATTCTGTCCGGGTCGATCTGAAAGCGGGCGGCGTTGGCCTTCATCCAGGCCACGGCCCGCTTGACGTCGCCCACCATGCCGTTCATATCCGTTTCGGGGTAGAGGCGGTAGGCCACGTCCATCACCAGGTGGCCCTGAGCCGTCAAATGGCGGAAGAAGGGCCGGGTGGCGAAGTCTTTGTCCATCAGGTACCAATCGCTGCCGTGCAAATAGACGAACGCCAGGCCCGAGCCGGGTACGCCCGCCGGCGGCGTCCAGATGTCTGCTAGCAGCTTGCGCTCTTCTGCCCCCGCAATCGTCCAGAAGACCACATCCTTTTGCAGTCCCGGCTGAGGCACTCGGATCCCCGGCGCGCTGTGCTGAGGCCAGTTCCAACGCTTGCGTTTCAACCGCAGGCGCCGTTCCAAAGGAATCTGCTCTTTCCATCGCGGACCAAAGGCGCGCTCGAATTGGTCGTGATGTTTAACCGTTTCGGTGACGTAATGGGCGGAAGCCGCGGCGCTTAACCCACCCAGAAGCGAAGCAGGGGCCGAACCGGTCCACAAGCCCAGAAAGGCTGCGATCCCGCCCAGCACTGCGTTGACCGGGGCAAGCGCGCCGCTCAGCAGCTTGGGAATCAAAAGCGCAAAGCCGCCCGGGGCGCGGTTCTTGACAAACAAGAAGCTGCTGAGAATCGCAGATAGGATGCCCAGGAAGTTCGCCAACTTTTTCATTTCGCTTTCCCCTTGATTTGATCGATGCCAACCGGCAGTAAGCTTGGAACATAACTGACTTTGAGTTAGGGACAGGGCCTGGTTCGGCCTCCCGGCCAACAGCAGCGCGCTTCATTCGGGTACAGCGCAAGGTTGGTGCAACTCCCAGCCCCGCCCGGCTAGATGTATTGGGGCGCACGACGTTGGTGACACCGTAGCCGAGTCGTTGGGCGGGTGGCTGGTTCCGGTTGGTGGTGGGGGCGATGGTAGTTGTAATGGGTGCTCCACGCTGACCTCGGACTTGAGAGGCTCGACCCGATGCCGAGGCAGCGACCAGGTCCTCGACGGCGCGGGTGGAGACGCCGTTGACCCAGGCCTCCATCACCACCGCATACGGGGCGTGGTCGATCGCCGGCGCCGCTCGAGGATGACGGGGGAGAACGATCCCTGCCGCAGCTTAGGAATCGCCAGCTCCACATCCCCGGCCTGGGTCGAGATCAGCTTCGGCCTCGACCCGTTCCGTTGCGTGGTGCGGGACTCGGTCCGCTCAAAGCGGCCGGCGCCGATCTGCTCGGCCACCTGGACCTCGATCAGGTCCTGCATCCCCAGCCGCACGGATTCACGGATCAGATCCACGCCCTCACCGGCCCTAACGCCTCGAGCAGGATGTTCCCGCCAATGGCGTTGTCTAGGTCTGTCTCATCTGAGCGCCCTGCGTGCCGCCGTAGTTGCGGCAGTCGACGCCCGAGGCGTCCACGTAGCGCCCGTCCCCGGGTCGCCCTCACGTGCAGCGACTCACCGAACCTGAAACCCCACCACGCCAGGGGACTCACCGGCCGGTTTGACCCCCATCGAGTACGAGACGATCATGACCATCAACCAGGCCCAAGCCGCCTGACCTCGCCTGTCACCTACTCGTGCAGCAGACCCAAAGGAATTTGTCAACCCCATCTTAGGAATAGCCCTCTACTTTGATTAGTGAACCGCCGCGCCGGTTCTGCCGCTAGTCTGTCGCTCCTATTCTCCAAGCCCTGGGACGGCGCATGCTTGTCGTTGAGGATCTCCACAAGAGCTTTGGTCTCGTACGGGCCGTCGACGGCCTGAGTTTCGAGGTCGACCCGGATTCGGTATTCGCCTTCCTCGGTGCCGGCAAGTCCACCACCATCGCGTGTCTGACGACGGTGCTCAAACCCGACTCGGGGACCGTTGTCATTAACGGGCGACGCGTTGGCCGCGACGACGACGCGATCAAGGCTGACATCGGCGTGGTCTTCCAGAGTTCGGTGCTTGACCCGCTGCTGACCCCGGTCGAGAACCTGTGCCTGCGGGCCAAGTTCTACCGGCTGTCGAACCCAACCGCCGTCATTGACCGGCTCATCACGCTTCTGGACCTTCGGTCTTTCGCGCACCGGCGGTACGGCGTGCTCTCGGGTGGCGAGAAGCGACGGACCGATATAGCCCGGGCATTGGTGCATTCACCATCGATCCTCTTCCTCGATGAACCCACCGCTGGCCTGGACCCCCAGAGCCGACTGAAGGTCTGGACGACCATCGCCGAGCTGCGCGAGACTCAGGGCTTAACTTAATCCGTACCTGGCGCGCGATGTCAGCTCGGAAATCAGCGGGCTTCCCGGCGACGCGGTGGCCACCACCAAGACCTGACCGTTGTGGCGTTCAATCAGACTCTCGATCATCACCACCGCCAGACCGGGATCCAGCCGGTCGGCGTTATCGACGACCACCACCATCGGCAACGACACCGACACCCGGGCAACCGCCGCGGCGGCGCGGGCAAGCTGGCCTTGCTGGCCGGCCCCCGTCTCATCCCACAACCGGGCAGCAGCGCCCACCGCGGTGCTCGCAACCAACAGCGCCGCGGCGACTAGCGGGGCCACGAACAGGCCGGCGACGCCAAGACCTTGCTGCGCCGCTCCGAAAGGCCGGCCGACCCCAAGAAGCTCCCCCATGCCGGGACCGACCTGCGCCTGCTCAAGCAGTTGCGTACCCACCCACAACGCCTGAAGACCGCGCCCATCGGGAGCCTGTAACGCATCGATACGGACAAGTCCGCCTACCGTGGTGCCACCTGCGACCGCACCGGCGAAATCGGAAAGGACCGTGGTGCGGCCCCAGCGCGGCGGTACCGGCACGATCACGGCCTGCGAATCGACGCCGGACTCGGCGATGTCCTCCCACCACTCCACCCCAACTCGACCAGCACGTCGGCATGCGGCTTCGCCTGGATCACCCTCGAAGAGTAAGCACCGCTGCCCTACTGACACCATCGCACCGCCGCCCGACCCGTCGGCGATCAAGCGGGCAAATCAGAGCCAGGGATCCGGTCACCAGGTCATACCGCGGCTCAACGACTCCTCATGGACCTTGACCGTCCCTATCTGCCGAAGCATCACAAAACTTGGTTTCGGACCCTTCACGAGACGTAGAATAAGTGAGTGGTTAAGTGACAGCCTGGGACGGTGCGCCGCCTGATCCGTGGTCTGTCACATATTCGGCCGTATAAGTGACAGGAGGGTCCGCCATGCTGATCGGGTACATGCGGGTGTCCAAGGCTGATGGGTCCCAGACCACCGACCCGCAACGCGACGCCCTTCTCGAGGCCGGCGTCGACGCGGAGGCGCTGTATCAGGATCGCGCGTCGGGGAAGAAGGATGATCGTCCGGGGCTGGAGTCGTGCCTCAAGGCCGTCCGCGGCGGTGACACGCTCGTCGTGTGGAAGCTTGACCGGCTCGGCCGCGACTTGCACCACCTGGTCAACACCGTGCACGACCTCACCGCTCGAGGCGTCGGATTGAAAGTCCTCACAGGCCAGGGCGCCGCAATCGACACAACGACCGCGGCAGGCAAGCTCGTATTCGGGATCTTCGCCGCTCTAGCGGAATTTGAACGGGAGCTGATCTCCGAGCGCACCGTCGCCGGCCTCGCGTCCGCGCGGGCCCGCGGTCGCGTGGGCGGGCGGCCTTTCACGATGACGCCGGGAAAGGTGCGGTTCGCGATGGCGTCGATGGGCAAGCCCGAGACAAACGTTGGCGAGCTCTGCACAGAGCTTGGTATCTCCCGGCAGACCCTCTACCGGCACGTGTCTCCAACCGGCGAAATCCGCGCTGACGGCACCCGAGTTTTGAACCGGAAGGAACCGTCCGGAGCGATAGGTCACTGGGCTAAGCCAAGGAGATCGCGGCGCGCCGTCACGGCCGGTCGTAACGCAACGCCAGGGGCGTAACGAAACTCTGTATCACTCCCCCGTCCCCGGCAGGGATGAACGTGCCATCGCCGCAGATCAGTACTCGTTCGAGCACAGCACGGGGCGACCAGCTTGTGCCCGGGATCTGCTCACGCCAACTGCAAGGCACACGACGCGACGTCGTGTACCGAGAACAACTCTCCCTGGCCGTGTCCCGGGAACCCGTGCCCGCCGCGCCCGGCCCGACGCCGGCCCGACGGCCGGGATCGCACCTCCGCGCCGGCAGTGGCGGGGATGCTCTCGGATGCCGCGCTCCGCAGCACGACCGACCCCACGCAAAGCGGCACCGTCACCAGGACGTCGGCAACCGCGGGCCCGGCAAGATCGATTTCCAGGCGGGCCTTCTCGACAGCGTCCCGCGCCGACAGCAAATCGATCTCACCCATCTCCAGACGGCTCCCGACCCGGACACAGTCCCCGCCCAGCCCGGCGCGGACCGCAACCAGGACGGCCGCCAGATCAGCTATCGCCATGTGGACGGCCTCCAACACCGCCCCGGGCTCGGTCATCTCCGCCTCCTCCCTGTTCCACGGCCGCGCCCACGAGCCGGAGCCCGTAGACCCGATCACGATGCACAGTCGACCCGGCCGTTCGCAGGTCCGGACAGGCCGTAGCGGCAGAACCTACTTGAAACCAGTCCTATACCAACCAACCGACACCCCGAACATGCGTCGCAGACCCGGTCATTGCAGACACCGGAGATACGCACATCCAGGATCCGGACTGTCGTGCCCTCGCCGCTGGCCGCGGAGCGGTTCAGACCCACATCGGCGGCATGTCGCCGACACCAAACCCATTCCGCTACAGGCGATCCCGCCGGACCGCTCCAGGGAAAGGGCATTATCCTGCCGCTCGGTGCGAAACGCTGGGCCGAATGCGCCGTTCGGCGAGATGTCATAGGGCCTTCCGACCCTAGGATCCCTCTGTTGCACGGAGTACCACTGGTATTGGGGATGATGATCACTGACAGGTACGACCACGCTGCGGCCTTATATCCGAACGCGAAACCACGGAGCTCACAACCATTCTGGCGCACGTTACCAGACTCCTATCGCTCGGTCGATAATGGCGACGTGGCGGAAGCGTCGGGCGTTGATTCGTACGAGGGGCCCTTGGTGGGGGAACAACTCGCCGACATCGTCATCCAAAGTATCGGTATGAACGTGATCGGAGTGCTTCACCGTGCGGAACGTTGCTTGCCCAGAATGTGCGGGCGAAGAAGTGTCCATCCTGGCCCCGGGCCGTTATAGGTGCAAAAGTGAGGTGGTGTATTTCGAGGAGGTCCTCGTAGACGATCCGATGGCGCGGATCGCGTATGGCACTCCCGGCATGAGGCGGGAGCGTGCGCGAAAAGTACGAATCTGCGGTCACGAATTCCAGGCGGATGCTCCAATGAGTGGCGAGATCTGTATTGGCACGCGCGACGGAACTGCCTGCGGCGCGTACGCGGTCGGGGTTTGTCAGGGCTGCGGCTGTGGCCGTCCCGTCTGCTCTCGGCACGGTACTTACATACGGGATCGTTTGGAGTGCGCGCGCTGTGTCTCAGCCGAGGAAGTAGCCCAGGCAGCCCGGGATGCCCAGAATGCGCTGAAGCGGAAGCAACTTGAAACCGAGAGCGCGAATGCGCGCGCCACAGCAGTATGTCAACAGCTTGCCAACGCGACGGACCCCGTGGAAATCCTTGCGGTCATCCGCGATTTCAAGCCGGGAATCCGTAGTCCACGGATCGGGCCGTGGGATGATCCAGATCACCGCCAGCGATTCCTCAATCTGCTTGTGCCTGCCTGGCAGCGCTACCTGACCGCACGTTCGCCCGAGCACCCCCACGAACTGGCGACCTTCCAGGGTTATGCGGTGCCACGCCGGGCCAGCAATCCCCCCATGAGCAGCGTCAAGAGAATTCCATGCTGGGTCCAGCGGCATCATATCGCTGGCAAAGACTTGTCACTCGTCGGCGATGAATGGGCATACACAGCAGACACCGCGTACCACCTCGGGAGCCCGAGCGGGCATCAAGAGTGGGGCAATTGGAGTTCTCCACCGGTCCTTCGAGGTGTTCGAGTCGTATGCACCGGAGTTCTTCCGCAGTCATTCAAGGTGTACGGCAGCCGCCATCTTTATCACTGCTTCGAGGTCATGGACTCTCGACCTCTAACGGGGAGCGACGTCCTCGGCTTGGTCATCGAAGGGCACCAGGAAATTTCGAACCATCGTTCAAACCCGCACCCAGCGTTCCAATAATCAGACCAGTTCACGGTTTCGGCCGTGGCCCGGCTAACCGGTTGCTGCCGGGATGGCCGATTTGGCACTCGTCCGCGGTCGGTCCGATGCCGATCCAGTGTGTGAACCATGATCACGTCGCCCGCTGCGAGCGGGTGTAACGCAGCGCTGCGGACAATCCTGGGCGGTCGACGGTGGAGCCGGACTTCTTGTCGCGATAGATGTGCTTGGGGTCGATTCCGGCCGTCGAGAGTCGGTTGACCTGTCGTTCGAGGTCCTGTTCCGCGGTGGACGCCCGCGGCATATCCCAGCTCCATCGCCGGACGATACCGAATACCGAAGGTCAATTCCGTAACGGTGTAATGGCACTCAATATTGGTCACAACCTGTGGGACGGTACGTCGAGGCGTGTGGAACTTCGGATCCATGGGCTCGCGGCCACCGTCCCATTTCCAAGATTGCGGGCCTTTGGCTGGTTCCTACAACTACCGGTCTGGCGCCTGTGGCGTGAGCCTCGATCTTGAGTCGACAAATCCGACCGGGCCGAATGCCGGACTACGCCTGAAGGTTCGGCCAGGACACCCGGCGACTACCGTTGGCAATCGCCGGTGGCCGCCCTTGTGTTCGGCGATTCGACATGTTGTTGGGTTGGTGCCGAATTGAGGGGGTCAGAGTGGCATCGGTTGGGGATGTTGCTGCTCGGATCGCGAAGGTGACCGCGGCATTCGCTTTTGGTGGACCGGCTGTGGGTAGCCGCGAGGTCGTCGTCCAGTCGACGGACGTGTTGTCCAAGCGGGAACACACGTTCAAGAAGGTTCTCGCCGATGTGGAGAAGCAACTGCTGGCGGTG
>Ga0209584_10000729_pt1 | contig 10437 bp, 9 predicted proteins | sample NGEPerD_FD_184507 | JGI IMG/M metagenome (GOLD analysis project Ga0209584, IMG submission 184507) | Arctic peat soil microbial communities from the Barrow Environmental Observatory site, Barrow, Alaska, USA - NGEE PermafrostAB12-D... | ecosystem: Environmental > Terrestrial > Soil > Wetlands >...
CATCCGGGTAACCATATAAATGGAAAATAAAAAAGAGCAATATCCGGCTGACCAAAACCGAATTGCTGGATAGAAAAGGGCATGGATAAAACAGCAATCAAAACGATATTCAGCAATAATCCCAGGCTGATCAGGTTCCAGGCCAGGATTATGCTGAGGGACAACCGATTTTTAATGAATCCGAAATAGTAAATGAAAGGTGCTGAAAGTCCGGCGAGGATATCCGGATTTCTTCCCTCAAAAGTCATAATCTGCGGAACGGCCTGGTGAATAAAAAGCCAGAATAAAACCCCTTCAACGGGAACCCGGAGCGTATGCAGAAGGGTAAGCCACTTCAGATCCGGCTGACCTGCAAGATTCCGGCCCCCGGATGTTGTATTGACAAAACCGATGAAGATCAGAGGTAGCAGAATCAGGAGTAAAAATCTGGGCATACTGCCTCCGTGTGCCTGATAAAAACCCGATAAACCCAGGATGCCCTGGATTAGCAGCCATCCGGTCAAAATATAAAAGAACCTGCTGAATCTTCCCAGGGCCTTAAAAAAAATAAACATGGCCAGCCCGATGGAGAAGACAAAGACTATTGGGATAAAGAGGGGTAGCTGATTCATATCCTTAGTATTGTTATACAAAGGAAGTTCATCGCTTATTCCTATTTCTTCGCAAATGGCAAGAAATAAAAAATCTATTTTTTTGAGTAGCCCTTACGTATTCGACTGAGTGAGGTATCAGTGATTCCCAGATATGAGGCAATATGTTTTAACGGAACATGCTGGAATATTTCAGGGTTGCCTTTTAAAAGCGCCTCGTATCGGGCTTCTGCGGTTTCTGTAATCATGGAGAGCACCCGTGTTTTCAAAGATGCAAATCCTTTTACCAAAACAGAACGTCCGAAATCCCTGAATTCCGGAAGGGAGTGGAACAGGTTGTTCAATTGTTCGTAGGTGATGAACCAGCCTTTACAATCATCAATGGCCTGGATATTCTCTTTTGACCTGGTTCTGTTGAAAAAAGAAGAAACTTCGAATACCAACTGGTTTCCCGAATAAAAATTGGTAGTCACTTCATTACCTCCGATGTCGTGCGCGAAGGCCCGCATAAAACCTGATTCGAGAAATACATATTCATCGCTGATCATGCCTTCCTTTAAAAGAAACTGGTTCGCCATTATTTTTCTGGCCGTAAATTCTACAGCAATAGACTCGGCCGTTTGCGTTGACACCAGATTCGTCCTCCTTAAAAAATCAACCAGGCTTTGAGCTTCCATAATATACCGGTTTGATTTCGAATGTATCGATTTAAAATCCCACCACGTTTTCGAACGGATTGATTTTTCCAGCTGACCCGGGAATAATTTGGTAAAATCTGCAAATCCCCAAACTAAGATTCTCAAATTTCCCAAAATACCATTTCGCTTTTGCAAATTCTGCAATAAAGCCCGGATTTTACCCGGGATCTGCCCTGTATTTGCAGGATCCGCCAGACAGCCGTGTCATCGCCCAATTTGCAATTAGCGTTACCCTCGCACAGCGGATACATTTGATCGTCAAATCGAGCACATATCATTTTAACCCCCATCATTCAATTTTAAATCATCTGTTTATGAAAAAGCGTTTTTATCTATTTCTGACCTTCGCTTTTTTCATGGCGACATCCTGCATGAAGGAAAATCCCCTGACCAATTTCCCGGGTAAGGGCGGACATGTTGGAGAAGGCGATGAGCTGAAAATTGCCATCGTGTCGGACATTCACTATATGTCCGCTTCACTTCTCAAAAACCATGCGAATACGGGTGCGGCCTTCCAGGCCTATCTTGACCAGGATCCTAAACTCATTGAATTCAGCGATCCCATTTTCCGCCAGTGCATTCAGCAGGTACTTGCCGACAAACCCGATGTTCTGCTCGTGCCCGGGGACCTGACCAAAGACGGGGAAAAAGTCAGTCACCAGGACCTCGTCAAATTGCTCAGGCAATTCGACAATGCCCACATCAAAGTATTTGTCGTTCCGGGCAATCATGATGTTAACAATCCGGAGTCTGCACAATATGACGGAGACAATGCCAGTCCGGCCCCAACCATTACAGCCAGTGATTTTGCTTCTTTTTATTCCGGTTACGGTTATTCCAATGCCATCGCACGCGATCCGCATTCGCTGAGTTATGTGGCGCAGGTTACCCCGGGACTTTGGATTTTGGGCCTGGATGCCTGCGAATACGAACTCAATACAAATATTGCCATTGTGGGAGGTCGTATTAAACCTGAAACGAAACAATGGGCACTAAAATGGATCACGGAAGCAAACAAAAGACACGTCGCCATATTTGGCATGATGCACCACGGCATAGTGGAGCATTATACAGGACAAAATCTATTGGATCCCGGGTATGTTATCGACAATTATGAAACAGTCGCACATGATTTTACCATGGCAGGATTAAGAATTATGTTCACCGGTCATTATCATGCCAATGACATCACCAGCCGGGCCGATGGGGACAAAACACTTTACGACATTGAAACCGGTTCCATGGTTACTGCACCTATCCCGTACAGAATCATCACCATCCGGGGGACAAATATGAATATAACAACAAAGTACATTCAGCATATATCAGCGGCTCTTCCCGGCGGCCTTGACCTGCCGACTTATGCGCACCAGTTTCTCTCTGATCACCTGGACGGCTATATCGGGTATGCGATTTCCAATCCGCCATATTCTCTTCCGGCTGAGTTGGTGACCATGGGCACACCTCTGCTCCGGGATGGTTTCCTGGCACACTATGCCGGGGATGAACATATTACTTCGGATGTGCAGACACAGGTTGACGCATTCAGTCAATTTGTACCACCACTCGGGGACGCAGTAAACTCCCTGTTTACCGACCTGGCTCCGGCAGACAATAACCTTCAACTACAATGGACGGCTCAGTAATATCCCAAACACTCTGTGCAAACAAAAAGGTCTCCAGAATAAGGAGACTTTTTTTATGCTGGGCATGTTCGGTTTTAGCGGATTAAAAACTGGCACCGATTCCTTTAACCGGAGGCTTTTTGCCGTTGAAATCAAGAACCCCTTCGTCACTTCCATATATGTTTTCCGGGTGAATTCCCACTTGGCGCAACGACGAATGTGCGGGTATCTTGTAGTGATTAAAATTTTTTATGCCGACAGCAGATGTCAGTCTGGCCTTACCCGCCATTTTGAATTCAGGATTTAAGGTGATTAATTTTCGGGCCGCCTGAAGTTTATTTTTTTCCGGATTATCCTCTTCGGATTCCATTCCATTTTTTCCTCCCGGGCGAATGGAATGATCCAGGTTCCACCAATCATTACCTTTAAAAATATCCCGGACTGCCTTGCTTGTTTCCAGGCCATCACGAGCTACAAAAATATTATTGAAAAAAGCAAAGCCCTTTCTTTCACTCAATTCGGAATAACTTATTGCAGTTCCCTTTGCATTGTAAATGGTATTGTTGTAACACCAGCCGTTATAAAACTGGTCTGACGATTTAGTACTATTCCAAATATATATACCGCCATGGGCATCAGAAACCGCTCCATCGTTTTCACTGATATTAAACCTGAAAATATTGTCGTGCCATGGACTCGCATACAGGTATTGGAAAAGGCAGTATCCGGCTCCCTGGTTTTCGTACGACAGACAATATTGCACAATAGAATGTGTAACTCCGCCATCCAGGTCGAATCCTCCTCCGTCTGCCCCACCGACAGAGGTTTTGTTCCGATAAGAAAGACAGTGCTGAATAACCACGCTATCTGCTTCAAAGGCCCAGATGCCTACCGGACCGTTTCCTTTTCGGGGCATATCCCAACCGTTGTTGGTTGCCGTACAGTATTCTATAAGAACATTGGTACATGCACTTACCACTATTCCGTTGCCACTGTGGTTGTTTAGGTTTGAGGGATCACCCGGATTGTTCTCAGCCCGGCAATATCCGATATAAATATTATGATTTGATTTTTTGGATATTCCCGTGCCGCTGATCGAAATACCGGCGAACCCGTTATCATGAGAAAAGATATGCTTTACAGTTATATCACCCGAAAAATCAATGTTTAATCCGGATTTTTGAAAACCGGAAATTTCCAGGCTGTCTGCTGTAATAAAATGACTATTCATAATGGCCAGACCAGATTGTACGTTACCCTTTTTTCTTCCTGATCCAATAAGAATCAATTTTTTTATTGCCACCCATTGCACTTCTTCAATATCTATCCCCGTTCCATTGCCGGCGTGTAGGAAAGCATAACCTGATCCGAAAGTGCCTATCAGGATCGGATGCCGCTGATCTCCTGGTCTCGTCGGATGTGGCGTAAAGTTGCCGGTAAAATGCCGCCCCCCTTCAAAAAGAATTGAATCGCCAGGATTGAAAGGGACCGTATTTAGTTTGTTAATGGATTGAAATGGTGCATGCCTTGTACCTGTATTGCGATCATTGCCGGATATACTTATATAATAAGCTCTGGCCTCCTGTTTAGCTTCACTATGATCAACCTGGCCTGTCCCATTTGGAAAACGAGAGACAAGGCATCCAACCAGCATGACGGTAACGAAGTGCATAACGTAATTTACATCCGTTCCTGAGAAATATTCGCCAGGAGAAAAATGAATACCTGGAATTAGTTGTGTGGAAGTGATTCATCCAATATCTGCTTCATCGCGAAATAACGTTCATGCCTATCTTTGAAATTCAGGTTAAACGTCATCAAAAAAGCACAGTATTGTTTTTCGTTGTCAACCCAGGGAAAACTTCCGAAAAGTCCGGGGCTGGTTACCCATTTGCCGGGCTCTCCCGTTTCCGGACCTTTTACCACCCATTCTCCAAAGCCATACCCCAATCCTTCTGCTTCACCGGGAGAATAAGCTATTTTCACATCGGGACCCAGACGGTTGATTTCCATTTCCCTGATGCTTTTTTCCGTCAGGATCTGCCGGCCGCCCAGCCTACCTTTGTTCAATATCATCGTAAGAAAATTCAGGTAATCTTCCGGGGTACTGCTGGCCCCACCTGCCGGAAGGGCAACGGGTCTATTACCAAAATCAGTATTTTTTAAACCCAGCGGTTTCGCAATCCTGTCTGCAAATAATTCTTCAAATGATTTTCCACTTATTTTTTCGACGACTGCCCCGGCAATCTGCAAGCCCACATTACTGTAATGAAAAACTTTCCCGGGTGTTCCCTCCATAGGTAATGACGCGATTTCCCCGATGGCCTGATCCATGCTTTTAATTTTTTTCATCTCTTTCAGGCTCTCCTTCAATGGGGGGGCTTTGATGCCGGTAAGATGGGAGAGGCATTCACTAATGGTAATATTTCCCTTCCCATACCGGGACAAGACCGGCAGGTATAACCCAACGGTATCGGATAACCGCAGTTCGCCATCGTCCACAAAAGTCATGACCAGGGCCGCACTCAGCCACTTACTGCAACTGGCAATCATTTGCTTTGAATTCAAGGCATATGGATCCAGCTCCGCTTCCATGCCTTGTTTCCTGGCGACATATCTGTTCATCGATTTCTGTCGCTGATTCATTTCGCTGACCGACTTATTATAAATGATTTTGCCGTCTTTATAAACGACTAATATCGTACGCCCACCCATAGATTTGGCATTCGCCTCCATCCAGTCGTCCAATTGCGTAAAGGATGACTGTGCACTGCCCGATAGCGAAAAGCCAAGGATGAAGAGCCAAAAGGCCAGACTGGTATAAGTCCCGGAACGGGTTTTCCGGTACACAATGATTCCCCCCATGATGATGTATTTATCGTCATATAGATAGACGGGCGCGGGGAATAAAGGTTTAATCTGCCTTTATCGATTACCAGATTTTAATCCGATCAGCATCGGGTTTATACATTTTATCGCCCTCCTTAATATTAAAGGTGATATAAAATGGATTGAAGTTCTCCAGCGTACCGATTACCCGGTAACGATCGGGCGCATGCGGATCCACATTAACCAGTTGTCTGGAAAACTCATCTTTATATTTACTCCTCCACGCTGTGGCGAAGGATATGAAAAAGCGTTCATCGGGCGTCAATCCATCAATCCGAACAGTATCCTGACCCTGCTTGGTCAGTTTAAATGCGTCATACGCGATGGCCAGGCCTCCCAGATCGGCAATATTCTCTCCCGTCGTCAGTGCACCGTTCACATGGAAAGTGTCAATGGCCATAAATCCATCATATTCTGCATTCACCGCTTTGGTATAACTAACGAATTTTACACTATCACTTCGGCCCCACCAGTTTTTCAAATTTCCATCCTTGTCATATTGAGCGCCCTGGTCATCAAAGCCGTGGGTCATCTCGTGACCGATCACCATGCCGATACCACCATAATTGACCGCGTCATCAGCCGCAGGATTAAAAAATGGCGGTTGGAGTATGCCCGCTGGAAAAACGATTTCATTAAAATTCGGATTATAATAAGCGTTTATGGTGGGTGTCGTAATACCCCATTCCGTCTTGTCAACCGGTTTGCCGATTTTTGCAAGTTGTCTTTGATATTCATTTTTATGACAGGAGATTCTGTTCTCAAAGAATTTGCCCTTATCGATGGCCACTTTACTATAGTCCCTCCATTTATCGGGATAACCGATTTTTTTTGTGAAAGCGTGCAACTTGTCTTTCGCTTTTGCTTTCGTACTATCGCTCATCCAAACGAGATTGTTGATGCGCTCCTCAAATGCAATCTGTAAATTATTTACCAGTTCCAGCATCCTGGCCTTGGCTTCACTGGAAAAATAGAGTTCCACATATATTTTTCCCAAACCCTCTCCCAGGTTGCCATCAACCGAAGTGATGATCCTGTCCCAGCGGGGTTTCATTTCCTGCTGACCTCCAAGCGCTTTGCCATTATAATCAAAATTGGCCCGGTAAAAATCACTACCCAGGGTCATCATATTTGCATCTGCCGTATGAAACTGCAAATAAGCCTTCCAGGATTCCATACCCGCTGTCCCAAGCAGATTATTCAATTTTGCGTAAAATGCCGGCTGCATCAGATTTACAGAATCTATAGTGATACCCATGGCGCTTAACGTGGATTTCCAGGCGAAGACAGGCATTTGCTTGTCCAAAACGGCTACACTTTCTTTATGATAATTGCTTTGCGGATCTCTGAGTTGCACATTGGTCTTGTGACTTTCAGCCATTTGTTTTTCGAGATTGTATACCAGGGTTGTTTTTTTTGCGGCTGTAAGGGAATCATCCCCCAACAAACGGAATATTTTGTTTACGTAGGTCCGGTAAGCCTTCACCACCGCAAGATTCCCGCTATCCTTTTTAAAATAATAATCGCGGTCAGGTAAACCCAAACCGCCCTGGCCGAAAATCACAATATTCGATTTGCTGTTTTTCTCATCGGGTCCGATATTTACATTAAAGAGGCCATTTAATCCCTCCGTTTGCAATTCTGCAGCAAATTGTATGATGGCAGAAGAATTGGCAAGACCGGCAATTTTGGCCAGATAAGGTTTCAATGGTTCAAGACCTCTTTTATCTATGGTCGCCGAATCCATGCCAGAAGCATAGTAATCGCCCACTTTTTGCTGAATACTTCCGGAAGTCAGGTTCGCTTTCGACAGGCTGTCGAGCAAATGATGCAACACATCCTGCGTCTCATAGTACAAATCAGTAAATCCGCCGACTCCGGATTGCGAGGCAGGAATTTTGGTTTTATTGACCCACCGGCCATTTACATAAAGATAAAAGTTGTCTCCGGGTTTAACACTTGAATCGATGCTGGCAAGGTCAAGAAATTTTTTTTCGTCTACCTTTCCTGTATCCAACTGATTGCACGATACACATACCCCGATGGAAATGAGACAGGAGAAAAAAATAAATAATTTGTTCATAAAAAATGAATGATGGCGCTCAATTTATGCGAATTCTGCTGTTTACTAAAATAATTGGAGCATTTCTTACATTTAATCCCCCAAAAGAAGTTAAATATGAAAGCAGCCAGACACAACCGTTATATTTTTGTCAGGATTATTGTATTTGCCGCCTTTGTGTTTTCGGCATCTCAGAGTCCAGCTCAGAAAATCCTGCAGGTTGCAGTGGCTGGACTTGCACATGACCATGTCCATGGCATCCTTAACCAATATAAAAAAGGGGAAGTGCTGATTATAGGCATTGCCGAAACGGATGAACAACTGGTTCAGAGATATAAAAAAACCTACCAGTTGCCGGATTCCCTGTTCTTCCACGACCTGAAAACCTTATTGAAACATAAGAAACCTGATGCGGTATTGGCTTATAATGCCATCAATGAACACATTGGCGTTGTAGAAATCTGTGCGCCACTTGGAATATCCGTGATGGTTGAAAAACCTCTGGCCACAGAGGTAAAAGATGCCGAGCGTATGGCTGATCTGGCCCGGCGGTATCATATTCAAATTTTGACAAACTATGAAACGACCTGGTATAACAGCAACCAGCAACTCTACTCGATGACCAGGGCATCGGAGCAATTCGGAGAGATCAGAAAAATGACAGTCCATGACGGGCACAATGGTCCCAAAGAAATCGCCTGCAGTCCTGACTTCCTGAACTGGCTGACCGACTCCGTCAAAAACGGCGGGGGTGCGCTGATGGACTTCGGATGTTACGGCGCCAACCTGATGGTTTGGCTGATGAATGGAAAATCTCCTGTTTCTGTCTCAGCGATTACCCATCATCTTAAACCGGTTCTTTATCCTTATGTGGATGATGATGCCACTATACTTCTGCAGTACACTGATGCTACCGGCATCATTGAAGCTTCCTGGGATTGGCCTTTTGGCATCAAGGATCTTGAAGTTTTCGGAACAAAATCCTATCTCCACGCGCTCAATGGTAATACCCTACAACAACGCAACAAAGACGTTTATGAAAATATACCGTTGAAACCGGCGGCTTATTCGAACAATATTCAATACCTCGCAGATGTGCTCAGTGGGAAACTGGAGCCGGGTCATGATCTTTCTTCACTTGAAAATAATGTGATCGTTGTGCGAATCCTGGATGCGGCACGCCGGTCTGCGCGGGATGGAAAAAAAATTATCTTATAATGTCATCACCGCGTCACACTACACAAAGGGTTCACGCACACCGTTGACAACACATAACATGCCATTCAAATAAATAAATGGGTTGCAATCATTTAGCTCATCTACATTTACCGGGATCCTGTTTACTTTTTTTGACATAACCACAATGTTCTGCATAAAATTAGAAGATTATATCCTGCCATGCTCCAGTTCGAACGGGTATATAAATCCTATGACCAGCAAGCGGTCCTTGAGATTCCCAGACTAACACTGGGAAAGAATATTTACTGGCTGCAGGGACCTAACGGTTCCGGTAAAACAACCTTTCTCCGAATGCTTGCAGGACTTGTCCCTTTCAAAGGCACTATTTCACTCGATGGTATCAACTTGCGGGAACAGCCATTGCCTTACCGCCGACTCGTAAGTTTTGCCGAAGCGGAACCACTCTATCCCACATTCATTACTGGAAATGAATTGGTCAGCTTTTACAAGGATATTCGAAAAGCAGATACCAAACAGACAGATATGCTGATTGACTTTTTCAGGATGCACCGGTTTTTACTGCAACCCGTCGGATCTTATTCAAGCGGCATGATCAAAAAGTTGTCATTGCTTCTGGCTTTTATCGGAAGGCCTTCACTTATATTGCTGGATGAACCATTGTCCACCCTGGACGAAGGAGCCGTCCACTTTATGCCCGACCTGATTAACGCTTATCATAAAGAATTCAGCACCAGTTTTATTTTCAGCTCCCACCAGCCTTTCAACTCTTATACACAGGCCATTCACAAAATTCAAATAGTTGATCAATCGCTGCAGTTAATCGCATGAAGATCTATTGCACCATATTGATCAGGTCTTTTGTTAAACCATTCTACCGCCAGCATGCTGGTTTTTTTACTTTTTTATATATTGTTTTATTTGGTGCAGTAGGCAGGGTAGATGGAGCCGGCTTGGTTGATTTTCATTTTTCCCTGATACAGGGTATGCTCAAAAATCCATTTGCTTTCCTGTTGATTTTATTTCTGTGGCTGCTGTATGCAAAAAAATGCGAACAGTTTGTTCTGAATATTCAACGCAGACCCGATTATGCTTTTCTGCAGATGTTCTCATTAGTAAGCAGAAGAAAAATGTATGCGCTGTTGACAATGGTACAGGTCCTGCTATTCCTGCCCATCATCACCTATACAATTTTTATCAGTTTAACCGCCCTGTACCTTCATGGCTATATGGCTTGTAGTATTCTCCTTTTTTATCTCATTTCCCTTTGTCTGCTGAGCGCCAGATGGTACCTGTATCAGCTTCAAAATCCGGGGCTGTCCGAAGAGGTAAAAACAGGAAAATACATTGTAAAATCCTCTAAACTTCTTACCGGA
>Ga0209584_10000732_pt1 | contig 10418 bp, 6 predicted proteins | sample NGEPerD_FD_184507 | JGI IMG/M metagenome (GOLD analysis project Ga0209584, IMG submission 184507) | Arctic peat soil microbial communities from the Barrow Environmental Observatory site, Barrow, Alaska, USA - NGEE PermafrostAB12-D... | ecosystem: Environmental > Terrestrial > Soil > Wetlands >...
GCGGTCGTAGTGAGCATCTTCGTCAACCCCCTGCAGTTCGGCCCGCAGGAGGATCTGGCCAGCTACCCCCGCACCTTGCCCACGGACCTCGCGGCCTGCCGGGAGGAGGGGGTAGCCCTGATCTTTGCGCCGAGTCGGGACGTGGTCTATCCGCGTCTGCCACTGGTCACCGTCTCGGCCGGGCCACTCGGCGCGGTGCTGGAAGGGGCGTCCCGTCCCGGCCACTTCGACGGCGTGCTCACGGTCGTCGCCAAGCTGTTCTCCCTCGTGCAGCCCGACGTGGCGGTGTTCGGGGAGAAGGACGCCCAGCAACTGGTGCTGGTGCGACGGATGGTTAGTGACCTGGACCTACCCGTGCACGTGGTGGGCGTCCCGATCGTTCGGGAGCCCGACGGGTTGGCGCTGTCCAGCCGCAATTCCTACCTCTCCCTAGCGGAGCGGGACGAGGCCAGGGCACTGTCCGCCGGGCTGCGAGCGGGCGCCGAGCAGGCCGGGGGCGGCGCCGAGGCTGTTCGTCGGGCGGCCGGCCGGGCGCTCGACGCCGCGCATTCGGTCCAGGTGGACTACCTGGCACTGGTCGATCCGGCCAGCCTGCAGGAGGTTGGCCCCGGCCACGAAGGCCCGGCGCTGCTGGCGCTGGCCGCCCGGGTCGGGCCCACGCGTCTGATCGACAATGTGACCGTCACCCTGCCACCGGCCGGGCCGGCCACCGCCTCCTTGAGGACGGAACTCGCGCCGACGACCGATCGTTGACCATGCTCCTCACCATCGACGTCGGGAACACCCAGACCGTCCTCGGGGTCTTCGACGGCGCCGAGCTGATCGATCTGTGGCGAACCCGCACCGACGCGCGGATGACCGCCGACGAGCTGGCGTTGCTCTTCCGCGGCCTGCTGTCCGAGGCACCGCCGTTGACCGGCATCTCGGCCTGCTCGACGGTGCCGGCGGTGCTGCGCGAACTCCGCGGCATGCTGACCCGCTTCTACTCCGGTGTGCCCAGCCTCATCGTGGAGCCGGGCGTCCGAACCGGAGTGCCGATCCTCACCGACAACCCGAAGGAGGTCGGCAGCGACCGGATCATGAACACGCTCGCCGTGCACCACCTTTACCGGGGACCAGCGGTGGTCGTCGATTTCGGCACCTCCACCAACTTCGACGTGGTCTCCGCTCGTGGCGAGTTCCTCGGCGGGGCCCTCGCACCCGGCATCGAGATCTCGATGGACGCACTGGCCGCCCGAGGTGCCCAGCTGCGGCGCGTGGAGCTCGCGAAACCGAGATCGGTGATCGGCAAGAACACGGTCGAGGCGCTGCAGTCCGGCATCCTGTATGGCTTCGCCGGCCAGGTGGACGGTCTGGTCACCCTCATCCGGGCGGAGCTGGGAGAGCCCACCACTGTGGTCGCCACCGGCGGCCTCGCTCCGCTGGTGCTCGCGGAGTCGGCCACGATCGACGTCCACGAGCCCTATCTGACCCTGATAGGGCTACGGCTGGCCTATGCGAAGAACGTGGGGTCAGAGTGATTCTGCCGGCGGGTCGGCGCCGCTGATCCGATAGGATCGGCCGGAGCGGTCTCGCCACCCCCGCGCGACCCGGAATTTCCCGTCCGCTTGTGGTGTGTCGGATCCGGTCGTGAATGCGGGCGCGCCCCGCCAAGTGCACGACCCGGCCATCGGCCTTTCCGAACCCACCTCAATGCCTGCTACATGGCCTGTCACATGGCGAGCCATCTTGTCGGACATCGCAACTCTGTCCGCCGCGACACGCTAACGGGCGCGACCTGGACACACCCTCCCAGGTCAACCGCTGCCCCGAAACCGCGCTCGACTGGGTCTTTCCCCGCTCCGGCAATGGGTATGCTGCCCCGCCGGAATGGGACTCCGGGTGGATCGAACGCTGATGTTACTCACCGGACCCGCCATCCGGCACACCATCACCTTCGAAACTGGCGGCCGGGGTAGTAGGTATTTGCTATCTCGGCTTGGATAGGCTTTCCTGGACCTCGGGATGGTCCATCGTCAAGCGCGAGAAAGGCAGCAAAAATGGCGCAGCGGGTGTTGTTGGTCTGTGATCTCCACGATGACGACCGGCCGGGTGCAGAAACCGTCACCTTCGCTATCGACGGCGTATCGTTTGACATTGATGTGTGTGCCGAGCACGCTGCCGCACTGCGCGACGCGATGGCACCCTTCGTCGGCGCCGGGCGACGTGCCAGCGGCGCGGGCGGCTTCGGTGGCGGCGGGACCCGACGCCGGGCAACCCGGGTCGGCGGCGCCCCTGACCGACAGCGCACGCAGGAGATCCGGGAGTGGGCTCGGGCGCACGGGCACACCGTCTCCGACCGCGGCCGGATCCCGGTCCGGCTGATCGAGCAGTTCGACGCCGCGCACTGACCGTGCCCGGTTGGCCACCCGGCTGCCGCTCAGGCCACCGGGGGGTGGCCGGGAAAGGCGACGCGCGGAGGCTGGAATCCCATCCGGGCCATTCGGGTTGTCCATGGTGTCCGGGCCCGGGGTTCTCATCGAACGTCACAGGGTCGACGTAAGTTGATAGTTAGCCGTCGACGACGACGCCAAGCGGTTGTGCAGGCGGGGCTAGCATGCGGGGGGGTCGACACCCGGCGACCTTGCCGCTCTTCGAGGAGCGTGAAATGTTCGAGAGATTCACTGACCGCGCGAGGCGCGTCGTGGTCCTGGCCCAGGAAGAGGCCAGGATGCTCAACCACAACTACATCGGCACTGAGCACATCCTCCTCGGCCTGATCCACGAGGGCGAGGGTGTCGCGGCCAAGGCGTTGGAGTCCCTCGGAATTTCCCTCGAGGGTGTTCGGCAGCAGGTCGAGGAGATCATCGGACAGGGCCAGCAGGCCCCCTCCGGCCACATCCCGTTCACTCCGCGGGCCAAGAAGGTCCTTGAGCTGTCGCTGCGCGAGGCGCTTCAGCTCGGACACAATTACATCGGCACCGAGCACATCCTGCTGGGCCTCATCCGCGAGGGTGAGGGTGTCGCCGCCCAGGTGCTGGTCAAGCTGGGTGCCGACCTCAACCGGGTCCGCCAGCAGGTCATCCAGCTGTTGTCCGGCTACCAGGGCAAGGAGCCGGCGGGTGCCGGCGCCGGGCCGGGTGAGGGAACCCCCTCGACGTCGCTGGTGCTCGACCAGTTCGGCCGCAACCTGACCCAAGCCGCCCGTGAGGGCAAGCTCGACCCGGTGATCGGCCGGGAGAAGGAAATCGAGCGGGTCATGCAGGTGCTGTCCCGACGGACCAAGAACAACCCGGTCCTCATCGGCGAGCCGGGAGTCGGCAAGACCGCCGTGGTCGAGGGCCTCGCCCAGGCCATCGTCAAGGGTGAGGTGCCCGAGACGCTCAAGGACAAGCAACTCTACACCCTCGACCTTGGCGCGCTGGTCGCCGGCAGCCGCTACCGCGGTGATTTCGAGGAGCGGCTGAAGAAGGTGCTCAAGGAGATCCGCACGCGTGGCGACATCATCCTGTTCATCGACGAGCTGCACACCCTGGTCGGGGCAGGCGCGGCCGAGGGCGCGATCGACGCGGCGTCCATCCTGAAGCCCATGCTCGCCCGCGGTGAGTTGCAGACCATCGGTGCCACGACGCTGGATGAATACCGCAAGCACCTGGAGAAGGACGCTGCGCTCGAGCGCCGGTTCCAGCCCATCCAGGTCGGCGAGCCGACGCTGGCGCACACCATCGAGATCCTCAAGGGGCTCCGCGACCGCTACGAGGCCCACCACCGGGTGTCCATCACCGACGAGGCGTTGGTCGCGGCCGCCACGCTCGCCGATCGGTACATCAGCGACCGATTCCTGCCCGACAAGGCGATCGACCTGATCGACGAGGCCGGGTCGCGGATGCGGATCCGTCGGATGACCGCGCCACCGGACCTCCGCGAGTTCGACGAGAAGATCGCCTCGGTCCGTCGCGAGAAGGAGAGCGCGATCGACGCACAGGACTTCGAGAAGGCGGCGTCGCTGCGCGACAAGGAGAAGACCCTGCTTGCGGACAAGGCCAAGCGGGAGAAGGAGTGGAAGGCCGGCGACATGGACGTCGTGGCCGAGGTCGGCGATGAGGAGATCGCCGAGGTGCTGGCCACCTGGACCGGGATTCCGGTCTTCAAGCTGACCGAGGAGGAGACCGCCCGGCTGCTGCGGATGGAGGACGAACTCCACAAGCGGGTCATCGGTCAGGAGCCCGCCATCCACGCCGTGTCGCAGGCCATCCGGCGGACCCGGGCCGGACTGAAGGACCCCAAGCGTCCCGGCGGCTCGTTCGTCTTCCTCGGGCCGTCCGGGGTGGGCAAGACCGAGTTGTCGAAGACCCTGGCGGAGTTCCTTTTCGGCGATGAGGACTCGCTTATCCAGCTCGACATGAGCGAGTTCATGGAGAAGCACACCGTGTCCCGGCTGGTCGGGTCACCGCCCGGTTACGTGGGGTATGAGGAGGGCGGCCAGCTCACCGAGCGGGTGCGGCGCAAGCCGTTCTCCGTGGTGCTCTTCGACGAGGTGGAGAAGGCCCACCCGGACGTCTTCAACACGCTGCTGCAGATCCTCGAGGACGGGCGGCTCACCGACTCCCAGGGCCGGGTGGTGGACTTCAAGAACACCATTCTGATCATGACCTCGAACCTCGGTACGCGGGACATCGCCAAGGGCTTCAACCTCGGCTTCTCCCGTGGTGGGGACAAGACGATCGATTACGAACGGATGAAGACCAAGGTCATGGAGGAGCTCAAGCAGCACTTCCGGCCGGAGTTCCTCAACCGGATCGATGACGTGATCGTGTTCCACCAGCTCACCGAGGCCGACATCATCCAAATCGTCGACCTGATGCTCAACCGGGTGGACGGGCAGCTGAAGAACAAGGACATGGGCCTGGAACTCACCCCGGCCGGGAAGAAGCTGCTGGCGAAGAAGGGCTACGACCCGGTGATGGGCGCGCGCCCGTTGCGCCGCACGATCCAGCGGGAGATCGAGGACGTGCTGTCCGAGAAGATTCTGTTTGGTGAACTGCGGCCAGGCCAGATCGTGGTCTGCGACGCCGAAGGCGAAGGCGAGCAGGAGGCGTTCACCTTCCGTGGCGAGCCCAAGCCGCTCGCTCCGGACGTGCCGGCGGTGGCCACGGCGGGCACCACCGAGTAGTCGCGACGGATGGTCCGGCGGAGGCGCTCAGGGCAGCCCGACCCGCCCGGCTGGGTGGCGGACGGTGAGACCGTCGGCCACCATGCTCGCAAGAGCGCGTTCGGCTTGGGCGGCATCGGGCCACCGGGCGCGCAGCGCGGCCTCCTCGACCGGATCCGGCGCCGAGCGCAACGCGGCGAGGAGCTCGCCTCGGGCCTGCCGGTCGGTGCCGGCGTACGGCTGGCCGTGGCCGCGGCGGCCGCCTGACGCCGGCCGTCCGGACGCCGCCCAGCGGCAGCCGTCCAGCAGCGGGCAGCGGGTGCACCGGGGGCTGCGGGCCGTGCAGACAAGTGCCCCGAGTTCCATCAACCCGACACTGAAGCGGGACGCGAGGTCCGGCTGCTCAGGGAGTAGCGTCGCGGCCAGCCGGAGGTCGTCCGCAACTCGGCTGACCGGGGCGGTCGCCACGCCACGAAACACCCGGGCCAGCACCCTGCGCACGTTGGTGTCGACCACCGCGTGCCGCTGACCGAAGGCGAAGCTGGCGACGGCACGAGCGGTGTACGTTCCTACCCCGGGCAGCGCCAGCAGCGCGCCGAGATCGGCGGGTACCGTTGCGTCGTGTCGGGTCGTGAGTATTCGGGCCGCCGCGTGCAGGCGCACCGCCCGCCGCGGGTAGCCCAGCCGGCCCCATTGCCGGATCGCCTCGCCGGCCGGCTCGGCCGCCAGCTCAACGGGGCCCGGCCAGCGGGCCAGCCAGGCCAGGTAGGCCGGCACGACCCGGGCCACCGGTGTCTGCTGGAGCATGACCTCACTGACCAGCACGCCCCACGGCTCAGTGCCCGGCGCGCGCCAGGGCAGGGGCCGGGCGTGCGCCTCGTACCAGAGCAGGACCCGTGCGACCAGCCACCCCGGCCTCGCGCTGCCCGCAGCGGCCTGACCGGTCGAGGGTTCAGAGGTCGGGCTCAGACCCAGCCCGCTCAGACCAGCCCTCAGACATAACGCTCCAGGATCGAGGACTCGGCCAACCTGGACAGTCCCTCCCGGACGCTGCGCGCCCGCGCCTCGCCGATGCCTTCGACGGCGGTCAGATCCTCCAGGCCCGCGGCCAGCAGCTTCTGCAACGTGCTGAAGTGCTCGACCAGCCGGTCGACGACGGAGCGCGGCAACCGCGGAACCTTAGCCAACAACCGGTAACCCCGTGGACTCACGGGCGTGTCCAGAGCGTCGGCGTGGGCGGGGAAACCCGCCGTGCGGCTGACAGCCGTGAGATCGAGCAGTTCGGTGCCGGACAGCGCGTCGAGGTCGACCAACACGTCCTCGGGCGTCCGCATCCGCCGGCCGGCCGGTGGCGGCATGTAGTCCCGCACGACGTACTCCCGCTCGGCCTCCACACCGGCCATCAGCTCCTCGAGCTGCAGGGAGATGAGCCGCCCGTCGGTGCCCAGCTCGACGACGTACCCCTCGATCTCGCTGGCGATCCGGCGGACCATTTCCAGCCGCTGACTCACGACCATGGCATCCCGCACGGTGACCAGGTCCTCGATCTCCAGCGCGGACAACGTGCCGGCGACCTCGTCCAGGCGCAGCTTGTAGCGCTCCATGGTGGCCAGCGCCTGGTTGGCGCGGGAGAGTATCGCCGCGGAGTCATCGAGGACGTAGCGGCGGCCATCGAAGTAGAGCGCGATGATCCGCATGGACTGGCTGACTGAGATCACCGGAAAGGAGGTCTGCAGGGACACCCGTTCCGCGGTGCGATGCCGGGTCCCTGACTCCTCGGTGGGGATGGTCGGGTCGGGCACAAGATGGACCGCCGCGCGCACGATCCGCGCCATGACCGGGTCCACGACAATGCCGCCGTCCATCTTGGCCAGCTCACGGAGCCGAGTGGCCGAGAACTCGATGTCGAAGGAGAACCCCCCGGTGCACAGCGACTCGACGACCCGGTCGTAGCCCAGGACGATCAGCGCGCCCGTGTTGCCTCGCAGGATCCGCTCCAGGCCGTCGCGCAGCGCCGTGCCCGGGGCCATCGCGGCCAACGTGGACCGGAGTCCGTCCTCCCCCGGCCCGCGATCGGACGTTGCCACTGGCGCTCCTTGCCTCGCTGCACCTCGCCGGCTTGAGTCTAATGACGATCACAGGTCGCGTGTGTCGGCCACCACGGTGGAAGCCGGACGCGGGGCCGGGCGACGGGCTGCGACCCCGGTCGGTTCCTGCAGCACACCGAGCGCGGCCTGAACGTCGGCGACCTCCACCACATCCATCGGGACGGCCCGCGTTAGGCTGCCCACCGGCACCAACGCTGCACTGAACCCCAGCCGGGCGGCCTCCGCGAGTCTCCGCTCGGCACCGGGCACGGGCCGAATCTCCCCCGCAAGGCCTACTTCGCCGAGGCAGACCAGCTGCGGCGGGCAGCTGGCGTTGCGGGCGGATGAGGCGATCGCCATGGCGACCGCCAGGTCACTGCCGGGATCGGCCAGCCGAACGCCACCCACGGTTGCCGCGTACACATCGGAGTGCGCGAGACAGACGCCTGCCCGCCGCTCGAGGACGGCCAGCAGCATCGCGACCCGGGCACTGTCCAACCCGGATGTCGCCCGTCGTGGAGTGGCCAACGAGGAGGACGCGACCAGACCCTGCACCTCGACCACGAGCGCCCGTCGGCCCTCCGTACTGACCGTGACGCAGGTGCCCGGCACAGGGAAACCGTGTCGAGAGAGGAACAACCCGCTGGGGTCGGGCAAGCCGACGATGCCGGAGTCGGTCAAGTCGAAGCACCCGACCTCGTCGGCTGGGCCGTGGCGGTTCTTGACGGCCCGCAGCATTCGCAGCCGGGAACTGCGATCACCCTCGAACTGCAGAACGACATCGACGAGATGCTCGAGCGTGCGCGGGCCGGCGATGCCGCCGTCCTTGGTCACGTGTCCCACCAGGACGGTGGCCATGGCACGCTGCTTGGCGAGGCGGATCAGCGTGGCGGCGACCTCACGGATCTGGGCGACGCCGCCGGCGCCACCCTCGGCCGCGGCAGTGGTCATCGTCTGCACCGAGTCGATGACCAGCAGGTCCGGGGCCACGTCCTCGACGTGTGCCAAAACAGCAGCCACATCGGTCTCGGCCGCCAGAAACAGGGTGGGCGCCAGCGCACCCAGCCGGCCCGCGCGCAGCCGCACCTGAGCCGCCGACTCCTCCCCGGAAATGATCAGCACGCGGTGACCGGCTGCCGCGCAGGTGGCCGCAGCAGCCAGCAGCAGCGTCGACTTGCCCACCCCGGGTTCGCCGGCCAACAGCACCACCGCGCCGCGCACCAGACCGCCGCCCAGCACCCGGTCGAACTCTGGCAGGCCTGTCGGGTCGGCGGCAGCGGCGGCCACGTCGACCTGCCCGATCGGCACCGCTTTGGCCGACACTGCCCCTGGCGCCATGGTGGCCGACCGTGGCGGCGCGGCCGCGACCGATGCCCATGTCTGACACTCTGCGCAGCGGCCGACCCACTTCGCGCTGGTCGCGCCGCATTCGGTGCAGCGATAACCGGCCCGGTCGCGCAGTGTGCTTGTCATGCAGGCGACGCTAGGCGGGGGATCGGACAAAATTCGGGTCGCCGGCCCGGCGGCGGTGCAAGACAGCCGGGGTCAGGTCGGCAGGTCCGCCGGCTCGCCCCAGTGCACCGGGGGTGTGTCCTTGATGTACCAGATGCCGCTGCTGGGCCGCCACACGGTGTGGTCGGCCAAGCCGCCACCGGTATAGTCGCCCGGCCTGGGGATGTCACCCGGCTCGCCCCAACGCAGGGGGGGTTGGCCAAGGACGTACCAGGCTCCGTTCGAGGGCCGCCACACAGCGAGGTCCACCGGACCTCGATGAGCGAAGTGCGTCGGCGTGGGGATGTCGCCGGGCACCCCCCAGCGGATCGCCGGTCGACCGAGGACGTACCAGGTGCCTGTCGAGGGCCGCCATACCGCCACCTGGGCCCGTCCACTGCCGCTGAAGTCGGCAGGTACCGGCACGTCGCCGGGCACTCCCCACCGCGGATTCACCCACCCTCGAATCCACCACGCGCCCGTGGTCCAGCGCCACACTGCGAGGTCGACCCGACCATCGCCGGTGAAGTCGGCGACCACCGGGATGTCGCCGCGCTGGCCCCACTGCACGTCACCGACGCCGCGGATGTACCAGACCCCGTTCGAGGGCCGCCAGACTGCCAGCTCCCCGGCGGGAGTCCCGGCGTAGTTTCCGGGCACCGGCACGTCGCCGCTCTGCCCCCAGTGCACCGGAGCATGGCCGTAGACATACCAGGCCCCACTGGAGGGGCGCCAGATCGCCATGTCCGTGCGGCCGTCCCCGTTGTAGTCGGCTGGTGCCCGCCAGGCCGCGCCCGGAGCCAGCGGTCCGGTGTAGCTGAAACGCATGGCGTCGGCGCCGATGGTGTGCGCATGTGGCGGGTCGCCGTCGTTGGTCAGCCGGACAATGAGTTGGCCATGCGGGGTAGTAGAGAACCGACCCAGGGACACGAAAGTGTCGCTGTAGGCGCCTTGGTCGATGACCGCCGAGCCGCTCGTGCCGCCGGTGATGGCGTAGCGGCCATGGCCCCCGGCGTAGTTGGCCGGCACGTAAGCGGCGACGTCGTAGGTGCCGGGGGAGAGCTGTTCGGCCCACGTGGCGCTGGCCGTGGCCGGCGAGCCGCTGGAGTAGGTCCACCGCATCGCCGCGCGCAGCCCGTAGGGCGAACCGGAACTCCATGAGCCGGTTGTGCTGAAACCCGGGGCACCCGGACCGTAGGTGGTGAGGCCGTAGTCCGTGCCGCCAGCGGCTCCGCCGGTGACCACCGGCCCGTCGATGGCGTCGCGGTCGATGGTCATGCTCACCCCACCCCAGGACTCGGTGCGGTCGCCGAGGTACTGCTTCATGCGCTGGTGATCGGTCCAGTGCGCGTCGCTGATATTCCGATCGCCCCAAACGCTCGCAATCCCGTCCCAGCGGGCAAACCAGATGGCGTCCGGAGGCGTGATGCCGGATCGGCCCACGGCGTCGTCGAGGTCGCGGATGCCGGATTCCGCGCCGCTGTAGACCCCGGAGCGGAAGCCAAGCTGATGCAGTCGCACCGTCCAGGCGGTGAGGAAGGCCAGCACCGCTGCCCGGCAGCCGCTGTCCGCGGTGTCGTACCCCTCGAGGTCGAAGTAGATCGGACTGCCCGTGGGAAGGCCGAAGGCGTGCGCGCGGCCGACCGCGTCGTCGGCTGCGGCGCTGCCTTGGGTGCCGGCGGTCGCAATGCTCCTGCTGAACTCGGTGA
>Ga0209584_10000737_pt1 | contig 10392 bp, 7 predicted proteins | sample NGEPerD_FD_184507 | JGI IMG/M metagenome (GOLD analysis project Ga0209584, IMG submission 184507) | Arctic peat soil microbial communities from the Barrow Environmental Observatory site, Barrow, Alaska, USA - NGEE PermafrostAB12-D... | ecosystem: Environmental > Terrestrial > Soil > Wetlands >...
ACGTGAATGTGTCCGCGCCTCCGGTGGGACCGGGATCGAGCATCGCCGACATCATCGCCACGTTGAAGGAACACGTTGCCGCCCGGCTGCTGCAACCCGGGGAATGGCTGATCGGATATGGCTACGATGGAACGGCGCTCTCCGACGGGCGCGAAGCCAACGTCGACGACTTTGATAAGGATTTTACTGAAACGCCGCTGGTGCTGGTTCACGTTTCCGGGCACGGCTGCATCATGAACTCGGCTGGATTGAGGACGGTCGGCATTGACGCGAACACGCCCACTCCGGCAGGCGGCGTCACCGTGCGGAAGCCCGGCAGCAACGAGCCGGCAGGGCTGCTGATGGAGAACTCCTGGTTCCCGGTGCTGCTCGCGCTTCCCAAGCCGTCTCCACAGCTGTTGCTCGACAATCTCGACAAAGCGCAACAGATGTATGCCCGCACCGGCTACACCACCGTGCAGGACGCGCCCGTCGATCCCAAGGTAATGCCGCTCTATCGCACGGCAGCCGATGAGGGCCGCTTCTATCTCGATCTGAACGGCTACTGGGAGTCACACGCATTCCTTGCCAACACGACATTGGGCAGCGACTTCCGCTCGCCGCGGACACACAAGTACCGGCTTTCCGGCGTCAAGATCATTGCCGATGGCTCCCCACAGGGAAAGACCGCCTACTTCACGCAACCGTACCTCACTGGAGGACCAGGCGGTGAGAAGAACTGGCGCGGAACTCCAACGGTGACGCAGGAGCACATGGATGCGGTGGTCAAGAAGGCGTACGAGCACGACGCTCAGGTGCTGGTGCATTGCAATGGTGACGCCACGATCGATATGTTGCTCACGGCCCACAAGGCAGCGGACGCGCCGCGCGATCGCCGTACCACGGTCATCCACTCACAATTCGTGCGACGCGACCAGCTTGATGACTATGTCCGACTTGGAGTGAACCCATCCTTCTTCACCAACCACGCCTTCTTCTGGGGCGATGTGCATGTGCGGAACCTTGGCCGGGAGCGGGCGTATTTCTCCAGTCCGATGAAGACGGCACGTTCGCTTGGCCTGCGCATGACGAACCACAGCGACTTTCTTGTGACTCCATTGGATACCATGTTCATTTTGTGGTCCGCCGTCAATCGGCTCTCGCGCTCCGGGCAGACGATCGGACCGGACGAACGCATCTCGGTGCTCGACGGGTTGAAGGCGCTTACCATCGACGGCGCGTACCAGTATTTCGAGGAAGATCGCAAGGGCTCCATCACGGCCGGCAAACTCGCCGACCTCGTGATTCTGTCCGCCAACCCAATGAAGGTTGATCCGGCGACCATTAAGGACATCCGGGTTTTGGAGACGATCAAAGAAGGCCGGACGGTGTTCAGCCGTGCCCCGCAAGGTGACGTCCAGCCGGAAGCGGAACTCGCTGGTGTCGGCGGGTGATGACAAAGGGACGCTAACGCCACGTGATCGCTCAGCGCAGAAGAAAACGCCCGGGACTCGTTCGAGATCTGTCCAAACCCGATTGCCCATTCGGGCATATTTGGGCGTCCTAATCCCCACCCTGTCGACTTGCGACGTATCGCTGGAGGCATTATGAACTCGCGATTGCTTGCTCTCTGCTGCGTGCTTTTTTTTGGTATACCTTTATGTGCCCGCGACAAGACCGATGTGATCGTGATGACGAACGGCGATCGTCTGACCTGCGCTATCAAGGCTCTCAATGAAGGCACTCTCTACGTGAGCCTGGATTACGTCGTGGGCACCATCTCAGTGCAGTGGTCGAAAGTCGATCACATCGAGAGCAGGCAGCTCTTTATCGTGAAGACCGAGGATGGGTTCGTGTATACCGGCACGCTCAACAGCACCAGAACGGCGGGCCGTCCGCTCGAGATTCAAGTTCTGGAGAGCAGAAACAAGCAAGTAGACATTTCGCGTGAACAAGTAGTGCAAATGGGTCAGACCTCCACCAGCTTCTGGCGCCGCTTCAATGGAGCAGTCAATTCCGGTATCAACTACTCGAAAGGCAATGACGCCATCCAATACAACTTCAGCTCACAGCTGGAATATCTCCGGGATCGCTGGTCGCTGGAGGCAAACTACAACTCAACACTTGCCTCGAGCACGGGGACAGATCCCTCAGCACGAAACCAACTGGTGCTCGATGGCATTCACTTGTTGCCATGGAATAACTGGTTCTATTTTGGCCTCGCGAGCTTTCTGCAAAGTTCTGAACAGAATATTCGGCTTCAAACCACGGGCGGAGGCGGCATTGGCCGGTACCTGGCGAATACGAATCATGCAAGCATTGCGGTCATGGGCGGGTTCGCCGGGCAAAACACGAACTACAAGCAATCGACGATGCCGGTAAACACCCAGAACCTTGCTGCCGCCATGCTAGCGTCAGAAGTGAAGCTGTTTCGCTTCAATAAAACCAACCTCACCGTGACATCAGTCCTCTTACCAGCGCTGTCGCAGCCCGGGCGAATCGAGTTCACTACGAATGCCACCTACTACATCAAGATTTTTAGCAATCTGAACTGGAACATCTCGTTCTACGGCAATTGGGACAACCAACCTCCTCCAAGCCTACAAGGCAGCGATTATGGCACCAGTTCCGGACTGAGCTGGACATTTGGTATTAGGTAACGGCAGTACAAGTGTGACCTTGTTTCAGTCTCCTTCACCCTTCTGCGGCTGTCGTTTGTGGCTAGCCAAGGCGCAAACAGAGACGGTGCTTGCGGGATGGGTATCGTCGGTTTTCTTAATCTGTTCGCGAAGGCCAAGATCCGGGCGCGTGTCGGCCGCCTTGCCGACGAGGATATGGTACGGCTGAACCGTGCTGTTCTGGTCTTCCTGGGCATCGCCGCTCCGAGCGACAACGAGCAACGGAATCAGCATAAGGTTTGTTCATCTTCGAGATCACCAGCCGATGTTTGGCGCTGTCGATCCCTTATCGGCAAGCCTGCCTTGGTGTTGGGAAGGAGTGGATCCGCCGACTCTTGGCCGACATGAAGGAACGAGGTGAAAGCGCGGTCCAGGTGCGCGAACCCGCCGACCGCTGGCGGTACGTGCGGATGAGCACTGAGGGTACCACTTCCACGGGAGCGTATTAGCCCCACCTTCGCAGTTGCCGGCGTTTTTCGGCTTTTTGAGGCTAATTTGTATGGTTAAGCCGTTTGTTTTCACGGTCACTCTCTGAAAAAACGGTAGAGTGGAGACCAAGTACCTTCCCTTCGACACCGGATTTCTGGCACTCTGCAGTCGGCATGTTTCTGCGCAGCAACAATCGCAAAAAAGACGGCAAGGATCATCGCTATTACAGTATCGTCGAGAACCATCGCGTGGCTTCTGACAAGACGGTGCAGCGAACCGTTCTCTATCTCGGTGAGATCAACGATCAGCAACAAGCGGCCTGGCGCAAGACGCTGTCGGTGTTTGATGAAGAGCAGCAAGATTATGCGAACTTGAGTTTGTTTCCCAACGATCGCGAGATTCCCGCCGATGCAGTCGACAGCCTGCAAGTGAAAATGAGCGGTCTGGAGCTGCGGCGTCCTCGGCTGTTCGGCAGTTGCTGGTTGGCATGTGAATTATGGCAGCAACTGGGGTTGCGTGAGTTCTGGGATGCTCGTCTCACCGGATCGCGAGAAGAGGTTCCTTGGGAAAAGGTGCTGCGCCTCCTGGTGGTAAACCGACTGCTGGATCCGGGCAGCGAGTTTCGGGTGCATCGCCAGTGGTACCTGAGCACCGCCATGGATGCCCTGCTGGGAACGGATTTCGCGGTGGCCGAGAAGGATCGCTTGTATCGCTGTTTGGATCGGGTGCTGGAACATAAGCAGGAACTCTTTCTATGGCTACGCCAGAAGTGGGCCGATCTGTTTCAAGCGGAATTTGAAGTGCTGCTCTACGACTTGACGAGCACCTACTTTGAAGGCGCGATGGAAGAGAATCCCAAAGCCAAGTACGGGCACAGTCGCGATAAACGGACGGACTGTTTGCAGGTGGTGATTGCGCTGGTGATCACCACCGATGGTTTTCCCTTGGCCTACGAAGTGCTGGACGGCAATACCAGTGATCGCACCACGCTGCGGGCCTTTCTCGACCACATCGAGAAGACCTATGGCAAAGCCAAACGCATGTGGGTGATGGATCGCGGCATTCCCACGGAAGAGATATTGCGCGAGATGCGGGATCCGGCACGGGAGATTTTCTATTTGGTCGGAACCCCGAAAAGCAAGATCCAACAGTATGAAAAGAAGTGGCTCGATCTGCCCTGGCAGAAGGTCAGAGAGTCGGTGGAAGTGAAACTGTTCGAGCAGGAAGGCGAGCTGTATGTGTTGGCCAAGAGTGACGGAAGAAGAGCCAAAGAGACTGCCATGCGCCGCCAGCGTCTGGCCCGCTTGCTGAGAAAGCTCCGCGCCATGCGGCGCAGCCTGCCTTCCCGCGACCAGTTGTTGATGCGCTTGGGCGCCGCTAAGACAGCAGCGGGCCGCGCTTTTTATTTCGTGCAGATGCAAGTACCCGGCAAAGACCAGCCTGTGACGCGGGAGACATTCCAGTTTCGGGTGGATAAGAAAAAGCTCCAGGAGGCGGAATGGCGCGACGGGCACTACTTGCTGCGCTCCAACCTTACGGCCGGAGACCCCAGCGTGCTGTGGACGCGCTACGTGCAGCTGACGCAGATCGAAGCGGTATTTCGGTCGCTCAAAAGCGAGCTTGGCATACGCCCCATTCACCATCAACTGGAGCATCGCGTCGACGCTCACATTTTGATCGCCTTTCTTGCCTACTGCTTGCAGATAACCCTGAAGCAACGTCTCCTGTTGCACGCCCCAGGGTTGACGCCCACGGCAGTGCTGGAGAAGCTGGCCGAAATCCAAATGATCGACGTCTGGATTCCTACCGTCGATCAACGTTGGTTGATTCTGCCGCGCTACACGCAGCCTTCCTCAGACACCAAGCTGCTCATTGAAAAACTGAGACTGCAGTTGCCGAGCCAGCCGTCACCGCGCCTCACCGAGCAAAATGAGAGCACCGAAATCGAGATACAAACCGTTCAGTAGGCGGCCCGTTTGTGGTGGAGACCTTTCAATAGCCTCAACTGATTCCAAAGTACTTAACTGGATCAGAAGCGCCCAACTGCGAAAGATCGGTTAGTAAGCGCACTGTGAGACGGCCGACTCCATCGGAAAATGTGAGATTAGGTTTCGACGATGACCGTGAATGCTGGCTCCTTAATCTCTGTGCGGGCCAGAGTTCAAAGAGGAAGTCCTCCGACCTACTGAATCTTGGCCGTCAAGCTTCGCAGCGCAGGTCCGAGCGTTTTCTCGGCCAAGCCGCGATTCATCATCTCGAGAAGGGTCCAGCCAAGCTCACCCCAGGAGGGATCCACCTCCTGATTGGATAGGTAGGTCTTCATGGTGTAGTCCACGCTCTTCAAGTGTAATTGGTAGCTCATGAGTGCGGCGAGAATCCTGCGTCCCAGTTCAGCCTTGGCTTCTTGGTTTGCCTCGCGCTCATCCATTGCGTACCCCTTTCGCGATAAAGAATCTCGGTTAGACCGCGCCGGACCATAAGCCCGACTAAAAAACGAAACCCAGTTTACATTGCATCCTCTGCACCCGGCTCGACGGAATTGTTCGCCTGTGCAGAGATTCGATTTCACGCTTCCGTGCGAGTTGTGATTCGACATCCTCAAGGCCCGCCTTGTGGGCCAATTGCCTTTTCGGGAGAGGGGTCGGCACCGAAATGCCTCTCACGCATCAGGAAAGACGCGACTTTATTAACAACCTGCACCAGCGCAACCGGCCGCCACGATGTTCCTTCGCAGGAATGATTTCATCGAACTCTCGGCTTTTCAAGAATGGTGGCAAGAAATTTTTGTTGGGACGCCAGCCTGCGCCCTGACGATATGGAATCCGTGTTGCCGGCGTGAAAGGAAAACCAGCTCGTATGTAATTGAAAGCAAAGGCGCGCACCGCCGCAGCTAAAGTCCTAATCACCTTTGGTCGCCCGGCTGTCGCTGATAAATGAAAGCCGCCTGCGAGTCGGCGGTGACATCCCAAATCTGTAAGTCACTGCCTGTCCCCCGGGTTAAACTGAAAATCCATCACGGGCCCGACGCAACAAGTGTCAGTGAGCTGCGCATCAGCGACCAGCTCTCGTTCAATTGCGCTCTGGTTTGACCGTTCCCTTTATTGCTGTGCTGCGATCCGGCGAGACCTCTTATCAAGAGACGACGGCGCCGCATTTTAGCAAAGCTGTATTCGAATTCCAGAAATCGAGCTTTCACACAGGTCGCGCTGCCGGATCTTCAAGACCCAATCCGGTTGTTACCGAGACTAATAGCTGGTTGGTATTGCGGTTGGTACAGCTCCGCCTCGCTCTATACGACCGAAGGGTTGGTCATTGAATTGCTTGTATGAGATGGGCACCCGGAGGCTAAAGACCTGAGCGGGGGAGCGCAGGCCTTTTCAAGGAAGAACCACTTAGGGGGCAATCTGTTGATTTGCAGCTAGTGATGCTTGGAGCCATATCCTTGACTTCAAGCTTGACGCGGAAATATCCGATAGCTTCAACAAGGGAGACAAACTCATGAGGGCACGATCGCTTTTGTGTATCTCCACAGCGTTTTGCTTGACGCTGATTGCCCACTCGGTCGCGCAGGCGCGGGATTCTCTGCCCTCGTGGAATGATGGGCCTGCGAAGCAGGCGATCCTCACCTTCGTCAAGGTCACGACCGATCCAGCAAGTCCGTCCTTCGTTCCACCTGAACAGCGCATCGCCACCTTCGACCAGGACGGGACAACGTGGGTGGAACACCCTATGTACACGCAGTTCATATTTGCCTTCGAGCGCGTCGCCGAGTTAGCACCACAGCACCCGGAATGGAAGACCACGCCGCCATTCCAGGCGGTACTCACCGACGACAAGGCAGCAATGGCGAAGTTCACCATGAAAGACCTGGAAACCATCTTGGTTGCGACCCACACCGGCATGACGGTGGACCAGTTCCAAGACATCGTGAAGGACTGGCTGGCGAAGGCGAAGGACCAGCGCTGGCACCGTCCCTACACCGATCTCATTTACCAGCCCATGCTGGAGGCCATGCAGTACCTCCGAGACAACGGGTACAAGACTTACATCGTTACCGGCGGTGGACAGGACTTCGTTCGCGTCTATGGCGAGCAGGTGTATGGCATCCCGCCGGAGCAGGTCATCGGCTCTGCCTTGGAAACTCAATATATCTATAACAAGGAGGGCCAGGGGATCCTGATGCGGCCCCCGAAGCTGCTGCTGAATGATGATTTTTCCGGCAAGCCGGAAGACATTTATCTCTTCATTGGCCGCCACTCCAAGGTAGCATTCGGCAACTCGACGGGCGACCAGCAGATGCTGGAATACACCCAGGCAGGCGGCGGCGCACCTTTGATGATGATCGTGCTGCACGACGACGCGCAGCGCGAGTATGCCTACGGCCCAGCCCAAGGACTGCCTGATACCAAGGTGGGCACCTTCACCCAGGCACTGTATGACGAGGCCAAGTCGAAGGGCTGGTTTGTCATCAGCATGAAGAACGACTGGAAGCGGATTTTTGCCTGGGAGAAGTGACCCAGCATTACCGAAGGCTTGAATGGTTGAACTGCACACTTCGCGCGGGCGTTGGGGGGGGCGGGCTCATCGCTCTCTCTAACTGATTGGATGACACTGGAAAAGATTGCAAGAGTCATTGAACGCTCTTTTTCTAGTGTCGCGGCAAACCAAAAAAAAGTAACCGGCATCATCTTGCAGTTGATTGAGAGCTCAAAACGATTGCACTTAAAAAACTATTGCACTTAAAAGAAGATGCGTTGCTATGAACACGCCTGAGAAGCCAGTCGCTGAAGTTTCGGTTGCGGATCCGGCGGCCACCACCGTAACCGGCGAGGCTATCTGGGAGCGCGCTGGCTTAGACACTGTATCTTGGTCGTTCTAGTCGAGGACCTAACCAGGCGGCGGTAGTGACACTGTCCACCATTAATAGCGCAAACCACGGTCGCGGACTACCAGTTCTAAAGGGGGAGACACGATGAAAACAGCTCGATTGTCGAAGATGTCCAACTGGTGGACGCTGGCCGTGCTTATCGTTGTTGTGCTGGTCAGCAAGCTGGGGTTCGCCCAGACGAAAAAGCCGAACATCATTATTCTCATGACCGACGACGTTGGCTGGATGGACTTGGGTGTCTATGGTGGCGGCGCCGACCGTGGCGCGCCAACACCCAACCTGGATCGCATCGCCGCCGAAGGTATGCGCTTCACCGAGTACTACGCCCAGCCCACCTGCACTCTGGGGCGACTGGCTGTGATGATTGGCCGCGAGCCAGTTCGTGCTGGTGTCCTCAACGTATTCATACCCGGCGACCCCAATGGCATCAACGGGGCCGAAGTGACCCTGCCTCAGTATCTGAAAAAGGCCGGCTATCACACCATGCAGACTGGCAAGTGGCACCTCGGCGACAAGCCGGTGTACTACCCCACTCAACACGGCTTCGACGAGATGCACTACATGTTGCCGTATTACGGAAACGTTTATACCTACGACGACACCAGCTTTTATCCCGACTTTCCCAGCAATGATCCCAAGTTCATGGCGTATTGGAGCAAGATGAATCTCAAGATGTGGGAGCAGAATCCCGGGGCCAAGGAAGCCACCGCAATGCTCAATGGCCGCGAATTCCGCACCGCGGAACTGAAGCTGGTGGACCAATGGCAAACGGAATTTGTCACCCAATGGATCAAGCAGCACGCCAAGGACACCGAGCCATTCTTCATCGACATGAATTTCATGCGCATGCACAACCCATCGGTCATTCCCGATGAAGACCTGCGCAAGTCACCTGGCCAGTTTCCCTATACCGACGGCCTGATGATTCTCGACCGGCAGGCCGGCCAGGTCATGGCTGCGATAAAAGAAGCCGGCATTGACGACAACACCATCGTCGTCTGGACTACCGACAACGGCGCTTGGATCGACACCTGGCCCGACGCTGGCGAGACTCCTTTCCGCGGCGAAAAAAGCAGTACCTTCGAGGGTGGCTACCGAGTGCCAGCCATGGTGCGTTGGCCCGGCCACGTTCCCGCGGGCGTGGTCAGCCACGACATCTTCTCCTGCATGGATTGGTTCCCCACACTGGCGGTACAAGCCGGGCTGCCCGCGCCGCCCCGCCACTGGGTGGACAACTCCGGCACGAAGATTGTCTTCGACGGCCTCGATCAGTCGGATGTCATCCTGGGGAAGGGTCCCGGAAAGCGTGACAGCGTTTTGTACTTTAGCGCCGGGGGCGGGATTGCCGTGCGCCAGGGCCGCTGGAAGTTGACCTACAACTCGCATGATTCCTGGCTGGGTGTGAATCGTAACATGACCGCGCCAGCTTTGTACGATCTGCTCACGGATCCTTTCGAGCTGCACGACATCGTTTTCATGGGCTCCGCACCCATGGGAGATGCCATGAAGACCTCTCCCGGCCGGAGTCCTGAGCATGACCACGGCTGGATCCTGCCCAGCCTCGCCATAGTCTTGCGGAATACGTTTGCGGAAATGCAGGAATATCCCAACCGGTTCCTCGGCCTTGATGGTGAGGTTTATTGGGAGGCGCTGCCAGAGTTGCCTAAAAACCTATCTGTACCTCCGAAAGGGGTCAAGATACCGGAGGATTAAACCGGATTCGTTGCGACAGGTGGTGCGGATGCAATCTGACCCAAGCCCTTTAACTCCAGGGTGCTTTGTTCCAAAGCGCGGATTCGCCGGCACATAGATGGCAATGCGCGTACTTTGAGGCTCGAGGAACTTGGAACCGCAGTTCGGTACTGAGCACTGCAGGCCTTCGACGCGTCAACCCTCGATGGAGAGCTCCGTTCCCGGTATAGCTGAGTTTCGCTTAGGGGACGGACGCCACCTTAATCGGATTGACGACTGTACGTCTCAGGTCGCCAAAACGCGTGAGAACGTGAGGCGTCTGCGTTAGTTAGCCCGCTTGGGGAGCGTGACATGACTTTTCTTGATGTTTTCTCGCTGCTGATACTCCTCTTTCTGATCCTCCTGGGCGTCGGTTTGATCCTGCTTCTCGCATATACCCCCGGGGCGATTGCAAGGTCACGACACAGTCCCTGGGCCGAAGCTATCAACATTGCAGGCTGGGTGGGAATCCTGGTGTTCCCAATCTGGATAGTGGCATTGGCTGCCGCATTCATTCGTCCGCGCACCGGTGAAGGTGCTGCGATCGCCATCAGCGAAGCTGAAACAGCCGAATTGGCGGCGACCATCTCCTCGATTTCGGAACGCCTCAAAACTCTAGAAAACGGGTTGCGCACTGTACTTCCGAAGGCGGCATCCTCGGGTCCGGGAGGAGCATAGCCATGCTAG
>Ga0209584_10000738_pt1 | contig 10388 bp, 10 predicted proteins | sample NGEPerD_FD_184507 | JGI IMG/M metagenome (GOLD analysis project Ga0209584, IMG submission 184507) | Arctic peat soil microbial communities from the Barrow Environmental Observatory site, Barrow, Alaska, USA - NGEE PermafrostAB12-D... | ecosystem: Environmental > Terrestrial > Soil > Wetlands >...
CATACATCGCCACGCCGACCCGATCGACGACTCCGCAGAGTTGCTCTCGCGATTACAACGCAAGCAATGAAAGGCCCGCGGAGGGCAAACCTACCCGTCGACCGGAGGCCAGATACTCGGCCGAAATCCGCTGCCGGTCCGCCTGCCTGGCAACGGACCAACCGAGCAGGACGAGGTAAGGCGGCGCGGCCCCGCAGCGAAGCGAGGACACCCACCGGCGCCGGGCGCGAAGCATTGGCCTTTATCAACAAAAGGGAGCGTCGGCAGTACCGCCCGCCAGGACTGTCGGCTGGGATCCGAGCACGCTTTCCAAGTCCGCCAACGGACGTTCGCTTCGGCTTGTCACGTGCCCTGACCAGCCAGAATCGAGTAACGCGAACGATGGAAGACGCCAGCATACGGACAGAACTGAGACCAGAATTGAGACTACGGCCAGCGCGGCAGGACTCAGGCGGCGGCCGCAGCAAACCGCCGGAACTCCGCAGCACACGCCTCTGGGTCATCGACCCGCAGGCATCGCAGGCCCTACTAGCGGGAGTTTCCTGGATAAGTTGATCATGGTCGGGTGCTTGATCCCGGCCTGGGGGCTCTGATCTGCGAAGACGCGGCGTGTTGGGTTGATTTCTTGCGCCGGATCGCCTATGACCTAAAGCATGGCCAGTTTGTACAAGAAGGTGATCAGCGGGAAGCCGTACTACTACCTGCGGGAGATGGGGTGGGTGGACGGCAAACCGAAGATGGTCTCCGAGCGGTATCTGGGTTCGGTGGCCGACATCGTGAAGGCGATGGATGCCGCCGAGGCGGGGATGAAACCGGAGCGGACCGGTCATCTGGGTTTCGGGGACGTGGCCGCGGCGTGGTCGCTGATCACGGATCTGGGGGTGGCCACCGTGATCGACGACGTGGTCGGTGCCCGCCGGTCCGATGCGGGTGCCTCGGTGGGCACATATCTGGCGTTGGCCGCGCTGGGCAGACTGGTCGCGCCCCGGTCGAAGAATGCTTTCGCCGACTGGTGGGCGGGCACCGCCGGTGACCGGTTCACCAAGATCAGCGGGAAGGTGCTGGACCACCGGAAGTTCTGGGATGCCATGCACTCGGTGGATGCTGCTGCGTTGCAGGATATCTCGGCCGGACTGGCCGCCAGGATGATCACGATGTTCGACCTGGACGTGTCCAGTGTCGCGTTGGACATGACGAACTTCGCGACCTACGTCGACACCACCAACGACAAGGCCCCGATCGCGCAACGCGGGAAGGCGAAGCAGAAACGCACCGACCTGCGCCTCGTCGGCTTGGGGATGGTCGTCACCCGCGCCGGTGGGATCCCGCTGGTCTGGCACGCCTACCCCGGGAACCGTCCCGATGTCACCCAGTTCCCGACCCTGATCGAGCACCTCACACAGCGGTACACGAACCTCGCCGACCCCGCCGCCGACACCGACACCGACACCGCGGCGGTCACCGACTGGCCGTCGATGACGGTGGTGTTCGACGCCGGGCAGAACTCCACCGCGAGCTTCGATCACCTGCGCCGATCCGGGCTGCGTTACGTGGGATCCGTCCCACCCAGTGACTGCCCCGACCTGCTCGCCCTACCGACCGCCGACCGGAAACCCGTGGACAAGACCCGGTTCCCAGGTGTCACCGCGATCGACACCCGGCGCGTCGTCTACGGCCAGGACCGGCGGGTCGTGCTGACCCACTCGCAGAACCTGCACGACGACCAGGCCCGATCCTTCACCGACACCACCCTGGCCAAGGTCGGCCAGAAACTCGACGACCTCGCCGCCACGTTGGCCCGCGGGAAAACCCGCCGCACCCGAGAACAGCTGACCACCGAGATCGAGACAATCACCGACAGTCCCTGGGTGCACGCCGTCATCGATGTCGAACTCACCGGCGACAGCCCCGCAGACCGCCGGTTGACCTGGACGGTCAACGCCGTGAAACGACAAGCGTTGGAAGATAACATCTTCGGGAAACGGATCCTGATCACCGACCACGACGACTGGACCGTCGCCGACGTCGTTGCAGGTTACCGCTCCCAATCAGAAATCGAATTCGGGTTCCGGCAACTCAAAAACCCTCACGAAGTGTCGTTCTGCCCGATGTACCACTGGACCGAGAACAACATCGCCGTGCACACGTTCACCTGCGTGCTGGCCCTGCAACTGGCCCACCTGCTGCGCCTGCAAGCCCACCGCGCCGGCCACGACCTGTCCGTCAAAGCGCTCCTGGACACCCTCGGCGGGATTCAGGAAACCGTGTTGATCTACCCCTCCACCGGCGGACGACCCAAAGCCCGCCGCATGACCACCGACATGACAGTCGAACAGCAAGCCCTCTACGACCTGTTCAACCTCCGCAGATGGGCACCGACCACGACTTAGGTCATAGGAACCAACACTCCCTGCACCACCCGTGACCTGCAAGAACACCCCTCATGATCAACTTATCTAGGAAACTCCCGCTAGAGCGGACAACGCTCTTCACATTCAGACCTTCCTGCATGGAGCAACGACCTGGTCCTACCCTGGACATCCCCGATTTGGACTTTACGGATACGGCGGACAAGAGTAACGTTTCGGTCCAACAGCGAGCACGCAGCCAGCGAGCCGCTTTCAGAGGGGGTTGCCATGCCTGCACCTTCGACCGGCCTGACCCTTGACGAGGTCAACTTCTTGCGAAGGTTGACCAGAGAGCCAGACTTTCGTGCGGAATTCTTCTCCGATCGAGAACGCGTAGCAAAGGACGAAGGCCTTGAACTTCGCACCAGCACCTTGGTCAATCGCGTAACAGCGACCGAGATCGACGGATTGTATCGTGCAGCGAACGCGGTTGGCAGAGCCGCCGCAGATGACAACTGCACCCTTGTATACGCCTTGGCGTTCGCCGTGGCGTTCGCCCTACTTTAACCTCGGCCGGTATAGCTGTGCCGCTCACCGGAATCCGACCGGCCTTCTTCGGCGCGGTCGGGTTATATCTAAGCACTGCGTCACAGCGCAATTGGACAATGACCGCTGATGAAGCCCTTGGCTATGTTGAAGCAATTGGCCAACACTCTGATGCACACCGAGGGTCAGTCGACGCTGGGCTTCCGACCCCCCCAGGCTTGTACGTCGCCGGGGCCGAGCCGATGGCACAATTGCCGGACCTGGAACGTATATTAGATTGCGCCAAGCTCCACCGAATGCCGGTAGAGCTAGTCACTTCCGCCTATTGGGTCGACTCATTAGAAATAGCGGAAGCCGTGCTCGACAGACTTCGCACCAGGGTTCATCTACTGACTATAACAACTCGCCGAAGCGATGTAGACAGTTATGGTCTCGCTGCCATCGACCTGCTTTTGCAAGCGATTCGACGCTTTGACATCAGCATACAGATACTCGTGACGGTCGGTCCTGAGGAGCCTTTTCCCAAAGAGTTGCTTGCACTCGAGGTGGTCAATTCGGACTCAACAGTAATTCGAATTGAGCCGATGTACCCGAATGACCGATCCCAGCTGAGCCCACAATCTGGCGCTTGGCCCGAAGGATTCCTAATGGAGTCTCCTCCCCGCCACGCCAGATGCGCAGAACTACTGGGCTTCGTGATCACGCCAGGCGGCGACGTCTATCCATGCTCCAACGGAATTGGCTTTCCTGAACTGCTCCTCGGTAATATGACCACACACACGATTGTAGAGATGCTCGACAAGGCTCTCGCCGGACCTCAATTAAATAAGCTTCGTGAGGAAGGGCCCTACTTCCTGTTCGATGACTTCAGACGCTCACTGCCACTAGAAGTGCTACCGGCAGGCTACGTCAGCTCATGTGACTTTCATAGGCAAGTTATGGCTCGAAATCAGCAGTCCGCATCACGTGTAGATTCCACCGCCTGACGAATGGGGCAAAAGCGTTATGTCGCAAGTGGTATTCAACTCGCTGGTGTTAGAGACCGTTGACCGTTGCAACGCGCGCTGCGCGATGTGCTACCAAGCCGCGGCGCCAAAGGGATCGGAGATTCGCGGTGACGACCACTTGCCTCTGGATCTCGTTAATCGAATAATAGACGAGGCGGCGGAACTGCCCGAACTCATGGGCGACAGGGTTCATATCTCGGGGGGTGAAAGTTTTCTGTTCTTCGATGAAACTGTTCAAATCTTTAAGCGCGCAAAGGCTCGGCATTTTGGCAACATTGGAGGAACTACGAACGCATTCTGGGCGCTCTCCGATGCCATTGCGGACCGAAGGTGTGAAGAACTGGCCCAAGCCGGCGTGACCTACCTCGAAGTGTCGATCGACCACTGGCACAAGCCGTATGTTACCGCGGATAGGGTGAGGTGCCTCTTGCGTGCGATGCGCCGAACTGGCCTCCCAGTGACTTTACGCACTTTGTCGAGCCGCAGCCATCACATTGACGACGTGTTAGAAGACTTCGAGGATCAGGAGCTACTCCAAGTTATTGTAGGAAATGGTCGAGTGCAACCCGTCGGTAGAGGAGCCAGAACGATCCCAATGTCGGAGGTGTACATAGGTGGTGGCGTGCAAGGGTGTTGCGAGCGGCAACTAAACTTGACGATTTCACCGAATGGAAATGTGTACCCGTGTTGTGCGGGCGCTGATATGACCGAATCGCTAGCATGTGGCAACATTTACAGGGACTCGCTTGCCGAGGCGGTTCTCAAGATGAGGACCGAGGCGGTGATTCGTGAGGTCATTCATGGCGGTACCGGCAAACTTATCCCGATCATTGAGCAGCTGGGCTACGGTGATCGACTGTTGCCACAATATACGAGCATCTGTCACCTGTGCTGGGATGTATTTCGCCAAGACGATGTAGCGGGTGCCTTGCGGCAGCACTACCAGGATAAGCAGTTCGAAGCATTGGTTTCCGCGCTATCAAGTTCGGTCGATGAGCCGCCATTGGATGCTCCATAGTGTACGTGCATTTAGAGGGCGTACGACCACGTAAGGCGCCAGGCATCCGATTATGCGCAAGTTCAGGTCAAGATCTTGGTTCCCAAGCCTCGTGCAGAGAGGGCCACGCTTGATCGTGACTAATGCCGAGAACGTCCTCCCAGTTCCATGGACGGCGTTGACCTCCGTCCTACCTAGCGAGCTAATATCGATTTGTGCGGCTAAGAGCGAGCCGATTCTTGTCGAGCAATTTCCGGATCACCCGCGAGTATTTCGGATTGCTTTTAGCGAAGGAGATCAAGACGGACTCACGTCTTCATCAATAGTCCTGAAATTAGCGACCGAATGGGAGAGCTGGGCACAGGTTGCTGTCCATAGCCGTGTAGCCGATGTCGTCCCGAGGGTTTTTGGCACATTGCCGCATGAATCTAACTTCCCCTTAGGCACGGTGGCCATCCTGATGGAAGCGCTGACGCCGAGCATTCCACAAGTCGGCGTCAGCGTAAACAGTCGGCAACCGATCCCACACCCAAAGGCCAGCTATATGAGGGCTATTCAGAAGCTGGCGGCGGTGCATCACGCCTTCGAAGGCGTCGACGACAGCGCTCTGCGCAGAGTCTCATTCGAAGGTCTTGTGAACACCGTGTCTGCGATCCCGGATCTCTTAACATTTCTCATTGCCGCGGGGCTGGAACTCGAATCGGCCCTTGTAGACGAAGTTCGCACAATCGGCACGCATGTTTACGAGCACATATACCGTTGCAGCGGCACACCAGCTCGAACGCTGGTCCATCTAGATTTCCACCCCTTCAATGTTCTCCTCTCCGCGAGTGGAGCGCCTCGGATAATCGATTGGGGAAGCGCGGCGTGGGGGGCTTGTGAACTTGATTTGGCAATGTGCGACGCAGAGCAGGTTCGTATATACTTTGACGCACGAGCAAGTCTATCAAATACCGATCCGAATGGGGGATATGCGCGTTTACGGTCGGCAGTCATTGTTCGAATGTACGAATTCATCGCCGCCGCGTCGGGTGTGCTATTCGGGGCGGCGCCTGTAGTGCGTGGAGATGTCATGTTAAATAGCATCCCACTGTATGTGGAGCGGCTCGTGTCCGCGGCGAGCGCCAATGAGTTCATGGGCGGCGAGCCAATTGCTGACATGCTTCGAAAGACTGTGAGGATTTAATTGAAACTGCGCATCGAGAGGAGCGGCTACCACTTTTTCGACCGGATATCCGGCCTGCACATTCTGTTCGACGAGGAACGACCGGACGCTGACTGCGTCAGTATGGCTCCGCGAAGTCTCAGCATCGCGCTATCAAACGCATGCGACTTGAAATGCCACTTCTGTTACCGGGAGAAAAATGGAGCAAAACTAGACGAGCGGTCGATTATGCAAATGGCTGCGGTGGCCGATGAACTTGGTTGCCTCGAGGTGACCTTCGGAGGTGGGGAGCCGCTTTTGTACCGGGGTCTGACGACTCTATGTAGTTGGATATGGAGTAACACCGCCTTAGGTATAAGCATTACCACTCACGGACATAGGTTGACGGAGGCATTGATCTCAGGGCTCGAGGGGAAGATTTCGTCCTTGAGATTTTCCATCGACGGGGGTGAGCCGTACTATGGCAGAATCCGTGGGCGGCCCCTTAAAGACTTACTCCTAAGAATCGAGGCCGTAGTTGGGCGCATACCCTTCGGCATCAATGCAGTAGTTAGTCCAGGTCACACGGCTGAGCTTCGCTGTGTAGCCGAACTGGCCGTTCAGATTGGAGCGATGAATTTACTGATCATACCCCAGCACCACCAAGGTCAGATTTTGCTCAGCGAGGATGAATGGCGTGAGCTGAACGATGTTGTGCGCGATTACGAATCCCGATTGCCGCTGCTGGTAACGGCGAGCGCCGCCTCCTCAATCTTGACGGGCCTGCTATCGACCGAGCGTGAAGACGAATTTTTGTACGCGCATATTAGCGCAGATGGTAAACTGAAGGCAAATTCATATACTGCAGATGGCCTTGCGATTGATGATGTATCGCGCCTGGGAACACGCTTCGAACAATTGCAGCAGAGCCTTTATAAGGGTGTTGTATGAAGGTTTGGCGAACGCATGCAGCTGAACATTCGGCAAGCGTCAAGATTGTGGGCCGGTTCGCATCGCCGGCGGATGCTCAAGCCGCTGTCAGAATGTTCAACGATCTACTTTCCATCGGTACTCGGCTGGAAAGTGGGTCGGCGGGGGCGGTGGAGGAGCTTGAAAGCTTTCGCACGGCGAGCGGACTCCAGCTGTTGAGTGAGTCCGATTTGGTAGAGCTGCGGCAATTCGAGCCCATTGCGGCCGGCGGGAGGGAGATTAGGGTTGAGACAGAAGCCCAGCACGCCGATGCACTGCTGAAAATCGTCGCGTTATTTGATGCGCAAGTGCAAGTTCACAGGCGGGAGGGTGATTGGCCCCCTCCTGGGGCCCATGGGTCGTCCGCCGGGTCGGGCGCGTGAAGGGGTTCGGTCGGATCGGATGCGCCGGTCAGCGTCACGCCCCGGTTTCGCGGACGCGGCATGGCCAAGGTATGGACCGTCCCTTCCAAGCCGCCGCTGACCAACCCACTGTCCGTCGGCAGGGTCAGTGACCGCCCAAACCGGGTGACCCGGGTGTTCGGCAAAACGGGCCCGACAGGGGCTTGCACCTGACAAGCTCTCCGATTGGGCCACTTTTCCGCATCGCGGCCACTGGCGCAGTCTTGAATGAGTAGAGAAAGTCCTCACGAGCGTTCGGCTCGGCCAATGTCCGGACCGTCGGATCTGTGAGTTGGTCACAGGGTTCGAGCGGCCTCCGACGGACGGCGAGTGGTTCGGCATTCGGTGGTGCAGTAGACCGTGAGGGAACGCACATAGACGCCTCGTCCAGCCAGCGCAATGCGGTGGAGGCCACGCGGGTTGAGGCTGCTTCCGCAGGTCACAGCCCTTCATGACCCGCCGAGCAGCCCACCCAACCCGGAAGCGACTACAGCCGAACTGCGCTTTCGGAGGTGTGACGCGCCTGGTGCGACAACGCCCGAATGGCGCCAACTGGTTACAGACCGGACACTGTACGTATATCTGTCGGCAGGGGGGTCCAGCCGACACCAAAGGGCATACGATGACAATGCATCCAAAGACCGCTGGCGCCGGGACCTTTCTTGTGCGCGTATTTCACCGATCCGCGCTGGTTGCTGCGGTTAGCGGGGCAATACTGCTGGTCACTGGCTGCGGTCCAGATGCCGCGACCCCCGTAACGACCACGCAGCCTGCCACGACGGTTCCCGCGTCGACCTCAATTCCAACCGAGAACCAGGTCGCCACGTCGCTGGCAGCAGCGGCAGCCGCCCAATCCTTAGCGGCGCAGCAATCGGCAGCGTCAGCTTCAGCGTCAGCAGCCCTGTCCTTAGCGGCGCAGCAATCGGCAGCGTCAGCTTCAGCGTCAGCAGCCCTGTCCTTAGCGGCGCAGCAATCGGCAGCGTCAGCCTCGGCAGCGGCCCAAGCCCAGGCGGAACAAGAAGCAGCGGCAGCCTCGGCAGCGGCCCAAGCACAAGCACAAGCGGAACAAGAGGCAGCAGCGGCGGCTGAGGCAGCGCGTCAGTCAGCCGCCGAGCAGGCCCAACAGGCACCAGATCCTTCCACTGCTGCACCACAAAACTCAGCAACCGTTCACGCCGGAGCGTTTTGCTCTCCAGGCGGCGCGATCGGCGTGACAGTCGATGGCACCCCGATGGTCTGCAAAACGACAGCGACCGACTCCAGGAACCGTTGGCGCAGTGCCGGCTAGCTGACAGAACTACATCGCTGGGGTTCCGAGTAGGGCGTGTGAAAGCCCCCGTGTTCGGTCGCGGTGCGGTTGAGGCGGAGGCGACATGTGGGGGACGGTGATCCCTGGCGCCAGTTGCCCCACTGTGGTAGTCCAGTTGAAGGAATTACTTCAAGGCGAATTTGATGTCAGTTGTTTGAGCACCCCAGGGAGATCAGCGAGGCTATCGATCGTAAGGTTCGGCTCTATATCGTCGAGCAATGGTGACTCCGTGTCCGGGGGCAGAACGAAGCCCCACGGCCCGCGGCGGATCCAAATGGCAAAAAGGCCAGCCCGCATGGCGGGCGCGATGTCGTTGTCGAGCCGATCACCGACATAAGCGATCTCCTCAGGTCGGTGTCCGGACGCCCTGATGACGGCCTGGAAGAAGGCGGGCAACGGCTTACTCACGCCCCAATCATCGGAAGTCGCGATAACATCCGCTGGCAGGTTTAGCTCACGTATGAAGCGGCCAGCGCGTTTCGTTTGGTTGCCTGCGATTCCAACGAAATAGCCAGTAGCCTTCAACTGCTGCAAGCATGGGCGAGCGTCAAAATAGAGATCCTCGGCGTTGAGATACTCACCCCGTCCGGCCACGAGCCGAGCGCTCCGCTCCGTTTCAAGATCGAACCCAGGTTTGAAGTTCTGGAAGACTTCGCGGTAGTCCTGTCCGCGAGAGATTGTAGCCCCGAACATCGCGGAGAACGTGTGACGAGGAACGCCCAACCAGTCGGCCCAAGTCCCGTACTCGCGGGTTTCGTCGATGAGCGTTTCGCCTACGTCGAACCAGACGGCGCGGATTGTCATACGTATATCCTCAGGCGATCAGGGCGAGTTGCTCGTCGAGTGCGCGGACCGCAACCGATGAGGCCCAGGGATCGACTGCTGCCCTAAATTCTCGAAGTCGATCCGAACCGGTGGCGTAGCCGGCTCGACGAAGTTGATCGGCGGCCATACCTGCAACGCAACATGCCTGGTCGACGTCTCCGCTATTCAAGTGGACGGTCGCAAGGTCTGCCAGGAATATTGCGCGCTGCTTGATGGCGTGCAAAGGAAGGCGCTCGAGTGCACCGGTTAGCGTGCGTTGCGCTTCCAAGAAGTTTCCGCCGCGCAGTTCGACGTAACCAGCGAATCCGTCGAGGCGAGTCTCGTCATAGTAGTCGAACCAGGCAAGATGCCCTATTAATTCGTTCGCGGCGAGTTCCGAGCGAGCGCGGGCTATGGCCCCTTGTGCGGCTGAGATTGACCCTGCGTTGGTATGTAATTCGGACTCCACAGCGGCGAGCCATGAGGACATGAGCCGGTAGGGTCGTTTGCTGACGTGCATATTTGCGCCGGCGACGTAGTCGAGGGCAGCTTGATAGCCTCTTTCTGCGGCCGGGATAAAGGCAGTGTGACCGAGCGCCGACGCGGCTTGGAGGTGGTCGCCCGCTTCCCGCGCGGACTCCAGGGCGACGCTGTAGTAGCCACGTGCCGCCATGGTGTCATGGAGGTCAAAGAATGACAGCCTACCAGCTAATATCGCTACTCTGGCCCTGTTCGTGAGAAGCTTGCGATGCGTGGATGGCGTGACATTGTCACCCAGCAATTCGGCAACGGTTTCGAGGTGGGCAATAACCGGTATCAATAGAGCCGAGGGGGCCGTCGAATGGTAAGGGTGCGGCTCGTTT
>Ga0209584_10000743_pt1 | contig 10364 bp, 6 predicted proteins | sample NGEPerD_FD_184507 | JGI IMG/M metagenome (GOLD analysis project Ga0209584, IMG submission 184507) | Arctic peat soil microbial communities from the Barrow Environmental Observatory site, Barrow, Alaska, USA - NGEE PermafrostAB12-D... | ecosystem: Environmental > Terrestrial > Soil > Wetlands >...
TCCGAGGAGAAAGTTCACGCGTGAGAGTCCGGTGTGAGCGTGGCGCACAACCGCGCAGCTGGGATATTGCGCGCGAATCGTTGCATGATTAGTCTTTCCGCCGAACATCGCGCGCGCTCGCGCAGCGCGGCGCTGGGTGCAGTCTTCTGCCCGATGTCGAACCCCGCAACGAGGAGGTGGTCCATTGTCTAGGCCCGATACCGTGGCGTTGGTCACCGCAAACAATTAGCTGACAAGAGGTTAGCTGCTCGGACGACCGATCGCCGTTCGGGTTGTATTGTGGGGTTCGTTGTGAGGCCTTGTGCTTCACTAGCGAGCCCCACTTCCGTTTGTCGGATTTCAGATGGGCCCCGAGTCAGCGCAGAACAAGAGGTCGATCGCTTCGGAAATGAAAGTGGCGGAGCGTGTGGCAACGCGAGTTGACAACGTCCACAGAGACTCCAATCGTTGAGCCGCTTCGTCAGCGCGCTCCGTCATTCGCAAAATGGCCTCCGAGTCGTAGTGCCCTATCATACCCCTCCAGAACTCGAAATCGGAGACCCGTTTGACTTCTGGCTCGCTCGCGCGACTCACTTGGCAGTGCGTCTTCGATTGACGCACGTGAATTTTGCGGAGACGATCTCGGTGGTCCGTCATGCTCTCGGCGATGCGTGGTTGCGGGAGGCCTGCCAGGCAACGCCAACTTGGGGTCTTCCGGTGAAATCCCATGCCATTGCCAAGCTATCACACCAGGCGGTGAGAGCGATATCGCCGAGCTTGTCGAGTTGGCCCTGTATCTTCGCACGCTGTTTGACGCACCAGGCTTCGGTGACACGCTTCCGGTGTTGCGCAATTCGTACTGGACCGCATACCAGCAGATGGGCTTCGCTTACCGATTGCGACCGCTTGGTGGAAGCGAACTTCGGTTTGAACCGGAACAGAAGTCTGGATCGCGCGGCGACCTCGCATTCCGCCTCGCCGGGGAGAATTTCGTCGCGGAGTCGTTCTGGCCGCGGTACGGGCGAGGAGTTTATTCCTCGCATGAACTGCTCTGGAATCGCGTCAACGCAGTATTGGACGACTCTCCTTACGGGTCGAATCAGAGACTGCGCTTAACGATCCAGTTGAAACGAAGACTCGACAGCGGTATGGCGAAACGTATCGAGCGACGACTCCGTCGACTCGTGGAGGAGATTGATCGGCTCAAGCAGTCGGTTAACCGGATGGGTGAGCGGGGTTATGCCGCAGCCTGAAGTGGCAGCGGCGTGAAATAGGCTTCATCGGGGGTGCGGTCGGCGTGTCGTCGGTCAGCCCCGCCGGAAGCGCGACGTTCCCGTCGGCTCGGCGCGCCGCGATGATCTTGAGCAAGAGCGGCCCGCGCCAGTGTTGCTCATCGTCGGGCGAGCCGAGCTTCCACACCGCGATGCGTTGCTCGGCGGTCAATCGCTTGAACGACTCGGCATCGGTCGTCGAGGTGAGCCCGCTCTTGATCGTCGCGACCGCCGATCGCGCGACTCGGGCCGTCGAGCGCACGATTATCGCGTCAGGGTCGGAGGCGCCAGACGCCGTGCGACAGGGATCGCTCGGGGCCGATTGCTACGTGCGCCCATTCACACGTAGCTGAGCCACATCGTCAGAATGGGGCGCGCGACACAACGACGTTCGAGGTCAGGTGGATGTCAGGCTTTGCTCACCTGCGCGAGTCCGCGCGGGTCGCCCGCCGCTTAGCCGTGCGCAGCTGTGGCGACTGGGTGGCCCGGCGATGTCGTGCTTGGCAAATCCCGCCGCGACGGAAGGACGCGTCCCCGGAGAGCCAGAAATGGATGCTCGACGAGCACGAACGTCACGGCCGCGAACGACGCGGAACAGGCGACGACCCCCACGAGCGAGAGATAGATCGAGAGCGCGCTCTGTCCGCCGATGACCTTCGCCGCTCGCGCGATGCCGGGTCCGATCCACCGAAGCACGGCGAAGTGGTTCAGGTACATCCCGTAGGACAATCTCGACAGCGTGTAGAAGGGCCGCACGCGCAAGAATCGGAGATGCTCGGAGCCGAAGGCGAGTGACAGGAGGACCATGGTTCCGTAGATCAGAGCCAACGCGAGAAACGGGAAGACGATCCCGTTCTCCGTTCGGAGGGCTACGGCAATCGCGCACGCTGCGAGCGCGGCTCCCCACACCCATCGTCGATGCGCCGGCGACTTCTCGAACACGGCTGGCGCTGCCACGAAGACGAGCGCGATGAGCAGTCCGATCGTTAGCCCTTCGTTGTGGAGGTGGAAGGGCGAATACATGATCGTCTTGACGCTCGCGACGGACACGCCTGCGTGCAGCAGCCTGTGTGCGGTCCACCACCGGAGTCCGGAGACCACCGCCAGCGCCGACAGCAGCACCGTCACCCAGCCGCGCGTTCGCAACATCCGTGAGCCGGCGAGAATGGCCAGCGGAGCGAGAATGTAGAATTGTTCCTCGGTCGAGAGCGACCACCCGCCTTCGACGCGCCCCCCGACGTAGTTGGACAGAAACGCCCAGTCGCCCCACCTGTAGGACCACGTCCCCGTCATCGCGGGAGAAAGAATGACGATCAGAAAGTAGAGCGGCCAGATGCGAAATCCGCGGCGCAAGATGAATTTGCCCACGTTAATCGTGCCCGAGCGCTTCAGCTCCTTCCACAGCTGACCGCCGATCAGAAAGCCGCTCAGAACAAAGAAGAGATCGACGCCCGTCCATCCGAACAGGAAGAGTGAGCTATCGAAGAAGTGTGCGTGGCGGACGAACTGCGCCTTGCCAAGCTCGCTGAAGTGGCCGACGATCACCATCAGGATCGCGACGGTGCGCAGTGCGTCGAGGGCGGGGATCTGGCTCGATGGCGCGATCCAGAGATCGCGCAGTCCGGCACGGAGAAGGGATGGTCGTGAGTCGCTGGAAGCCTGCGCTACGGCCATGTGTCTTCACGTTCCCTGTGATGGCCGCGAGAGACCCTGACGAGCGCTGTGGGCTGCGATATTCGATTCACGATACGCCGAATAGAGAGTGTCCCACGCGTAGTTGAAATTCAGGCGATGCTGCCCGTCGTGCGGCTTACGCCGCGGCGGAGTTCGTGAGCGAGAGAGTGTGCTGCAGCGCCTGTTTGAGCAAGGGCAAGTGGCGATAGCAGCGTATCTACATTTTGGACCTACTATCCGCAACGGACATAATCCATTGTCTAGTGACCAGCAGGCGGCGAGGATCGCTCGAAGCCGTTAAGGCCCAAGTCGTAGCTTGACCGGTGGTCCTCGCCGCTCGGTCGAATATCGTGGGGTTCATCGTTGCGAAGAGCGACGGTGAGCCCCACTTTTTTTGCTCGATTCTGCGGCGCCGTGCGCTCTCGAGAATTTCGCGCGGTCGCGGCGAAAGTGCGAGTGGGCGTTCCGTAGCGCTGCGCTGCGCAGCGAGTAGGCGTCGCGCGCTCAGCGCTTCGCGGCGAGCACCAGCGCGGAGTCGATCGCGCGCCGAAAGTTCGCGACGGGCTGCGCGCCCGTGACCATCATCGTGCCGATGAGAAAGGTCGGCGTGGACTCGACGCCGGCCTTGGTGGCGCGATCGATGTCCGCTTCGATCATCGGCTTCGTGAGATGCCCCGCCACGCATTTGCGGAATGCGCCAAGCTCCACGCCCTCGGCGGCGGCGAGCGAGTCGAATATCGGCTGCGGGGCGGGAAGCGCTTCCCACTGCTTCTGCGTCACGAAGAGCGCGTCGTGCATCTGCCAGAACTTGTCTTGGGCCGCGGCGCACATCGCCGTCTCGGAGGCCGCGAACGAGTTGTGATGCATCGAGAGCGGGAAGTTCACGTATGCGAGGCGCACCTTGCCGGAATCGACGTACGCGCGCTTCAGCTCCGGGTAGCTCTCGTCGTGAAACCGGCGGCAGAACGGGCACTGGAAGTCACTCACCTCCACCACCCACACCGTGGCGGCCGGGCTGCCGAGGATGCGAGCGTGATCGGCGTGGCGAAGGAGGAGGCTGTCGGGGCCCGCGGTGGCAGCGGCGGCCGTGGTGGCGGCGCTGGCGTTCGAGCTCTTGCTGCACGCGAGCACGACGGCGAACACCGCCGCGGCCGCGATGAGGGGATACCTGCTCTGCACGTGTTCCTCTACTAATAGGTGGAGATGATGCGCCGGAGCGCGTTCGTGCGGCGATCGAGAATGAACGTGTGTCCGTCGTGCGAGGCGATCGCGGACGCGAAGCCGAGCGAGCGCGCGAGGCCGATCGTCTTCGGCGCGTCGCCGGAGAGATTCACGAGGTAGACTCCCTCCGGTCCCGCCGCCACGAAAAGGCGCTGCCCGTCGATCGACACGTCGTAGGCGAAGTGCGCGTCCGTCCAGGTCGTGCGCGACTTCGGATTCTGCGGATCGGAGATGTCGATGAGGGCGACGCCCTTCTCACCCATCGCCACCGCGGCGAGCCCGTGGCCGATCACGACGCGGAGCCCGACGCCGGGGAGGGGAACGGATCCGAGCACGACGAGCGAATCGCCCGCGATGCGGAGCGCGACGAGGTCGCGGTCCGTCGATGCCCAGAGCACCGCGCGTGCCTCGTCGAGCACGATGTCGCGTACCGGCGCGCTGAGCGTCGTGCTGGGCCACACGCGCTCCGAGTCCGCGCTCACCGGCACGCTCTCCACGCGATTGTCCGTTGCGATGAAGATGCGGGTATCGGCGGCGGCGATCGCGTTGACGGTGGCGCGCTTCACGAGCACGCCGGGTCCCTTGTTCGGTGGATAGATATAGAGGCCGGTGCGCGACCCGAGCGCGAGCCACGAGGTGCGCGGGGCTATATCGATCGCGCCGATGCCGTGGAGGCCGGTGGCGCGGGTGCCGAGCGAGAGGAGCCGGGCATCCATCGCGGAGAAGAGCTCGACGCCGGTGCTCCCGCCAACGGCTGCGGTGCCATCGCGCACGGTGAGGACGTTCGGATCGCCTTCGAGCGTGATGCCTACGTTCGGAATCTTGAGCGAGGGGGTGCCGCGATAGGCTATCGCGCGGCGCTCATCGAGCTGCCGGCCGATGAAGAAGCCGGCGAGCCCCCCGCCGGCGATTCCGACGAAGGTCATGCCGCCGCCGCCGTGTCCGGCGCCCTTGCCGAACCCGTATCCGGCGAGCCCGCCGGCGAGCGCCCCTACTATACCGAGGACGAACGCGCGGGGGTGGGGGTGCGTGATTTTGCCGGAGGCGGTGCTGTCGCTGAGGCGTTGAGCGCCCAGGGAGCGAGCCGAGCCCGCCAGGACGAGGGGGATTAGAAGGGTTCCGGCGAGCCGGGGGGCGAAGCGGAGCATGCCGGAACATACGATAGCGGTCACGGATGCCGCCACAGTGGGGGATAACCGGGCTCAACTGCTTGACTTGGATGGCTTTCTCACAGTTAACCGGATTCTTGCACTGTGTGGTACCGCACTTTAAGTTCGTGACTGTTCGGTTACGACATTGAGAAAAGTTCCATGTCGCAATCGTTGAAGTGGGTTTTTTCGTTGGGTGACTTGGACGCTCGTCCGTTATCGCCCCATGCGTGTCGTGCCGCCGCATGCAATCGAACCGCCATGAGGAGGGGTCACCCGAGCGGTATGTGAGGAGGGCGCCACGCGAATTGCGCGTGCGCTCGATCGCCAACCAGACAAGCTCCATCGTCGTCCACACACCTTTTGGAAGAGGTGGCAAGGAGGAAGCATGGGACGTTCTGTTAGGTCAGTTATTGCCGTCGTGTGTGCGCTCGTTGCGCTTCCGGCTCTCGCCGTTGCGCAAGACGCAGTCACGATCACTGGGCGAGTTTCCAGTGCGGAGGGCGGTGCGCCGCTCGGTACGGCTAGTGTCACTGTCGAAGGGCTTGGCTCCGTTACGCTCACCCGCGATGATGGGCGCTACACGCTCGTCGTTCCGGCCGCGCGCGCGCACGGTCAACAGGCCACGATCACTGCGCGTTTGATCGGCTACAAGGCGAAGGCCGCGACGATTACACTCGCGGGCAACGTCACGCAGGATTTTGCGCTCGATGTCAATCCGCTCCGTCTCGGCGAAGTCGTCGTCACGGGCGTTGGTCTTTCCAGCACGGCGGAGAAGCTCGGCACCGCGATCTCGACGGTTGATTCGTCGCTGATCACCAGGTCGCACGAGAACAACGTCGTGGAAGCCCTCGCCGGCAAGTCGCCCGGCGTGTCGGTCAACAGCCAGTCCGGCGACCCGGGCTCCTCGTCGTATATCCGCATCCGCGGCATCAAGTCGCTGTCCGGAGATGCGCAGCCCTTGTTCGTCGTCGACGGCGTGCCGATCGACAACTCCGTCATGACGGCTGAAGATCCGACGGCTGGTGTCGCCGCGCCGAACCGCGCTGCGGACATCAACCCGAACGACATCGAGACGGTCACGATTCTGAAGGGCGCGGCAGCGGCGGCCATTTACGGCGCACGCGCGTCCGACGGCGTCATCCTGATCACCACGAAGAGCGGCCACGCAGGTGGCACGCACTACTCGCTGGGCTCGAACTATTCGTTCGACGACGTCAACCGCAAGATTCCGCTGCAGACAGATTACTCGCAGGGTTCTGGCGGGCACACCGCCGTGTGCGGCGCTCCCGGCTGCCGTCTCTCGAGCAGCTCGTACGGAGCGCTCATCACGGCTGGCACGCCAACGTACAATCACTTTGATGAGATCTTCGAAACCGGTCACAACTCCGACAACACGCTTTCGGCGTCGGGTGGAAATGACAAGACGGTCTTCTATCTCTCGGCCGGCTACACGGATCAGCAAGGCGTCATCGTTGGTCCGAACGATAACTACAAGCGGACCACGCTTCGCCTGAAGGCGTCGCACCACCTGTTCGACCGCCTCACCGTCGGTGGCAACATCTCCTACGTCGATGGTCGCGGGCAGTTCGTGCAGAAGGGCTCGAACACGTCGGGACTGATGCTGGGTGCCATGCGTACCACACCGACGTTCAACAACGTTCAGTACCTCGACAGCACCACGCAGACGCAGCGTTCGTATCGGTATCCCGAGCCCGTGCTGTTCGACAATCTGAGCGGCCGCGGCTACGACAATCCGTTCTTCGTGATCTATCAGGATCTGAATACGGCGGAAACGAACCGCGCGTACGGCAACGTCAACCTGAACTACGACGCCACCGACTGGCTGAAGATCGACTATACGCTGGGCGCCGACTATTACAGCAATCAGTTGCTCGACGCGCAGGCGCAGTCGTCCTCGGCGTTTGCAGCCGGCCAGGTGTTTCGCACAGACGGTAACAATCTCCAGATCGACCACAACCTGACGGCGACGCTGAGCCACACGTTCAATCCGTCATTCTCGGGAACGTTCACGCTCGGTCAGAACCTGAACGCGCGCCGCTTCCGCGAGACGGACGTCAACGGACAGGGCCTCGTCGCCGCGACCCCGTTCAACCTGCAGAACACGACGGCGTGGATTCCGACGGAATTCAAGTCGCTCGTGCACTCCGAGTCGTACTTCGGACAGGCGACGGCGGACATCTACAACCAGCTGTATCTGACGGCTGCACTGCGTAACGACGGATTCTCGACCTTCGGTCAGAGCAATCCCCGCGCCTGGTATCCCAAGGCGAGCGCGGCGTGGACGTTCACGAACGTGCTGGGCAAAACAGATCAGAAGGGCGTGTTCAGCTACGGTAAGCTGCGTGCGTCGTACGGCGAAACCGGCAAGGAGCCGGGCGTCTATGCGACGAACACGGTGCTCATCCCGGGCGGATTCTTTGGAACGGGCTTCGGCGATTTCCTCAACGCAACGCAGCAGGGGGACGGCGGACTCTTCTCGAGCGGCGCTCTCGGAAACCCGAACATCAATCCGGAGCGTGAGAAGGAGTTCGAGGGCGGTGTGGACCTCGGCTTCCTCGATCAGAAGGTCGATCTTGGCTTGACGTACTACAAGAACAACTCGGTCGACGTCATATTGCCGCTGCCGATTCCGTATAGCTCAGGCTTTTCCACGCAGCTCAAGAACGGCGCTTCGCTCCGTAATATCGGCTATGAAATGTCGCTGAATGCCCGTCCGATCACGCGGCCGAACTTCTCCTGGGACTTCGGTGTCCAGTGGGCGAGAAACACGACGAAGGTCGTGTCGCTCAGTGGTGCCGAGTTCGTCGAGAACGTCGCGCAGTTCGGCGGAACGTTTGCGGGAGCCACGGGCGCGGCGACGCTTGGCAGTGACATTGGGCTTCGCGGAAACGACTTCGTTCGTTGCGGTCGTGGTCTGATCGTCGACGGCGTCGACATCGACGCGACGTCGTGCCAGGGCGCAGCCAAGAACGCGCTCTACATCGACGCGACGGGCTTCCCGGTGTTCGATCCGACGGATCGCGTCATCTCTGATCCGGATCCGCACTGGACAGGCTCGATCCGCACGAGCTTCCACGTCGCCAAGTTCCAGTTCTCCGCACTCGTCGATCACAAGCAGGGCGGCGATGTGTGGAACGGTACGCGCGGCGCGCTCTACAACTTCGGCACGCACAAGGACACGGACATTCGTGGCCAGACGTTAACCTTCGGTAAGGATTATCCCTATCTGACGGGACCCGTTGCTGGTCCTGGCGCCGGTACGCCGGTGGTCATCGATCAGGGCTGGTTCCAGGGCAACGGAAGCGGATTCGTCGGACCGTCCTCGCAGTTCATCGAAGACGGCACCTACACGAAGCTCCGCGAGATCTCCGTGGCGTACACGTTCGATGGAAAGTGGGTGCCGAACCTCATTGGCCTCACCTCGATCGATCTTCGCCTGGCGGGACGTAACCTGGCGACGTGGACGAAGTACAAGGGAATTGATCCCGAGACGAACCTCGCCGGCGCGGCATTCGCGGTGCAGGGCATCGACTACTTCAACAATCCGCAGACTCGGTCGATCGTTGTTTCGGTCGGCCTGAATCGCTAAGCGAAGGAGAATCCCAAGGTGAAAATGCAACTAAAGGGAGCGATCTGCGCGGCGGCGTTGGTAGTCGTCGCAGCGGGTTGCAATGATTTTCTGAAGGGTGGGGATCTTACGGTAGATCCGAACAACCCTCTGCAGGCTACTCCGAAGCAGTTCTACGGCTCGGTACAGTCGAATCTATGGCAACAGCAGACGGGCGATCTTGCCCGGCTGACCAGCATGTGGATGCAGCAGGTTGTCGGTGTTGCACGCCAGGCGGAGGGTACGTACACCTACGTCGGCGTGACGGAATCCTCGTTCGACGCGGAATTTGCGCGCGCGTATCAGGGCGGTGGAATCCTCGATCTGCGTAAGATCGACGCCACGTCGCTGGCGCTCGGGGACAGCATCTTCCTCGGCGTCAGCAAGATCATCGAAGCATGGATGATCGGCGTGAATGCTGATATCTGGGGCGATATTCCGTACAGCCAGGCGGATTCGTTCTTCGTCTATCCGCAGCCCGTTCTGGATCCGCAGCAGACCGTCTACGATACGATTCAGTCTCGACTGTCGCAGGCGATCGCGGAGCTGGAAAGTGGAATCGGCTCCGGTCCCGGAGGTGTCGATCTCGTGTACGGCGGCGACCCGGCCAAGTGGGCAGCCCTCGCGCACACCCTCAAGGCGCGCTTCTATCTCCACACGGCCGAGGTCATCGGCGCGACGGCGTACGCCAACGCGGTTACCGAGTCCAACTCCGGTATCTCAGACAACAGCGGCGACTACATCGCCAACTTCTCCGGCTCGCAGGCGGGTGAAAGCAACCCGTGGTGGCAGTTCGTCGATGCGAACGGAACGACCGGCCGTAACGGCGACATCGTCGCGACGAACTCGTTCCTTGAGAGCTTGCTGTCGACCACTTCGGATCCGCGTTTTCCTGACTACTTCCAGCCGGGAAGCGTGGATACTTACGACTTCAGCCCGTTCAGAGAAAACCCCACTTATCCGCAGCCTCTCGTGACGTTCAACGAAAATCTGCTGATCAGGGCGGAGGGCCAGCTCCAGACCGTTGGAGCCGGGCCGGCGCTCGTTTCGCTGAACGCGGAGCGCGCCGCGTGGGCAACCGCAACTCCATGGCACAGCGCATTCACGCTGGCGCCAGCGGGTTCGGCAACGCTCGCCACCATCATGAACGAGAAGTACATCGTCCTCTTCCAGAACATCGAGTCGTGGAACGATTACAAGCGCACGTGCTTCCCGCAGCTCACGCCGATCGGTGGCGGAATTGGCGGAGTCATCCCGGGCCGTCTCCTCTACCCCGTGGGTGAGCGTCAGACGAACACGAACGTCCCGCCGGTCAATGCACAGCCGGCTCGTAACTGGAACGATCCGAACTCCTGCTCGTTGGACTGAGCAGGTAGTCGGTAGCTGAAGCAGAAGGAGCAAGCGACCCGGTGAGCCTTGACGGCACACCGGGTCGTTTGT
>Ga0209584_10000744_pt1 | contig 10351 bp, 10 predicted proteins | sample NGEPerD_FD_184507 | JGI IMG/M metagenome (GOLD analysis project Ga0209584, IMG submission 184507) | Arctic peat soil microbial communities from the Barrow Environmental Observatory site, Barrow, Alaska, USA - NGEE PermafrostAB12-D... | ecosystem: Environmental > Terrestrial > Soil > Wetlands >...
GAACAACCTGGTGGATTTTGCCGTTAATTATTTTGAAGAACTACTGCGTAAATACGGCAAGGGGAGGGAAAGAAAAACGGAGATCCGTCCTTTTGAAGCCATCCAGGCGAAACAGGTTGCCATCGCCAATACCAAAATTTATGTAAACCGTTCCGAGGGATTTATCGGCACCAGCCTCAAAAAGGATGAGTTTGTTACGGAAGCCTCGGACCTGGACGACCTCATAGCTTTCACAAGGGCGGGCACGATGAAGATTGTGAAAGTAGCCGAAAAATCTTTTATCGGTAAGGATATCGTTCACGTGGGCATATTCCGGAAAAATGATGAAAGGACTACCTACAATATGATTTATGGGGATGGCAAGACAGGTATCAGTTATGCAAAACGATTTAATGTTACCGGGGTTACCCGCGAAAAAGAATATGATCTGACGAGATCGGAAAAAGCGAAAGTGCATTATTTTTCAATCAATCCAAACGGTGAGGCCGAATTGGTGCGCGTTATGCTAAGCCCAGCCTCTTCGGCCCGGCATAAAGAATTTGATTTCGATTTCCAGACTTTGGAAATTAAAGCACGCGCATCTTTGGGAAACCAGGTGACCAAATATCCGATCCGCTCCGTAAAATTCAAGCAGGCCGGGAAAGCAACCCTGCAGGCAAGAAATATCTGGTTCGACGATACCTTCGGTCGCCTCAATACAGAACAAAAAGGCAGCTTCCTTGGGAAATTCTTACCGGAAGACCGGCTGCTGGTACTCTACAACGATGGAAATTATGAACTCACTGACCAGGAACTGACGCAGCGTTTTGATGCAGATAAAATTTTGCTGATCGAAAAATTTGATCCGGAAAAAATCGTTACAGCAATTTACCTGGATGTTGAAAAAGCCCAGTACAGCATCAAGAGATTTAAGATAGAAACCAATTCCCTGCACAATAAATTCCTGTTTATAAAAGAAGGCGAGGGAAACAGGCTCGAAGCCGTCAGCACCGAAGAAGAACCCATTTTGGTTGTCCAGTCCGGTCGCGGCGCCCAGGTGCGCAAAGCGAAAGTTAAAACCGTTAAAGCGGTGGAAGTCATGGGATGGCGGGCCGTAGGAGCAAAGCTGACGGAGTATACAAAAAGCGTAACCATGGAATGGGAGCAGAAGAAAAAACCTGAGCAGCCGGAACTTTTCAATTAACCCTATAACTTCCTGAACATATTTTAAAAAGCTAATTGTTGTTGTGAGGAATGTAACAAGAAATCTAATGTAAAATTTTAGCAATGAAACAGGTAAAATTAAAGGCATCCGTCTTCTTCATATCTCTGATAAGTTGTTTGTTTGCTAATTTGGCTTTTTCCCAATCCTCACTTTTCAGTTTTGAACAATATGTAAATAGCAGGGGCGACACATTGAGATACAGGCAGCTCTTTCCGGACGCAGATACCATGCGCAAATACCCTCTCGTAATTTTTTTACATGGTTCCGGAGAACGTGGCAACGATAATGAATCTCAATTGAAATGGGGGGTTATGAATTTTGCATCAGATCAGAATATGAAACTGCATCCGGCGTTTGTGATTGCACCCCAATGTCCGGTCAATATGGGCTGGTCTAATTTTGCAAACAGAAACAAACCGGCTGACATGTTTCTTCAGCCTGCGGCAGCCAAACCTATGGAACTTTTGATAGAGCTTATTCATCAGTTTATTAAAAAATATCCCATAGACAGCAACCGGATTTACATAACCGGTCTCTCAATGGGTGGGTACGGAACTTTTGATGCTTTGGAACGATACCCGAATTTATTCGCAGCGGCAGTTCCTGTTTGCGGCGGCGGTGATATTTCAAAAGCCTCTTCCATTTCTCATATTCCCATCTGGATATTTCATGGTGCGGAAGATCCTGCTGTCAATACTGTCTTTTCGTTAGACATGGCTGAGGCACTAACCAGGGCAGGAGCACATCCCGGGTTGACCATCTATCCGGAGGTGGGTCATTTTTCATGGATCGCTGCATATAGCGACCCCATGATGATGGAATGGTTATTCAGGCAGCACAAATAGACCATATATTAAAAGCTATTGCGTACATTCAGGATAAATTAAATATCGGTAGCTATGCCATCGAATAAAAGGTCAACGGCGATAATCCTGATTACTGCGTTGTTTTTTTTATGGGGGATTGCGCTGAACATGAATTCCATCCTGATCCCGCATTTAAAAAAAGCATGCCAGTTAACGGACACCCAGTCCGCATTTATCGATTCCGCCCTTTATATCGCTTATTTTCTGCTGGCGGTGCCTGCCGGGAAATTCATGAAAAAATACAGTTTTAAAGGTGGTATTCTGTTTGGACTGATTTTATTTGCACTGGGCGCATTTCTGTTTTATCCGGCCTCGATCAGCCGGGTATATGGTTTCTTCCTGGGGGCCATATTTATTATGGGATGCGGCATGGCCTTTCTTGAAACAGCTGCCAATCCTTATATCATTGTGCTGGGGGACCCCGCAACGGCTACCCAGCGCATTAATTTTGCGCAATCTTTCAATGGCCTGGCTGCATCCATCGCTCCCCTGATCGGTGGGATGTTTATTCTTTCCGGAAAAACACTTTCCGCAGAACAAAAACTATCCATGAGTCCCAATCAGCTGAACGAGTATCTGAATCACGAATCCGCTGCGGTGCAGATACCTTATCTGGTAATCGGACTGGTGGTCTCCCTTGTCGCCTTCCTGGTTTACCGCACACCGCTACCTGAGATTTCAGATGTAGACAATTCCTTAGAAATGGAAGGTCCGATCTTCAGGGAGAAAAACCTAATGTTTGGTGTACTGGCGCAATTTTTTTATGTAGGGGCGCAAACCTGTATCAGTAGTTTTTTTATCCGGTTTTCTGATAAAGTTGCCGGATTGGATGAAAAAACTGCCTCCTTTTTTCTGTTTATTGCGCTGATGGGATTTATGGTCGGGCGGTTTGTCGGTACAGCACTGATCAGGTTTTTTTCCGCTGCCAGACTACTCGTTGTATACAGCATTATCAATATGGTTCTGCTCTTGCTGGCGGTAAGCCTTCATGGTAAACTTCCGGTATATGCACTGATGGGCGTTGAATTTTTCATGTCGATCATGTTTCCGACTATTTTTTCCCTGAGTATACGGGGTCTTGGAACTAAAACCAAAGAAGCGTCATCCCTGCTGATCATGTCTATTGTAGGAGGTGCCGTATTCCCCGTAATCATGGGAAGGGTTTCGGATGCCAGTTCCATCCAGACCGCTTATATCGTGCCCGCAGCCTGTTTTATTATGGTTTTATTTTTTGCCGTGAAAAATATCAATGTCGAGAAATTGAAACTATCGATGGCTCATTAATTATTAAGTATGAAAAGATATTGCCTGGCACTGGATCTCAGAGAAGACGAAGGCGCGATAAGCGCATATGATGACTATCATACGAAGGTGTGGCCTGAAGTGAAAGACAGTTTAAAAGAAGCCGGTATCCTGGACATGGAAATTTTCCGGACGCATAACAGGCTTTTTATGATTCTTAAAGTTGTTCCTGATTTTAGTTTTGAGAAGAAAAAAGCACTGGACGAAGCGAATTCCAAAGTACAGGAGTGGGAAACGCTCATGTCGCAATTTCAACTGGCGCTTCCCTGGTCAAAACCCGGAGAAAAATGGCTGCTGATGGAGCGTGTATTTAAACTGGAACCCGGAGAATAAGAAAAATTATGCGGCAGTACTATCCTGTGATTGATGCGCATCATCATTTCTGGACCTTTGATCCGCTGCGCGATGCCTGGATCACCGAAGACATGCAGATATTGCGCGCCGATTATCTGCCCGTTCAGCTGGAAGCGGTGTACAGTAAAAAAGGGATTTCGGGTTCAGTGCTGGTCCAGACCAATGCTTCGGAAAGTGAAAACCTGGTTCTGCTGGAACAGGCTGAACAATATCCTTTTATCAGGGGTGTTGTCGGTTGGATAGATTTAAAGTCAGCACAGTTTCAAAAAAAATTGGAAGCATATCAGCAATATCCCCTGATGAAAGGATTCCGTCACCTCCTGCAGGGAGAGGAGCAGCGGGATATGATGTTAAATCCTGAATTTCGGCAGGGGATCGGATTATTGAATCAATACGGGTATAGTTTCGACCTGCTGATCCTGCCCGATCAACTCGGTTATGCGGAACAGTTAGTAGCTGCATTTCCGGAGCAGCGGTTTGTTATTGACCATATGGCCAAACCCTATATTAAACAGGGAGTCATTGCAGAATGGAAACAGGCCATCAAAAAGTTTGCGCCCTACAAACAGGTTTATTGTAAGATATCCGGACTGGTTAATGAGGCGGACTGGGAATATTGGGAGCATGAAGACTTCCGTCCCTATATCGACGTGGTGGTAGAGGCATTCGGAACCAAACGCATCATGTTCGGTTCCGACTGGCCCGTTTGCCTGCTGGCGGCCACTTATGATCAGGTGAAAGATATAACAGATGATTATTTTTATTCTTTCACAACGACGGAACAGGCAGATTTTTTTGGAAATAATGCGAAAGCCTTTTATCAACTGGTATAAATTCATTTTATGAAACTGGGTTTGGAAAATAAAGTCATCTTGGTAACCGGCGGTGCCAGGGGAATCGGAGAAGGTATAGTGCGGGTGTTGGCTGGCGAAGGCGCGATTCCGGTGATCATCGGCCGGAACGCCGGCGACAACAGGAAACTTCAGGAAGAATTGGAGCATGACGGCAGACCCGCTTTTTCTGTTCAGGCTGAGTTGGGCGATCCGGCCGCCTGCGAAGCAGCAGTGCAAACCGTCGCAAAAAAATTCGGACGCATAGAGGGGCTGGTTAATAACGCAGGCGTCAATGACGGCGTTGGCCTGGAGAATGGAAACTATGAGCGATTCATGAAGAGCCTGCACAATAACCTGGTACATTATTATATGATGGCCCATTTTGCATTGGCACATCTGAAAAAGTCGCGCGGCGCTATTGTGAACATCAGCTCAAAGACTGCAGAAACCGGGCAGGGCAATACATCGGCCTATGCTGCTGCGAATGGCGGGCGAAACGGGCTGACCCGCGAGTGGGCGGTTGAATTGCTGAAATACGGCATGCGCGTCAATTCGATCATCGTTGCAGAATGTTGGACACCACAATATGAAAACTGGATCAAAACACTCCAGCATCCGGAAGAGAAACTGAAAGAGATCGTTTCAAAGATTCCCCTGGAACATCGTATGACAACTGCGGAGGAAATCGGGAATATGGTCGCTTTTTTGTTGTCGGAGAAATCAAGTCATACCACCGGACAACTGATTCATGTGGACGGCGGTTACGTGCACCTGGACCGGGCGCTGGCGAATGCGTGATAGATAACAGATGACAGATAACAGTTGACGGTTGATGGAAAACTTGGAATAAATGAAAGCAATGGTTTGTGCGGAACCTGGCAGGATGGAATATATCGATCTGCCGGAACCCAAAAGAAAAGCGGGTCACGCAATTGTCAGGATTAAAAAGATTTGCATTTGCGGAACTGATCTGCATGCCTTTAAAGGCACGCAACCTTTTTTTAACTATCCGAGAATCCTGGGACATGAGTTATCCGGTGAATTGGTGGAATTTGACGATGCGCCCGGATTTCAAAAGGGAGATTCCGTAACTTTTCTTCCTTATCTGAACTGCGGAAACTGTATGGCCTGCCGCGCAGGAAAAACAAACTGTTGCAGCAGCCTCCGGGTTTGCGGTGTACACGTAGACGGTGGCATGGCTGATTATTATTCAATTCCTTCCCGGCTCCTGATGCAGGCCCGGGGATTGGATCTGACCGAACTGGCCATGGTGGAACCACTGTCCATCGGTGCGCATGGCATCCGGCGGGCAAATGTGCAGGCGGGTGAATTTGTACTGGTGATAGGAGCAGGTCCTATCGGATTGGGTGTTATGGAATTTGCCCGAATCAGGGGTGCACAAGTGATTGCGATGGACACCAATGCATTCAGACTCGAATTTTGTAAAACCGGTTTGGGTCTGACGCACAGGATTCAGGTGGGAACGGAAGACGTGATGGAGCGTGTCTTGGAAATTACCCATGGAGACATGCCGGAGGTGGTGATTGATGCCAGCGGCAACCGGCAGGCCATCAACCAGGGATTTCAATATATTTCACAGGGGGGACGATATGTATTGGTGGGTTTGCAAAAAGAGGACATTGTGCTGTCGCACTCCGATTTCCATAGAAAGGAAGCTACCCTGATGAGCAGCCGGAATGCCACCCGCGAAGATTTTGATCTGGTGATGCAGGCCATCAGGGAGAAAAAAGTAAATCCATTATCATACATTACCAACCGGATTCCGTTTTCGGAAGCAGCGAAAGGTTTCCCCGATTGGTTAAAATCGCAGGGTCGTATCATTAAGGTTGTTGTTGAAAAAGAATAACGAGCATGAAGCTTTCCAAACATAACCTGACGGAGATTAAGGCAGCAGGGACAGAAGTTCCGGGCGAAAATATTTTTTACCTTCCGGAAAAGATCTTGCAATTCGGGACAGGCGTTTTGCTTCGCGCCCTGCCGGATTATTTTGTGGATAAGGCCAATCGTCAGGGGATTTTTAATGGTCGTATCCTGGTTGTCAAATCCACCAGTTCCGGAGATACCGAAGCCTTTAATGAACAGGATGGCTTGTATACCTTGTCGGTGCGGGGCATGGATAAAGGGGAATCTGTTGATCAGCGTTTGATTTGTTCCGCAATCAGCCGCGTGATTTCCGCAAATCGCCAGTGGTCCGAATTGCTGGCATCCGCAGCCAACGCCCAGTTGCAGATTGTGATTTCCAATACAACAGAGGTTGGCATCCAGTTGGTAAAAGAATCCATTTTTCAAAATCCGCCGTCTTCTTTTCCTGCGAAACTTCTGGCATTCCTGTTTGAACGATATTCCATTTCAGGAGGCGACCCGGATGCCGGCATGCTGATCATTCCGACAGAACTGCTTACAGAAAATGGAAAAAAATTGAAATCCATTTTGATGGAGCTGGCTGCATTTAATAAACTGGAAGAACCTTTTATAGTTTGGCTGGACCAGCGCAATCGTTTTTGCAGTTCACTGGTTGACCGGATCGTACCTGGAAAACCAGATCCTTCAGGCAAGGATCGTCTGGAAGAACAATGGGGATATACTGATGAGCTCATGTCTGTTTGTGAACCCTATCGCCTGTGGGCTATTGAGGGCGATCAGTCCGTTCGAGAATTGCTTTCATTTTGCCGCGCAGACGAAGGCGTGATCATAACACCCGACATTACAAAATTTAAGGAACTGAAATTAAGGATGCTGAATGCCACGCATACCCTGAGTTGCGGGCTTGCCTGTTTATCCGGATTCAAAACGGTAAAATCAGCTGTGGAAGATCCATTGTTTGAAACCTATATCCAAAACCTGATGATGGATGAGATCGGCCCGGCCATTCCCTATGCCATCAGCGAAATCGAGGTTCGGGAATTCGGACTCAAAGTACTGGATCGTTTTCGAAATCCCTGGCTTCAGCATCATTGGCTCAGTATCACCATGCAATACAGTTCTAAACTGGCTATGCGGGTGTTACCGGTGCTGAACAAATATTATGCACTGTTTAATAAACCTCCCGAACTGATTGCGATGGGGTTTGCAGCCTACCTACTTTTTATGCGGCCCGTAAAAAAGGAAGAAGATAAATATTATGGCATCCTGGACAATCAGTATTATCTGATTCACGACGACCAGGCCTCTTATTTTTACGGACTATGGGATGAAAGGTCTGTAGACACCATCGTAACAAAAGTTCTGTCCAATACGGAACTTTGGAACGAAGACCTTACCCGGCTGGAAGGATTCGCAACGGCTGTTGCGAAAAAATTGAAAAGTTTCATCCGGCGTGGTGTGTTGCAGGAAATTGCTGCTTATTCAAAACCCCATGAATAAAAGGTCGGTCGTATATTTAAGCATTTAAAAAACAGGCATGCCGGTTATTTCTAAAGAAAGTTTCCAGTTTCTCCAGCAGATTGCATTGAACAATAACAAATCCTGGTTTGAAAAAAACCGTTCCTGGTATGAAAAAGCAAGGGCCGAATGGATCGCCGTCGTGGGCAAAGTGGTTGAAGGTATATTGAAAGTTGAGAGTGTACCGGAAAAGGAGCCTGCGAAATATGTGCACCGCATTTATCGCGACATCCGGTTCTCCAAGGATAAAACCCCCTATAAGAAATTTTTTAGCGCCATTATCGAAAGGGGGCCGGAGGACAGAAAATGTCCCATATACCTGCAATTCCAGCCTGGCCGATCGATGGTGGGCGGTGGTATCTGGGATCCGCCTCCTGAGACACTTAAAAAAATCAGACAGGAAATTGATTATAACGCAACCGGATTAAAAAAAGTCGTTCATTCAAAGGAATTCTTAAAATATTTCGGCAAAATTTCCGGCGATAAGCTGTCCAGGCCGCCCAAAGGATATGAGGCGGACCATCCAAATATCGAATTGCTGAAATTCAAACAGCTGTTCATTCAACGGTTATTTGATGATGAGCTCGTGCTGTCAAAGCAGCTGATTCCTGAAATCATCAAATCGTATAAAGCAGCCCTGCCTTTTTTTAATTTCTTTGATGTGGCGATGGGCGAGTAAGAGGCAGGTTGTTATTTTTTTGCATTTGAGGTGATTTAGATTGCAAATCTAAATGGATTTTGAAAATATTATCTGCGTGAATGCAACTGTTGAACGGTTGACAAACGACTACAAATAAAAATGATAAAACCCGCAACCGGGCGGGTTTTAATGTTTGGTGTACAGTCGATTTTAAATAAAGGGACTACTTTTTCAATAACTTCAGAATGGTCTGTTGATTTTTCAGGATCAAAGCCAGTGTTTTTTGGTTTTTCAGAATGGCTTTTTGATTATTGATTATAGCTTTCTGGTTGCCCAGGATTGTTTTCTGATTATCTTTTAGCGCTTTTTGGTTACCGACAATGGCACCCTGGTTTGATTTTATACCCTGCTGGTTTTTCAGAATGGAAGCCTGGTTGCTTTTGATTACGCCCTGGTTGGTTTTAATAACACCCTGGTTACTGACTACCTCGCTGTTTGGATTGTCGGCCATTTTTTTTAATTTTTAAATGAAGGAATAGGTTTTTGAATAGTCTGCGAATTTTAAAGTTAAGTAAATTCAATATGATGCTCAAAACTCCGGTTGAATTATTTGCCTGTTCCGGGAAAACCTGAAGCATCTATCGCAGCAGGGTTAATGGTTTGAGGTACATAATCCCGGTCGATGAGTTCATTCATGGGAATGCGTTTGGTGAGTATTCCCATTTTTAATCCCATATTTTCGATCTGCTGCAGGTCTTCGTCGGTAGGCGTGAGTTGCACATAACTTACCCGGTGGGGGTCGGCCGTGAGCACATAGTTGAGTACTTTTTCATCCTGCCGGTAATAAGGCGAAACCAGTTTTGCAGCTTCGGCCCGGTGTGTTTCTGCCCACGCGCCGGACTGGGCAATGCCGCGAACCAGGTCCCGTACAATTTCGGGATGATCCCGGATCAGGTCTTCATGCACGACCAGGGCACAGGAAATAAAATTCGGCCAGATATCCCGCGCATAATACAGAATTCGCCCAATGCCATCCAGTTCTGCTTTTGCACAGAAAGGTTCACCAACAAAATATGCGTCAATTGCTCCCGCTGCCAGCGAAGTCGGCATATCCGGCGGAGGCAGCACAACAAAACTGATGTCGTCCTGTTTCAAACCGTAATCTTCCATGAGTTTATGAAACACAAAATTCTGATTACTGTACAGGCTCGGAATGGCTACTTTCTTTCCTTTCAAATCCACCAGGCTCCGGAAGGGACTGTTTTTCCCTACCACGATTTCAGAGCCGTCGCGATGGCCCAGGTAACAGATCTTTACCGGCACCCCCTGTTCCCTCAGTTTCATCGCGAGGGGAACAATCATGAACGTTGCCTGAATTTGTTTGGCCTCTAAAGCGCTGACCACAGTTGGAAAATCTGAAAATACGCGCGAATTGAAATTGGTATTGGAGCTGGTGGTCTTAGAAGCATAATCTGTCACCGGACAGGTCAGGTGGCAGGTCACAGGGAGAAAACCAACGGTCAATTCACGCAATGCTTTTTTGTTTCCTCCTGAATGAATCGGATCCCGGGCATTTCCAGCCCCATTGTGATCCCATGGTCGGTATCGCAACAGGCCCAGAGCAGTCACTGCCAGCAGAACCACGACTACAATCTGAATAAAGGAAAATTTCATGTCTTTCCGGGTTAAAAAAATCTCAACGGTTTCTATGTCGGTTCATAGCTATTTACAAACCCAGCTCAACTAATAT
>Ga0209584_10000748_pt1 | contig 10329 bp, 8 predicted proteins | sample NGEPerD_FD_184507 | JGI IMG/M metagenome (GOLD analysis project Ga0209584, IMG submission 184507) | Arctic peat soil microbial communities from the Barrow Environmental Observatory site, Barrow, Alaska, USA - NGEE PermafrostAB12-D... | ecosystem: Environmental > Terrestrial > Soil > Wetlands >...
GCTCACCCCGTCCAGATCCGGACGCACCGAGACGTACCGGTCGGCCAACGACCGGTGGATCCGCTCGTCCTGCTCATCGGGTTCCACCCGGGCCACGAACTGGTTGAGCCACCGACCAAGGAGTTCACCGGTCTTGCACACCGCCACATCCACCACCACGTGGTTCAGCAGCGCCTTCGAATTGTCCCGAACCAGCTTGCCCAGGGTCCGGCTGATCCGTTCCGCCTTGTCGTAGGTGATGTCACCGGCTTGCCAGGCATCCCACGCGTCCGGGGTGTCCTTTCGTAGCTGGCGGGCGATCACCATCGTGTGCTGCACGGAGAACTTCGATTCCCGCAGCGCCATGCTGATCTCCGTACCGGCGAATTCACCCGCCTTGTACCGGGGGTCCACCCCCGCAGCCTGGCGGTCGGCGATGACCCGCCGATCACACGCAGAACGGGTCTCGGAGAATTCCATCATCAACGCCGCGCACCGCGCCTGCGCCTTCGCCAACTCCCGGTGGTGCAGCACAAGTGCATCGATCAACTCGGCCGCTCGACCGGTGTTCTTGTCCGTGGATTCCCCCATATCAAGAACGCTACAACAGGGGTACGACACTCCCCGATCCGAACGAGAAGCCCCTGTTGACAACCTGTCCCGGGGTCGATCACGGGTAACGCGCGACGGCACCAGCCGCCTGAAGAATGCCGTCGTTCGCGACGTCGGGTGGACATCACGCGCCGGCCCCACCGTGCCCGCTGGCTGGCCGAAAGCCGCCGAGGTTCAGAGGTACTCCGGGTGCTGGGCACTGAACCGGTACGAGAACGGCTCGCACCGCTGGGCCGTGCGGTCGACAATCCCTTCGGCCCGGCGCACGTCGTCGCGTTTCGCGGTGACACCGCTACGCCCAGCAAATTACGGCCACCCGAATTGTCATCACCTTTCGCGCACCACGCATCGAGAATTTCATTCGGCAATGCTCCGAAAATTCATCTGAGATTCGCCGCGACGGACCGCATCGAGGGCTCATCGGCCCAACCGCCCGCTCACCGAAGCACCCGAAACACCGACGCGCCCCACCTCGACCGGGCGACCGCCACGACCCCGACGAATGATCCATCGCGCGATGGCCAGGTTGATCACCCATCCCGCCGCCATCAGCATCGCCCTGGTGAACTCGCCGGGGCTCCCGAAAATCACGATCCAACTGACGGTCGTGAGCAATTGGGTCCCCGCACCCTGCCCGATCGCGTACCCCCGGATCATCCACGCCCTGTGCCGGGCAATGTCGCTGCGCCGGATCGCGACGACAGCAAGAACGATCGACACCACCATCGCCGAACCGAACACGAGCCGGAAGAACGTCAGCAGCGCGCCGTCCCCGGCCGGTTGCGGATAGAAAACAGTCATCCACAACCCGGCCAGCGCGGCCAGCAGTCCGCACGTCGCGACCACCCTCCCGGCCGCGCGATGCCACCCTGGCCGGCGCCGCCGGATCCAGGGCACGAACTGGAACGCTCCGAGGAGGCAGAACACGCTGGCGCAAACGATGTGCAGCACCACCGGTACCGGAGAGGCGAAGAAGCGGGCATTGTCCGGCGTGACGGGTCCGCCGCCGGCCAGTTGGGTCACCCGGACCATCCCTGCGGCGACCGGAACAAGGCTGAGCAGGACCAGCCCCGCGGGCACCAGCCACTGCACCCTGCTCTCGCCGGCCGCAGTGGACCCTCCCGCACCCGAGAGGACGTCCACCGGTTGATGTGTCCGCGGTGATTGGGGAGAGGTCATGTCGCACAGTCCGCATCGGTCATGACTTGATCGTGACGATCCGGGGCGCGCAGATCATCGGTGGAACGGCGGATCCCTGGGTCGTACTTTCGGCTGATGTTCCGTCGAGAACGCTCGCGCTGGAAACGCGGTTCAGCTCGCCGAACGGTCGACGCGACGGGTTTCGTAGGCCCAGATGGCAATCTCGACACGATTCCTGGCGCCCAGTTTGGCCATCACGCTGGCGATGTGCGTCTTCACCGTGCTCAGCGTGATGAACAGCTCTTCGGCGATCTCGCTGTTCGTCCGCCCGCGTGCGACCGCGACGAGAACCTGCTCTTCCCTGTCGGTGAGTGCCTCGATCGGTTGCGCAGGGGGCGATCCCGGCCCGGTGTCGGCGAATGCCCCGAGCAGCCGGGCGGTGATGCTGGGGGCGATGAGCGCGTCGCCGTTGGCGGCGGCGTGGATGGCCTGGGCCAGCAGCACGGGACCGGCGTCCTTCAGCAGGAAGCCTCGCGCGCCGGCACGCAGGGCCGCGTACACGTACTCATCGAGGTCGAAGGTGGTGATGACGACGACGGCGAGCGGCTGATCCACCGTCGGACCGGCGACGGCTCGGGTGGCTTCGATGCCGTCAAGACCGGGCATCCGGATGTCGAACAGGCAGACATCGGGCCGTAGCCGGCGGGCGAGTTCGACGGCGCTGCGCCCGTCGGCGGCCTCGCCGATCACGTCGATGCCAGGCTGAGCGTCGAGAATCATCCGCAGTCCGGTGCGGACGATCTCCTGGTCGTCAGCGACGATCACCGTGATGCTCACGGCGTCCCGGTCTTTGGCAACACCACGCTGACCGTCCAGCCTCGGTCGGGCCCGGGGCCGGCCTCGCACGTCCCGCCCAGCAGGTTCGCACGTTCGATCATTCCGACCAGCCCGTAGCCCGACGGTCGACCGGTACGGGTGCGGTGAAGTTCGCCGTCGTCGCTCACCCGCAGGCGCACCCAGCTGTCGTCGGCGACGACGCGGACCTCGATGCGGGTGGCGTGCCAAGCATGTCGCCGCGCGTTGGTCACCGATTCCTGCGCCAGGCGGTAGATCCCCGTCGCGACCGGGGCGGGCACGGTGTCGACATCGCCGATCAACTCGACGTCGACGAAGGGTCCGCCGCGATCGAGGTCCCTGAGCTGTTCGAGGTCGGAGATCCGTGGGCCGGGTAACAGCTCCGGGGGATCGTTCCGGCGCAGAACCCTGACCATGCTGCGCATCTCGGCGAGTGTGCGTGATGCTTCGGCCTCGATCACCCGCAGCGCATCGGTCGCCGCATCGGGGTGCGACGCCGCCGTCGCCAGACCCGCCTGGGCCCGGATCGCGATGGCCGATACGTGATGGGCGACCGTGTCATGCAGATCGCGGGCCAGTCCTTCGCGTTCGAGCAGCTTGATCTGGTCGAGCTCGCGGATTCTTGCCCCCGCCCGGTACCGGAACGCCTCACCGAGGGCGACAGACGCGAACAGCACGGCGAACCCGCCGATCGCGTCGCTCGTGCCGGTGTACCGGGTGGCGGTGGTCACCACGGCCGTCACCAGCAGAACCGCGAAACCGATGATGCAATCGCGCCGAGACCCCCACCGGAACAGTGAATACGGCAGGATCAGCACGAACGCCATTGTGTTGAGCTGCGCAGCGCTGCCAGTGAGCAGCGACGTCAGGCTGGTCGTCGCCACGACGATGACGACCATCAGCAGCGGCCTGGTCCGCCGCCACAACAGCGTGGGCACGAGCGCGGCGACCACGATCACCCAGGCCACCCGTGACGGGAGATCCGGCCGCAGCAGACCCTCGAGAACCGTCAGCGGCACCAGCACCCCGACCAGCACCCAGTCCCGCCACGCCCGCGGGGGCGGGGTGAAGGGACGGGGTTCGTCCCAGGCGGAGCGGAGGAGGTCCAACACCCGATCATCATGAGCCCAACGGCGCGCCGACGTCGGGCCGGCAGGATGCTGATGCGGGCCCGCCCGTTACGCTCCGTGCCGGTGCATCGAGACCGCGCATCCCGCAAGGAGACCGACGATGACCTATTGCCTCGCCCTGAGGCTGCACGAGGGCCTGGTGTTCCTGGCCGACACCCGGACCAACGCCGGCGTCGACAACATCAGCACCTACCGCAAACTGCACGTGCTGCGCCCCGCGCCGGACCGCGTCTTCGTGCTGGAATCGGCCGGGAACCTGGCGACGACGCAGGAAGTGCTTGACCGGATCGACGCCGACCTGCAGGCCGTCAGGCAGGACCCCTCCGACGGCCGGGAAACACTGGCATCGGTGACGCACCTCTTCGAAGCAGCGCTCTACGTCGGACGGCTGGGCCGGGAGGTCAGCCAGCGCCACCTGGCAGCGCTGTCCGCTGTGGGCGCGGACGGCACCGCGACCTTCATCCTCGGCGGACAGATCGCCGGCAGTGCCGCGGACATCCTGTTGGTCTACCCCGAGGGCAACTACATCCGCGCATCCGACGACCGCCCATTCCTGCAGATCGGCGAGAGCAAGTACGGCAAGTTCATGCTGGAATTCGCCGTGGCAGCGGACGTCGACCTGGCGACCGCGACCAAGATCGCCCTTGGCTCGATGATGAGCACCGCACAGGCCAACCTGTCGGTCGGGCCGCCGTTCGACCTCGGGGTCTACCGCGGGGACTCGCTGACGGTGGACGAGTTCCGGATCACCCCCGACTCCGCCCTGCTCCGCAGGCTGCAGGGTGTCTGGGAGAAGCACCTCACGATGGCCGTCGCGGACCTGCCGAGCATCCAGGACCTGGAGGAGCACGGCGAGGCCTACCCGACTGACGAGGCCGGTGGTGACCCGGCGCTCCCGAGGTAGAGCTCACCTCGCCGGTCGGGTCAACCGTGCCGGGTGCCGAGGTCGGGATTGAGCGTGTTCGGCCGCGGCGTCGTCGCGGCGTCTCGGCACAGGTGCACCGCTTCCTGCGCGGCGGCGAGGGCCTCGTCGTGATCGCCGATGTCGTTCATCAGCCTCGCGGCGTTGCCCCGTGAATGTGCGAATTGTCTGGCACCCTCCGGTCCCGCTAAATGGCACGGGATCCGAACATGCGTACTGGATCGTTGCTTGAGTCAAGTCATCGTGGTCGGCCCTCGGTAGGTACCGCTACGGTCCAGGGGTGGATGCGATGGATACCTTGCGGCGAGCTACCGACGAATACTGCGCCCGCCTACTGGCAGTGCAAACTGCGTCGCAGTGGGCATCTCCGACGCCATGTGATGAATGGACCGTCCGCGACATCGCCGATCACATCCTCGGTGGTAACCGGTTCACCGTCCTGATCCTGGGCGGACTCCCACCGGAAGCAGCGATGGACCATGTGACTCATGGGGACTACGCAGACGATCCTGGCCAGGCATTCGAGGTGAGTGCGACCGCGCAACTGTCAGCTCTTGGCCAGCCGGGTGTGTTGGAACGGATGTATGAGCACCCAATGGGGCTCATCTCCGGTCGGCAAATCGCTCGCCTGCGAATGAGTGACATGGTGGTGCACGCTTGGGATCTCGCACGAGCGTTGGGTTTGCCTGAAGGCCTGGATCAGGTACTCGTGACGGAATCCATCGCGGTGTTTGGGGATGTCGGTGAAACGTTCACCGCCGCCGGGCTTTTCGGTTCGGGACCAAGCGGAATGCTGGCGGAAGATTCGAGCGACCAACTGCGACTTCTGGATATGGTCGGCCGCCGGCCGTGAGCTGACTTCGACATCGGCGTGCGAGCTCCAGGTCACTACGGCCGCCAGCGGGTGAGAGGACGGGTTGACGGGTGTGTAGTTCAACTTGACTCAAGCAACCATCCAGTACATGCGTGCGCGGAAGATGGGTCTATAAAGTATCGCCCGGGTCACAGCGTGGAACGCAGCCGACGCAGCCGTCACGTGTACCACGGAAGAAGCAGGACGGAAAGCAAATTGTCTGGCGCACTCTGGTCGCGCTCTTCGGCGTAGTCAGCGCGGGTCCCGGGGCACGAACCGGGACATGTGGTGCCGGAACCCGTGCACGATGGCGGCGGCCGAGTCACCCAAGATGGCCGGATCCGCGTCCGCCCGGATGCGTGACCGGACTGATTTTCGGATGAGCTTGTCGGGAACGCCCTGCTTTCTCAAATTCGCGGGAACGAGTACCAAGATGAGGCACTCGGTGGCAGCGTCGGCGGGGTCGTGCCGGGCGGCTCGGTCGATCTCGGCAAGCACGCTGTCACGTGCCGCCCGGTCGACGTCGTACCGGGCCCTGTGAAGCGGCGGGCGTCGGGGCTCGACCTCCCTGATGAGACCGTCCTGCTCCAAGCGGCCCAGGATCTCGTGCCACGCGCCACCGATGGCCAGGCTCATGCGGCGCACCTGCTGGGCCAAGTCCGTGTCCGGGTGCTGTGCCAGGGCCAAGCGGACTCTCTCGAGCAGCGGGTCGTCGACCCGCTGCTCCGCAACGGTGATCGACGAGCCCACGACAGCGACAGCGCCCCGCAGCGCCAGCTCGGCCGTGAGCAGCACCGCGATCCCGGCCCCGCTGTAATTGGTGTTGGTCAGCTGGTCGGGATGGCCCGTCTCGGGCTCGAAGGCGACCAGTGCCAGCTTCTCGGCGATCAGCATCGTGCCCCGTCCCCTATTCATCCGGTCCTGGGCACGAGCATTGCGGAAAGCGCCATCAGGCCCGCATGGAGGTCCGGAATGTCCTCACAGGAGCGGATCGTACGCGTACAACAAGCAAGATGGAGTCGGCCCAAGTCGCCACGTCGGTCTTGCGGTCCACCGAGTGCGCGACAGCCCCTGGCGTACCCCCTCCCCCATCGCGAGGGCCGGGGAAGTGTGGGCATGTTGCGTCTGATGCAATATCGCTCGCTTCCGCCCGTACCCGTCCGACCCGATCGCGCCCATCCACACGTGACACATCGCGGTCACCAGCAGGTGGGAGTGCCACCTGACGATGTCGCCGTGCGAGAGCCGCAGCGGCCTGCCCTGCGATTTGCTCACCCGGCCGGGAGGATCTGCTCGTCCGCGGCCGCGTTGGCATCCCGCTCGGCGTTGCCGCGGATCGCGTCCCGCGCCGCGGACACCTGCGCCGCGGCCGCCGCGATCCGCGCGCCCCGCTCCGCCCGGTCGGGTCTGACGTTCGAGCCGAACCCGATCCCAACGCAGCGCGGCGCAGTAGTGTCGTGGCGATGAAGGCGATCGAGTACACGGACTACGGCTCCCCGGACGTCCTCAGTGTCACCGAGGTGGACCGGCCGACTCCCGGCAACCGTGAGCTGCTGATCAGGGTTGTCGCGACGACGGTCACGTCCGCGGAGTGCGGGATGCGGCGCGGGGAACCGCGCTGGGGCAGAGTCATTCTCGGGTTTACCGCACCGAGACGGCGGATGCGCGTGCTCGGCACGGAGCTTGCCGGGATCGTCGAAACGGTCGGCCGTGATGTCACGCGGTTTCACCCCGGTGACCACGTCTTCGGATTCACGGGATTCAGACTCGGCGCCAACGCCGAGTACGCCTGCATGCCCGAAAACGGATCGTTGGCGCTGAAACCACCGAACATCTCCTTCGGCCAGGCGGCGGCCGCCGTCGACGGGGCGACAACCGCGCTGTACTTCCTGCGGGACAAGGCGAAAGTCCTTCCGGGGCAACGGGTCCTTGTCATCGGTGCGTCAGGAAGCATCGGCACCTACGCGGTGCAGCTGGCGAAACACCTCGGCGCGCAGGTCACTGGAGTCTGCGGTCCGGGGAACGTCGAGCTGGTGGCGTCTTTGGGCGCCGATCGGGTGATCGATTACACCGCGCAGGACTTCACCGAGGACGGAGAGAAATACGACGTCATCTTCGACACCTTGGGCAAGAGCTCGTTCCGGCGATGCAAGGCTGCACTGACGAGAAGCGGCTGCTATGTCCCGACCACCGGGTTGCCGAACAACGTGCTCATGCTGTGGACGGCCTTGACCCGCGGGCCGCGAGTCGTCACGGGAATGTCGGTCAAGAAGAACGATGCCCTGGCTTTCCTCGCCGAACTCATCGAGGCGGACGAGCTGACAATTGTGATCGACCGGACCTATCCACTGGAGCAGATCGCCGATGCGCATCGGCATGTCGAAACCGGTCACAAGCGCGGCAATGTCGTAATTCTCGTATCACCGCAGTTGTCGACCGAGTTCTGACATCACAACCGGATCGACAAACCGGAACGGCACTGGAGAACCGCAGAGGTACGGATCAGCCAACGATCACTACCAAGTCCGAAGACCTCGAATACCTACCCGCTGCGTCGTCATGGCAAGGGATTACCACCGCACTCCGACAGCCGGGCCGGACAGCGTCAGGAGAACGGCAGCATCACCGACGACTCCGCACCGACGGTCGGGGGGGTCGACCCGCCGGGGAGCGCACTCCAGATCTCGACCTGCACGCGGCCGCCGGACAGATCGCCCAACTGGCCACCGGCACTGACCACACCTGCGTTCTGGGTGTAACGCTCCGCGCCCGGAACCGGGTCCGTGGCGAAGTACCGGTAGGTCTCCACCCGGTCCCAGCTACCGTTTCCAGTCAGGTCGTAGGACATCCGGATCTGCACGGCGTTCCCGACCGACGCGCCGGAGTCGACCGTCAGCGCGAAGGATGTCGACCCCCCGTGGTATCCCAGAGTAAGTCCACTCGCGGTGAAAACCGATGGCTGGTAGGGCGTTCCGTCGTGGGTCGCACCCTCGGCGGAATGCAGCGTGAACGCTCGGCCCAAGTCCGCCCGATCGGTCAGCACTCCCCCGGCGCCGAAGGAGCGGCTCGGTGACTCCGCCGGCGTCGTCGTCGCGCTGGTCGGGCTCGCGCTCGTCGGGCTCGCACTGGTCGGGCTCGCGCTCGTCGGGGTCGCCGACGACGAGGTAGTCCCTCCGGGCGGGCCGCCCGCCGCGCTGCCCCCAGACCAGCTGATGGCGCCGCCGGTAGCGGTCTTGCCGGGCCCGACAGTCAGCCGGGTGCCGTCGGAGTAGGTCACCGTCAGCGCTGCCGTGGAGACGTTCGACGCGACGTAGGTGCGCGCACTGTTCTTCTTGAAGACAACGGCCAGCGGGTGATTCGCGGTCACCGTTGTGTCGATGACGCCGAGCGCGGCGAGGTTGTCGATCCAGTGGAAGGTGTGCGCCTTCGTCTCGCCTTCTTCGGACGGGAATGTGCTGTTGGCCCGGAAATTGGCCAGCGCTGCCGCGGGATCACCTGTCGCCAGGAAACTCCCAATGATGTCCTGCCATTCCCGCGGAGCTCCGCCGGCCCGTTTCACGATTTCCGCGTAGTTCTTCTTCACGTACTCGGGGTGGTAGCCGAGGTAAAGATGCCCGCCCGTGACGGGGAGCATGTTGATGCCCTGGATCTTCTCCGGGTCGGGGCTGAACCAGGTCGCATAGGACCCGCCGTCGCCCCAGACCATGCCGACCGCACTGTGCTCCCAGCCGGGCGGGAACGCTCTGCCGTTGACGTCGAACCAGTAATCACCAATGGCCCGCGCCTGCGTCGTGTAGAGAAAGATGCCGGCGTCGCGAATGGCGGTGTTGCCGGTGGTTTGCCCCCACTGGATGAGCGCGTTCGCGAAATTCATGCCCTCGGACGAGGATTCCTGGTTGTTGCCTGCTGCGAAAGCGCCGTGTCCCGACGCCCAGTCGTGACCGGCGTAGATGTCGAAATCGCGCAGGTACGGGAACCGCGAATCACCCCGGTCGTAGTTGTTCGCGTCGCGGATGAGCAGGTCGACCATTCCGCCGTAGGTGCCGGTGGACGCCCACGCCGGATCAAATTTGGCGAGCGTCGCCGCGGCAGCGATGAAGTAGCCGTAGTGGAAATGGTGGTCGTTGAGCTCCTGGTCGGATCCGTACGAGGCAGGGTAGCCGATGAGCGTCCCCCAGTTCTTGTCGTAGTAGAAGACCTGTTCGGTCTTGCCCGACGAAGCGGTGAACCAGTCGGTCAGCGTCGCCCGGATAGCACCGAGCGCCTTGTCTCTCGTCGACCTGTCGCCGATCTGATCGGAGATCTCGGCCAGCCGGGCAGCGCGACCCATGCCCTTGCCCGACCAGTAGGTGTCCGCCTTCTGCTGGGCCATCGGGTTCCCGGCGACCTGTCCCACATAGGTGTTGAGCATCGCGCGGTCCGCCCCGGAGCTGTCGGCAACCGCGGGCACCTCGGGGAGCACCCCGTGGAACACCATTGAGGTGGTGAAGCCGGCGGCACCCACCAGCACCTTCATCGGGCCGCGCGGCGAGACATACTGCTGGGGAATCGGTTGACCTCCCCGCAGGGTCTCCCACTGATGCGGGTAGAGGGCGACAACGGTGCGGGTCTCGGTGCCCTCCCACGGCTTGGTGACGAAGCTGTAGGTCGTGGTCACGGTGCTCGACGCCGCGTCATAGCGGTAGCCGAGATTGGTGCCGACGATCTTGGCATACGCATGGCGGCCGAACTGGTCCGCGAGGGCATGGCGCTGCGTATCGGAGTTCTGCGCGGTCGTCGGCAGCACCGCGACGGAGTAGTAGCCCTTTCCCGCGAGGTTCGAGGTCAGCACGGTACCG
>Ga0209584_10000749_pt1 | contig 10319 bp, 9 predicted proteins | sample NGEPerD_FD_184507 | JGI IMG/M metagenome (GOLD analysis project Ga0209584, IMG submission 184507) | Arctic peat soil microbial communities from the Barrow Environmental Observatory site, Barrow, Alaska, USA - NGEE PermafrostAB12-D... | ecosystem: Environmental > Terrestrial > Soil > Wetlands >...
CGCTCGAACTCGCGGCCCGCATCACGCGCGCGAGCTCGCACACGCTGGCCATCGGCAAGATCGCATTTTACGAGCAGCTGGACCGCGCATTGCCCGAGGCGTACGAGCACGCCAGCGCGGTCATGGCGGCCAATGCGGTCGCCCCCGACTCCCGCGAGGGCATCGAAGCGTTCCTGAGCAAGCGCGAGCCGCACTGGCGGGGCCGCGCCTAGCGCGAGGGTGGCCCGCGCCCGGGCACCGAGGGCGCGGTCAGCGTCGCCGTACAGATCGCAGACCACACTGGCGTTCTCGCTCCGACAGCTGCGGCCCGTCGTTGTCGTCGGCATCGCCCCGGCCACCGACGACCTCGGCCGGTTCCCTGACTCAGCGACCGGGATCTGACGCCGGCTGCGGCCGTCTCGCCCCACACCTCGTCGGCCAGACTCCCGACGGCAACCGGCAGCGCCCGGCCCATGGTCGACCTCATGGTTCGACGAAATCGCTCCGCACTTGGAAGCTCGCTACCCACTCGACCCGACCGACCGCGGGTCGGCGGCATTCCGCTCGGCGGCCGTTCGCATGCTTGGCCCTGCTGCCCCGCCCGGCAGCCGTCTGGCGTCCTCTCGGTGTCAGCCCCTCGTTGCGGTAGGACGATCACCTGCTCCCCGACGGACACCGCCTTCCGGCCGCCACCCCCGACAACACCGACGTCTACCTCGCCCCCCGGCCAGCGTGAGGAAGACCCTGTCAACCAATCGCGAGACACACCACTAGATGCCTTGCGCCGGGGGTCGGTTCCTCCTCAGTCCTTCCCGGGTTCGGGTTGCGGGTTGCCCCGCTGACCGCGCCGCAACCCCACGATGCGCTCCTTGAGCACCCCGCCGTGCTCGCGGGCGGCCGTGCTGCCCGCGACGATCACCAGCGAGATGGCGATCGCCGCGATGAACAACGGATAGCCCATCAGCAACCGCACGGCCGCCAGCCAGCCGACCAGATCGTTGTCGTACAGGTAGTTCTGCACCAGGTAGCGGGCGGCGAAAACCACCACCCAGACGAACGTTGCCCAGTCATAGCGGCGAACCAACCGCTTGTCGGAACGCCAGGCGGTACCCCGTCCGTTGATGCCCTCCCAGATGACGCCGACCAGCGGCCACCTGATGATCATCGACAGCAGCAGCGCCCCGCCGTACAGCAGGTAACTCCAGATCCCCAGCAGGAAATAGCCTTTCGCAGTGCCGGTGCGATAGGCGATGTAGGCCGCGATGCCGACACCGAACAGGCCGGCGATCGCCTGGGTGACCGGCCGCCGTCGGGCGATCCGCATCCCGGCGATGAGCACCCCCGCGGCCAACGCCGCGCCGATTCCCCAGCCCAACCCTGCGATGGCGTTGACGACGACGAAGACGACCACCGGCAGGCCGGAGTCGACCATGCCCATGGGGCCGCCCATCTGCTCCCAGACGGTGGGTGTCGCGCCTTCATCCGCGGCCCCGCCCCCGGCGTCTGGGTCGGAGTCGGCGCCGACCGCCTCGGCACTCCGGCCGGCGGGCTGTTCTCCGGGCCGATCCGCTGCGGCCGCACCGCGGGTGAATTCCGGCGACTCCCGTCGGGCCAGCTCCGCCAGGTCATCCGGGATGAACCCGGACAGATCGACCCGCTCGAGCTCCCGGTCGGGTGGCGTCACGGAACCAACATCCTGCGCTCCGGTCGCATCAGGGGTTCCTCGGTGGGACTCCGTCACGCGTGAACCGGCAGCAGGTCGTAGTCGGGGTTGTAGATGACCTTCTGACCGTCCCGCATCGCTACCCTGCCCCGCACGTTGAGGGTGCGTCCCGGCTCGATGCCGGGGATGGAACGTCGGCCCAGCCAGATCAGCTGGACACCCTCGGTGCCGTCGTACAGCTCTGCGACCAGCGTCGCCTGGGTGTCGGTCGGACGGAGATCGACGTACCTCAACCGACCGTGCAGCTTGACCTTGTCACCCTGGCAGCAGATGAGGGCCCGCATCGAGCCGGTCGCGTCGACCTCTTCGGTGAGTACCTCGGCGTGGAGTTGATCGTCATCCCGCGTGAGCCGCTTGAACCAGCCGGAGACTGTTCCAGCCATGTCGTCCTACTTTCACCACTGCGCGCCCGTCGTCGGGGCTCTCTCGGGCGGTTCCGTACCGCCGTTCCCTTCCAGGGTAGCCGCGTGCGTGGCCGGGGAAGCACGGCAACGAAGGCCTTCCGCCAGGCGGTGATGTCGGGCCGCTGACCGGCTCACCGGCCCGTCGAGCGGTCAGCTGCCCGGTGTCGGCGGCGAGTCCGGCCAGGTGCTGGCACGGCGCAAGATGGCCGCCACATCCGGCGGCCGGTACGCGGGGCCCTTGAGCACCTTGCCGTCCGCACGCCGCAGCGGCCGGCCGTTCTCGTCGAGCTTGGTCATGTTAGAGGCATGAACCTCGTCCAGCACCGCATCAAGGTCGATGCCGTACACGTGCGCGGTGCCGTAGGCGACGTAGACGATGTCCGCCAGCGCATCGGCGATGCCCGTGAGATCACCCGCCGTCGCGGCCACGGCCAGTTCGGCGACCTCCTCTTCGATCAGCGCCTGCCGCAGGGAGACCTGGTCGGAGCCGACCTCGACCGTCGGCTGCACGCTGATCGGCAGTCCGTACACCCGGTGGAATTCACCCACCTGGGACCAGGCCCTGCTGGCCGACTGCCCTGATAAGGCCGTCGTGACGGCCACCGGAGCTCCCAGGTACCGGGCTCGGGCACTGTCGGACCCGGGATCAGGCACAGTCCACGCACACCAGCCGGCCGCCGGAATCCGACGCGAGTCGGCTGCGGTGCTGGACCAGGAAACACACCGAACAGGTGAACTCGTCGGCCTGTTTCGGGATGACCTTGACGGTCAGTTCCTCCCCGGACAGGTCAGCACCCGGAAGTTCGAAACTCTCTGCGGTGTCGCCCTCGTCGATGTCGACGACCGCCGACTGCGCCTCGTTGCGCCTTGCCTTCAGTTCTTCAAGTGAATCCTCGGACGCTTCGTCGGACTCATTCCTGCGCGGGGCGTCGTAATCAGTAGCCATGTTGTTCCTCACCTCGAGTTGTCACTCGTTCTCAATCACCGCTGCCGGGCACTGCACTCGATCCAGGGGCGTCGCCGGGGCTGTCCTGCATCTACCCGCTCTGTCCTGACCGCCGCAGGTCCCACCGTTCCTGCCACCGCCCGTCGTGCCTTCTCGCCGCTGCTCCGGACGTAACGTCATCGCCCCGCCTTTTGTGCCCGGCGCGCGACGGGAATCACACCCGAGGAGAATCGCTGTCGAGTCCGAGCCTGGCGACGGTGGTTGTTGCTGTCGCCAGCGTCGAGCCCACGTGCCCGGCCCAACCGCACGCAGCAGGCGGCAGCAGGGTAGCGGACATCGGGCGGTCCGTGGTACCGGGGCTCGCCGAGCGGCCCTGCGACAGTTCGGCCCGGTTCGGTCCGGCGAGCCTTTACCCTGGTCGCACGGGGCCACGGCGATGATGGACGCGCAGTATCCGTGCCGGCCCCTGCCCGGACGCCGGCGGGCCGCGTCCTTGCCGGCCCGATGAACCAGCCCAGGAGGAATTCCGCGGTGAGCCCCGACTCAGCCCCCGACCGGTACCGACGGCGCCGCTACTGGCCGGCGCTGACGGTGATCGGGGTGCTGTTGATCGGCGCCGTCGTGGTGTGGTTCCCCACCCTGCGCCCGACGTCGGAGAGCAGCGGAGCCTGCAACGTGCCCGGCCCGGCCCCGGCGACGACCGCACCGACGACCCGCAGCGTGGCCGGTGACCAGTCCACTGCCAGCGCCGCCACCCCGCCGCCGCCGACGACCGCTGCGGTGTCGGCAACGACGGCCTCTACCGCGCCCATCGTCACCTCGCTGGGTGTGTACACCGAGCACGCGAGCCTGGAAGCGGTGCGCCCGGCGAATCCGTCGACCGTGATGCTGACGGTCTTCAACGCCAGTTCCGTTCGCGGTCAGGCCAAAGCGGTGACCGACGAACTACGAGCGGCCGGCTTCGAATCGATCAGGGCCGGCTCGAACGACCCGCTGTACCCGGCCGCAGATCTCCAGTGCGTCGCGCAGATCCGGTACGGCGCGGCCGGCGCGGCGGCCGCCCGCACGGTGCTGCTCATCGCGCCTTGCGCGCAACTGGTGCTCGATTCCCGTGTCGACGACTCGGTCGACCTCGCGTTGGGCGGCAGGTATCTCTACGGGTCCGTCAGCGACGACGTCAAGACCCAGCTCAAAGGCATCCAGGAGGCAGCCACACCGCCGGCAGTGATCGAAGGGCAGACCGCTGCGGCCAAGCCGTTGCCCCCGATCCCGCCGCTGCCACAGGCCGCCTGCTCGACCTGAATCAGCGCGACCGGAAACCGGGTCATCACCGAGAGTCGCCGAGCGGGCAGCATGACGCCCTATTGCCGCGCGGCACCGCCGCGCCGACCAGTCCCGGGCTCAGTACGATTTCCGCACCCCCGGAACGCGAAAACCCGTGCGGGATGACACGGTCGGGAATCACCAACCGGGATACCGGGATTCACTACTGCGATTCACTACGGCAAGGAGCGCGCGGCGTGACCAGCTACCAGCCCGAGACGGCCTTCCAGCCCGAATTGGCATTCGGCATCGACATCGGCGGCACCGGAATGAAAGGCGGGATCGTCGACCTGCGCGGCGGCGTACTGGTCGGTGATCGGTTCCGGCTGGACACGCCGCAACCCTCGACGCCGCAAGCCGTCGCGGAGACGGCGGGCAAGGTGGCGGCCCACTTCGACTACGCGGGGCCGTTCGGCGTCGCGTTCCCCGGTGTGGTGCTGCACGGGGTGGTGAAGACCGCCGCGAACGTCGACAAGGGGTGGATCGACACGTCGCTGCAAAAGGCCATGGAACCGAAGCTCCCCGGCCCGGTGACGGTGCTCAACGACGCCGACGCCGCCGGGCTGGCCGAGGCCACCTACGGCGCCGGCCGGGGGCTGCGCGGGTTGATCATCGTGGTCACCTTCGGCACCGGCATCGGCATCGCGTTGATCAACGACGGCAAGCTGGTGCCCAACGCCGAGCTGGGCCACCTCGAACTGGACGGCTTCGACGCGGAGTCCAAGGCCGCCGCCTCGGCCAGGGAGCGGGACGGTCTGAGCTGGGAAGGGTGGGCCAAGCGCGCGTCGAAATACCTGCGCCACCTGGAGAATCTGCTCTGGCCCGAGCTGTTCATCCTGGGCGGCGGTATCTCCAAGAAGCCGGAGAAGTGGGTTCCGCTGCTGAAGAACCGGACCCCGTTGGTGGTTGCCCAGCTGATCAACAACGCCGGCATCGTCGGCGCGGCGCTGGCCGCCAGCGAGGCGCAGAAGGGCCTGGAGCTCGGGGCACCGGAATCGCCCGCGGAGAGCACCGTGACGCTGACCCTCGACTGAGCCCCCCACCGATTCCGCCGGGAGCTCCGGCGTCCGGGATCCACCGCGGGCGTCGGAGTGGGCGATCCACCGCCTCCGCGGGTTTCGTGGCTATGGTGGTCTGTGGAACGCGGCCGTTCCCGTCCGGTAGGACCGGACCGCGGTTGGGTTCCGGTTTGGGGCAAACGGCCAGAAATCGACCAATCCGATCCGCCGTTCGGTCGTGACCGGACGTGGTCGCCGTTACACTGGAACGGTCGCTCTCCGGCAGGAACACGGTTCTCGAGTTCGGACCCAAGACGTTGGATGGCTACGGCTTCCATGTTTCGCGCGGGCCTTGAACTGCCAGTCCAGGCGGCTTGTTGAAGCGAAAGGGCATCAGTGGCAGGCGTAGCAGCATCAACCAGTTCCACGCGGACTCGTCGGGCATCCGCAGCCGATCCCGTTGACGACATCACGGGACCGGTTGACGAGGCGGCCGCCGACACTCCCCCCACCGCCCCCGACATCGCCGATGACCTGGCAGAAGACGTGGTCGTCGCGGATCTGCCCGACGACGCCAGCGTCGAGGTGCTGTTGATCGACGAGACCGTCGAGGTCGATCTCATCGAGGTCGGCGACGAACCCGTTGTGGCAGCCGACGACGACGGTGAAACCCCGGCGGCGGCGACCGCCGAGAAGAAGGACGGCGAAGCGACCGAATCCGAGGAGTTCTCCTGGGATGACGAGGAGGAGTCCGAGGCGCTCAAGCAGGCGCGCAAGGACGCCGAGCTCACCGCGTCCGCCGACTCCGTTCGTGCCTACCTCAAGCAGATCGGCAAGGTCGCCCTGCTCAACGCCGAGGAGGAGGTGGACCTGGCCAAGCGGATCGAGGCCGGGCTCTACTCCGCCGAGCGGATGCGCCAGTGCGAGGAGGTCGGCGAGAAGCTGCAGAACCAGCTGCGTCGTGACCTGCGGTGGATCAAGCGGGACGGCGAGCGGGCCAAGAACCACCTGCTGGAAGCAAACCTCCGGCTGGTCGTGTCGTTGGCCAAGCGCTACACCGGGCGCGGCATGGCCTTCCTCGACCTGATCCAGGAAGGCAACCTCGGCCTGATCCGTGCCGTCGAGAAATTCGACTACACCAAGGGCTACAAGTTCTCCACGTACGCGACCTGGTGGATCCGGCAGGCCATCACCAGGGCCATGGCCGACCAGGCCCGCACCATCCGCATCCCGGTGCACATGGTCGAGGTGATCAACAAGCTCGGCCGGATCCAGCGCGAACTGCTGCAGGACCTCGGCCGCGAGCCGACCCCCGAAGAGCTCGCCAAGGAAATGGACATCACCCCGGACAAGGTGCTGGAGATCCAGCAATACGCCCGGGAGCCCATCTCGCTGGATCAGACCATCGGTGACGAGGGTGACTCGCAGCTCGGCGACTTCATCGAGGACTCCGAGGCGGTCGTCGCGGTCGATGCGGTGTCGTTCACGCTGCTGCAAGATCAGCTGCAGGCCGTGTTGCAGACGCTCTCCGAGCGTGAGGCGGGCGTCGTGCGGCTGCGCTTCGGCCTGACCGACGGTCAGCCACGCACCCTGGACGAGATCGGCCAGGTCTACGGGGTCACCCGCGAGCGGATCCGGCAGATCGAGTCGAAGACGATGTCCAAGCTGCGCCACCCGTCGCGTTCGCAGGTGCTCCGGGATTACCTGGAGTAGTAGGTCCTTGGCGTATGGCTTCCGCCGACCCAGCCCTTCGCTGCCGGACGCGGTGCTGAGTGCTGGGGTCGTGGCGCCCTCGGCTGTGCCAAGGTCCCGCTGAGCGCGATGGGTGCCGTGTCGCCTCTGTCCGGCGCTGTCGGCTTACCGCGATGAGAGTCGTCTCACCCCATACGGTCGCGTCACGAGACATAAGGACGGGGCATCCGTCAATCAGGGCGAGAGCCAGGACCAGATCCCGGGCGATGTTGGCCGGCGAAATCCCCTTGGCACTACCGCATCCGGAACATCCCGCTGCCCGGCTCGAACGTCACCGCGGTCGTGTCGAAGGACGCCCCGATCGCGCCCGATGCTGCCAGCGCGGCCACCGTGCCGGTCGTGCATCGGGACCCCGGCCCGATCAGCCAGCCGTCCTGACCCATCCGGACCGCGGCCTCCACGTCGTGCGTGGAGGCCACCACGGGGATGCCCCGCTCGGTCGCGATCCGGCGCAGCACCGCCAGCAGTTCGATCCGCGCGGGCGCATCCAGGAAGGCGCTCGGCTCGTCCAGCAGCAGCAGGGCGGGTTCCTGAGCCAGCGCCCTGGCGATCATCACCCGCTGCCGCTGACCGTCGGACATCCTGGCCAGCAGTACCTCGACCAGGTCCTCCGCGTGCACCGCGACGAGCGCATCGCTGACCGCCTGCTGATCGACCGGTCGTAGCGTGCCGCTGCGCTTCTGGTGCGGGAACCGGCCAAGGGCAACGACATCCCCGCCTCGGAGCAAACCAGGGTCGAACCGTTCGGTGAGCACCACCGCCAGTTTCGCCGCCCTGGCCCTGGGGTCGAGTCCGGCGAGCGGATCCCCGGCCAGGGTGACAGCGCCGGCCAGCGGACGCTGCAGCCCGGCGATCGACCGGAGCAGCGTCGATTTCCCGGATCCGTTGGGACCCAACAGCACGGTGACCCGACCGGCGATGGCGCGCAGCTCCAGCCCGGCCAGGATGATCGTGTCGGGCCGGCGCCAGCCACCCTGATATCCGACCGACAACCCTTCCAGCACAAGGTCCCCGGCACCGGGACCGTTTCCCGCGGGTCCATTTCCCGCGGGTCCATTTCCCGCGGGTCCACTCACGCCAGGATCCTCACCGCCCGGATCGCTGTCACCGGAGGTGGACGTCATGCCGCTCCCGCCGCCAGCGTGCGGCTGCGCAGCAGTGCGATGACCACGACCGGAGCCCCGATGGCCGCCGTCACCACATTGAGCGGCAGCACCCCGTCGCTGCCGGGGAGTTGCGCGAGCACGGCGCACAGCTGGCACACCACGGCGCCCATCAGCACCGCGGCCGGCACCAGCAGCCGGTGATCTGCCCTGCCCAGTGCGAGCCGGGTGAGATGGGGGATCGCGATGCCCAGGAACGCAATCGGGCCGCAAAAGGCCGTCACCGCGCCGGCGATCACGGCGGTGGCGATGATCGCGACGGTGCGGATACGGCGCACTCCGACGCCCATGGAGGCCGCGTAGGTCTCTCCCAGCAGCAGCGCGTTCAGTGAAGGCGACAACCACGCGGCCATCAGCACACCTACCAGGACCGCCGGCGTCAGGAACATCAGGTCCTGCCAGCTGGTGCCGCCGACCGAGCCGAGCCCCCACAACACGAACTTCTGGATCCGGGCGGGATCGGAGAAGGCCAGCAGCAGCGAGACCACGGCGCCGCTGGCCGCTCCGATCATCACGCCGATGATCAGCAGGGCGACCACCGAGCGCACCCAGCGGCCGAGCACCAGCACCAGTGCCAGCACGGCCAGCGCCCCCAAGCCCGCCGCGACGACCGTTCGGAAGCGGCCGCCGGCGCCCAAACCGGCCACGAAAGCGCCCGCCCCGGTGCCGGTGCCGAGCAGCGACAGCGCCACCCCAAGCCCGGCACCCGAGGACACTCCGAGGATGTACGGATCGGCCAGCGGATTCGCGAACAGCGTCTGCATGAGCAGGCCGGCCACCGCCAGCCCGGCACCCGCGAGGATCGCGGTGACCGCGCGCGGGAGCCGGACCTGTTCCAGCAGCACCGTCCAGGTCGGATCGCCGGCGTCACCTGTCGTCAGGTAGCGCACCGTGGCCGACGGCGGGATCGGCACCGATCCCACGCCGATCGCCAGCACCGCCGACAGCAGCGTCAGCACCGCCAGCCCGGCCAGCACCAGGGTCGATCGCTGCATCCTCATCGGGTCGACGTCACCGTCGGTGCTCGAGCCGGCCGAACCGACTGATCGGACAGCGCGGGGACGGCCGGTACTGGCGACGCTGTCAGCAATGTCCGCACCGTCAGGACAGCTGCAGGTAGAACGCGAAATCGTGGCCGGGCATCAGGTCCGGGTGCAGGATCGCGACCAGGTCACCCAGCACCAGGTCGGGCCGTGCGATGCCGAGCTCGTAGTAGTTGTTGCCACCCTCCGCGGTCACGTCCTTCGCCGCGTTCCACACGTTGCCCGACTGGAACGCCGCGAACTCGGAGAACCGGGGTTCCTCCGCGAGCGCCTCGGCCTTGCTGGTCCACGTCGTGCTGGCCAGCCACGCCGGAGCCTTGCCGGCCTTGGCCAGTACCGACTCCAGATCGGTGCTCACCGATCCCGTTGACGGATCGTCGGCCCAGGGGGTGGTTCCGCCCGCGTCCGCGATCAGCCGGGAGTTGAACGACTGGCCGCCCGGGACGTACCAGGTGCCCTGGTAGGGCTGGCCGGGCACCACCTGCACCGGGTCGGCGGACGCCACCTTGTCTGCCAGCGCCGTGTAACTCTGTTCCACCGCGTCGAACTGTTCCGCCGCCTGCGCCTCGGTCCCGGTCAGCGCCGCGAAATACTTGATCCACTCCGCACGACCGAGCGGGTCGTTCTCCAGCCATTCCGCGTCGGCCAACACGGGGACGCCGGCGGCGGAGATCACCGCGTAGGCCGGATCGTCGGTGCCCGCGGTGATCACCACATCGGGCTTGCCGGCGACCACGGCCTCGGCGTCGACGCTGCCGGCGGCGGCGTACTCGACGACGCCGGGCTCCGCGACCCGGTCGAGCACCTCCTTCTCCGAGATCAGCGACTTGGACGCCACACCGGTCAGCACGTCCAGCCGGTCGAGCGCGACCAGGTTCGGTAGGTGGGTGGTCGACCCGGAATACAGCGAGGTGACCGGGGTGGTGAGCACCGTGGCGCCGGCCAGCGCACCGGTCAGTTCCGGGGTCGGCGCACCGCATTTGACCAG
>Ga0209584_10000750_pt1 | contig 10319 bp, 6 predicted proteins | sample NGEPerD_FD_184507 | JGI IMG/M metagenome (GOLD analysis project Ga0209584, IMG submission 184507) | Arctic peat soil microbial communities from the Barrow Environmental Observatory site, Barrow, Alaska, USA - NGEE PermafrostAB12-D... | ecosystem: Environmental > Terrestrial > Soil > Wetlands >...
CGCTGCTGTCAGACTCGCCTGCGGAACCGCCGGGACCGGTGGTGGCCGGCCCGCCTTGCAGATCGGGATCGCCCCCGTCCGGGGCGGGGTTCCGTTCGGCGAGCGGTTCGCTCCCCGGTGTCGCGACGCCAGCAGCCTCACTGTCTGGGCAACCGGCGGCGGGGTGTGCATGAGCGTCTGAGGTGTCGGGGTTCTCGGCCCGCCGGTGGATCGGTGAGGCGTCGGTGTCGGGGTGCGTTGTGGAGCGCTCTGGGTTGCCCTCACGAGGGTCGATCAGGGACGTGTCGGGGTCGAAGCGGCCGGCGATGGTGGCGGTGTCGTTGATCCATGAGTACTTCAGCGGGTCGTGGGTGATCACCGCGCGTCCGCCGAAGGTGGCGCGGAGATCCACCGTTCCCTGGGTGGCCAGTTGGTCGAAGATGTCGCTGAACACGTCGGCGCGCAGCGCCCCTATGCGGCGAGTCTCGTCCGCGCGGCGGTGCAGGGTGGTCGCCACCCGGTCGAGAACGCTGAAGGCGACCTCGGCATGTTCGGCGGCGATCTCGGCGATGAAGGTGGACATCCCATCGCGATTGGGCCGGACGGTCACCTGGCGTTCCTCGCGCGCTTTGATCTGCCGTTTCTTCGCGGCGGCGGGATCCACCGAGATCACCGCGCGGTCCACGATGCCGCGCAATTGGCCCGGCGTTCGGGTGGTCGCCTTGGGTAACACCGCACTCTCCACCCTGCGCCGCAGGTCGGCCGACAGGTTCTCGGTTCGGTCCAGGATCGTCAATGCACGGCCGCGATCGATCCGGCCCAGCGAGAGCGCCTCCAAGGTGCCGGGCAGGTCCATGGTGAAGTCCAGTGCCTGGCGTACCCGGCGCTGGGCGGTCACTGGTGAGAAATGCAGCGCCGCAGACACTTCGGCCGCTGCGACCTTGAATGCCGCCTCGCCGATCACGCGGTCCATGTCGGCGTCGCCGTGCACCGCTGGAGCAGAAAACGGCAGATCAGGATCGCCGCGGCCAGTGCCACCGATCCGGCTGCGGGCGTGGCCACGCGCATCGACCGCGCCGTCGGCGTCCGCTTCGCTGCGGGCGGCTGGCGCCGCCCGGTGCAACGGTTGACCCGGTGCGCTGGCGTAGGTCAGCAACCCCTCCCGGGTTGCGGCCACCCCCGGAACCGTGAACGCGGCCAGCCACCGATGCTGCAGTGCCTGCATCCAGGACGCCAGCTTCTCGGTCGCAGCGATCACCCCGACCATCGAGGCCGGCGTCACCCGCGCCGGGTCCAGCATTCCCAACAGCACCGCTGACCCGGGCCCCGGATCCGCCCCCGCCAAGATGGCGGCGGCCGCGTCCGGGCCGCCGGTCAACGCTTCCTCGGCGAAGTCGAGCACCGTTACCGGCGGCGGATCGGCGCTGTCGGGGGGCTCAGGGATGCTTGCCAGATGACGCGCCAGATCGCTGTTGCACTCGGCCCAGGCGCGTGCGCGGTCGTCGCCAACCGCCGGGTCCGGCGGCCAGTGACTCTCCGCATCGTCAGGCCAGGCATCGAACGGACGGCCAATTCCGGCGTCCACCGCCACCAGTTCCGACGCCTGAACGCTCATGAGCCTTCCTCCCGACTGTCTGAATCTAGAATACACACGTTCGATTTAAGTGTCAAGAGCACGATATAACGTGTTGTGCGAGGTATCACTCAGCTCGATGGAGGGACGGCACCGGGCTGTTCCGTCGAGGCATGTTTCGTGGCGCACATCGCAGGTGCGGGGGCGCCGAACCAGGGAGGCAATAGTGGGGAGAGTCGACGACGGTTTCGCGGTGGGCAGCGCGTCGCCGGGGATGCGCGATACCTGTTTTCGCAACGGTCACCGATCGAAAGCTGCTGCGGGAAGGTTCTTTTCGCCGTTGACAATAGCGGCCACGATCCGGTGGACGACCTTCTCCGGCGATCCTCCAGCGGGCAGGCGCGGTGGCTGACCGGCGATAGGTCCTGAGGCGAGACCGGTTTCGGTGTGGGTACCCCGGATGTCGATCACACGGACCTGTCGTCGGCGGAGTTCGGCGGCCGACGCTCGGTCAAACGCGGTCGGGCCGGCCGCCGCTCGGTCAGACGCGGTCAAGCCGGCCGCCGCTCGGTCAGACGCGGTCGGGCCGGCCCCCCGGATGGTCGACGCCGGCTTTGGTCCTGGACCGGTGGTGCCCTACTTTGGAGCTTTCTGGGAGCCAACGTCCGGCCCTATTCCACCGACACGACCGGCAGGCACGGCATTGTCGTCTGAACTCTGGACGCCTCCCGGGTGGCCGTGGTCTTGGCCGCCAGGCTGGCGCTAGGTCTGCCTCACTGCTTTTCGCGAATGCGTGGCTACGACCGAATCCACGACGGTGTGCGGTAGGTCGCCTGGACCGCGTGCACCCAGTGGCCGGGGCGGCGCTGGACCAGCAGTCGTATCGCGATCCGGGTGGGTCGGCAGCTTTCTGTTGCCCGCCGCCGAGCAACCCGCCGGCCGCGACATCAGCGACGTCCGGTGAAACCTCCCGTGACAGCGGCGGTCTCGTCACCTTTCTCACCGTGCGTTGGGGTGCACACCGGGGTGTGGGGGCGGACGATGTCCGTGCCCAACGTTGACCAGACTTGGACTGCCCGATCACGTGTGTTTCGCCGAAGGCGTACACACCCGAATCGGGTTGCCGAGGGGTGCTGCGCGCGGGCTGAAGAGGAAGTCGCGGCTACCGCGCGGGAGAGCCGCAGATAGCAGCACCAAGGTGGCTGCCCCGCGGGCCTGCTTCAGTTCAGGGGTGTGGCCCGTCGTCTGCCGCGGCCAGCAGGCGCTGTCCGACGACGCGCGCAGTTTGCTGCAATTCGGAGCACCGCACGATCCGGTAGGACGCCGGGATCGTCGCGAGTTGCTCGGCGTACCACCACGGGTTGCTGGTGCTGCCCGACCGGCGCGTCGATGACGACCTCGACGTCATACTCCCAGCCGATGGACAGATGCTCCTCGAGCACCGCGACGGGGTCGAGATCCGCTGGCGGACTGAAGGTTTCCTCGAGGACCAGCACGGTCCGCACCCGGTCGATCCGGTACGCGCGAAGGGCGTCCTCGGCGTGCGACCGGCAGAGCAGGTACCACCGCCCATGGCGGACGACGACCGCCCACGGTTCGACCTCGGTGAGCCATTCCGACCCGGCCTCGGAGCGGTAGCCGATCTGGACCACCCGGTGGTTCGAACATGCCTGCACCAGGCTGGTGGTGGTGTCGGGGTCCGGCCGCGCAGCGGCGCGATCGGGGGCCGGTGCCGTGGTCTTCCTGACCGCCTCGACCTGTGCGGCGACCGCTTCCGGGAGCGTCCGCACGATCTTGCCGAGCGCAGAGCCGACGGGGTCGGTGGGGTCACTCACGTCGTGATGACCGTCGAGCACCGCCATCACCAGGGCCAGGGCCTCGGTCGCGTCGAACATCAACGGCGGCGGCCGGACGCCGCGCCCCAGCCGGTAGCCGCCGTACGGCCCACGAACGGACTCGACCGGGATGCCGGCTTCGCGGAGGATCCCGACGTACCGCCGCGCGGCCCGCTCCGAGACGCCGAGCTTGTGGGCGAGCCGCCCCGCGGTGATGCCCGGGCTGTCCTGGACCAGTTCGAGGGTCAGCAGGGCCCGTGCCGTGGGGCTCTCGTCGGGCTTCATGGAAACTCGCATTCCGGCAGCAGAACGTCCGGAACCGAAATTAGCATGCTGGCCATGACCAACGACACCGTTCTGGACACAACGATCACCGAACCGTCGATGACGGCCGGCGAGGTCGAGATGATGCTCTTCGCCCTCGACCGGTCGCGTGCGCAGTTCGCCTGGAAAGTCGGCGGGCTGGACAGCGAAGCGCTCCACCGGGCGCACCCGCCATCGGCGATGACCCTCGCCTGGATCATCAAGCACCTGGCCTTTGTCGACGATTGGACGGCGGTGCGATTGGCCGCACATGAGATGCCGGCACCCTGGCGATCGGTCGATTGGGACGCCGACCCCGAGTACCCGTGGCATTCGGCGGCCGACGACTCGCCCGAGGAGCTCTACCGGCTCTGGCGTGAGGCGGCCGCGCGCTGCCGTGCCGCGGTCGCCGAGGTCATCGCCGACGGGGGGCTCGACCGGCCGGTGAAGTTCTTCTTCGACCCGAGCTGGGTGCCCAATGCTCGGCGGGTGCTGGTCGACCTGCACGACGAGTACGCCCGCCACGTCGGACATGTCGACCTGTTCCGCGAGGCCATCGACGGTCTGGTGGGAGAGGACCCGCCCCAAGAGGGATGACAGCGAGGGCGTGAGGTCATGCGGATCGACGTCGAGCAATGCGCTGACACACCCTGACGGAGGTCACCGAGACGACGAAGAGTGGCGGGTCGTGCCCATCCAGTGACAAGGTCACCCGCTGCGGCGTGATCGGCCGTCCGGTGTTCATCCTTGGTTCGTCGGACTACGGCGCACGGCTGGCCGCGCCTGGGGTTGCCCTTCGCGTTCGCCTACCACTTCGCGGGGGTGGCCGACAGCACCGAGAGGGCACTCGATGTCTACCGGTCGCAGTTCCAACCCTCCTCGCAACTGGACCAGCCCTATGTACTCATCGGCGTGCTGGCCCTGGCCGCGGACACCACGCGTTGGGTTCGAGGACGACCACGGCCGTTGTCGTCGTGGCCGTCGAGGTGCTTGTCCACTGACCGCCACCGGTCCCAAAGCTGGGCCCGCTGCTGTCCTGTCGCGGCATGGGCGACACGTCAGGAATTGATGCTGACCAGGGTCCGTTCACCGGTGCCGGCGTCGACGCGTTCGTGTGCCTGGGCGGTGCGCTCCAGCGGTAGTGGTGTGCCGATCGCGATGGACAGTGCGCCTGCGGCCGCCGCGTGGGTGAGGTCGGCGGCTGCTTGCTGTTTGGCCGCCGTCGGGAAGTCGTCGCTCCCCAGCAGTCTGATCGCGATGTTGTCGAAAAGCATTGGCCAGAAAGGGAAGTCGGGACGGTCGATGCTGGTGGCGTAGGCGGCGATGACGGTGCCGACGCGGGCCACCGCGGCGTCCAGGTCGACGTTGTCCGAGAACGAGACCTCCACGACCCGATCGACGCCGTCGGGCGCATGGGCGCGGATCTGCTCGGCGGGATCGGGGTCGTCCAGGGCGATCACCGGGTAGGGAACCGCACGCGGTGGGAGCTGATCACCGCGTCGGACGGTGCCGATGACGCTGGCACCGCCCCACTGGGCCAGTTGGGCGGCCAGCGCGCCGACGCCACCTCGGATCCCGTGCACCAGGACCGTGGCACCGGTGACCGGCCCGTCCCCGAACACCGCCCGGTGCGCGGTGATCCCGGGGATGCCCAGGCAGGCACCGACCTCGTCCGGCACGTTGTCGGGCAGGTCCACGGCCAGTTCCGTTGGTACGACGGTGAAGTCGGCGGCGGTACCGAAGGCACGATAGGACTGCGCCCCGTACAACCACACCCGCCGGTCGACCCGGTTCGGGTCGACACCAGGGCCGACGGCGTCGATCACGCCCGCGGCGTCGCTGTGCGGAATCACCCGCGGGTACGGCATGGCAGAGCCGGTCCAGCCGCGGCGTTTCTTGGTGTCGCCGGGGTTCACCCCGGAGAACCGCACCCGCACCCGCACCTCACCGGGACCGGGCACCGGGTCGGGTAGCTCCCCGTACCGCAGCACCTGTGCCGCCGGTCCCTGCTGGTCGTACCACGCCGCTCGCATCAGGCACGCCTCCCTCGAGAGTCTCGGAACTATGTTCCCCATCATCGGCGAACGCACGACAACGCCGCCGGCGACGGGCCTCGGCAGTGTGGCCCCGGCCGGCGAGCCGAAACCCCGGCCGACCTTCGCCTTGCCTGGGCCGCCGGCGCGGGATCTGTCGGGGTGGCGGCCGTTGCGGGATGCTATTTCGATGGCGCGAGCGCAGACGCGGTCGTTCGTCCGCGTGGTGGGCGACCGGATCAGGCAGGACCGCGGGCTGCGGCTGCTGACCGCCGTCGCGATGGTGGGTTTTGTTCTGATCGTGTACGCCGTCGTGGTGGTCGGCGGTGGCGAGCTGTTGGGACGGTCCGGGTCGCCCAGCGTGTGGCTGTCGGTGGTGGCGACGGCGACGGTCGCCATCGCCTTCGAACCGGTCCGGACGCACGTCAATCGTTGGTTGTCCCGGGCGCTGCACCAGGATCGGCTTTCGCCTTATCAGGTGCTCGCCCGCTTCCCGAACACCGTGACAGGTGCGTATCCGGCGGAGGAATTGCCGGCACGGATGGCCAGGGTGCTGGCGGAGGGCACCGGCACGGCCCGCGCCGACGTGTGGCTGGTGGTGCGCGGACGGCTCGAGCTCGCGGCCAGCTGGCCGGGTGAGGCGACGCAGCCGGCCGGCCCGCGCAACCGGTCGCCCGCGGGTGCGGTCGGTAGCGCCGCGACGGCCGCCAACCCGACGGTCGCCGCACCAAAGCTGGGACTGGACAGGCCGGGAGCCGCTCCGGTCATGGTCATCGAGGGACCGCAGCAGAGCATGGCCGTGCGTGAACGCGGAGAACTGCTGGGCGCACTGACCGTGGTGGTCCGGGAGGGGCAGCAACTCACCCCCGTCGAGGAGCGGCTGTTCGCCGGCTTGGCGGCCCAATCGGGTCTGATGCTCCGGGTGGCCGGCCTGCGCGCCGAACTCGAGCAGCAACTCGCCGGGCTGGAGCGCCGCACCGAGGAACTGCGCAAGGCACGACGAGACCTGGTCACGCGCCAGGACGCCGAGCGACAACGGTTGGAACGCAACATCCACGACGGCGCTCAACAGGAAGTCATCGCGTTACTGGTCAACCTGAGACTCGCCCAGGCCCTTCTCACCCGTGCACCGGAACGGGGGGCTCGGCTGCTCGCCGAGCAGGCGGCGGCCGCCAGGGCGACCATCGACACGCTGACCGCGCTGTCCCGCGGGCTCTACCCGCAGCTGCTGACCGACGCGGGGCCGGTCACCGCCTTGACCGCCGCCGTTGCATCCAGCCCGATACCCGTCGACCTCACCTCCCGCGATATGCCACGCTGCCCGCCGGACGTGGAGGCCGCGGTGTACTTCAGCGCCCTGGAGGCGGTGCAGAACGCCTGCAAGCACTCGGGCGCGACACTCATCACCATCGACATCCGGGGCCGGTTCCATGCTGACGGCACCGGGCAGATCGAACTGACCGTCACCGATGAAGGGCGCGGGTTCGACACCACTCGACGGACCGGCAGCGGACTGTTGAACATCTCCGACCGGATCGAATGCGTCCAGGGCAGCATCTCGATCACCTCGGCAGTCGGGAACGGCACCACGATCCGAACCAGGATTCCGTGTGCCGCAAACACTCTCGCGATGACTCCCGGACCGGCCCTGATGGTGGAGGATCAACCGCCGGCCACCTCGCAGATGACGGTCCTCCCGATCGCCGGGGGCTGACATGCGCGTCCTGGGCTGGGTGCTTTTCGCCGCGACGTGCGTCGTGTTCGCCCTGCAAGGTCTTTTCCTGGCGGCGTCGACCTTCCCGATGACCTCCTACGAGGTGCTGGTCGATCACGTATTTCCGCTGCTGGGAATCGGGGCGGTCGTCGGTGCCGGTGTCGGCGCGTTGATCGTGTCGCGCTACCCGCGCAACCTCATCGGGTGGTTGTTTCTTGTCGGCCAGTTGGGCAATGTGATCGGACTTGCCGCCGATGCGTTCGGCATCCTGGTGGTCCAGGGGGTCGTCGACTCACCGATGGCCGGTCAAATTGCGAGCTACCTCAACCAGGTGTTCGGGACCGTGTTCACCGTCAGCACCCTGTCGGTGATCTTCATGATCGCGCCGGACGGACAGTTCCTGTCTCCGCGGTGGCGGCTTGCCATCGGCGTCCCCGTCGCGGCGCAGGCGCTGTGGTGGGCGGGGGTCGTCACCGATCCGGCCGGTGTCAACGTGCCGGGCACTGTCGTGGAACAAGGTTTCCGAGAAACGCTGGCGGAGGTGCTGATTTCCGCGGGTTTCCTTGCGACGCTGCTGTCGATCTCCCTCGGCGCGGTGGCTCTCGTGCTGCGACTGCGTCGATCCACTGGTCAGCATCGCCTCCAGCTCCGCTGGATATCAACGGGGGCCGCGGTTCTTGCGGTGACGTTCGTGGTGTTCGCACTCAGCATTCTGATCCCCCAAGGGACGCCGTGGATCTTGCCGGAAGCGACGAGCCTGGCGTACATCTTCTTTTCGGTGAGTGTCGGCGTCGCCATTTTCCGATATCGCCTCTATGACATCGACGTGATCTTGAGTCGGGCGATCGCCCTGGGTGTGCTGGCGGTGTTCGTGACGGTCGGCTACACCGTCGTGGTGGTGGCCATCGGCGCTGTCCTGATGGCGGTCGGGACACCAGGATCGACCCTGTACTGGCCGTCGTTGGTGGCGACCGCGCTCGTCGCCGTGGCGTTCCAGCCGATGCGCAGGCATGTGCTCCGGCTGGCGGATCAGCTGGCCTACGGAAACCGGGCCGCGCCGTACGAGGCATTGGCCACGCTGAGCCGGCAGCTCGCGGACAGCCCATCACCGGACGCCTTGCCAGCACGTGTTGCCGAGGCCACCGCGCGTGCGGTCGGCGTCGCCGGCGTCACCGTCCGGCTCGGCATTGCTGGAGAACCATCACAGACGCGCAGCGCGGCCTGGTCCCGCACCGGTTCGGCGCCCGGACCGATGCGGGTCGGTGTTCCGGCGCTGGTACTCCCGGTGCTGGACATGGGAGAGCAGGTCGGCAGTATCGAGGTGACCCTGCCGCCCGGCAGAGCATTGCGAACCTTCGAGCGGCAGTTGCTCGAGGACGTCGCAGCGCAGGCCGGCGTGGCGTTCCGAAACGCCCTGCTGGAGGCGGAGCTGAACGCACGCGTCGAGCAAGGAGTGACCCAGTCGGCCGAGTTGGCGGCGTCCCGACGCCGACTGCTCGGTGTCGAGGATGAGGCGCGGGAGCGGCTGGCCGATGCGATCCAGCGCAGGGTCGTCCCGCACCTGGCCGCAGTCGACGCCGAACTGACGGCCGGCCCACCGACCGATCAATACCTGCCCCGGCAACTGGAACCACTGCTCGGCGAAACCGAACGGGCACTCGAGGAACTGAGGACCGTCTGCCGGGGTGTGTTCCCCGCGCTGCTGGATCGGCGCGGGTTGATACCAGCCCTGTCCGCGCAATTGGACCTCACCCATCCGCACACCCTGCTCGACGTCGACGACACCGCCAACCGGCGGCTCGACCGGGCAGTGGAGGCCGCGGGTTACCTGTTCTGTGTCGAGGTCGCACCGGCCGGCCGGAGTGCCCTGATCACATTGCGAGTCGACGACGACCATCTGGTCGCCGCCGTCATCGGGGACATCGACTGGGCGAACGAAATCGATCGGTCCGATGGGACGGCGCTGCTCGCGGCCTGGCAGCACTCCCGAGATCGAGTGGCTGCCCTCGACGGCGCGGTGACCGTGCAACGAAACGAGTCCGGCATGACGGTCACCGCCGTGATCCCACTGGACCCGCAAACCGGTCGCGAGCCGGCAATGGCCGCTCACAGTCATTCCAGCCCGCCCGACGCCAACAGCGATTGATCGACAACTGCGTAGGCATCGCATCCGTTGTCCGCGGCGCCGAGCGCCCGTCAGATCCGCACCAAAGGAGGGACGGCATGGCCACCGTGACGATCGCCGCCGTGCAAGCGGCGTACATCCTGATGGACCAGCGCGCCTGCGTGGAGAAGGCGATCGCGCTGCTGCACCAAGCGGCCGGTAGCGGCGCGAGGATCGTGGTGTTGCTACGTGGTCGGCGTCAATCCATGCCTTCACGTCGACCAGATCCCGGCCGACTTCCCTCACCGCGATCGCCTGTGGGTTGCGGATGACGGCGACGAAGGCTGGGTGGAGGCCGGCAACAGTGTGATCATCGATCCCACCGGCAAGATCCTGGCCGGGAAGGCACGGCACGAAGGACCATCCTGTACGCCGAAGTTGACCTGGCCGCGGTGCACGCCGCCCGCCGGTTCTTCGAACCGGTGGGCCATTGCAGCCGCCCAGACATCGTCCAACTTCGGGTGGACACCCGCGCCCGACCTCCAGTCGTGCAGGACCTGCCAACCGCCGGATCCGATAGCGACTGACCGGACCGGATTCCCGCGGCACATCCAAGGGCCCGCAGCGCGGGGCCGTGGATGACGGGCGAGGATCCGCCGTGGATCCGCCGTGGAGGGAGGGAGCGTCGTATGACGCCGCAACGTCGCCAAGCACGACGCCGTCGCGAGCATCGACGTGCCGGGAACGTCGCACACCAACTCCATCACATCGTTCTGGC
>Ga0209584_10000752_pt1 | contig 10310 bp, 12 predicted proteins | sample NGEPerD_FD_184507 | JGI IMG/M metagenome (GOLD analysis project Ga0209584, IMG submission 184507) | Arctic peat soil microbial communities from the Barrow Environmental Observatory site, Barrow, Alaska, USA - NGEE PermafrostAB12-D... | ecosystem: Environmental > Terrestrial > Soil > Wetlands >...
GACGTCCGCACCGACCAGGCCGGTGGCCGGCAGGGCGCCGTCCACGAACGGCAACTGCCCGGCGGTGAACAGCAGGTCCCCGGCCCGTGCGGTCGGCACGTACGAACCGGCGGCGGCGGCCACTCCCGGCAGCACGATGCCCAACTCCGCCAGCCGATCGCGCACCGTCATGCGCGTTCCCGCTTGAGGTAGGCGACCAGCTGCTCGGGATTGGGTCCTGGCACCACCTGGACGAGCTCCCAGCCGTCCTCGCCCCAGCTGTCCAGGATGGCCTTGGTGGCGTGGATGAGCAGCGGAACGGTCGCGTATTCGAAGGTCCGGCGCGTAGGGGTCGACATGACGAAGACTCTAGAACCCGGGCGGTACCTGCGGCGCCGCCACCGCCGCGGCGGGATGGCGCGACGGGTGCACCCGTCGCGCAGCACCTACCCTGGGCGGGTGGATGGGTGGCACTGGGTCGGCGCCGCGGTCGAGGCCGTGCTGCTGCTGATCCTGGTCCTGCTCTGGTACGACGACCTGCGCGACCGGCCGGGCTGGACGGTCGGGCGGGCCACCAAATGGGCGGCGCTCAGCGCGCTCGCGATCCCGGTCGGGTTCCTGGCCGTACTGCTGCTGCCGCTGTGGATCGGCGGGATCCTGATCGCGATTCCACTGATTGTCATCCTGGTGATGGCGATGGCCAGCTGACCCACTGCCCGGTGTACCACCCGCGGGGCGGCGGTGACACACTCGTCGCATGCCTACCCATCGGCGACGCCACCAGATCACGGAAACGCCCGAAATCGCTGACGCCATCAACCAGGCCGCTCGCCGCTGGCCGGGCGAACCGCGATCCAGACTGTTGATCCGGCTCGTTCGCGAAGGCGCCCGCAGCCTGGAACCGGATCTCCAGCGCGACCGCCGAGAACAGGCGATCACCGCAACCAGCGGCAAATACGCGGAGGCCTTCGATGACCGCTATTTGGAGACCCTTCGGGAAGATTGGCCCGCGTGATTGTGCTTGACGCCAGTGTGCTGATTGCCCACCTCTGGCCGTCGGACCGCCATCACGGGGAGGCCAGCGCCTTTCTCCGCCGGGTAGTTGGCGACCGCATGCTGATTCACCCATTGACAATGTCCGAGGTGCTGATCGGCGGAGTCAGAATCGGACGGGGCGCCGAAATGCGCCAGGACCTGGCAGACATCGGAGTAGTGCCTGCCGAACGTGACGCCGACGAGCCCTTGCGGCTCGCCGAGATCCGGGTCTCGACCCGGCTGAAGCTCCCCGATTGCTGTGTCCTTGACGTCGCACTGGTCAATCTCGCCAAAGCCACAGCGACCGAATCAGTCACCCTGGCTACCTTCGATCGCGAATTGGCGGGAGCAGCCATCGACAGCGGCGTTCTCGTCGCGCCGGAATCACCTGCCACCTGATTCGCGGTCGTTGGATTTCAGCCCAGGCGGAAGGTTCGTGCGAAGCGGTCGGCGGTCACCTGGTACCCGACCGGGTTCGGGTGAATGGTGGGCGGAATAAGCGGTCGGCACATCAAGGTCCACAGAAACGCCTTGGGTGTAGTTGGCCGGAAGCCCGGTACACGGGCCACCTGCTGGCTCAGCGGCCACAGCGCGGTGAACGGGCCGTAGAAGGTCGGGCTCCGTTGGCGCAGTCACCGAAAGGCGCGAAACACGGATTCACGAGGGTTGGAAACCCCGTTCAAGCGAATTCCCGCTCAGACCGCAATCCGCACGGCCCGCGAGTGCACCGCCGAGCGTGTGACGGGGGACGGCAGTTCGGATGCAGGCCCACCGACCGATGGAGGAAGATCAGTACCCTGATCGACTGCCCCGATCTACCGACCCCGCCGGAGCGCGCGCTTCGCCCTCGCCATCTTGAACAAATAGGCGGGCGTCGGCGGAACCCAGCCCAGTTCCTTCGCCATCCCGAGGTCGTCGCGGTTCCCCCAGTGCTCGATGATCATGCCGTCCTCGATGCGTAACCAGTGCGATTGTGTGGTCGCGAAGGTCTTGTTGGTCGGCGGGAAGACGGTGTCGACCGCGCCGTCGTCGGTGTAGACGGCCCATGGCGCGACGTGGCGCCCGTGCATCGTCGAGTTCACCGCGACCAAGTTGTCGTCGGCGATCGCGTGGTGGACATCGTAGTGCAGGTCGGCGAATGCGGCGCGCAACCACAGTGCGGTCGAGTAGCAGCCGGCCGGCCCGGGAACCCGGGAACCCGGTGGTTGGACCGGGTTGTCGCGGTCGACGGCGCGCGGGCCGTACAGGGATTCGAAGTCGGTTCGATCCCCATCGGCCATGGCGTGAATGCTGCGCACCGCCACGGCGATCGCATCGGCCGACACGGCGGAGGAGTTGACGTTCATCCTGTCTCCCTTCAGATCCGATCAGATCCCAATCAGATACAGTTTGACTGTATCTGAAGTTTGGAGCAGGCGATGTCGGATGTCAAGAGGTCTTACGACGCGTCAGGACGACGCGAGCAGGCCCGCGCCAGGCGCCTGGCGGTGGTGCTGGCCGCTCGTGAGCTGTTCGAGCGCGACGGGTTCCGGTTGACGACGATCGCCGCCATCGCCGCGCACGCGGGAGTCTCGGTGGAAAGCATCTACAAGGGTTTCGGCACCAAGGCCACGCTGGCGGAAGCTGTGTTCGACGTGGTCATCGCCGGTGACGACGAGCCGGTGCCGGTCGCCGATCGCCCCGCCATGAAGGCGATTCGCGACGAGCCCGACGCCCGACGGAAGATCTCCTTGTACGTCGGCGGACTGGCGCAGCGGCAGGCCCGTTCGGCGAAAGTGCAGATCCTCATCCGGGACGGCAGACACGTCGACGATTCGCTCGCCCCGATCTGGGCGACGTTGAACGAGGAAGGTCTGATCGGCATGACCATGCTGGGCCGTCATCTGCTCGACAGCGGCCAGCTTCGTGACGGGATCGATCTTGACGAGGTACGCGACGTGCTGTGGAATTACCTCTCCATCGACACCTACGAGCGGCTGGTGCTGTCCCAGGGATGGCCGCTCGAGAGGTATTCACACTGGCTCGCTCACGCCATTGCCAGCGCCATTTGCCCGTAGCCACGCCACTATCAAGAACCGCAGGTCGCTGGGATCTACAGTGACATGGAACCTCGCTACCAACATTTCAGCACCGGAATCAGCCAGCGGCGGTCTTTCGACCTCGTCCCGTATCTCGACTCGCTCGATTCGGTGGGGAGCTATTTTGGGTGCCGTAGCCGAAGTGCGCAGGAAGGCAGCGTCTTCGTGTCGGATGACGGTAGGAATCGCTGAGCAATTGGACGCCAACTCGGTCCGGCGACGATCGTCCTCGAATGGCAGCGTGTGGCATCACTCACCCAACGCAAGACGCGGAGGACCATGGAGCAGACGAGCGATGTTCTCGGGGTGATGCTGGTGCACGGACTGTGGCACGGCGGGTGGGTCTGGGACGCGGTCCGCCGCGACCTCGACCGTGCGGGTGTGGTCAGCCAAGTCGTCGAACTGCCGATGAACGACCTCGCCTCGGACATCATGGTGACCAGGCGAGCGCTTGACGAGTTCGACCGGCCCGTCGTGCTGGTCGGGCACTCCTACGGTGGGGCGGTCATCACCGGTGCCGGCACGCATCCACATGTTGCGCACCTGCTGTACCTGGCGGCCTACCAGCTCGCGGAGGGCGAGTCGGTCGGGCGCACCCTGCCGGACCTCGGCGTTCCCCCGACCCGGCTGGCGGACGCCTTGCGGTTCTCCGACGACGGCAAGGTCGTGACCCTGGACCCGGGGCTGGCCGCGGAGTTGCTGTTCGGAGACGCGCCCGAGCAGATCGTGGCCGCCGCGGTGGGCCGACTGCGGCCGGTGGGTCGAGCGGTCTTCAGCGGTGTGCCTGAGCAGATCGGTTGGCGCCATCGCCCATCGACGTACGTCGTCTGTACCGATGACCTGATGGTGCACCCGGATCTGGAGCGCGCCATGGCAGCCCGGGCAACCACCCGGCAGGAATGGCCCGGTGGGCACAGCCCGATGATGGCCCGTCCCGGCGCAGTCGCCGACCTGATCACCTCGCTCGCCACACGGTGACGTGCAGGCAACAACCATCGGACTGGATGCCGGGACCCGGACCCGCACAGGACAACGAGGCCGGGTCATCGGCGCAGACCGGAGTTTGTCCGACGGGGCACCTTCGTGCTGCCGCGGGCCGGCGAGGTCCGCTGCCGATTGCGCTGACTGCGGTGGCGACAACCGTGCTCACGCGCGACCCGCGCCGCCGTCTGGCACGATTGTCAAGACGCACAGGGGGATTCGGCCGATGACCGCACACCGGAGCGAGGTTCACGAACAGCCGCTGCCAGCGCTGGCATTACGGGCGGCGCGAGCGGGAGCGGCGGCGATCGCCGCGATTGTCGCCCGGGGCGAGGTACGGCCCGATGTCAAGACCGGCGCTCACGACCTGGTGACGGCAGCGGACCGGGCGTCGGAGGCGTCCATCATCGAGGTGATCCGGGCCGAGCGGCCCGACGACGCCATCCTCGGAGAGGAAAGCGGCGCGCATCCCGGCACCTCCGGCACCCGGTGGCTCGTGGACCCGTTGGACGGCACCGCCAACTTCGTCTACGGGCGGCCGGATTTCGCGGTGTCGGTGGGTGTCGAATCCGCCGGCGCGATCGTCGCGGGCGCGATCATCCGACCGTCGGACGGACGCTGGGTGCTCGCCGATGTCAGCGGGTCCGAGATCGCCATCGGTGCCGAGCTTTCGCCGCCGCAGACCACGAAACTGGCCGGCCGGCAGCATGTTTCCTCGGTCCCGAACGACGAGGCCCACGCCGCGGACGCGCTGGTGTCGTTCGGTTTGCCGTACGCCATGTCGGCCAGGCAGGCCGCACTGGCGATCATTCGGGCGGCCGTCCCGCACGTTCGCGGCGTGCGGATCGCCGGTTCGGCCGCGTGCGACTTCCTGGCGTGGGCACACGGCGAATGCGACGCCTTCATCGGGTGCGGTCTCGCGGAATGGGACACCGCCGCCGGGCAGGCGATCGTCCTGGCCGGCGGCGGTGCCGTACGCGTCGTCGGAACGCCCGACTTCGACATCCTGGTCGCTGCATCACCTCCGCTGGCCGGCGAGCTCTGCGACATTGTGCTTCGACCTCCGCACTGAGCGCCGGTTGTGTGGTCTCGGCTCCACCATATGTCGGCGCCGAGACCATGAAACCGGCGCCGAGTGGGGCGTGCGGCGGGCAGAGCCGGCCGCGGTGCGGCGGGCAGAGCCGGCCGCGGTGCGGCGGGCAGGGCCGGCCGCGGTGCGGCAGGCCGCCGGACGCGGTGCGGCTACTCGCCGGAGGGCTGGTCCGCCTCGAGCACGGCGACCAGGGACTGCATCGTGGCCAGCGCCGTCCGCAGCCGGTCGGAACCCACCTCGGTCCCGACCCGATCGGCGAACGGCTGCTGGACGAGGGAGATGCGGCGGATGGCCCAGTAGCCGGCCTCGGTGCACGCCAGCAGCTTGGCGCGCCGATGAGCCGGATTGGGGCGGTACTCCGCCAGGCCGCGCTCCACCAGCAGATCGGCGACGCGCTGCACCCCCTGCCTGGTCATTCCCATCCGCCGCCCGATCTCCGCCACGCTCCGCGGTTGGTCGAGGACACCACCGAGAACCTGCCACCAGGCAGCGGTCAGATCGCCCGCTATCGCCAACTCCTGGGCGATCTCCATGAGCCTGGCGTTGAGCCGAAAAGTAGTCAGCACGACATCGGTCAGTACCGCGCCGGCGTCCGTCAAGCGCGGTGGCTCGGGCCAGTCCTCGCGGGGCGGCACCAACGCACCCCGCGCGTCCTGGCCGTTGGTCACGCGGCCGTCCCCGCCTGCAGGAGAACCGGGTACCCGGCGGGGTCGGCCCGATAGAAGACGTCCTCGTAGGCTTGCAGGGTTCGATCGGACGCCAGACCCAGTCGCCGGAGCACGGCGCCGGCGAACTGCACCGGCGACTGCGGGCCCGCCGTGATCAGGTCCCCGTCGACGACTGCGCGCTCGTCAACGTAGGAATCCGCGCCGGCATATCCGGTGGCTACCAGGTATTCGGGAGCCGCGCTGGTGTGCCGGCGATGGTCGAGCAGGCCCGCCCTGGCCAGGCCGGCGGTGGCCCCGCAGATGGCGGCGACCGGAACTCCGGTGTCGAGGAATCGGGCGGCGGCCGCAGCGAAGTCCCCACCGCCGCCGGCATCCCACAGGTCCGAACCGGGGAGGATCAGCAGGTCACTGGACGCCGGGTCGAGATCGTCCAGAACGCTGTCGGGCTGGATGCGCACCCCGCCCATGGTGGTGATCGGCTCCAGCGTCTCGGCAACCGTGACGACGTTCCACGGGGTGCCGGTGAAACGTCCGGTGCGCAGCTCCACGAGGAGGTACCCGACCTCCCAATCGGCAAGGGCATCGTAGACAGTGACGTGCGCGGTTGGAGTATCAGCCATAGACAACATGCTGTCATCACGCCAGCATGCTGTCAAGTGTTCGGCTCGCCTTTCGCGTGCCACGATCGTCACTCCAGGAACGCCGGGAGCTTGTCCACATACACGGCCTGCGGCGGCCGGTACTCGACGACCAGGATCCTGCTGCCGACCGGGATCACCGTGACGCCATCGGCCGGATAGGCGTGGTACGCGCTGGTGCCGCCCCGGACGGCCAGCATCACCTCACCGATCTGCCCCGGCGCGATGCGCCCGGTCACCCGGCCGATCTTGCCGACCAGGTCATCGCTGGGCTGCAGGTGCATTCGCCACGTCCTGCGGGGGCGCCAAGGATTGGGGAGGCAGCGAAGCGGGTCCACCGTTGGTGGCCGGCTGCGAGGCCGGCGCGCCGGCCGGCTGGTCATCCCGGCGACCCAGTGCCGACGTCAGCTGCGGCAGCAGCGTGCCGACCTGCGCGATGATGCCGGCCACCATGCCGTTCAGGCCTTCCGCGCCGTTCAACACCGTCATCTGGCCGACGTGCGCGAACGGCTCCGCGGCGGCGCGGACGATCTCCGGCATCCGTTCCGCCAACTGCTGCGCGATCACCGCGTCCTGGTTCGCCGACAACGCGTGCGCCCGCGCCTCGATGCCGTCCGCCTCGGCGACGGCCAGCGCCTTGGTGGCCGACGCGGTGGCCACACCCCGTGCCGTGGTCGCCGCGGCTTCGGCCTCACCGGTGGTCCGGGTGGCCTTCGCCCTGGACTCGGCGGCGGTGGCCTCCGCCTGCGCGGCGAGTTCTACCTTGCGCGCACCGGCCTCCGCGGCGCTGATGTCAGCGGCCTTGGTGGCCTCGGCCTGCACGCGTTTGGCGTAGGCATCGGCGTCGGCCTGCTTGTAGACAGTGGCGTTCAGCCGCTGTTCCTGGCGGGCCGCCTCCAGCTTGGCGATCTCGGTCTCCTGGACCACCACCTGTTGGCGCGCGGTGGCGTCGGCCAGCGGGCCGGCCTGCGCCGCCTCGGCGTGCACCCGCTCGGCCTCGGCCCTGGCCCGGGACTGCCGGATCTGGGATTCGCTCTGCGCCGCCGCGATCTGCGCGGCCGCCTCCGCCTCCCGCTCCGAGGCCTCCCGATTGTTCATGGCCTCGGCGATGCGCGCCGCCTTCTGCACCTCGGCGATGTGCGGCTTGGCCAGATTGGTGATGTACCCGGTCGGATCCTCGAAGTCCTTGATCTGCAGGGAATCCACCACCAGCCCGAGCTTCTCCATCTCGGTGCCGCTGGCCTCGCGGACCTTGGAGGCCAGCTTGTCCCGCTCGCGGATCATCTCCTCGACCGTCAGGCTGCCGATGATCGAGCGCAGGTGCCCCTCGAACACGTTGTAGACCTGGCCGGTCATCTGGTCCTGCTGACCCAGGAAGCGGCGGGCAGCGTTGGCGATGAACGGCTGGGTGTCGCCGATCTTGAAGATGACCACCCCGCGGACGATCACCGGGATGCCCTGGGTGGTGACGCAGGTGACGTCCAGGGCCGTCTCGTACAGCGACAGTTTCAGCGCGCGGACGGTCTGCAGCCCTGGGATCACCACGGTTCCGGTACCGGTGACGATCTTGAAATCCAGCCCTTCCGCGGTCGCGTTGTTGCGCCGGCTCAGCCCGGACAGGATCAGCGCCTCGTTGGGCTCGGCGACCCGCCAGACGGACCGGAACAGCACAAACACGACCAGGGCGGCGACGACCACGAACCCGAGCAGCAACAGCCATGTAGGCAGTGAGGCGAAGAATTCGGACATGACACTCCTGGCGATCGACCCGGCAGGCGGTACCGGAGCCGTTGGAGCGTGATCCCCCGCTCACTCGCCGTTGTACCACCGCCGGGCCAGAGCCGTCAGGGATTTGTCCTGCCCGATTTTGTCCGGCCGACCACTACTGCCGACGGTCGTCGGCGCACGCATCGTGGATCATCGGCTCGACCGCGCCGAACCGATGATCCACGGTCAGGCGGGCTGCGCCCGAAGGAATCTCAGCTCTGCGCGATGATCGCCCGCAGCGCGTCCGCCTTTTGGGCGGTCCAACCCGGGGGTTGGATCACCGCGGCCCAGCCGTCGACGAATTCCTGGGTATAGGTATGCCCGTGCCCCGGCGGCACGTCCACCGGCTCGGCCATGTCCATGGTCACCTGCCAGAACGTCACGAACGGGATCCAGGTCATCTCGTCGAGCACATCGCGGCCGGGGGCCTCGGCAAGCCAGTCCGGCCGGTGCAGGATCAGATCCGGGCTCCACCAGACGACCGGATCGGAGGGGTGCTGCAGGTACAGCACCCTGGTGCCGTCCCAGTCCTGCGCGACCGGCGCGATCCCGGCTGACGGGTCGCTGGTGAACCGCGCCGTCCGGCCGTCCCGGTACACCGGTTCGACCTCCGGGCTGCCGGCATCGCGGCCGTCGGTGAACTCGCGGTACAGCGCGTTGAAGTTCGGCGGTCCGGCGAACAGGATCCCGTCGGTGCGGTTGGCCATGTCGGCCTCACCGCTGAACGCGGTCTCCGCCGCGAACGAGCCGAGGCTCTCGCCGAACACGTACAGCTTGGGCCGCTGATCCGCGGGCAGGGCGGACCACTTCTCGTAGACGGCATCGAACAGCGCCCGGCCGGCCTCCCGCGCCCTGGTCTGGTCGACCACGATCGAGATCCACGACGGCAGGTAGGAGTATTGGATCGCGACCGCTGCGGAGTCCCCGCCGGTCTCGTACTCGAAGGTGTCGATCGCGCCGGGGTTCACCCAACCGGTCCCGGTGGTGCCCGCGACCAGCAGGTACGCCCGGTCGAACCCGCCGGCCCGTTCCAGGTCGGCGACGGCCAGGCGGGCTCGCTCCTCGACGTCGGGCGCGGAGGCGATCCCGGCGTAGGCCCGGATGGGCTCCTTCGCCGGTGCACCCGAAAAGGCCGAGATCTCGGCCGGCGTCGGCCCCTCACCGATGAAGTTGCGGCCCCGGAAACCAAGGGTGTCCCACGCCACCAGGGAGTCCGGACCACCGGAGCGCAGCGGAGTGTCCGGTTGCACAGCCGTGTCGCTGGTCGTCGTGTCCTGCAGCGCAAACGTGCGGTCGGCGATCCCGATGATCCCGTCCAGCAGCACACCGCTGACCAGCATCACCGTGATGACCGCGACCAGCACCCACCCCAGCGCCCGCGCCGCGCGCCGGCCCATCCACCGACCGAGCCGGTCTGCAACCCATCGGTAGATCCACCTGATCCCGCGGGCGGCGGCGATCACGCCGACGAAGATGATCGCCGCGACCACCGGGAGCAGCAGCCTGGAGACGAAGCCTTCCGGCTCGGCGTTCATCAGGTCACGGATCTGCCCCTGCCACCGCTGCCCTAGCAGGTAACTGACCACCAGCAGCACCCCGCCGACGATGAAGAACACCTGCCACGACCGACGGCGCGCGGGCCGCACCGGGCGGTCGGCGAACTCCCGCCACACCCAGGCGCCGAGCACGCCCAGGCCATAGCCGATCGCGCCGGTGATCCCGCAGACGAGACCCTGGAAGGCCCCGGGGCGCGGCAGCAGCGACGGGGTGAACGACAGGCAGAGGAAGATCAGCGCAACCCAGGCCCCCGGCAGGGTGTACCGGAACCAGCGCCTGGCGGGGCCATCAGGCGTGGGGCCCCCATCAGACGCGGGGAGGCCACCGAGGCCGGCACTGCCGGCGGGCTGGTCGGCGGGCTGGTCGGCGGGCTGGCCGGCGGGCTGGCCGGCGGGCTGGCCGGCGGGAGGAGACGACGGTTCGGATGTCGCGCCCCGCACATCGGAAGCACCGGACTGCGTCACCATGATCGTTGTTCCACCTTGCGTCGGACCGGGGTTTCGAGCGCGATTAT
>Ga0209584_10000754_pt1 | contig 10302 bp, 8 predicted proteins | sample NGEPerD_FD_184507 | JGI IMG/M metagenome (GOLD analysis project Ga0209584, IMG submission 184507) | Arctic peat soil microbial communities from the Barrow Environmental Observatory site, Barrow, Alaska, USA - NGEE PermafrostAB12-D... | ecosystem: Environmental > Terrestrial > Soil > Wetlands >...
ATGGCGGTCTGCACGTCCGGCAACCGGGAGAACCGCAGGTGCCGTAGTTCGACGTAGGGCAGCACCGGTTCCAGCCGGACGCGCAGCCGGGTCGCGTACCCGAGCGTGCCGTAGGAGTTGGGGAAGCCGGCGAACAGATCGGCGTGCTCACCGGTCGGGGCGGCGGTGACGATCTCGCCGTGGCCGGTGAGCACGTCCATCTCCAGCACGCACTCGTGCATCAGCCCGCTGCGGAACGAGGTGGACTCGATGCCGCCGCCGGTGGCCGCGCCGCCGACGGTGATCGTCTTGAGCTGCGGGACCACCAGCGGAGCCAGGCCGTAGGGCAGGGTGGCCGCGACCAGGTTCTCGAACGTGCACATCCCGGCGACGTCTGCGGTCATCGCCTCCGGGTCGACGGCCAGCACCCCGCCGAGGCCGGACACGTCCAGCCCCGGGCCCTGCGTCGTGCTCCTGGCCCGGAACAGGTTGGACGTCCGCTTGGCCAGCCGCACCGGCGCGCCGGGCGGGATCGCCCGGTAACTGGCCAGCAAGGCCTCCACCGCGCTGGCGTGCTGCGCGGCGTCGTCGAGCACCGGCAGCCCGGACTCGGGCAGCACGCGTTGCCGCCCGGCGTCGACCAGGCGCTGGGCCGTCCCGAGGGCGGGTGCGAAAACCGACACAGCAAGACTCTAGGCACCATCGACCGCCCACACACCGCGACCCCGCCGAATGTCTCCGGTGACGAGACATTTTCCGGTGGGACCGGTTGCGGAGGTGATCCAGGCTGGCCTGGACTCGGGCTCTCGGGCTCTCGGGCGTCGAACCGAACGGCGCCGGGGCTCATTGAACCCACTGTCCGAGCTGATTCCGGGCCCTGGTTCCCTGGCGTCGGTTCATGCCGACCCCTACGGTTCGTCGAGAACCACTGAGCGGGCCGAAACGAGACCAGGAGGTCGACCATGCGGAGAACTGTGCTGACGGTGCTCGGGGTTGTGATGCTGGCTTTGGCGGGCGGTGCGGTGGCGCCGACGCCGGCCGGCGCAACCGGGAAGGATTTCTTCCCGAAGGTCATCTCGCTGCCGAACGGCTTCCAACCGGAGGGAATCTCGACCGGGCGGGGCACCTCGTTCTACGTCGGCTCGCTGGCGAACGGGGCGATCTACCGCGGAAGTGTCCGCACCGGCGCCGGCTCGATCCTCGTGCCGGGTCGGACGGGACGAGTCGCGGTGGGGACCGAGGTCGACCGGCGCAACCGGCTCTTCGTGGCCGGCGGGCCGACCGGTGTCGGTCGCGTCTACGACGCGGGCTCCGGCGCCGAACTGAAGTCTTAGGGCGCGCCGATAAATAAACGCGCTATTCGGTCAGATGTGCGCAACAATGTGGTAGTGGCGATCAGTGCGGACGTGGTGGAGTCGTTGCGGGCGAAGTTCTCTGCGGTGCTACCGCATCTGGACGAGCGGCAGCAGCGACTGGTGATGGCCGGCGAGGCCCGCTCCCTGGGTCATGGCGGGATCGCCGCGGTGGCCGGTGCCACGGGAGTGTCGCGTTCCCGGATATCGCAGGGAGTGGCCGAGTTGGAGGCCGGCGTCCCACCGTTGGGCCGGGCCCGGCGGACCGGTGGTGGCCGCAAGTCGGTGACCGAGACCGATCCCGGGCTGCTCGCGGCGCTGTTGGCGCTGGTGGAACCGACCCGGCGGGGGGATCCGGAATCGGCGTTGTGCTGGACGACGTTGTCGACCCGCAACTTGGCGGACGAGTTGACCGCGGCCGGGCACAAGGTGGGGTCGGACACGGTCGGCAGACTGCTGCACGAACAAGGGTTCAGCCTGCAGGCGAACTCGAAAACCCTTGAGGGCGTTAGTCACCCGGACCGGGACGCGCAGTTCTCCTACATCAACGACCAGGCGGCCGATCACCTCGCGGCGGGTGACCCGGTGATTTCCGTCGACTCCAAGAAAAAAGAACTCGTCGGCGAGTACAAGAACGGCGGGCGGGAATGGCGCCCCGCCGGCGAACCCGCCAAGGTCAAGGTCCACGACTTCATCGATCGAGACCTGGGCAAGGCCAACCCCTATGGGGTGTACGACCTCGCCGCCCACACCGGCTGGGTGAGTGTGGGCACCGACCACGACACCGCAGCATTCGCCGTCGAGACCATCCGCCGCTGGTGGAACACCATGGGCGCCAACACCTACCCCACAGCATCGGGAGTACTGATCACCGCCGACGGTGGTGGATCCAACGGCTCCCGCGCCAGTCTGTGGAAGACCGAACTGGCCACCCTCGCCGCCCAAACGGGCCTGGAGATCACGGTCTGCCACCTACCACCCGGCACCAGCAAATGGAATAAGATCGAGCACCGCCTGTTCTCCCACATCTCGATGAACTGGCGCGGCCGGCCACTGACCAGCCATGAAGTCATCGTGCAAACCATCGCTGCGACCACCACCCGCGCCGGATTGAGCGTCCACGCCGAACTCGACACCAGCACCTATCGCACCCGGCTCACGATCCCGGACTCCACGATGAAGGCGCTGTCCGAATCCGGCACCCTCACCCGCCACGAATGGCACCCGGACTGGAACTACAGCCTGAAACCACCCACAAACTGAGCGTGTTGATCATCGGCAAGCCCTAAAGTCAACGGCTCTACGACCCCGGCCACCACGCCACCTGATCTGGTTACCGCCCTCGCCGGTTCTGCTTCCGGCGAAGTTCGCGGACTTCCTCGATGCTGGGTCGACATCAGGCCGCACTGGGCCGACATCGCCGCTCGGGAGCTCACGTTCCACTCGACGGCGTCCAAAGCATCACCTCACGCGGCGATATCGGGGAACGCCTCACCTATCCGTTCGCTGTCTTCCTCGAACGATCCTGAGTCCGGCCTGCCGAGCCCGGGGCACTTCTCGAAGTGATCGTCAGACATGTTGCGCGCGAGCACGTATGGCCACCGGCGGGGGAGCGGCTCAACGCCGTGAGGCTGGTGGCAAACAAATCTCCGATTCACGATTGAATCGCGCCCGGCAACACATCAGCCATGTGCCCGAGGACCGTGGGTCCAAAGACCCTTTTGCGATCCACGTCCCAGCGGTCAGCATCGAGGGTGATGCGCGCCCGTGCTGGTCGCGTCATTTCATGGGGGTTGAGTGGCATGTCGAATCAAGAATTGTCGAATCAACGGGATCCCAGCAGCCGCAACGGTGAGGCCCAACGTCGCTGGGCCGTCGCCGTGCTGCTGAGTGATCATTCCCGGCTGCGAGCGGTCGTCCGGCGATGACGCCCGACCGGGCGACAACTGCGACAGCGGATGTCGCGGGGGCCACAGCGCGCTCCGGTGGGAATGCGGTCGAGGCGACCGGTCTGGTCAAGACATTCGGTACTGCCCGGGCGGTCGACGGGGTCGATCTGGCAATTCCCCGGGAGTCGTTCTACGGAATCGCGGGGCCGAACGGCGCGGGCAAGACGACCATGATCCGGCTGCTCACCGGGCTACTGCGACCGGATACCGGGAACGCCGTCATCGACGGAGTACAGGTGTGGCCGCATCCGGACGAGGCGAAACAACGTCTGGGGTACGTGCCCGACAACCCGGTGCTCTTCGACCGGCTCACGGGCACGGAGATGCTGGAGTTCGCAGGGCTGCTGCGCGGTATGGAGCCCGCCGTGATCCAACACCGGTCGCAGGAGTTGCTACGCATCCTGGATATGGAAGGCGCCTCCGACCGGGTCATCGCGGACTACTCGTTGGGCATGACGAAACGGATCGGCCTGGCCGCCGCGTTGCTGCATTCACCACGGGTCCTGGTCATGGACGAGCCGTTCGGCTCCCTGGACCCGGTCAATACACAGGTGATGGAGGAGATGCTGCAGCGGTACCGCACGGGCGGAGGCACGGTCGTGTTCTCCAGCCACGTGATGGATGTCGTCGAACGGCTGTGCGACAGGGTCGTGGTGATCGAGCGGGGTCGGGTCCGCGCGGAGGGGACCGTGGCTGACCTCGCCCACGGGCGGTCACTGCAGCAGGCGTTCGTCGACCTCGTCGGTGGTCGGGATCTGCAGGAGGGTGAACTCGGGTGGCTCTCGTCCTCGTCCGGCTGAAACTGGCCCTCCAGAGGCGGGCACTGGGCGTCAGTGGGATCGCCCAGCGGATCGGGTTCGCACTCGGGTGGCTGGTCGCCCTGGTCCTCGGGTTCGCTGTCGGCGCGGTCGTTGCGGAATTCTCCGCTCGGTTGCCCGCACCTGGTGATCTCGCGCTGCTCATCGTGCTCAGCCTGGTCTTTGTCGGCTGGGTGGTCACGCCGATCCTGATGCCCGGGTCCGCGGAACAGATGGCCGACCCGGAACGCCTGGCGCTGTATCCGTTGACACCGCGCCAGCAGGTCACCGGGTTGTTGCTGGCCGGCCTGCTCGCCCCGACAGCATTGTTCGCGTTCCTCACCGCTCTGGGTGGCGCGTTCACGGCCGATGCGACCGTCGGCGTCCGGCTCACCGTCGTCGGGTGTGCGGTCGTGTTCACCGTGCTGTGCCTGACCGCGTCCCGCGCGACCCAGGCCCTGCTGGGTGGGATCGCGAACTCGCGCCGCGGTCGTGACCTGGTCGTGCTGGTGACCGGGGTGATCGGTCTGGGGATCTACCTGCTGACGCAGAACATCCACCGGCTGACCGAATCGCTGGCAGCGATGCAGCAGCCCAGCGCGGAATCCGCACTCTCCTGGTTGCCGCCGGGGGCCGTGGGGCAGGCAATGATCTCCGCCCAGAACGGCCAATGGGGTGACGTCGCCGTGCGTCTGGCGGTCGCCATCGCAAGCGTCGGACTCCTGCTGCTGCTCTGGGCCTGGGGAATTCGCCGGTTCGCGAACAGCGGCCATGGCGACTTTCGGCATTCCACAGCCAAGGCCCGCTCGGCAGTTGCCATGTCATTGACGCCGTTCCCGATCAATGCGGCGCGTCCGTCGGTCCTGACGGCAGCGATGAGCCAACAGCTGCGTTACTACCTCTTCCGCTCACCCCGGGCGTTCCAGTCGATGGCCCTGTCGCTGGTCCTCGCCGGGTTCGTCGGACACAACATGAGCAGCTACGGCCTGGTCGCCGAGTCCGCCGCGTTCGCCCTCATGGCCATCGTGCTGCACGCCCCGAATCTGTTCGCGTACGACGACAAGGGCTTCACCTACCTGCTCATCACCGGCGGCCCGTGGCGCCCTGTGCTGATCGGCAAAGCCCTGGCCGGACCGCTCATCGTCATCCCTGTCATGTTCGCCGTGCTGTTCGTGGAGGCCGGACTGGCGGACGGGTGGTCCCAGCTGCTCGTGGCCGTGGTGGTCGGCGTGAGCGTTGTCGCGGTGGCTGTAGGGCTGGGAGCATTTGTCAGCATCTGGGAACCGCAAAACCGGATCGAACGGACCGGAGGGAGACGCCGTGCCCTCCTCGGCCTCGCGGTGGAGTTCGTCCTGATGTTCGCGATCATGTTCGCCGGGGTGCTGGCATGGCTGCTACTCGGCGGACGGGTCAGCGCCACCCTGCTCACACTGGCGTGTCTGATCATCTCCGTGCTCCTGGGGTGGGTCCTGGTCCGTGCGGCGGGATCTCGCCTGGCCATGGATCCGTTCAGGATCGAGGCGCTGCTCCGTCCGTGACCCAGACGGTGACGCAGGCCGAGTTGTCACCGTGGCTCTGCGTGACTCGACCGGGCCTTCGATGCCTCACTAAGGATGCGCCGATAAATAACCACGCTATTCGGTCAGATGTGCGCGACAATGTAGTAGTGGCGATCAGTGCGGACGTGGTGGAGTCGTTGCGGGCGAAGTTCTCTGCGGTGCTACCGCATCTGGACGAGCGGCAGCAGCGACTGGTGATGGCCGGCGAGGCCCGCTCGCTGGGTCATGGCGGGATCGCCGCGGTGGCCGGTGCGACGGGAGTGTCGCGTTCCCGGATATCGCTGGGAGTGGCCGAGTTTGAGGCCGGCGTCCCACCGTTGGGGCGGGTCCGGCGGACCGGTGGTGGCCGCAAGTCGGTGACCGAGACCGACAATCGGGACGTCGACACTCGATCTGGTTGCCCTCGCTCCCTTGATCTTTCGTTCCGCAGGGATCCCGCCTGCGGAGACCATCAGTGCGGGGTCTGGGAACCCCTTCGGAGAGCTACGGCACGGTGACGACCACGTTGCCGCGCTTGTGCCCGTTGTCGACGTACCTGTGTGCGTCGACGACGTCTTCCAGGGTATAGGTGCGGTCGATCACTGGCCGGATATCACCGTTCGTCGCGAGCTCGCCGAGCGACACCAGGTCTTCGCGACGGAGTTTCGGTGTCCCGTCGTCGACCGAGATGCAGGCGCCGCCTGGAGCCAGCACGTGCCGGCACCGGCGAAGGGCAGTGGCGCTTTTGCGTTTTCCGACGGCGTCGAAGATCAGGTCGTAGCGCTCGTTCCTGTCCGTGAAGTCCTGCGCGGTGTAGTCGACCACGGTCGAGGCGCCGAGAGATGCCACCAGTGCGATGTTCGCGGTGCTGCAGACGCCGGTCACCTCGGCGCCGATGTGCCGGGCAAGCTGCACGGCGGACGTGCCCACCGCTCCGGACGCCCCGAAGACGAGGACCCTTTGTCCGGCTCGAACGCCGGCCTTGCGCAAGAAGTGCAGAGCGAGGAGGCCACCGTAGGGAATGGCCGCGGCTTCCTCGTCGGTGAGGTTGACCGGTCGGGTTGCCAGAAGTCCGTCACCCGGCCAGCACACGCATTGCGCGTAGGTCCCGAAGCGGTGTCGGTTGAAGCCGAATACCCGGTCACCGACCTCGAACGACCGGACGTCCGATCCGACCGCATCAACCTCCCCGGACAGCACCATGCCCAGTACCGGTTGTCTGGGCGCATGCCACCCCAGTGTCAGCCGCGCCATGATCCGGTAGGCGGGAGTCAGCCTCAGCCCGCGGAGGTAGCAGTCGCTCGACGTCACAGAAGTCGCCCGAATGCGGATGCGCACCTCGTTCTTCCGGGGAGTCGGAGTCGGGAGATCCTGGAGCCGGAGCACCTCCGGCGGTCCGTACCGCGTGCAGACGGCCGCTCGCATCTTCAGTCCCGTCAGCCGACGGATCCGTGTGGGTGGTGTTCCTTTGCGTCCCCGACGTCGTTCCTCGTCCCGCGGTCCACGCCCGGCGCGGACGCACCGTGGAGGTGCGTCGGCGCGACGGTGGCGCCCTTGATCAGCAGCCACAGACCCAGAACCAGCTCGAACGGTACGTAGAGCGCGTACAGGGCGAAGCTGGGATCGAGACTGCGGTCCCAGACGAGGAGCACGGTGGCCACCATGACCAGAGGGACAGCCACCAGGCCCCACAGGGCGAGCAGTCGCGGAACGATCCGTGATTGGAAGAGCAGGGGGTACCACAGCAGCGCCCCGAGGCAGAAGAAGAGCATGCCGATATCGCCCGCGTGCTGGCTTACACCCAAGGAGAGCGTACCGAGCGTCTCGTAGGAGGAGGCGGTCGGAGTCCCGGCATCGACGTGTCCCGCGCTGAGCGCCACCAGGGCGTAAAGGCCGAGCGTCTTCACCGCGAGCATCACCGCTTCGGCCATCCACAGCCCGAGAGCGACAAGCGCGACGGCCCGGTTCTGATCCCTCAGGACGACGTAGAGCAACGACGTCATGACGATGATGCCGACACTCGTCAGCAATTCGAGCACAATGGTCGTCCGCATTTGTCCGAGGTTGCTCGAGATGTTCATCAAAACCTCGGTGATGCTGCCGGCAAGGATCGACGTGGACAGCATCCCCGCCGTCAGGCTGGTGGCGAACTGAAAAACGAACGCCGCCCCCAGGCACCGAGGAGTACGAGCGTCCGATTGCGTCAACATTTCCCTCATCTCCCTAGAAAAGGACTCCTCACCAAAGACACGTGTTCCTGCCGCCAATTCTCGCCGCCGCGTCGTGGGCGGGAGGAGTCGAACGGCCAGGCTGGCGCCGCGTCATCGGCCGGCAGCGGTGGGCCGGTGCACCGAAACCGGCAGATTTCTGTGAGGTCTTCATGTTCTGTCTCTTCTTTGAAGGCAAAGTGGGCGCGCCAAACACGGCCGGGTCGACCGTGGCAGCGACTCGGTATGCCTACGTGCCGACGAGGGTGCCGTCCCTCACCTCCGAGGTAGTCGGCACAGCCGGCGGACGGAAGCCGCGGGCGATCATCCAGACCGCCAGCACCATCTCCTGCACGGCCAGGGGCATGAACATCAGAACTTGCTGGGACGAGTTGGCGCCGATGACTGCATACATCGCGAGGAGGTCGGCGACCACATAGAGCGGGATCGCCACCAGGCCCCACACCGCGATCCAGCGGGGGACGATGCGCGACCGATAGAGCAGGACGTAAAACATGACGGCACCGAGGCAGAGTACGAGCGCGAGAACGGCGTTGGTGGCGTCTGCGTCGATCACCAGGCTGCCCAGACGGACGCCGGCGGGTGACGCCGTGCCCGGTCCCGCCGACATGGCCTCGCCCAATGGCACGAGCAGCAGCCAGCCGATCGCCAGGAGGACGTAGCAGGCAGTCTCGACCGCTCCTCGCATGATCAGGTAGCCGATCGCCAGCACCTCGTCCACCCGGCGCAGCACCGGGAAGAGCACCACCGGGACGAACGCGAGCGACAGCCCCATCACGAGCACCAGCAGCGCGCCCGTCACGACCACACCGGAGTGCTCCGCGGCGGCGGCGAACGGGTCGCCGGCGTCGCGCACCGGAGCGCTGAAGACCGAACTGAGGACACCGGCCACCGTCCCGGTGATGTACAGGATCCCGGCTGTCGTGGCAGCCGCCTTGTGCTCTCGAATCACCGTGGTACTCATCACACTCTCCTCTCGACACTCTGACCGTGCTCCCCACTCCCCGAGCGCAATAGAGCCGAAAGTCCCAGCTCAGCTACGCATCTCATGTTTGTTGGCCCTATATGGCGCCGGTGATTCGGGACGCAGCCCGTGGTGGGCTGGGTGACGAGGCCATCGTGGGCAGTCAGGCGCGTCCACCTCGGGTTTCCAAGCCGACGAATGGTCTCGGACGGGTCCGGTTGTGGGCTCGAGGACCACTGTTTCGCTTTCCATCTCCCTCGAGCTCACGTCGCGCGCCAATCGGGCGTGTCCCCAGAAGCCGAACCATAATCGGGACGCCGACGGCTCGGCTTCAGGGTCTCCACTTTCCATGATCGTCATCGTTCCGCGGGGATGGCCCAAACTCAAACCAACCAGCGATACTGGCGGCATCGCCGCGATCGACAGCGGCGAGTAGCCACCGCGGTATCTGACCGCGCAACCGGGCAGTTGACGGGCACCGATGACTTCCGGGCGGCAGTGGCGTCTGAAGCGTTAGCGAGAGGCCACAGACGCCGCAGCCCGGGCAGGCACGTTCCCCTAGCTAGCAAGTACGGTCGCCAGACGACCCGAGACCATGGAGTTCTGACCATGCGGAAGCTGATTGCGTGGGTGTTGATGTACTCGCTCGATGGCCTTCTCGCCGACGAGGGCACCGAGTACTGGCAGTTCTGCTTCGGCCTGCCCCGTCGACCCGGCGGACCTGAAGCAGAAGATCGGCGTTTACCAGAGCGCGCACGCGCACATCATGGGCCGCGCCGCGTACGAGGGCATGGCCGGAGCCTTGCCGACTGCCGACCACCCGTTCTCCGGCATCATGAACGCCGCGCGCAAGGTCGCCTTCTCCCGGACTCTGAGGTCGGCCGAGTGGGCCAACACCACCATCGCCGCTGGTGACATGACGGTAGAGATCGACAAGCTCAGGGGAGGCGGCGACGGCCACATCGTGGTCTGGGGCGGCGTTAGCTTCTGGCGGTCGCTCATGCGGCTCGACTTGATCGACGAGTTCCGCCTGGACTTGCACCGTTACGTTGCGGGCGAGGGTACCCGGCGGTTCGACGACGTCCCCAAGTCCTACCGGCTCGACCTGGTCTCCAGCACCGAGTTCAGCAACGGGACTGTCGGGCTGAAGTACCGCCGGCACCGCTAAAGCGGCGGCCGACATACACGACGAGTGGCAAACAGGCGAGCGCCGCTAACTGTGCGAGGGGTCCATGGCCCAACTCAACCCAGCCAGCGAGACTGGCGGCATCGAGTCGAGGTCGGCATCCTCGAATACCGGCCTGACCGTTTCCGCGATCGCGAGTGTCGCACCAGGGCAAAGGATTTCGCCTACGGGGGGCCGTTCTACCAGCGGTCACGATATGATTGGGCCATGACGCTACACCGTCACGGCTATGCCCTTCGAGCCGGCGAATCGCTTGAGGACTTGGACTTCGGCGGCGGCAGTATCCTATCGATGCGGGTTACCGGTGAG